>APMI01010093.1_pt1 | contig 25709 bp, 32 predicted proteins | sample 667938 | NCBI WGS metagenome assembly APMI01 (sample SAMN01084076, study PRJNA167559) | wastewater metagenome | biome: Wastewater | place: Denmark: Ejby Moelle, Odense | collected 2011-11-28
CTGGACATCCAGCAGGTAGAGGTTACCATGTCCGGCAGCAGTGCCGTTACGCTTGCTCCTGTCAGGGCCGGTATTTATGATATTATGCAATTTAGGAACGGGCTCGATACCCTCTTACTGAGGACCACGATCTCGGCCGGTACTATTTCCCAGATAAGGCTGATCCTGGGCAACAATAATTCGGTTGTTGTAAACGGCAATTCTTATGCCTTAACCACCCCTTCTGCACAGGAAAGCGGTGTAAAGCTCAATTTAAACCAGACCTTTGTGGCCAACGGTTCTTATGACATTTGGCTCGATTTCGATGCAGGTAAATCTATAGTAGTTACAGGTAACGGCACTTACAAGCTTAAGCCGGTTATAAGGGCCTACAGTGCTACAACAAATGGCCGTATAAAAGGTTATGTGCTTCCTCTTAATGCAGTAGCAACTGTATATGCTATCAATGGCACAGACACACTGAGTGCTATACCAAATGCAGCAGATGGCTTTTTTGCCATCAGTGGCGCAGTTGCAGGCACATATACATTGTGGGTAAACCCGGGTATCCTTGGCTTACAGGCCTATACTCAAACTAACATACAGGTTACTTACGGAACCGAGATAAATTTGGGTACTATAACGCTACTTCCTTAGTACAGGGCACATTATATTTCAAAAGCGGCATCATTATGAATGATGCCGCTTTTTTTATGCTTAAAATATTTTCTACTCCTCGTCTTTTTTCTCGTTTGGGGCCGGCTCACTCGCTTTAATAGAATGCAGCTTAAACAGCAGTTCATTGTACGGCAGGGCCAGCAATTCTTCCAGCTTAAACTCACCAAGGTCATAATGGTTGTCTTCTATCAGCTGTAGCTTCTTCAAATATTCCTGGTCTACAGGTTCTTCTTTCGGTGCCTTTGATATCAGGTGTTTGCCTTTAAAGGCTACATTCTTCTTAGGTATTCTTTTTCTCATCGTGGTAAAGGTAAGCCTATCCTGCGAGAAATCATTAAATTTACCCCTGCGTACATCATACATTACGATAATTTAATGCGGGAAAAGAAAGACTTGAGAATACAAATGCTGGCCCAAAGGGACGCATTGGATATTGTGTTTAAAACACGTCTTGATATAGCCCTCTGTGCAAAATTGGAGCAACTGATCGAATTGCGCGGGGCCAGGGTTGTACATGCCTACCTGCCCATGGGTTCCGAAATAGACATCTACCCCTTGCTCGAAAAGCTGTTGAGTGTGGGCATCACAGTTGTAACACCCAAATCACTAAAAGGCCGTAAGCTAAAGAACCTCGCCCTGCATTCACTGCAGGAACTGGAAGAGGGCATCTTCGGCACCAAACATCCCGCCCACGACGAAGAGTATACCGGGCCTATCGATCTTTTCATCGTCCCGGGCCTCGCCTTCGACAAAATGAATTATCGCCTTGGCTACGGTGCAGGTTACTATGATAACTTCTTATCCACGCAACCGGGCTACAAAGCAGGAATTTGCTATCCCTTTCAACTCCTGGAAGAACTGCCGACGGAAGCGCACGATGTGCCTATGGATAAGGTCATTGACTAGCTTTTTTCTCTTTCAGAGATAAAAACAAAAAAAGAGCAGCCCCGAAAGGCTGCTCTACCACTCAACACTAAAACCAAACCTATTCTTTTATGAAATTTGCAACTGAGCTATTATCCTGTCCGTAAAAACGAACGTTGTAGTAACCCGGAGCGAGATCAGCAATAGAGATGCTATTGTTGTTAATGTTCGAAACTGATTTTACCATCCTGCCCGATACATCATAGATCGCAGCACCTGTTAAAGAAACAGTGCTTGTGAAATTCAATGTATTAACAGCGGGGTTAGGATATATTGTAACAGTTGTTTTTGTATTTGCTATTTTACCAACTTCAAGGTTAGCATGGTTATCAGCTACCGTGAAGGGGCTCAAAGAAGTAACATTGCTACGCGTAGTTGTGAACAAGCCATTAAGTGCTACAGTTGATGGATTTGTTGCAAGAACATCCCATGCACCTGCTGTATAATGGGATACATAGGCATTCAACCTGTCAAAACCATTTACTTCCATAGCCGAGCTCCACATCATCTGCAGGTTCAGGTTAAGACCTGTAGCTACAGAACTGGATATAAACCATGTTGCATCAACCAGTGACCTTGAAGTAGCGATATTATCGCCGCTGGTACCGTTACTATATACTACATCTTTCACCATTACGCTGATGTCGCTGTTTGCAGATGTTGCATTTGCAACAACTACTGCAGGTGCATAATTAGCCATTGTACCTACCTGGAAGGTATCAGCACTGCTGGCTACAAGGTGCATAACCAGGTTACCGCCGTTGCTTGTGATCACATAGCTGCCTGCTGTACCACCGGTAACATTACCTGTTGCGGCAATTGTAAGGTCGTTAGTACCCACATCTATCCTGCCTGAAACAAGCGCCAGCGTATCGTTCACGATAAGGTCAGTACCTAAGTTTACAGTACTTGTATTATTGCTCATGTTTATGGTCAGGCCATTCAGTGTTTTGCCTGTGGTAGCGAAACGTATGCCACCTGAAAAAGAATTAGCAGCAATAATAGAAAGATTAGATGCTGACGTTGCATTGATAACACCTGTACCTGATGCTGCGAAATCACCATTGCCTATGAAAGACAGGTTATGGTTATTCATGGTAAGTATACCTGTACCCAGGGTCATTGTACCATTTACATTCAGGTCGGAACCCAGGTTTACTGTACTTGCAGCGGTACCCATGTTAAGACTAAGATTATTAATGGTGTTAGCACCTGCATTGAACCTCAGTCCGCCGCTTATGCTGTTTGCAGCATTTACAGATATGTTTGAAGCAAGCGTAGAGCTGATGTTACCAAGGCCAGAAGGTGAAAAATCACCCGTAGCACCAAAAGATAAGTTGTAACCGTTCAACACCAGGTTACCCGATGTAAGCGTAAGCAAACCATTGATGTTCAAGCCACCCGAAAGTGTAAGAGCACCTGATGTAAGGTCAACATTTACATTATGTAGTCCTGTACCGCTCAGTTCCACACCTGCTACTGCAGTTGCGCCAAGGTAAGTTACGTGGTAGGTATTGGTAAGGCCTATTGTACCCGTACCGCTAATAGCTATTGTGCCGCCGTTCATTACAATAGTAGCGTTGTTAGCCATGGTTACGTTACCTGCTGCAATACTAAAAGCGCCGGTACTTACATTAAGACTATTGCCTACGGTAATATTTGCAGCGCTGCCTATAGTGGCTATCGTTGTGCTCAATTTCTGCACCGTTAAGTTACCTGTGTAGTTAAACCCTGTTACAAGTGCCAGTGCCATGCTGTCTATGGTCATTACACCGTTACCTGCCAGCGTACCGCCTGTAAGTATCAATGTGCTTGGGTTAACGCCTGATGTAAGCGCACCATTCACGATCAACTGGGAAGTAGTGTTGAAGGTTTGATCGGTAGTAAGCGTTACCGTAAGTCCTGCAGGTATAGTTACCACATCTGCCGTAGAGATCGCAGCAGGAGCTATACCACCCCATGTTGCACCGTTATTAAAATTGCCCGACATAACCGCTGTATAATTAAGCGCGCTTGCCGACATTGTGAAAATGGGTAGGGCTATCGCGACCAGTGCCATCCTCCTCGAAACTAAACTGTAGAATTTTTTCATACCAACCACTAAGCAAAACCTATGCCTGATATTTATTTTCCATTAAAGTTTTGAGAATTGTATATCAATAAAATAGAGCGTGACGTATTAAAATATGCGTACTGCCCTGCCCCTTACCCTCTTGACTTGCAGGCCTAAGCTTTATTAAAATGCATGTTGATAACAGATGTGAAAGAACAGTGACAAAGCGGGCATTTCACTAAACACTATGGGGTAATCAAAGCCCCAAAAAATGTGGATATCTTGATTTTGAAACCCCTTATTGGCGCGCGTACCTTTGCAAAATCGTAATACAAGTTTGTATATTAGGAGTAGATAAATAAACAGGATGCAACATGCTGGTCAAAGTTTTCGGTAGCGCGGTATATGGGGTAGATGCGATCACTATCACAATGGAGGTGGACACACCCGGGGGGCAAACAGCCTACTTTATAGTAGGCCTGCCCGATAATGCAGTAAAAGAAAGTATAGAGCGCATCCTCAGCGCCCTGAAAAATATAGGCTACGAACGGCCGCGTACCAAGATATTGGTGAACATGGCCCCGGCTGATATAAAAAAAGCAGGCAGCGCTTATGATCTCCCGATAGCCATCGGGATGCTGGCGGCAACAGGCCAGCTACCTGCGGAGGAGTTGAAAGACTACATCATCATGGGTGAGCTTTCCCTCGACGGAACTTTGGCACCCATTAAAGGAGCACTGCCCATAGCTATTCAAGCCAGGGCGGAAAAATTCAAAGGCATATTGCTGCCTAAACAGAATGCACGCGAGGCAGCACTGGTAAATAACATAGATGTATACGGTATAGAGCACATCAGCGAGGTAATAGGCTTTTTCAACGGCACAGGCTGCATACAGCCTGTAAAAGTGAATACAAGGGAAGAGTTCTTCGATGCCCAGAGCCATTTCGATGTCGACTTTAATGACGTAAAAGGACAGGAGAATGTAAAACGGGCCCTGGAGATCGCTGCAGCGGGCGGGCATAACGCGATAATGATAGGCCCTCCCGGCGCAGGTAAAACCATGCTGGCAAAGCGCCTTCCTACTATTTTGCCGCCACTCTCATTACATGAAGCACTGGAAACAACCAAGATTCACTCGGTAGCAGGCAAGCTACCCGTTAATACTTCGCTCATCGCGCAGCGGCCATTCCGCTCGCCACACCATACGGTGAGTGATGCGGCTTTAGTAGGCGGAGGCGGCATACCCCAACCCGGCGAGATATCACTCGCACATAACGGTGTGCTCTTCCTGGATGAGCTGCCCGAATTCAAACGCACCGTGCTCGAGGTAATGCGCCAGCCAATGGAAGAGCGGCGCGTAACCATATCGCGCGCCAAAGTAAGCATGGAGTTCCCGGCCAGTTTTATGCTCATAGCCTCTATGAACCCCTGCCCCTGTGGTTATTTTAATCACCCGGAGAAGGAATGCACCTGTTCACCGGTTATGGTGCAGCGATACCTGAATAAGATAAGCGGCCCATTATTAGATCGCATAGACCTGCATGTTGAAGTAACACCCGTTGCATTCAGCGAGCTATCTGCAGAAAAAACATCAGAGCCGAGCACGAATGTGCGTGAGCGCGTTATCAAAGCCCGCGATATACAGTCAAAGCGTTTCGAGGCCCACCCCGGCATATATAGCAATGCACAGATGAGCAGCAAGTTGCTGAAAGAGATCTGCGTTATCAGCAGCATTGGCCAGAACTTGCTGAAGACCGCTATGGATAAACTAAACCTAAGCGCCCGCGCCTACGACCGCATACTTAAAGTATCCCGCACCATAGCGGACCTGGAAGACAGCGAAGACATAAAACCCCAGCATCTTGCAGAAGCTATACAATACAGGAGTTTGGATAGAGAGGGTTGGGGAGGGTAAATCGATAATGTATGACTGGAACGATTGGAAAAATAATCAGTGTATCTTTTTTAGGGGTACTTATATTTCTTATCGTAAAAGAGATATGCATATCAACTACCTGATTCGTTGAAGTGGCTCGGTTATTATTTAGAATAAATCCCTCTCTTCCTTATATTTAAATATCAAAACTCCACAATGGCAAAGGGAAATAATCTATTCTTAGGCATCTCAGAACCCGCAATAGTTGACGAATACATGTCAACGCTTAAACACCCTATGCTGGGTACTATTGCCTACCTGCGCAAGTTCATTCTGTCCATCGATAAAAATATCGGCGAGGGGATATATTGGAACGCACCCACCTTTTATTACACCGGCAAAATGAAACCCTTTGAACCCAAAGAATACAAGCGGTACATTGCAAGCTTTGTGTTCAACCGGCAAGACTGTGTTCGCATGGTGTTCCTTACCGGGTCCAAACTTGATGACAATGCAGGCCTCTTCGAAGGAGATTTTAAAGACCAGAGAAAGCTGGTGGTCTTTAAAAGCATGGAAGATGTAAGAGCTAAAGAAAAAGAATTAAAAAAAGCAATAAAGAAATGGATAAGCATGGTTGAATAGTTCCCCGATGGGCGCAAGTCTTTTCGACTTATGTCCCGGGAAGCTACACCATGGTCGGTGTTTACCAACAATTATCTTTAAATCAACAGAGGCTAAATGAGTACCACAGAAAACAAGAAAGATATTCCCACCAAACCATTTGCCTCTGCAAGTGCCTGGGAGAAATGGCTTGCTGCCAATCATGCAAAGTCAGATGGTATCTGGCTGCGCATTTTTAACAAAGAGTCGGATAAAAAAACCGTTACATATGCCGAAGCGCTCGACGAAGCACTCTGTTATGGTTGGATAGACGGGCAAAAGAAGAAATTTGACGCTGATTCCTGGGTCCAGAAATTCACACCGCGCCGGGCAAGAAGTATATGGTCGAAACGTAACATCGAACACATTGAACGCCTAACGAAGGAAAAGAGAATGAAAGCCGCCGGATTGACGGCCTTTGAAGATGCAAAGAAAGACGGGCGACTGGCAGCCGCCTATGATTCACCTTCCAATTCGACGCTGCCTGCTGATTTGCTTAAACTCCTTGAAAAAAACAAAAAGGCAAAAGCTTTTTTCGACTCGCTGAATAAAACCAACAAATATGCGATCACCTGGCGGCTCCAGACCGCCAAAAAACCGGAGACCCGCGAAAAGCGAATGAACATTATCCTGGAAATGCTGGCTAAAGGCGAAAAATTTCATTAGGTTGTCCTACCGATGAAACACGTCACCCATAAAAAGCCAGCCAAGCAAGGCCAGCAAAAGGCAAAGCAGCCCGGCAATGAATACCCGCCAGCCATTCTTCCATAACTTTGCATGCAGTGGCTCCTGCCTAAATATCCTGGAAAGAATGACCATAAGGCCCCCAATGGGAGTACCCCAGCCACCAAAAAAAAGCACTATTAGGAATACGGTGAACATCGCTTCCCTAAATTATGCTTTAATCTCCTGTTTTTTTAATTCTTTCCGCTCTTGCTGGTGTACCTCGCAATATGCCTGCACCTAAGACGCTAAAATAAATTTTCCTTATTTTCACAAAAAACAAAAAAACATGATCAAAAACCTATTAGGAACTTGTTTGTTAGTCTTCAGCGTATTATTTGCATGCACAGCCTCGGCGCAAGACCAGGCTGCTAAAGACGAAAAAATATTGAAAGATTATTTTGCCAAGAATCACATTAAGGCTACCAGGACCGCCTCAGGCCTGTACTACACGATCGACAAAAAGGGAACAGGCCCGAACGCCAAACCCGGCCAGAGTGTAAACATGAACTACCTCGGCCGCTTCCTCGACGGCAACAGGTTCGACGGCAATGTAGATGAAAAATACCAGCCCGTAGCAGGCCGGTCTGTGTTAACCTTTACACTCGGCATGCACCAGGTAATAAGCGGCTGGGATGAAGGCATTCAACTGTTGAACCAGGGTTGCCGCGCTACCCTCTACCTGCCATCTGCACTGGCCTACGGCCCTGCAGGCAGGCCCAGCATTCCACCAAATGCAATATTGATGTTCAATGTTGAGCTCGTGTCGATGAATTAATGGTATTGAAGCCATAAAAAAGAGCAGAGGCCCGATCGGGCCTCTGCTCTTTTTATACATATCTATTTCTGAAAAAACATCTTTGCGGCTATCAGCACCAACAGGCCTGCAAATGCTTTTCTCATTATCCCCTGCGGAATAGTCAATGCCAGTTTCGAGCCAAAGTAACCGCCTATCATAAATGCTATGGCAATAATAAGTGCATACTTAATATTCACGTAACCGGCTTTATAATAATTGAATGCGGCCAGCAGGCCGATAGGTGGCAGCATTACCGCAACCGTAGTACCCTGTGCCATCCGTTGGTCCATCGCAAGGAACATTACCATGGCGGGTATCATGATGATTCCTCCGCCGAGGCCTACCATGCCGCCCAGCACGCCCGCCACAAGGCCTATAAGCACGAGAATTATGATAGTGTTTACGCCCATTACAATTTAGTTTCTTTCAGCAGGGTTTGCTCATCTATAATGCCTTCATGCTTCCACACGAGCTTGCCATCTTTGTATAGTTCCAAATAGGGAATGCCTTCGATACTCTTTTGTTGCATCAGTTCCTTATTTGCATCCGCATCTATCTTTACTAATGACAGCTTGTCTTTCTTCTTTTGCACAAGGCTGTCTAGCATCGGGGCCATTTTTTTACAGGGCAGGCACCAGCTAGCGTTATAGTCAACCAACACATACTGCTTGCCCGCTACCAGCTTATCCAGTTCTGCCAGCGACATACCTGCAGGCCTTTTGCTTTCATTCCCGGCAACAACCGGCTTCCCGGCGGCATTCCATTTCATAATGCCGCCTTTCATATTGTACACTTCTGTAAAACCCTTGTTACGCATTACATCAGCGGCTGATGAACTTCGTCCGCCCGATAGGCAGTACACGAATACGGGCTTGGTTTTGTCCAGCTTCCCTATTCGTTCATTGAAGTCCTCCCCGTTAAAGTCAATGTTGCTGGCATTTTTCAAATGGCCTTCCGCATACTCTCCCGGCGTTCGCACATCTACCAATTGCGCGGCAGGTGTCGCTGCAAGTTTTTGCTCATATTCATCTACCTGCAGCGTCTTATTTATTTGCTGGGCATTAGAAGGCACTGCATCCTGGCAGGCAGCCAGGTACAGGAACGACGAAAATAATAGTATGGAATATATAGCCCTCATAAAGATGGTATGGTACTTTTAACCAGCACCTGCGGTTTAAAAATGATCTTCGAATTTATAGAATTTGTTATCAGGCAGTTTTGTTCCGCTTTCTGCAGCACCTTTTCCGCCCGATCTTTGTCGTGGTCAGTAGCCACTGTAACTACGGGGCTCAATGTTACCTCGCTCATCAGGTACTTACCATCCACCATTTCCAGCCTGCCCGATGCTTTTGATTCAAAATGCACAAAATCCAATTTCGAATTTTCAGCTATCGCCAAAAAGGTGGTCATCAGGCAGCTATTCACTGCCGCGGTAAACAAATGTTCCGGAGACCATATGCCTGCCATCCCCTTGGGGAATTCCGGCGGTGTAGCTACCTCTATCATTTCTGCTATCCCCGGCGCAGTCATTTCACCCTTCCTGTCTGCGGTCCAGCTCACAGCTACTTCGTAATCATGTGTTACTCCCATTTTATCCTTTGTTTGCGTGTTGTTCTATTATTTGCTTCAATTGCTTTGCCGGCACCACCCCCGATTGACGCCATAGTACAGCACCCCCTTTAAACAATATCAGGGTAGGTACACCCGATATCTGGTAGGCATTTGCAGCAGCGGGATTTTTATCTACATCCACCTTTACAATGGTAGCAGTATCGCCGATGCTTTTCTTCAATTCTTCCAGTATTGGTGCCATCATTTTACAGGGCCCGCACCATTCCGCCGAAAAATCGACCAGTACGGGTTTACCGGCATTTATTATCTCCGAAAATGTCTTCGCTGCCATATTTTTTATTTTACTTCTTCATATTCTATGTCTTGTATTTTGCTATTTACCTTCTTTGCAGGCGGTGAATAGCATGCGGCTGCCCCGCAGCAGCCCGTACCCGTTATGGCCTGGTAGAGGAAAAATGCACTAAACAGTGAGATAAATATATCCATCTGCATTACTGCCTGCACGCCAAGCCAAAGGCCTATGGCAAGCCGCACTATACGCATCAGGTCCCAGTTGGTAAGCAATCGTTCTTTTAGTGCGCTCATTTTTCATATTTTTTCAGGTTCATCCAGCTGCCGCCATTATGCACCTCGGCAAAACCGTTGGACTTAAGTATACTTTTTGCAGATCCGCTCCGCATACCCGATGCACAGCATGTGATGATCGGCTTGTCTTTCTTCAATTTAGCCATCTGCATGGGCAGTGAATTCAAAGGCATATTTACCGATCCCTTTATGTGCCCCGAAGCATATTCCGCCGGCGTCCGTACATCCATGATCATCGCCCCATTTGCGATTAGTGCGCCTATATCAGCTTTAGGCTCGCTCTTGAATAAATTTTTTATAAACTGCAGCATAAATTTTTTTTAGTTGTTACAATGATAATTTACATCCAGCCATGATCCGCCATCTACACAATCCACCCCATATTGCCTTAGCAACATGGTGGCCTGGTGGCTCCTTATCCCCGATGCACAGCAAAAAATGATGTTCTTTTTCTCCTTTATCTCCTCTATTTGATTAGGCAATTCATTCAGCGGGATATTAATACTCCCTGCTACATTTCCGCCTTCAAATTCAGCCGGGGTCCTCACGTCTATTATCGTGGCGTTCCCGGCGGCAATTGCTTCTTTTATGGTTTTCATTTCGCTTTCTTTGTTTTCTTATCTTTTTTAAAAATGCTTAATAAAAGCACGCCCATCACCGCACCGTACAAACTACTGTTCAAAGGCTTCGAAGTGATCATGCAAGTGCCCGATGCACAACCCACGTAATACCAATAGCACCATCCGGCTATTGCCCCGGCTACAAGGCCCGCTATTTCAAGTTTATATTTCAATATTGATCTGACCATTATGCTAATGTTGATCCCATTACAAAACGTTCTGCCGGTATAGCCGATTCTTTAAGTGCCGTAAAGCCTCCCTCTATGTTTACGAGCTTATCATAGCCTCTCGATCTCAAAATAGAAGCGGCAACAACCGAGCGGTAACCGCCTGCGCAATGCAGGTAAAATACCCGGTCCTTTGGAAAAGATGCCATGTTATCATTGATATAGTCCAGTGGGATATTATGCGCACCTTTCATGTGCCCGGCACTATATTCGCCCGGCCTTCTCACATCTACTACATACACATCCGGATTCAATAGATAAACCCTCGCAAACTCAAAAACCGACATGGATTCAATATAATCAGTTGCTTTACCCGCCTGTTGCCATGCTTCAAATCCGCCATCCAGGTAGCCCAGCACATTATCATATCCCACACGGGCCATGCGTATCACCGTTTCCTTCTCACGTCCCGGTTCTGTCACCAGCAATATCTGCTGTTTAATATCCGGTATCAATGCACCCACCCATGGCGCAAAATTTCCGTCCACACCTATATTGATGCTGTTGGGTATGAAGGCTTTCACAAAATGCTCCGGGTTGCGCGTATCCAGTACCAGTACATCGCCTTCATTTGCGGCAGCTTCAAACGCTTTCACTGATAAGGGCCGTGTTCCTCGTTTCAGTACCTCATTTATGCTGTCGTAACCTTCTTTGTTCATTTTTACATTCATGGGGAAATAAGCCGGCGGTGGTAACAAACCTGCGGTCACTTCTTCCACAAACTCATATTTCGCCATATCGGTCCGCAAGGCATAGTTCATCCTCTTTTGTGCACCCATGGTCGAGATCGTTTCCTTCGACATATTCTTGCCACAGGCCGATCCCTGCCCATGTGCAGGATAAACGATAACATCATCTGCCAACGGCATTATCTTGTTCCTCAAAGAGTCATACAGCAGGCTCGCCAGTTCCTCCTTAGTCATATTGGCTGCCTTTTGCGCCAGGTCAGGCCGGCCCACATCACCAATGAATAAGGTATCTCCTGAGAATAGCGCATAGTCCTTTCCCTGCTTATCCTTCAGCAGGAAACAGGAAGACTCCAATGTGTGCCCGGGAGTATGCAACAGCTGTATGCTCACGTCCCCCAGTTTAAATATCTCGCCATCTGCCGCCACATAGGCATTAAAAGCAGGCTCAGCTGTAGGCCCATAAACGATCATCGCTCCTGTTGCCTTGGCCAGGTCCAGGTGGCCCGACACAAAATCGGCATGAAAATGTGTTTCAAATATGTACTTGATCTTCACCCCGTCTTTCATCGCCCTGTTCAGGTAGGGTTGTATTTCCCTTAGCGGGTCAATTATGGCGGCTTCCCCGTTCGATGTTATATAATACGCGCCCTGTGCAAGGCATCCTGTATAGATCTGTTCGATGTTCATTTGAACTGAATTAAAAAAATTAGAAAAAATTGCTTGTGAACCTTGCGTTTATCCTTTTACTGCCTTCTCCTTTTTGCGCGTACTGATGCCAAAGGGCAGGTACAAAGGACAAAAACTAATAAAACTGGTGAGGATAAAAATGGCGGAGAGTACCAGCAACACTATAGCGAGCACCCCGCCAATATTGCCTGTGGCATACAGTGCGATAATAACAATGGCCACCAGTATACGAAAGATCCGGTCGAATGTTCCCATGTTCTTTTTCATAAAATGCTGTTTATTTTATGATGTAAAACTACACACTGGCAGGAAGGCGCTTGGTGACACATGTCACACGCGCTGTGCATAAACAGATGATCTGCATCATCAGTCCACCAATATTTCTATGGTATTCCGGCCCATGCGCACCAGGCCTTTGTCCTCCATCGTTCGCAGTAGCCTGCTGATAACCTCGCGCTGGGTGTGTAGTTCATCGGCTATTTGCTGATGTGTAATATAGAGTGCCTTTGTATTTACTGCTTTTGCTCGTTCACGCAAATAGTGCAGTAGCAGCTTATCCATATTACTGAAGGCTATAAGGTCTATTACCTGCATCAGCTCGGCAAAGCGTGTGCTATACGTGCTGTTCACGTAGGTTTTCCACTCGGGGTATTTAAACCACTCCTCTACCATCCCCACCGGTATCTGCAGTACCTCCGTTTCATCCTCCGCTATAGCCTTCACCATACTCTTTTTGCCGGCCTGGCAGCAGCTTATGGCCATGGAGCATATCTGCCCCGGGTACAGGTGGTACAGGAATATTTCTTTCCCTTCATCGTTCTCCCTTACTATGCGCAGTGCTCCTTTTTGCACTATAGGCACAAACACAATATCAGCACCGGGCGCTATCAATACACTGCCCTTATCCACCGTCTTTACACGGCAATACTTTTTTATCTCCTCCAGCAACGCCGGGTCTGTAAAAATGCTATCGGTCATTGTCGGTTCTGCCATTGTTCACAATAACGCGAAAATAAATGAACTGTCCTGCAGATTTAATGACTTGCGTCACCGTCAAAAACGATCTTAAACACCGATCTCTGTCATTTTTATCCCCAAAAGGACCTAGGGCCATTGTGTATATCATTTCTAAAAATGTATTTTTATAAGCACCCAATACCCGCAAGGCTATGACACAACAATTAGGCGGCAAGAGCAGCTTTTTATCTTGTCTTGTTATTATTTCGGTCTTCTGCGCTTCATGCGCACCCAAGATCCGTTCTTTTATTGTTACCCCCGTAACCATTAGCGGCAACGATACCGTTCGTGTCAACTGGGACGTGAGCGGCCATCCTACTTTATTAGTACATCCCAAAACGGTAGGCAGCAGTTCCGATAGCACCACGGCCAAATACCTTGAGTTTACCCTCGTAGCCGAAAAAGGCGGCAAGGAAGCCAAACGCATGGTACAGGTAATAGAACTGCCCGAAGCCAGTACAGACAGTGTAGTATGCCGCACCGATCTGCACGGCGACACGCTGGTAGCCGCCTGTATGAAGAATTTTGTGCGCTGGGGTGATAAATTCAGGCTTTCATACATACGCTCCGGCTCCGGCAGGCCACTCGTAGTATTGCACGATGGCAAAATAGCGCCGCTCGATAAAAACGGCACACCATCAAAAGCGCTAAGCGGATCACCTGTAAATGGCAAATGGGAAATAAGGTCCTTACTTACCGCTGCCGAAAAAGCAGACATGAACACCGCCCCCGAAAAATTATCAGTGATCATTTCCGTACAATACAAAACTCCTTAAGGCTATGATAAGTGTACACGAGAAAGTAAAAACCATAGTGCTGGTTATGTTCGAAAATCGCTCCTTCGATCATATGCTCGGGCACCTTAGCCTTGAAGGAATTAAACCGAACATCGATGGTCTCAGGGAACCGCTCACGCAGTATGAGAACCTGTACCAGGGCGATGTGTACAACCCTTACAAGATAGATGTGGACAGCGCACTGCCCTTTGATATTCCACATGAATGGGACTATGTAGCCATGCAAATGGCCAAATCCAATGTCACGCAGAAGTTCACCATGTCGGGCTTTGTAGAGGCATATGCCAAAGCAACTCAAATGAACCCCAATCCGCAAACAGAGCCTATGGGCTACTTCCCATCCGGCATGGTGCCCGTTACAAGCTTCCTCGCACAAAACTATTGCGCCTGCGATCGTTGGTTCTCTGCTCTGCCCACCAGCACCCAGCCCAACCGCACCATGGCATTTTGCGGTGAGTCGCCCATATTCGATACCAAAACGCGTATTACTCATACCGCCGATAGCATATTCGCCTGGATGGAGCGCAACAACATACGCTGGCGCAACTACCACGACGGCTTCTCATTCTTCGCACTCTACGATAACATGTGGAAGTATGTACTGGGCAATAACTTCAAAGACTACGAGCACCTCTACCTTGATATGAAAAGCCCTGTGTCAGCTAATGACCCGCAGGTAATAATCGTAGAGCCCACCTATGCAGATGCACCTCACATAGGCTCCGACAGGCCCAACGACAACCATGCACCATTGGCCATTGGCTGGGGCGAGGAGTTCTTAAGACGCACTTACGAAGCAGTTATTGCCAATAAAGAACGCTGGGGCAATACTGTAATGGTGGTGTACTATGATGAGCATGGTGGCTTCAACGATCATGTACCACCGCCGTTGATACCATATACCACCGTGGGAGATAATCCCCACACTTTTGCCAGTTTAGGCCCAAGAATACCGGGCATTATCGTTTCTCCCTTTACCAGTGGGGGCTCCATATGTCACGATGTGCTCGACCATACTTCCGTTCTGCAGTTCCTCGCCGAGGTATTTACACCCGGCCACCCCTATTCAGCATCCGTGAACAACAGGAAGAACGCAGGCATCAACAGCATATCGGCCGCACTTACAAACGAAAACCCTGCGCCTCCGCCACTGCCCCCTACGCAGGCCATCAATGTAGTATCGGCGCTTGGGCACAGCATAGCCACAGCACCCGAAGGCGGAATGGCCACCTCCTTCGAGCTGGCAGCCAATCAAATGCTCGATACACATACAGAAGAAATGAAAGAAAAGTACCCCGAGCTTTTCCAGTGGCGCGATGCTACTCAAAATGCAAGGACATAGCGGCAATTCTTGCCAGGTTAAAGGCTGATCAAAAAGTGCAAGAAAATGATCACTTTATCCTATAAAAGCCACCAGTAATACCCGAACTTTATGGCAGCAATTTATTACTGACCATTGAAAAATTTATCCATGAGAACCCTGCTTACCTTTATTCTTGTTGTCGTATTTACCCTTGCAAAAGGGCAGAACAATTTTCATAAACTGTATACAGTCTCCGGCGCTACCCAATGCAGCCGTATTGCAATGACCAGCACCGGGCATGGAAACGCTGTATTGGCGTACCATTACACAACCGGGGCTAATGCATACATCGGTATCCAAAACGTCGATACAAGCGGCAGTATGCTTTGGGCAAAATCCTGCCAGCTACCCACAGCCTCCTATGTACCGATTACCATGGCCGGCACCCCGGATAGCGGCGCTGTTCTTGCACTGGAGGATACGCTCCTGATGTCAGGCATACAGCTCCTGAAGATCAGCAAGTCAGGAAATATACAATGGGCGAAATACCTCTCCGCTACTCATTTTTCAATTTACCCAATACCTCTTGTCGTTAGCAGTGATGGCAATATATTCATTTCCAATACTAATCACGATTCATTGTCGCTCACAAAAATAAATACATCTGGAAATATCATCTGGAGTAAAACCTATCACGTTCCCTTCAGTAGCGGCTTGAAACCAAGCGCCATTGTCACTAACAGCACATCCATTTACATGGGGGGTTACGAGCTCAATTCCTATTCGGCATACCTTGTCAAAACAGATACCGCAGGTAATATTCTTTGGCAGCGTAATGGTTTTGCCATAAGCGCCTATCTCAATTTGACACCCGCCCCTTCCGGCGATGGAATTATCGTAGGTACCACAAACGTCCTCACTACAAAGATCGGGCTGCTTGATGGCGCAGGAACGGTAAGCTGGGACACTGGTATAGATTTAAGAAGTCCGAAAATGATACGAATCAATAGTAACAGTATTGCGCTTTGTACAGTAGATAGCAATATTATTAGGACGGTGATAATAGATACCCTTGGCACAATACAACATAGAATATCTTATCACGACTCCCTGGCCAGCGATGATATTGCTATTGCCGCCATTCCCAACCAGGGCTTTTGGATAAGCAGCGTCAACAGTAATAAGATTTGGTTGATGAAAGCAGATGTGCTGGGCAACACGAGCTGCTACGCTCAACCCTTCGTAATAACTACCCAACCGGATAGCTTCTTCACCGGGTCTTTGTCACTTTCGGCAACCCCGCCGGCCGCCGCTTTCTCAGATATTGTGCTCACGGCCCAAAATATCAACGTAACTGATTCCACCATATGCGGCAACCTGGGTGTTGCCACCATCAGCCCCGCTAGTCTCCTTGTTTTCCCAAATCCTGTAACTGATAAGCTCACGATCGCGAATACTACAGGCAATATTACAGTCACTGATGTTCTGGGAAAGTTCATTTTTCAAAACAGCATCCAGGGCGAAACAACAATAAATACATCCACCTGGCAGCAGGGGCTTTATTTCATTCGGGTATTGGATGCTAAGGGCCTTATCAATACCTGCAAGGTAATGAAGCTGTAATTCCATAGCCGGAACTGTACTTACCCAAAATAGGTAAAGTGTATCTGTATTCAACCGCACATTTATATAAAATTTGCAGTTGATACCTGCTATATGAATGAACATTGGATAAAACACCCCACCACCTTACATGGCAAAATTGTTGATCTGCTACCACTGGAAGAAAGTCATTTCGATGAACTGCTCGCCGCCGCTTCCGATAAAAGAATATGGAAGTTCTATACCGGCGACTGGTCAGTACCTAAACGCTTCATAGAGATATACAACGGCTCTTTAGCACTCAGAAACGAAGGCAAAGAATATCCTTTCATTATTTTTCATAAGCCAACTCAAAAGATAATAGGCTCCACCCGATACCTTGACATCGTCCCCTACGACAAACGCCTGGAAATAGGTGGCACATGGCTAATGCCCAAGTATTGGGCAACCGCAATAAACTTCGATTGCAAACTGGCTTTGCTTACGCATTGCTTCGAAACACTGGGTACAAACAGGGTACAATTAAAAACACAGCACAATAATATGCGCTCAAGAAAAGCCATTGAAAAAATAGGCGGCATCTATGAAGGAGTGCTGCGCCAGCATATGCTTAAAGATGACGGCACATTCCGCAGTTCTGCATATTTCAGTATCCTTGTCGAAGAATGGTCAGCCGCAAAAGCAAACCTGGAACAATCACTGTTCAATAAAATGAATGCACAAAAGATTGAATAGCTGCCTTCTTTGCTCCCGGCAGCATAAAGCTTCTTAACTTCGTATAAATGTACCTCATGCCGCAACTTTTCACACCACTCAAAATAAAGGGAATAGAATTCAGGAACCGTATCGTAGTATCGCCCATGTGCCAATACTCAAGCACAGATGGCTTTGCTAACGATTGGCATTTTGTGCACCTCGGCAGCAGGGCAGTAGGTGGTGCGGCATTGATCTTTACCGAGGCCACTGCTGTATCCCCCGAAGGCCGCATCTCCCCACACGATCTGGGTATTTGGAAAGACGAGCACATCGAAATGTTGCAAAAGATCACCGGCTTCATCCACGAACATGGTTCCATAGCAGGAATGCAACTAGCCCATGCAGGCCGCAAAGCCAGCAAAACAGAACCCTGGAATAACGACAAGCTGATACCCATAGAAGAAGGCGGCTGGAAGACAGTAGCACCAAGCCCCATCCCTTTTTCAGAAAGCAGTGATGTGCCCGAAGAGTTGAGTATAGACGAGATACAAAAAATAATTGCCGACTTTAAGGCCGCAACATTAAGGGCAATAAAAGCAGGCTTTAAGGTAATAGAGATACACGGCGCGCATGGCTACCTCATTAATGAATTTCTCTCCCCGCTCAGCAATAAACGCACTGATGAGTATGGTGGCAGCTTCGAAAACCGCATACGCTTCCTGCTGGAGATAATTGCGGCCATACGCAGCGTGTGGACTGAAGAACGTCCATTGTTTCTCCGCATCTCCGCCAGCGACTGGACCGATGGCGGCTGGACGATAGAAGACTCAATAGAACTTGGGAAAATTGTAAAAGAAAAAGGCATTGACCTTATAGATTGTTCATCAGGTGGCGTTGCAAGCGGTGTAAAAATTCCTGCTGCACCCAATTATCAAGTTCCATTTTCCGAGGCAGTACGCAAAGGCTCCGGCATACTTACAGGGACAGTAGGCATCATTGTAAAGTCCGATCAGGCTGAAGCAATATTAGCAGAAGGCAAAGCTGATATGATATTCATGGCCCGGGAAATGCTCCGCGATCCCTACTTCCCCCTCCGCGCCGCAAAAGAACTTGGCTACGACATAAAATGGCCCCTCCAATACGAAAGGGCTAAAAGAAAATAACATTAATTTTTATGGAAGCTATGCGCCTGATCAAGGATATTTAGCTTCTGCTGCTCAGTGATAGCATTGACAGAAATAAGCCAGTTAAGTTGATCTATGAATACAGTTAAGGGGTAAAGTTCCCTTTCGTTTAATATCTGTTGTTTATATTTTTCACGCATTTTTTTATGCAAGCTTGCCACAAATGCACTTACTTGCTCTGCATCGGGTATATTGCCAAAAAGAGTTAATTGCTTTTGCCCGCCTTTAAGAACCAGATATTCTTTCTTCCTGTTACGCCACATGACATATATCTTGTAGCCAAAAAATGATAGGCCCAAAATCGAGCAAATTATGTTTTGCCTGATTGAATGTGTAACAATGGCGTATGCCGTTATATAAACCGATGCGGCTATTCCGCAAATAGGCGTGATGAGTTTACGCCAATCAGTACGTTCCGCTTTTCTTTCGATCTCAAATCCCAATTGTTCATAACGCACCTTATATTCCCAAAGCTCTTTAAGATCAGCAGTTTTTACTACCAGGCAATCCTCTTCAAGTACAAATTCTTTCTTCTGCCACAAGTGTTGTTGAGATAATTTCACGGGCTTGTTCATATCTTGAAGAGGCTTAAAGATTAGTTTAATTGTTCGAGAAATGGGCGCGTGGTTGCCTTAGATATTCTTCTTTTTCATCTGCAGTTATTGCATTTATTGATACCAGCCAATTCATCCTTTGTTTTAACAATGGCAAAGGCGTTTCAGCCCTTTTGCTTAGCACATTATATCTATAGATTTTCCGCATTCTTTCATGTATTTCATTAATGAATGCATCAGTTGATGCTTTGTCTGGTTTATTGCTAAAGAGTTCAAGTGTTGTGTTACCTCCTGCAAGATAAATATATTCATTAACCTGGCTATCCCAGCCCATATAAGTAACATATGCCAGGAAGAGAAAACCGGCTGTGATAAAATAAAAGCTGATGTTTGTTAGGCCGGGTTCTCCATAAATAAGACCATGCAGCATTATTACGCCAAACATCACGGCCAATAATAAGGTAACAAGCGGAGCGTACTTGTTTTTGCGATCTGTTTTCTTTATAAGTTCAAATCCTAAATCGTCATAGCGAACAAAATATGCTAGCTTTTCCCCTTCCTTGGTGCTTTTTACCTCGATGCCTGATTCCGCAAGGATAAACTCCTTCTTTTCAGTGACCTTCTTTTGGTATAGTGTATTGATGTGCTCCATTATGTATCACATAGCTAATGATGATAGGTTATGATCTCGCCCTCATTATCTATTTTGACCTTCACCGGGAAACGCCTCGCCCGTATCTGCGTGGCGAACCATCTCCTGTTCTCCAACACAACTATGAACAGGCCATTATTATCGCCGGCAACAGCAAAATCATCCCTCGGCTTCTGCCTGCTGAATAGGGTCACACTTGTTTTGATTTTTATTTCCTTGCACAGTTGCGCCACGTTTTGCGCCACAAGGCCTATCTCGCTCACATTCAGTATGCAGGACGCATCAAAGGTCTCATTGCTCTCGGTCTTATTGTCAAAGCGGGCTATGAGCTCTACTATGTTGCCGTTGTTGTCATAAAAATAGATGGAGCTGGCATTCCATGCTGCAAAGTCCGCTATCACAGAGCCCTTATCAAACTGCACCAGTTCCAGCTTCCCATCCGCCCATTCAATAGCTTCTTCCAGCAGGTTATTCGGTATCTCGAACGCAAAATGATAAACAGGATTCTTGACGTCTGTCTTCTTAAAGGTCAGGAAAGAGCTGCCTATCTTTAGTTTTAGGTCTTTAGCACTCTTAGACTCCACTTTAAAACCCATCGTTCCGGCATAGAACTTTTCCGTGCCCTCCAGGTCTGCCGACAATAACTCAACTTCCGTGATCTTCATAATTGCTCAATTTAAATTTCCTAGCTAAACCACTGTACTTTCTCACTTATCTCTTATTTTACTCGTTGAGTCTCTGGTACAGGACTCAACGACATCAAGGCACCGAAGCCTAATTAACGGAACCACTGTACTTTTTCTGAAACCTCTTTATTCCTTTTCCCTTCGCGCGCAGGTTCATCGGTATAGCCCATGTAAAATATGCCCATCACATGGTCATGTTCTCCCAGTCCCAGGTGTTCCTTTAGCGCATTACTATGCGCCATACCTCCGGTATTCCACATTACCGCAAGGCCCATAGCCTCAGCACCCAGCAATATATTCTCAATGGCTGCCGATGTTGCTGCTACTTCCTCTATCGCCGGTATCTTAGGGTTCTCACCACGTTTCATAACCGCCACTATCAGGTGCGATGCCATATCCACGTTATGCTCCAGTTTTTCTTTTGTTTCTTCTTTTCTTTTGTCTTCCGGTGTATTGGCCCAATACAGGTCTGCATGTGTTTTGCCAAAATTCTTCAGGCCCTCTCCCGTATACACAAAAAAGTACCAGGGCTCAGTGCGCCCGTGTGTAGGTGCCCAGTTGGCCAGCTCCAGCAGTTCATTGATCTGCTCATCAGGTATTTTCTCTCCATTCATTGCAGCAGGCTTGCTGGTACGCCTGCTTTTGATAATATTGGCTAATTGTTCAAAGGCCGTATTTGTTGTCATGTTGCAAATGTATGTGATTTGGATTTCCCCTTAATATCAATTCATATTATAACTTAATTAGCCCAATTTGGACGTCTCAATATCCACCCAACACAAGCCCGAAGGGCTTAAATGTGAATAGCCCCGGATGAAATCCGGGGTAATAGACGCCTCATCTCGCGCAACCCCGGAGGGGTTGAACAACACAACACTCCACTTTTATCCTTGCACTTTTCAGGGTATCTTTGCGCACGCATAAACATATTGTTTTGAACGATATCCATCATTACGACATCATCATAGTAGGCGGCGGTATAGTAGGCCTTGCATCAGCCTACAAGCTCAATTTAAAATACCCCAACAAAAAGATACTGGTTTTAGAAAAGGAAAAAGAAGTTGCCGCCCATCAAACCGGTCACAACTCAGGTGTCATACACTCCGGCATCTACTACAAACCGGGCTCCTACAAAGCAAAGAACTGTGTCGACGGCCGTCGCGAACTGGTAGCCTTCGCCAAAGAACATAAAATAAGCCACGACATATGCGGCAAGGTCATCGTAGCCACCAAAGAGAGCGAGCTGGCCCACATGAACAAGGTTTTCAACAATGGCATAGCAAACGATGTGGAAGGTATAGAGCTGATAGATGCTAAGAAGATAAAAGAGATAGAACCTTTCTGCACGGGCATACAAGGCATATGGGTACCCTGCACAGGCATCATTGACTATGCCGAGGTAACACGCAAATATGTGGAGCTCATCAATAATAAATTCACCGGCAGCAAAGTATTGACAGATCACGAGGTAACAGCCTTTGAAAAGCACGATGGTTATACCGATGTAATAACGCCCAAAGGCACCTTCCGCGGCACATATATCATTACCTGCGCCGGTCTTCAGTCCGACAGGATAGCAAAGAAAGAAGGCATTAAGAACGACACTACCATAGTTGGCTTCCGTGGTGATTATTTTGATCTCTCCGAAAAAGGCCTGCACAAAGTAAGGAACCTCATTTACCCTGTACCCAATCCTAAATTCCCTTTCCTCGGCGTCCACTTTACCCGCATGATACATGGCGGCACAGAGTGCGGTCCCAATGCGGTCTTCGTCTTCAAGCGGGAGGGCTATGGCAAAACAGATTTTTCGCTACGCGATACGCTGGAAGCCTTTTCATTCGGCGGCACCTGGAAGTTCTTTGCCAAACACTGGCGCTTCGGACTCGATGAATATCGCCGTGCATTCTCAAAGCGCCTGTTCTTACAGCGTCTTCGCGCATTGATACCAACACTCGAAATGGACGATCTCGTTCCCGGCAGGGCTGGTGTACGTGCCATGCTCCTGGCGCAGGAAGGTGAAATGATCGACGACTTCAAAATAGAAAGCAGTGGTAATGCCATACACATACTCAATGCCCCCTCGCCCGCTGCCACAGCCTCACTCGCAGTAGGCAACGAAGTAGAAAAGATGGCCACCAAACATTTCAATCTCAATTAGCGTCAGCACGGCTCCAAGCGGTCAGACGCGTTAAAGGAGGAACGATCAGGAAAGTATATCCTCCAAATGATGTATCATATGTGTCACATAATCCGTGATCACAAACGAAAAGGTGAATGGCTCATGCTCCCCTATATAACAAGTAACACCCAGCTTACTTGGGTCCACATGCAGTATCACATTGGCCAGTTGCCTGTTATATGCATACCATAGGTCTATTAATTCCGCCGCAGGTACATCCTGGTAATGCTGCCTGCTCACATAAAAGTCCTGCTCATACCCATGCGTTCGGAAAGTGTCATCTACCATCTGCGCCCGCACAAACCTTAAATGATTATTAGCGGCACTGTCTATCAAATGTCCCAATATTTCCTTCTTACTCCACACAGTAGCCACAGGCTTCGCATCCCAGGCCTCCTGCGAAATATTGGCAAACCGTTCTTTTGCATCATTAATAGTCTGCAGCAGCTTTCCTGATGTTTCTTGTAAAATATGGTCCATACGCTTACTTTTTACGATTATAATGTATCAGCCAGTTTTGCTTCCATGTCTTTCCTTCATCGGCACTCCCTTCCCAGCGCCAGTCGAAGCTATCTTTTTTAATATTGTAGTACACCATGCGGTTCACTGTTCTCTTACCGTTTAATGTAAACGGCTCGGTATACAGCGCCATCTCTCCGTTCTCAAATACACCCGCCAGTGCTATATATCCACCCCTATTGTCCACCCATGTTTGCTGCCATTTTTTGATCATCGGGTTGTACATCGACCAGCTCTCACCTCTGTAGTTCGTCGAGGGGTCGTCAAAGTGTTCATGAGTTAAACAGCCATCCATTTCCCTCGTCACATGATTGCTGGCATGTACTGTATCACTATGCGTAAGGTCCCATTCACCCAACCAGAAATCGAACTGGCTGCATTCGGGTGCCATGCAAGGTTTGCGTGGTGGGGTGTTTTGTGCTTCAGCCACATTGAATGTTATTAGCAATAGAACGAGGAAAAAGGCTGCTTTCATATATGCTGGTGTTTATCTTTTTATACTCCGGGCCTGCACTTCCTCCGCTGTCAGCCCAAACATCGGTGGTGTTTTTACATCCAGCAAGTTCAGGTAAATATACAGCTCGCCCCTATGGTGTATCTCGTGTTCTGTCATAGCCCTCAGCCATTTCCAGGTAGTGATCGGCGCGCCCGCTGGCGTGCTACATTTCTTTTGCAGATCAGCATCCCTAAGCTTCCCAAATATTTCCATCGACTGCCGATGCATCTCATTGAAGAAAGCTATCACATCATCATACTCATTCGCCAGCTCCTTACCGCAACCATTATAACTACTCGGCTTACCCTGTACATTCTCCGCAAACATATACCGTTCCAGCGCTGCTATATGCCTCAGCATATCAGCAATCGTATACTTACCCTCCTTATAGGCCCAGTCCATTTTATCCCGCGGAATAACGGCTATTAAACGATTCGTACGCTCACGCAATCGTTCGTAATAATCAAGAAAAGGCTGGACGGTGTGAAACTCCATATAGAAAAGTCTGGTACAAATTTGCTTCAGATTCCCTTGTCAAAGTAAGTACAGATTTCTATTTTTAATGCAGTACAATTAGGCCCGGCTGGCAAGTGCGCTCTTGTAAGCTGCCAAACACCTATCCCGCGCAGCCTTATGCTCCACCATAGGCAGGGGATAAACAAGCTTATCATATTCCGGCACCCATTTTCGTATATATTCCTGCTTCGGATCAAACTTTTCCGCCTGCAGTTGCGGATTGAACACCCTGAAGTACGGCGCCGCATCACAGCCACTGCCTGCTGCCCATTGCCAGCCGCCGTTGTTTGCCGCCAGGTCATAGTCCATCAGCTTTTGCGCAAAGTACGCCTCACCCCATCTCCAGTCTATAAGCAGGTCTTTACACAGGAAACTTGCCACTATCATTCTTACGCGGTTGTGCATATACCCTGTCCCATTCAGTTCCCTCATTCCCGCATCCACTATCGGGTAGCCTGTCTCACCCTTGCACCATTTTTCAAACTCAGCTTCATTATTCCGCCACTGCATATTATCATACTCCTTCTTAAAACTGCCGTTCACTACATAGGGAAAATGCCAAAGGATCATTTGGTAAAATTCCCGCCACACCAGCTCATTCAACAATTGCCCGTTCAGCTCCTTAGCCTCCGCCACCAGCTTGCGAATACTGATCGTCCCAAACCGCAGATGCACACTCAGCCTCGTAGTACCCCGCACCGCAGGAAAGTTCCGCGTCTCATCATAGTGCACAGCAATATTTCCATCCAGCCCTGGCGCAGCAGCATCATAAGTAACTTCCTTAAAGCCCAACACCTCAAGCTTCGGGATATCAATAGGTTCCTGCTTTAAAAAGTTATTGTAATATTTCTGCGTAGGATAAGACTTTAAATAAAACTCATTCAGCTTCTCCTTCCACTTCCTGCTATATGGAGTGTACACGGTATACGGCGCGCCATTATCCTTCAGCACCTCACCCTTCTCGAATATCACCTGGTCTTTGTAAGTATGAAAGTCTATTCCCTTATCTTTTAGATATGCCGCTATGGCTCTGTCCCGCTCCTGTGCATAAGGCTCATAATCATGATTGGTATACACTGCCTCTATAGTATACGTTTCGGCCAATTGCTTAAAGCAGTCCATGGGCTCGCCATGCAGCACGCACAGGCTGCTGCCCATCCGCACTAATTGCTCCTGTATGTCTGCTAGTGTATCATGTATAAAGGCCACACGCTTATCGCTCTTATCTTCAAGGTCGTTCAGGATGTTGGTATCAAAGATGAAGATGGGCAGCACCCTCTTACCTGAGCGCAGGGCATGGTATAAGCCCGCATTATCATAAAGCCGCAGGTCGCGACGAAACCAAAAAATAGAAACAGGTGTTTGCATGCTCTTATAACAGTATGGGCGCTGGAAAGGTTTATCCACCCCAAATAATAAACGAGCGGCAGGTATG
>APMI01007546.1_pt1 | contig 25707 bp, 15 predicted proteins | sample 667938 | NCBI WGS metagenome assembly APMI01 (sample SAMN01084076, study PRJNA167559) | wastewater metagenome | biome: Wastewater | place: Denmark: Ejby Moelle, Odense | collected 2011-11-28
CCTTGAGGCCTCGAGTCATTTCTCATTCTCGCTCGAGAATTCTTCGAGGCCTCAAGGCATCGAGACTCTCGAGACACAGGCATACGCTGACGGCAACGGCTAGATCACGACTGATGAGCTATATGCCTCACCTTTGAGTGCCAGAAGAAATGACTTAACACTGTACCAGTATGATGCCGATAATGATGGAGTCATCACCACAGAAGAAATCCAAAATTAGCTTTTACAATAATTCGGTCTCAATTGATTTATCATTATCTATGTCAAAGTTAAAAAATTTGAAATATTTATAGAATATCTTTGTACTTAAGATTGTTAAGTAGTCCGATCTTGAATATAATAACAAGAAATAGTTTTTTGTATATTTATGCCATATTATCAACTTTTATATAATAATTATTGACATTATGTATAATAAAAATAATAAAATAAAATAAATCTTAATAAATTTTTGTTTTTGAAGCGTAGAAATTGGTCAGACTAAATATATATGTATTTTAAATATGTTATAAAACAGTTGAAATGCAAAATAGATTTAATTTTATCGACTAATTTGTTGTCTAATAAATAACAATTGTAATAAAATTAAAAAATAAATATATGGTTAATGTTGTGCTTGTCAAATCTTCTTTTTCAAAGCAATAATTTTTGAATGATTACCAGGAGTCACATCAATTCTATATACACTAGTTATCGGGGCATATTATCTACTTTTTGGTTTTATTGTTATCTCACAACTGAATGAGAATGTTCCTCGCGATTCAAATACAAATGGAGCATGTGTGACTTTTATGGGTTTGGCGTCACGCTCGCCCATGTTTATGTTGAAACTTACTTATTATAATTTGAAATATTTAGGTTATTTTACGTATAATTACCAGATGAATTTGGGTTTAGTTTTAGTGAATGCTGATTTCTTACAGGGTAATTCTCTTGAATTGTTACCGATTTCAATATACACAATACTTTTCAACAAAGTTTAGAAATTTGTTAATTATTTCTGCCTTCGTATTTTATCTTTATCAGACAGCTGACCAAAAATAGTCTCATGGAGTGCATTTTTCTATGACTTGTTGGTAATGACAGTTCTACACAGTGGACATCTGGTATCGACCAACATGGATTAGCCTAGACATTTTTTGCAGAATATGTGCTTGCAGTTTGTTATATACGGGTGAAAATATAATTAATGGCAAATTGAACATCTGTTCTCATTTTCAATGTCATTATTGACTTATTTTTATTGTTTAGTTATTTTTTATTTTTATTGCTCGCTTGCATTCTATTTTTATTGTTTTTCTATTACTTTTTAATCTATTTGTTGAGAAAGTTTCTATTTCTTTATTGGACTGCTAGCTTATATTTACTAGGATTTCAATTTTTATTTTAGTTTTTATTACTTCTTTTTCTTAAGTCTTTGTTATTCAATAATTTATTCTTAAGTCTGTTCTATTTTAGGTTGATTAAGCCATGTAGGTAAATCTTAGAATTCCTCCAAATCAGCCACTTTGGAGTGAAGCTAAGACTTATTAATTTATTTAATAGGCATTAAACTCTTCTCAGACATTTCTCTTTATTTTTTAATTTACTCGCATTTGCTCATCGATGTCGATTTATTTTTATTCTTTGCCTTGCTCTTTTTTTATGATTTATGTTAGTCTTTACGATTTGACTCACTTCGGTATGCTAATGGGTATCGTGTTGAGCTTGAAGTAAACAGTGATTTTCTAGTCGTTGAATATCTTTTGAAAAAAGCAATTATTAGATTCCATATGTTATCAGGCACCCAGAAAGTGTCCTGAGAGTCTCTATAAGAATGAAACTATGAGGACAATAATTATTTAAATAACAATTTCCCTTGCCAAATAGGATGCCCATCGTCTTCTATATCATATATCAATAGAGTTGGGATTGGAAATTTACTGAATCTCTTAATATTGCCACAGACAGGCCGATCCATCAACAAGAATTAAGTTAGTTTAGGATCTTCATATACTGCATTGAATATCGCGGCACCACCCTGTGAATGCCCAAGCATAGCGAAATAGGAGTTATACCCTAGATCTTTAAGTATTTATTTGAACATTTGTAATGGGAATGTCTTGACTGCTTATTTACTGCCCTTAGACCGACCATAACCTGGACAGTCAATAGCAATGATGAAGAACCTCTAAATGTAACTCACTCTGATTAAGTACTCATGCAACAAATACAGATATGAGTCAGCTGAGTTCTGAGGTCCTGACCCATGCACCACAATAATGAGTGGCTGGCCGTGTTGACCAACTGCGTGGGCGAATATATTGCCATAGTTGGTCTTTATGTATATTTGGTTGACTTGCTAGAACTATTATGCGAAATAGACCTGTTCGCTGTACTCTTGCATTTGCATATGTTTGTTTATGATGTTAAGTTATTCTTATATTACTACTATATATCTTATAGAATCTGATATCTGTTATCTGTTATATATTTTAATTTGCTATCACAGATATTTGAATGCAATTTATTATGCTAAATTAATGATAAACTCTATCATAATGTACATTGGTACTACTAAAATATAGGAATCTATTTAAAATTAATAGCAACTAAATATAGATCATTTTCTTGATTAATTAAATGACGACGATAATGTTCATAATCAAAACTTTGTCTGATTTTAATGCTGGTTAGACTGCACTAAAACTTGATTGATATACAGTCGATTATACCCACAGTTCTGCATACATGCGCGATCTTGAGGCTAAAAATAATGATGCTATTTGTTGGCGGTCTTGCAAATATCCATGCACAGTATTGTGAATTTATAGTAAGTTTACGCCATTACGTTTGTTATCAGTCTATTGCGATGCTACTCTAGCTATATGTTACTACCATTGTTAGTCATATTCACTAATATTTATATATATGATTGGTATTGGGTAACATGATCAATATTAAATATAAACTATTATTCTATATCTGTGTTACTGTTTCAAATTAGCAAAAAACGCATATAATCCGCATAGACATTACATTTTAAGTAATATTAGCTTAGCCTATATGTTTAACATTATATTTATAATACAGATATAGATATTATGCAGAAATTGAAAAGCACGAGCGCAACCGACACAGCCAAAGGATAAGTGTTCTTCCGTATAATGCCGGTAAGTATTAAGAAAAGTGGCACATTACCCGGCTGTCTGACTAGCAAATGGCTGCTCTATCTCTAAAAAGGTATTCACTCTTCATCACATATATAGGTATGCAGATATTGGGCAAAACTAGCACGTTCTAGATTGCGGCTGCTAAAGGTGAGTATAAATTTGATGCCAATTAAAACAAATTTGATTTCCAAATGGTGTCGGAGAAAAATTTTGCATATGCGTGGAGTCTGTACGCTGTCGACAATTAAGGACTATATGAAAGAATGGGGGATGCTAGCTTCAGTGTTAAGGATTATTACCAAAAATATGAAAAAGAACCACAAAGAGGTGGGTACAGCATCAGAGTCACCATCAAAGACAATTTTGTATTGATATTCAAACTCATCATTCAGAACACTGCGATCAACATTGTTGAATTAGTCAATGGAGTTGTACCATAAGCTCAAGATGATCTAGCGAGAGCACTAGCTGGCATAGGTAGGAAAGCGGAAACGCCTCGCTTATCTGCAGTTAAATCTAAATCATTGAAATAAGAAGATAAATAGAAAAATAATCAATAAAAGTAGCATCACTAAATTTCACGTGCTAATACTTAAACTCCGAAAGCACTAAATTTCTAGTAACCCAAAAAAGATAAGAAGTCTCAAAATATTGATCAGATTGAAGAACAATAAGAATAATAAAGTATAATCTCAGACTCTAAAAATAAATTAGCAAGTGTTCCATCAAATTTATCTTAACTGTAGAATATCATTGAATAGAAAGAGAAGTAAGATCTGGCCACTCCTATGAATATCGACAAAAAAATAAAATCCATTGATAATGCTTTCAGTGCTGCGATTCAACAGTAAGAATAGCATCAGCAAGATGAGATTAATGCAGGTATTTAATAAAATTAGCCGTAAATATTAACTAGCTAGTAGCCTCCAGTGTAAGTTAATTTAATTGAAGAAAATACCGCTGAAGCTGTATAAAATACGGCTTCTCCTGTTCAATAATAATAAGAGATCAAAGTGAGACCCAAGAAAGTAAGCATCAGCAGAAAGGGATCAATTTAGAAAAATAAAACATAAACAGAAGGTGCGGTTTAATCAGGCAACAAGATCAAGAAATTAATAATTGTGTTCTTAGTTTTGATTTTAATTGGAGGTATCGTAGGCGCTATTATGTCACCTAAATAGGAAGCAGATTAAGTTATCGATGATGGTAAGAAAAAGAAGAAATCTACAACTAAGAAGTCTACCAAGGCTTCTAAGTAATGATAATATCCTTGTTATATTTGTATAATATGATATACACATACATGTATTTTAATTAACTATTTAAGTATAATATAGAAATGGCATTCTATAGACATCTGGGTCCGATTTCATTTCACACATAATCCAAAACCGCATAGATATTCATAACCCAAAATCATTATTTACTTCAGTCAAAAACAGCATACTCTTATACTGATACAAAAAAATAGCTTAATGATGAGTTGCATTGTATAGCTGATGCCACAAACAGACAATTCAATAAACAAATAATGCAGGTGTACCAAGAACAAGGTAAATCTGTCACACTGATGATCGATAGAAATTTAGGTAGTTTTGATTAAATTGATGCTAATTTCACAGCCAAGTCTATAGAAATTCTGTGTGTTGTCTGCAGAATATTAATTAACTCATTTACTCAACTAGGAATCAAAAAAATTAATTCAGAAATATAAAGTAAAATGATTTTTAAGTTTAATAATGTCGATGATGGGTTCTATGTGTACTTACCTATGTAAGATATAGAAAATCATGAAAATATTAATATTTGTCAAGCGATAATAAATTATTTATAGCACAATTTCAAATCAGGATTCCAAACATCGAATAAATTGTTAATGTCTAAGTTGAAAAAATGTAACAGTTTGGAACAAATGAAATAAGAGCTATAATATTTCCAGCATGTTTATTAAATCGGAACTAAGAAAGTGTAAAAATAATTAAAATAAGCAGAATTGAGACCCAAGAACGGATCGAATGATTCTAAACGAAATCATAGGATTTATAGAAAAAGGTCACAATAATTTCATGAAGAGAGTGAAAAGCAGATATTGCCCATAGCTTTGAGTCCATTTATGAAGAAGTCTTGTTCTTCTTAGCATCGCTAACATCAAAACAAGCGAAGTATAAATATATCTAATTTTCCCAAAGAGAATCATAAACATTCACAAACTTTAAGTCATCAGTCTTTGCATCAGAGAAGTAACAGAACTCCAAAGATATCTATGTTTTCTAATCGCAATAAAAGTTCAAAAGGTTTACACTCAGGTACTGGCTCAAGTTGGACAAGCACCCATCGAACAACAATGCAAAATTTTGGTGGGTTCAGAAAAAGCAACACAAAGGGAATTTTCCAAAATAATATCAGTAATAGAAGCAAAAATAAACAGAGTAAAGATAGACTATATCATACAGGCAATATAGGCTTCGAAAGATAGCGTTTATACATTGACAACTATATTAACAGCTGTGCTTCAGGGTTCAGTACAAATAATAGTCAGGTGAGTCAGAAATAGAACACAGGCATTGCTTTTCAAACCCATGATTTACATTTGCCTATCACGAATATTAAACAAGAGAACAGAAGTGAAAATATGATGAAACATCAAGTATCAGAGTTAAATGCTTGGCGATAAATAGTAAAAGATTAAAATAATAGGCATCAATCGAGGCATGAATAAAGGGTGAAGACAGGTCGCAAACAGAAACTCAGTAAATTGGACTCGAATTAGATAAATTTTATTAACCAGCATGTTCAGCAACTGCAACTTCATACTATTTAGGCAAATGATGGGGAGGAGAAAAGAAAACTAGTTAATTGTGAAAGCATGCAGAAAGATAGAATCTAGAGAGACTAAAGGGAAACTGTCAGGATGAAAGAGAGTGAAATTATAAATAACAAGACCAAAAATAATAACAAACATGAATAAGTGCTTATTGAATAGATCAAGCTCGTAAAATAGACAAAAAAACAAAATGAACCATAAATTACAAAATTAAAATCTTTAAACACTGAACCCCAAAAATTAATTGAAGCCCCGACATCAATACCTTGCGAACTGAACAAATAAAAATCAAAAACTATTCGCAAGAATGGCATAATGTAGAAAATATAGGAAAACATTATTAAATTCGGGAAACTACACATCGATCGTATCAATATTATCGGTGAGTGCGTAAGTAATATGCCCAAGTATTTAAGTTCTGACGTCTCTGGTGAGAAAATATTATGGCAACTGCCTGCTTTTGTGCTCTATAAATAATTTTATATCCGGAGATTGAAACTTGAAGAGAAACTTAAAGAACAATCTATCAGCTTAAAATAAGACAGTGATTAAATTCGTTCTTTAATCTCTTAGATTTCAACAGGAAGCGCACAAGCTTTATAATCTTTATCTAAATTACTAAAAACAGTGTTGAAGAAGTTGAAAAAGTACAATGTCGACCCAGCTGCAGTGTAATAATTAAAAAGTTTGCTTAACATGGATATGTCGGTTAAATGGTCCAAAAAGTCAGATGATTTAATTCTTAACTTATTGACTGAGCTTGAAGACATGGCCTAATAAGGAATTAATTTACTTTCATTGATGAACTAAATAGTGGACGGATATTTTGTTATCAAATAGAAATAAATAGATTTTGAATAAAGACATAAAATGCAAATAACACAAAATAAGAAATAATTGTAGAGTTACTATGCTAGAAAAATGGCAGAACTGAATATGGACACGAAGAAGTGACTAATAATAAAAACAAATTTTGATTAATATTGATTTTTATATTTTGTTTGGTAGTATAATCCAATAATAATCGTAGGTAATTATGTCAAAGCACGAAACTTCTCAAGGATAATAAATAAAGGAACACAAAGATAGTGAAATCAAATAAACAACATAGATTAATCATAATGTGTAAGTTCGATAAAAAGATGTTAACGAGCACACAGATAAAGTAGATGAGAAATAAATAAAATAAGCTTAAGCAAGTGTGGAGTAGCTAAAAATAAACGCAGAATAAGAGTTATCTGATAACGAGCTATAAAAGTTTAAAAATGATTCTCCTTAGAAGGCAAATTTATGTAAGACAAAAGGCAATGATCTATTCAGATAAAGAAACTATACTGATGCCATATTGTAATACCAACAAGGCCTGCAGTTCACAAATGATACCAGCATACGAGCAACATTGCATTCCAATATCGCGGTATGTTTCATCAAACAGGATGATTTCAGTATGGCTAAAAAGTATTGCAAGAAAGCATTGAAATAGGTACAATTTTATTTATATAGGACACAAACCATCGTAAATCAAGGACTAATTTGGCACGCTGCTATTAATAAGACAATAAAATAGAAGAGGCATTTTAGGAATATAAAAAAGTGTAACAAAATCTATAAGGTGCAACTCCTCAGGATGTGAAGTATGTTAAAGATAAAATTGCATATCTGCAGCCTAAAATAGATTAAATTAATTAGAAAAGAAAGAAATAAGTACTTGACGGGCTTAAAGGCATAGGAAATAGTATACTTGGATATTTTGGTATGAGTTTAGACAATTTCAAGTTAGAACAAGGAGCAGGTGGAGGATATAACATTTCATTTAAACAGTGATTTAATGCTAATTTCACATTTTAGTATAAACAAATCGAGTATTAATATCTGGATAATTATTAATTATTCAACAGTCGAAGAGGAATCAAAATGGAAGAGAACAAACAAATTGATTTAGGCAGCTTTACTCTTTATGACTCAACGCCTATACCTGTTGTCTCTCGAGAAGAAATGGAAAATGTATTAACACAGAGAATGGTTTAAAATATTTACTTTGCATTTGAGACTGCGGTCAATGCCAAAAAGCTGTAGATCACAGCACTATAATCCTTACCTTAAGAAGAGCAAATACATGATTTCTAAGCATCAAAATTACAGTTAAAATTGCCTTAAGCTTCAATTTTATTACCTAGAAGTCAGAGAGTGCCTGAGAAAAAGACATTGACAAAGTGGTAAAAATTCTCAAAATAAAAAGGCATTAAAAAGAGAAAGAGATTCGCAAAGAAATATGATAATGAATTAAAGCAAGATGTAGCAAGATGGGGAGGAAAATCTAAGAAAAATGCATTCGAGCCAGCCATTATGGAGGAAAAGCAAAGAGGTCGAAATCCTTTCGAAGATTAAAGAAATAAGAAAAAGTTAGTCCAACAAAGTCAAAAATTAAGACAACTTAAAAATAAATAATTTCGGGAAAGGAATAGCAGTCACTGAGTCATAATTGTTTATTTATTTGCATGTTTTAATCAAATTATTATTTGAAGAAGTAGTTAAAATTTATACTTTTATATTTAAATTGGACAGCGATTAAGATGTCAGAAGTAACCGAGTCGATTCTATTCCGACAGAAGCTATACTAGAATTTCAAGCAATCAGGATTACTTTCAAAATTGCAGACAACAGTGCGGACAAATTTACTGTAACTGCTCCAAAAGCCCCAACCCCAATAATCGCGTATTTAATAAAATGAACAGAAATCAAAGCCGCTGTATCTACGTGATAAATTCTTAACTTGCATCGTGAGTGAGTATTTGATGAAATGCAAAAAATAGTATACTTTGTCTGTTCTGCTGCCATAATCTAACATGGACAATCAGGACTGTCTCAGCTATTATTAACTAAGTGAAATTACTAATTTTAGCGTTATGGAGAGTTAAGGAGTATCATTTTTAGAAGCACTCATAGGCGAATGGGTGAGAATTAAGGCAGTTGATGCTAGGGAAAGAAGCACACAGACTGATTTCTCTGATCCTACCTCGAAGAAACTTGAAGATATTGACAATAAATATAGGCCTAAACTTGATTACTGGAAATTAATACCAAACTCAAAAAAAGAACCAACTGCATAGACAAATCTAACACTATTGGCTAAATAATAGAGAATGCGAGAATAATTGTAAATTTAAAGAAAAAATATGAAGAGAGATCTATAATTATTAGCCAAAGCTGAAATGCAAAAGAAGTTTGAATAAAAGTATTAATTTAGAAGCAGAGAGCTATAAAAAGCTCATGAAGGCAGACTCAATTAAATAAAAAATAGATAGAAAACAATATTAGAGAGTCTAACACGAAAATCTAAATAAATCGAGCTTAAGGTACTGTAAATAAACGAAAAATAAATGAAGATGATTAAAAAATATTAAAATAAAATAACTGAGCTATAATTATAACATCGAAATAAGATAAAATAACTGTAGGCAAAAGAGAAGGACATCTGGAAGAAGTAACTATAAATAAAGGCAAAAAAGAGATAATACTAGGATACCATCAGATTGGTAAAGCAAAAAGTTATCTAACAAACTTTAGATGTGTGAGCCAATATAGTCTTTATTTATAAAATGCGAAGAAAGAGACTGATTATATATAACAATTCTTGTGTTGTATCGTATATTTATTTATCTTATTATATATAAAGTTCACATTAATGAATTTCGGCTTTGGATCTGGAGGATTCGGTGGCATGAACAATGGGTTCGGCGGAATGTCTGGAATCGGTGGCTTCAACGGCATGGGCGGATTTAACGGTATTGGCACAGGCGGGCTTGGGTAACTCAGCAGTATGGGCAACAATGAGAGCAACATGACTATCAATTTGAACGATAGCTCGTAATTTGGGGATATGAAATCTTCCATAAATTATGCAAATGAATAAGAAAACTCATCAGCTAATTCAATACATTAAATTTTGAAAACCCAAATGTAGACTTCTACCAAAAAGAAATAGCTATCATTAAATTTACAGCAATATTTTGAGATCCCGCCTTAGCTTGAAGATGATGATTAAGAAAAGAAACCAGAAAAAGAGAGACCTATCCATGAACATAGCAGCGAAGTGTGTAAAAATAATTATTCTTTAATAGATTCATGGCTGGCCTCTCCTGATAACTATTCGTGTGAAAGTATTGAAGAATAAGCGGCTTTATAGAAATTAAGTAGAAAATATTTGAAATAATTATCATAAGAAAATCTGAAGATATTCACTAAAGAGCTATCTGCTAATCAGCCAACAAAAGTGAATAAAACATAAGGTTCATACTTGCTACCAAAATCCGCAGATCACTGCAGTATTGAAGCTTTACCATGTGATATTGGATCTCGACTGTATCATTGCAGCGTCGGCAATAAAAAATATACTATTACTGGTGTCGTGCTTGATTTAAAAATTAACGATTTACGAAGATTTGCTCATCATTCAACTTCAAGCATTGTATCAATGGGATGTGTAATTAAAGCTACTCTTCGACTTTCTAACTTAATCGTCAGAGGTAGAGCAGTACAAAATAGTCAATTATAAAATATTGCTGACTTTTTAACAGAGGTATCCTTATTGAAAGCAAAAATGTAACTCATAGATAACATAAAATAAATAAAATCATATTTTGCATATGATTTGCTTATTTTTCAAGACTATTGCCTATTTTGTTGCGCAGTATAACCCAAACAGGAATAGAAGCCAGTTAAATAATAAGTTAAAAAGCCGAAGCAAGATATTATCAGTCATAAAATTGGTGATTTTTATTGTCAACTGAATTCTGTGCTTTGCGTTAGAAAGCTGTTGAATGATAAAAAATATGATTAAATTTAGAAAAATATTAAGTAGAATCCCATGGTAAAATAATTAGAAGATATTCAGATGGAAATATTAAAAAAATATGTGTAAATTCAAAATAATAAATAGAAAGTTAAAGGTATATAAATTGTATAAAACATCATATCAAATTATAAGAAATAAAAGCCAGTAATGATTCCATTGATATCATAATTAATTCGAAAAGGTATAAGCCTTGAAAGATCTTAATATTTTTTAGTTTAAACTGCTGAGAGTCTTAACACAATACTATTAAAATGGACATAAGAGTAACTTAATGCAGTACTAAATGTGATAAATAATTTGTATTCTTACAGTGGATTTTTAACTAGATTTGCCTCAGCAATTGGCAATAAGTAGTCCGCAGATAAGAAAGATGCTCCTTTCCTAATTATTAGGAAAACCTTACAATAATTTATGGTTCAAGTTAAAAATTGTAGTTAAGAAACACTATCCAGATTATTTGAACATTTTTCAGGCACTGGTGATTTATCAACATCATTAGTCATATAAGATTAAATTCTATCTCTTCATAAGAATAAGGAAACATATGTGTTGTACATGTTCTAATTTTTTCTAAACAAAAAAATAAATGTAATATCTTTCGATGGATTTATGCATAATTCATACATTAGCAAATTAGGGTAGTGGGACGTTAAAAAATTTGATCCAGAATTAACTAAAATTCTTGAGTAAGAAAGAAATATTGTGATAGCCATTATGAAATAAATTAGGGATTGTTGGCTTTAGAAGGATTTTGATAATTTAAATAAATCACAAAATTTTGATAAGTACAGAGATTGCGTAAAGGCTAATCGAAATACTGCAGAATAACAATTAAAATACTCAGATGTGTTGAATATTCTTTAACAAATTTACACTAAAAATCTGTTAAAATACAACAAATAATAAATCCATCTGTTTCTATAAAAAGTGATAGATTAGCACAATGATAAACCCGTAAAATTAGTGTCTAAAACTTGGCTAAAATTGCCGTTACTAAAAAATTACTTCTATCAATCTTTACATATCACAAAGCATCCAGATTTGACAAGAATAAAGAAGTTAATAATGATGTTACCAGCTGCTATTCGTCATTTCTCCCTGTTTTACTGTGGACTAGGAGAAGCATCGAAGTTAACCTAAACGAGTTAAGGCATACTTAAAAGTAACTATCTTAAATTTTTCTCATAGTCCTAGTCCAATTTTAGCGTTGATTTGATCATTCTGCTACAAATTATGATGAAATTTAGATCGCCTGAGTATGAACATGAGAAGTTTAGGCTACAGATCAGCTTGAAAAGTCTTGATAGACTATACAAAAATATCGAGAAAATTCATGATTAAAATTCAGTTGAAGAAGTGTTAGCTCTAATTCGAATTACTAATGAGCTAATGTTTTCAATGTGTAGGGACAAATTTATGGATCTCTAAAAATTTAGATAAAAAATGTGTGAACTGTTGTTGTAAAAATTCAAGCCTATGATGCAAAAATATGGTTAATAATTTATCAAAGACAGTAAACCTAAATAAGCATATCTGAATGTAAAATTATCGGAGTGCACATTATTACTTTGTTAAAATAAGAAAAAATAAGCATTGCCTATCATAAAAGATTTGCTGACTAATTACCCGTAAAAGCTTACAATTTACTACTACTTTATGAAAGTCAAATTTCATGTAGCCCTTGAAGAAAAGAAAGCAACTCGAGATCTTATCGAGTAAAATTTATAGAAAATAATGGAAAAGAAAGATGTTAAACTTTTAGGCAATTTAGTTAGGAATTAATTGTTTATGGGCGATTTTGAAGAAATATTGTACGGAGATATCAAAGAGAAATCGATTCGAGTCATTCATAAATTTTCAAAGACTATGTACTAACTTAAAAATTAAATTCCATTATGGTTAACAAGTGACAAAATATATAAATATTTCTAACATTTCCTAAATCCAATTTAATCTCCAGAGGAGCAATCACATTCTAGTTTTCGAAGACTGACATCAATATTAATTCGGCAATAGAAAAACATAAATTTTGATTCGGACCAGCTACATACTCGTGAGATAAAATACAAATCGCTATCATAAAACCCATTTTTAGCATACCCAGTATTCGAGGCTCTGATTCTAAAAAAAGTGTGCTTACCTGAAATTAAAGACAACCCCCAATTCCTAAAAATATTAAGTTATGGACTCTCTCTGTATCCAAATTGTTCAGTTATTAACGATTGTTGGTGTAAATTATTCGTATGGGAAAGGGAAAGACTATACGCTGAGCAAGCCAACACCACTGACCCAATTAAATTAAAGATATTGAATAGAAAATTAAATAAAATTGCCAGAAGAGAATATTTGTTAACTCAAAAATAGGCATAAACTAACTGGGTTACCAAAACCTTAGATAGACTTGACTAATAAGAAGATAATTCTATACGATTATTGAAACCATAGAATTAAATGGAAATGAAATAAGAAAATAGTGGTACAAAGAGAGTTATAAAAGGGGAGAAACTACTTAAGAGAGCATATAAAAAGTTAAGAATTAAAGTAAATGGAATTGCTCTCAATAGAGCATATGAAAAGAAGAGTAAAGATACCAAAAGATGATTTACATAATACATATATTTATTATTATGAACATATCAATGATATTAAAACAAAATGAAATACATTGGATATCATAGAGTTCAAATAATCACCAACCTTCTTCTCCTTCAACGGCGACGGGTTGTTTTTGTTCAGCCTTGCTTTCTTCATTTTGTCTCTTGGTTTCATCTTCTTCTTTCTTAGCTTCTTCTTGCTGGTTCTTGATTGTTTGGAGATCTCTAGCAATGAAGAGATCAACCATTTCGTTCCATTCTTGGTCTTTGCCGAGTTGTCCCTTGAGGATCAAAACTTCACGGGCCAAGAGCCAGAACACCATGGCAATAGATTTGGCTTCTCTATTTCCGCATGGGATCACGACGTCAACAAAGTCAAGAGGAGCATCGGTGTTGCAGAGGGCAATAGTTGGGATGTTCACATATGAAGCCTCAATAACGGCTTGTCTGTCGGACTTGGGGTCAGCGACGATTAAGATTCTGGGCTCTTGGAATTTCTTGGTGATTTGGTTGGTAAGGGTTCCGGGAATCCATCTGGCTGAGGCACTGGCAGTGCATCCAGTGTATTGACCGAACTTGTACACGGCTCTTTGTCCGAAGTCTTTAGCACAGACGACAATGACATCGCTGAGGTTAGGAATGGAGGCAATGACTCTGGCAGCGAGCTTGATTTTCTTGAGGATCTCATCAACCTTGAAAATGTAGTTGCCAGCGCTGTTCTTGCCCTCAACGTATTTCTACATGTTGTGATTAATTTTGCCAGCTCCCAGATGAACCTAAATCATTGGAGTTGTACCTTTGCTGAGAGAAGTCTTAGGATGTCTTTTTGTTCTCGTTAAGTGCTCATAAACCACAGATTTTAGTTTTATATAAATATTAAATATTTTAATATTTCCTATTTTTATTCCACTTAATAGCCAATCACCATTACATTTTTTTTACTTTATCAAAATAATAAAATCATACATAGTAAAATTATTACAGTGACACTCAAATAGGCCATTTTACAGTTCATAAAAAATATAAAGGTGGGCTTATTATTTAATTATTAGATTTAGTATTTTATCGAAGGAATTATAACAATGAATACCTCCAATCGAAGGAAAGTATGCGAGCTTGAAATACAAAAATAGGCATACTTAAGGCACATTAGTCGGCTCGAGTAGCTTAAGGACGGTCGTAGTCCAGAGCAAATTAAGAGAAATCGAGAGCAGAAGAAAATTGTAGAAGCTATTAATACTGTAAGGAGAATGCACACTTTCAACAGAGTCTTCAAACAAAGAGAAATGAAGTAGATTTAGCAGTAGTCTAAATAAATCGATTTTAACAAGATTAAGTCTGTCGTCACTGTTGATTTTAACCGACCCGTACCCTTGATCGCACCAAAGCATAAACGCAATGAACAGCCAATCGTAGACGAAAATTTAAAAATATTTAAGCGTATTCTAAACACAAAGCCAAACTTAAAATTTAAAGAACAGTGTTTTACATAAAGGAAAGTAAAACCGACTCTTCCATCAATCACATCACTTGACTTTTCAAAATACTATGATACATCGAAGCTGGGTAGTGAATTGCGAACAATAAAACTGAAATTCAGCAATACTGGAAGTGATAAGTCAAGTAGAAGCAAGTTTATAAAAGCAAAATTATCAATAAATTTGGCAAAATTGTTCTAGCATGTGAAAGACGTTAACGCAATGTACTTTATTTAGAGTTTCTTCATGGGCTGCAAATCTAGAACCTGTAATTTTATATTGGGTGAACTTGAGTACATTAGAATAGTGGCAAAAATTAATTCGAAATTAATAGAGGACTGCCAAAGTAAAACTAAAATGGTACTAAAAATAGTAAAAATATTAGATGGATATGATAAAAAGTAAATCTGCAAAGCAAAGCTGTATGCAAATGTTCAAATGTCAGATTTAAATAAAAAGTTCGAACATGAACCTAATCGTGAATCTTGTCAGTAAAATTCACTAAGTTAAGCACATAGTCCAAGAAATACGATAAGACATTGCTAAGTTTTAAAAGAATAATTAACAATAATATGGCTACAACTATAAAAATAGCAAAAATTTGGACCAGTATGTTAGAAATAGTAATAAAATTATAAGAATAAGGAGAACAGTGTAATTAATTATCGATGATTTTAATATCTTTCTTCATTAAGTATGACTGTTTTAATATACAATCAATTAATTTCAGCTTATTTTGTCTCCTATTGAAGTTAAGTTGTTGTTTACTTAATTTTTTGATGGCAGAACTCAGAAAGCTCAATGCCTTTAACAACCTAATACTCAAAATTATTGCATGTAACTGGCAATGAAATCCAAAGCCCAGCTTCGATACCATAATCTCCTTTACTGACAACTCCCATTGAGACTATCTTTGCACCTGTGCCCAAATACCAATCTTTCAAATGATCGATAACGGCATTGGCAGCTGAGAAGACTGAACTTGTCCCTTTCACGTTTAAAATTTCACCTCCTCGCTTTTGGACATTGGGAATGAAGCTGTTTTCAAGCCAGTCACGAGAAACAAGCTCCTCGATTGGTTTACCTTTTACTTTTATGTTTCTGATGCAAGGGTATTGAGTTAGCGAATGGTTTCCAAAGACATAGACTCCCTCTATTTCGTTAAGTTTGGCTCCAGTTTTTTGCATAATTTGACCAAGTGCTCTGTTGTGATCAAGCCTGCTTAGACATGTAATGTTTTCATGCTTAATTTTAGAGTTATAAGCCAGGATTTTTGCATTTGTGTTTGCAGGGTTTGCGACAACCAAACATTTAACGTTAGGGTTTGCTACAGATAGAGCTTGACCTTGACCAACGAAAATATTTTTATTCATCTGCAAGAGATCTTTCCTTTCCATTCCTTTCTTCCTTGGGAACCCTCCTAAAAACACAATAACATCTGCATCCTTGAACATTTCTTCAGCTTTATCTGAGAAATCAACGGACACAAGCAGAGGATAAGTTGAATCTTGTATTTACATAACAACTCCCTTCAATGTACCGAGGGCGACTGTAATGTCCAAGAGTCTCAACTTGATGTGTCTGTCTCCAAACACTGCTCCTTTGAGTAGCTGAGGAATGAAAGAATATGCGATCTGTCCTGCTGCTCCTGTGACACAGACTATCAGCTATTTTTACATTTTTGAGAAATCTTATTATTATAAAGTAATGTCTCAATTTACGAAGAATCTATTTAAAAAAAATTAAGGACAAGTATTAATATCAGCACATTTAAGTAAAAGTTTAAATATATTCGTACCTGTGTATGTTGTGATTAAATCAAGCATATTATTAATTATCATTAAATTACCAGCATCAAAATGTCAACATAAGCCATTATATAGCCAGTCGTGCCTCTCGTCACATCTGAATTTCACTTTGACATAGTTAAGGTACTCATAATTTTGGGTGTGGCCATTTTGACTACATCTTTAAGTGAGCTCGTCAGCTGGTTGCTCCTGTACAGAAAGGAGTCTTACAAGTATAACAAAGGTACGAAATTGTTAATCATGCAGGTTAAATCGAAAAATTGAATAAGAAACTTTAAAAATTGAAAACAACTCACGTTATTCAAGCACAATCTAAGGCTCATGAGAAAAAGATATCGCAAACTGAAGGCCAACTCAAGAGTATCAATCAGCAAATGACTTTCTAAGGATTGAAGAGCAACCTACTTATTGGTTTTATGATGATCGGTGTTATCAACACAATCGGAACATATTTTCAGGGTCAAGTTGTTGCCATTTTACCATTTGAGCCTTTCTCACTTTTACGAGGAATGACTCACAGAAACATTGTTGGAGAAGACTTCACTCAAGCTGCTTACTTGCCAATCTACATCATTGCAGCCTTCATTTGGAGAACAAACCTCAAGAAAATTCTTGGATTTGAGCCACCTAAAGCTGCAGTAACTTTCTTCGACCCTCCAAAATATAAGCCAGAATGATAGTTGTGTATATTTATATACTTAAAATAGTAATACAGTAAACAGTAATATTCACAGTTTATCTTCATCAGAGTCCTCATTGTAATCTTTGCCTGTCATCGAACGGATGTATTACTTGGCAGTCTTAAAACTTTGTTTAGATTGTGACGGCTCCATAAAAGACTCCATTACAATGGGCTCACTTTGGAACTCTCTTTGCATTGAGCACTTATATGACTCCATAATGGAAGTTCTAAAAGATTGTTGGCATATGCTCAAGGGAATATTTTTTAGATCCAATTTCTCACCTTAAACTTACAAGAAATTCATAATATTGTGAAGAGTATCGACTGAGCTGAATGACTCTTCATCTTTTTTGCTCATTTAATTAAATTTTATGAATTTCTGAATAATGTATGCCATAAATTTGCATTACTGCTTTGTCTCAATATTCTGGTATTCTATCAGCACTTGTGTCATAAAAGGATGTCGATAATCGAATGAACTCAAAGCTTTCTCATTTATGTCCGGGGTTATAAACTATTTTTGATGAGACTTGAATAATTTCTTTTTCAAACGATCGATGCTTTGAACATCAAATTTTACATTTGGGTTTTGGCATTTTATTCTAATGTTGTTTGTCCAAGTTTTTGATGAAATTGATTTGTCAATTATTACTGATAAATTTTTACGAAGGTCTTACAAAGGATCACGTTTCGATAACGAAATGTTTATAATAGACGAATATTTTCTAAAATAGCGTTCCAAACACGATTACCCTTGATTATTTTTGCCTTCACTTTTAGACTATAGTCGAATTAAGCAGGTCTATGACTTAGATTTATTAAGTTTCAATCTAAGCATAGCAATTTATTCCTCATAGAGCCCATCTTAGCTCAACACTCCTTTATTGGCTCTTCCGTCAGTGATGACAACAATAAGACTTCCAGGCCCATACCCACTCACAATGCCGGCTGCAATAGCAAGAGCAGGACCTAGCGCTGTCTGTCCTGATACATTGTTGAGCTCAATATCTGAAAATTTAAATGTATTGATGTCCATACCATAATTCTCACAGTTTTATTTGCCAAGTTTATATAAATCGTTGAAACTGTCGAAATTTACTTTTAAGTGATCCTATCGATCTTTGTCTTTGTCGAATTATTTATGTGAAACTTTTATTACTTTGGTCTCATTTTTTTTAGGGATTTTCTGTAATGTGACATCAGAGTTGAAGAACATGAATCCTATTTTTCTCTATGATTTTTCTTGGCCCGATCTAGATTTATAGCTCTATGTTTTGGATTTATTGGAACAAATATCAGAGGTAATCCTTTAAGTCATACTCATAAGCACTCGATATTTACTAAAATTATCAATATATGTCTCAGGTTTAGCATCTTAAACTTTCTTCTTAATTTAATTCAATATTTTCTTTTAATTTTCCGATATCTTCTGATAAATATCAGTTTTCTTAAGCACATCATTGACAAAAGTCAATATTTCCTTATTTTCCTTAACTTTGGCTTGATCAATAATTTCCTATTCCATACTGGAACTATTATCAATTAGAAACAGCAACAGTGGTGCATCACACATAATTTTGCCATTATTATTATTTTATTACTTCATGATACTGTCTCGGATGACTACTTTGTTTCTATTCTTTGCGAAGTAAATGTTATTTTTGTATATTAAGTTTTTTGTTGAACAGAAGCGGCAGTTCCAGATATACCAGTTGTATTTGTCTGTCTTCATTATTTAGATTTTGTCTTTTATCTAACTGTAGTTTTATTGGTTGCTCAGTACCCAGTTCCAGTCATCAATGTAGTCCTTATCCTGATTTGTAAGCACCATTTTACAGTCTTATCTTTCGCATTGAGTAAAGCTCTCAATTTCTTAATATGAGTCTAGTTCAGAAATGGAAAGCATCAGAGAGTTGTACGCTTATTTATAACAATTACGCAGCTATTATGGTTGGCCTTCGATGGGTGTGAAGTTGATTAGTCTGTTCTTAAGGGTTTGCTGAGCCATGATATCAGCTGCTTAATAATATTATACGCTTATTCTGGCTACATAGTAACACAAAAATGAGTTAAATCTAGTATAATCTTAACAACAATAAGTATTGCCACAATTTGACAACTAGGACTAACATAGATAATCAAAACCTGTTCTTAAAAATGCGTTTTACATGTATCCCAATTTCTCCTTAAACAAAGACGAGAATTAATTTCGTATAAATTTTGCAATTTTTCATTTACATAGAAACCAGTGCGATATTGCCAACTATTTGCAAGTTTTAATTGTCGTACATATCTAGTTCAGACAACACATTGTATAAGTGTAATTTTAGTTCTGTAATAGCACTCGGTGTCGAATGGAATAATCTAGACAACTACAAGTATCCGTCATAGGTGATCTAATTACATTCTATCAATATATGTTAGTTTACATAATTAAATTGTTTATAAGGCATCCCACTTAGATTTACATACATGCTTTAAGCACTAATTGCCAATATAGCACCTATCTGACTGTAAAAAATACAAAAATACTTAATTTCAGTACCTATAATGCAGGTAAGTAAATTTTACTTAAAATTTTGCCTAGATTTACATCGAAAAATCCACCTGTTTTATTTAAAGAAATATACAGAAATTGATTATTTTAGTTTATTTCAAAGCATCATGGCTGTACAACTGTTATACTTGAGGAATCCAGCTTTGGTTTTCAAAATTTGCATCAAAAGTTGATGAATATACTTCGAGTTGGTCCTACCTGTTGTAAATACAGAAGTATTTATCATTGTATTAGTATTTGTTATTGTACTTTGATGTCATGATATATTATTATATCTTATTTCAACACATATGAGTAATTAGACGGCCATAAAATAAATAAAAACCAATACAATTCAATATGTTGTCATTCGACAGATTGATTATATCGATATTTCGTGATCATGATCTTGATTGAACATTTTAATATTAGTACAGTAGCGGTGGAAGCTTGTGAATTTTCTAAGAATTCTAGGAAAATTATCGAATTTTACATATTAAATCAAGTATTCATTCTTACTGATAATTTTATCAACACTAGATAGCTAATTGTTAAATAATAATAATTTTGAACAATTCAAACCATATTTTAGTTGTTGCTAACGTCGATGCTATTATTTTGCATTTTTATATCTTGCTATTTTGGGTAGCATTCAAGAATATTATAGAACATATGATCATTATCAGTAAAAAGTCTTAACGAAGTCTGCATTGCTCTTACGGTGGATAATTTGTCATTTAGTAACTGCTTCTAAGGCAATTTAAAATAGTTCAAAGAGTGGGATGGATTTGTGGTTAATTTGAGAAAAAATTTAATTATTTTCTTTATTCTTATTTCCTGCAAATGAAGCCAGTCGGAAGGAAGACACAGGAGTCAGTCAGCAATTTCATTGAGAAAACCTACAATATTCTCGACAGTGAGGATAATTCGCAAGTCGTGGGCTGGACACCTCGTGGCACATCCTTCATCATCAAGGATGTCAAAAAATTTTAGGAATTGATCCTGCCCATCTACTTCAAGCACTCAAATTTTTCGAGTTTCGTGCGGCAAGTACCACTTCCATAACCTAGTTAAATATGTACAACTTTCATAAAGTGCGTGGTGATCGCCTCGACTGCTAATTTGAACATGAGAAATTTAAACGGGGACAAAGAGACCTGCTCTCCAAAATTAAGCGTAAGCAAAGTGAAAGCTTCATAGTCAGTCAAAATCTCATTGACGACTACCCTGCTAATTTTAGTATGCAAGACTCCAGTTAAAATCAAAAGAAAAGTGTAGAGGCTCCCAATAACTTTGATTTTGCGGCAAGAGATCAAATCAAACAGGAAAATTCTGTGAAGAACGAGAACTCTATTTAAGAGCTTGAAAACCTCAGAAAAGAGAATAAGAGCTTAAAAATGGCAAAGCAGAATAAAATGCAAAAGCAAAAGATCCTCAACACTGCTAGTAATACTCAGATTGGATAAAAGTTCTTTAAGCTAATAACTTGCTTATTAGCCTAGAAAATGCAAAGGTAACTTCGCATAGACAACCAATCTTTAAACATTCAAGGAGATGAGGCTGGAAAAAGCATGAGTTTTGACCAAATAATCGAGCATGTTCTCAGCAATGGTGAGCCAGCCATGGAATTCGCGAAGTATAGCATGACTGCAAAGACCATAAACTCACAGCAGTCAGACTGCGACTTTATGCTACGCAAGGCCAATCAGACCTCGCAAACTATAGGCAAAGGTAGCTTTGATTCTATTTGATAAACTTGGGTATTTATTTACAATGTACAGAATATTAGTTGGTCAGAAATCTGTCAGCCGCACCTTGCTCTCAGTTACCGCTTTGATGTGTTCTTCAAATTTGCTTTTCTATATTTTTTTGAGAGTGTCCGTGATGATGACAAAATCATAAATTCCCCATATGCTGTTATATCTGGCTAGTTATACTAGAGGATAGCGTAGAGGTGTTCTGTTTTTCCAGTTTCTGGAGTATAAGTACAAGTTTGGAGTGTATGGTGAATACGGTTGTCCCTTGACTCTGTTTTTCTCACAATTTAGAGCATGGACATCAGCGCCTATTTATAAATTAATATATACCTATATCTGGGAACTTTTTAAATACATCAGACAAGTGTTCAATAAGTGGCGATAATAGCTGGCAAGATTGACAATGATTTGAGTACTCAAACACAACATGTGAACGATTTTGACTGTCATTATTGAAAATTTTATCATCAAAATTTAATCCTGTTAGCTTATCAACATGTTGTAATTTATGCTTGGCTTAGGATTTGTAGAACTGAGGTTCTTAATTATTAATACATCTAGTGATAAATTTACGTAGTCCTTATTCTGTCACTTCTGGTTACTTGTACAAGTATTAGAATGTATCTCTTAGCCATTTTGTCTCTTAAATTCCTACAACTTTTAAATCTTATTTATTTTTGACTTAATGCAAGAGTGACTGTCTATCAAGTTAATCTAGATTCGCAACTTTGACAATAAACTTCTTGCCTGCAAATTGATCTTAAACTTCTCCTCTATATTAAGTTTCGCCAAATCGTAACACATATGACACCATAGGAAACTATTCACTGCCTTTAAGTTTAGCAATAACTTGCATAATTTATCGTTATTATTTAGGACTAGTTCTGTTTCTGTCTATATTAACATAGCACACGTATGGGGCTTATACTTTGAGTGAGTTGAATGTTTATACTTTTCCTAAATATCGAGGAATTAACATATTTCTAGATTTATCGTATAAACTGATGTTCTCAATTACATGGTACGGTCTATTATCGAACAGCCATCTATTTGGGGATTTAAATGTGAATTAGTTGCTTTTTCTTATTAAATGTAAGGAGTTGGGTTTTGCCTCTTGGGAGACAATTCCTGCTGATTTTGCTATTTTTTCATCAACGACACACACTTTGATGCTATCCATTCTTTCCATGCCTAGCTCTAGCTATAAATACTTGCCAATTAATTATTTTTTCTTGAAATCTTACTGATTGCTGCCATCTGCAATCAATAACAAATAAGTGTCATTTGCAGTCATTTTCTTAAGCAACAATTTCTATAATTTTTATAAATTCTTTATTTATCTGACATCGCTCAGGTAAGTGGCTGGCATACTTTAGTTCTGTATATAAATATTGAAGTCAATGTTAATGAAATGATTTTCGTAAGGGTTCTTCAGTAATAGTATAGTCTCTTATTGTAAATTTTTAGTCAATCTTTTTGATGCTAACTTACGCATTTAGGGATCTTGCAAGTTTAATCTGTATACGGATAATTATTTTGATGACTGTCTATTTTTTAAGGTTTTGGCTAGTTTCGTAAGTATTTATTTTTAAAATTTTGGATTGTATTATAGATCGAGGACAATCAAAACAAATTCATCATCTTTTACATCATGATTTAAATCAAAAACTGGTAAATCTTTTATTTTAGCATAATTCAGTGTTCTATTAATGGGAATAACTTTCTGCTTCTATTTCTGTTTTTATTACTATTTTTAAATAGATCCATCTGTGCTCTTTACTGTTACTGTTTCTTTATCTTTACTTTAATTTACAGCTACATTATCTTATTTTTGGACATTTTATATTTGTTATTTTTGTTGTGTTTGTTATTACTTAGCTATTGTATTAGCCTGCTAAGTTGGTGTTATTGTATGCTATTTCTATATTTCTACTGTTTTAATTTGCTACGTATTTTACACTGGCTGAGTTGATGCTTATTAAGTCTATAGTATATTGGCGCCGTGTACTGCTGGAAATCCCACCATATCCAGCACCCGAATATCACTATTATGCTCATGATGACCAGTCTATTTACCCTTCTATATTGTCTATGCATTCGGTTATTGTTGTATTTGAGGTTACGTATTTGATGATGTTGTTTGTGAATCTAATTTGGGTACATTATTTTCATTAATTTGTGAAGTAACTATTGGAGATATTGTGCTGGACTGAATCTGTGAAGTTTATCCGTAATATTTGTATGCCATAGAACCGAATGCGACAGCACCTGTGCCTAAGACTGCTATTTTTATTGCTTTTGGGATTTTCTTCAGCATTGCTTATTAACCTAATTATAAATATTAATCATATAGCTCATATCGCTAATATCTTCAACTTTATAATATAAAAATCGTATAAAAGCTTTATTATTTCTATATCTATATTTATAACTCTTTATATAAATACAGATTGCAATGATGTCATGAAGAGTTTAAATTGTAATTGTCTATACTATTAATAAAAGATATGCAAAAGCAGATTGCCAGTTCACTGAGAACTATTACTCAGAAGATCGTGTTCAATAACATCTTCGCTAAGGTTCCAATGGCTCCCCCAGATCCCATCATCGGAGTCAATGTTGCCTTCAATGCTGACACTGATGCCAAGAAAGTTAACCTTGGTGTTGGAGCCTATCGAGATGATAACTCTAAGCCTTATATCTTTAAGGTGGTAAGGAAAGTTGAGCAAGAAATTCTCAATGATTCAACCCTTAATAAAGTATATTTTATCTTATTCAGGAATACATTCCCATTGATGGTATCCCGGGCTTCAATCAAGCATCCCAGAAGCTTATCTTCGGTGAGGATTGTGAAGCTAGAAAAGCTGGTCGAGTTGTCACAGTGCAAGCTCTGTCAGGAACAGGATCTTTGAGAGTCGGCTTTGAATTCTGTCATCAAGAAATTCCCTCAACTGTGTTGGTATCGAAACCAACATGGGCCAACCATCACAATATCATCAAGCGAGCAGGTCTCAAATTTGAATAGTACCCTTACTTCGATGAGAAAACAAAGACATTCAAAGCTAAATAATGCCTCGAGTATTTGAATAACGCAAAAGAAGGTAACATTGTTTTACTGCACGCCTGTGCTCACAATCCAACAGGTGTTGACCCTAACTTTGAACAGTGGAAGCAAATTGCCGAAGTTATGAAAAAGAGAAAACTTGTGCCTTATTTTGACTCAGCTTATCAAGGATTTGCAAGTGGCGATATTATTAAGGACGCTGAAGCTATCAGATATTTCGTTAAACAAGGTTTCTCCATGCTTGTTTCTCAGTCCTATGCTAAAAATATGGGTCTTTACGGATAAAGAGTTGGAGCTCTACACGTTGTTTCTGAAAACAAAGAGACTTCATAGAAAGTTCTCAGTCAGCTTAAACAAGTTATTCGAGCAAATTATTCAAGTCCTCCAATTCATGGTGCAAGAATTGCTTAACGAGTTCTTTCAAAAGCCGAAAACCTCGAACAATGGAAAGCTGAGCTAAAATAAGTCGCAAACCGAATAATTTCAATGAGAACAGCTTTACGTGGCAAGCTTTAATAAATAAAAACTCCAGGTAACAAATATTAATAACATAGGCACATGGAATCACATAACTGATCAAATAGGCATGTTTTCGTACACTGGTTTGAACTAAAAGCAGGTCACTGAGTTCCTAATTAAGAAACATCATATTCACTTGGTTAAAAATGGCAGAATATCAATGGCAGGAGTCAACACCAAGAATGTTAATTATATTGCAGAAGCTATCAAGGATGCAGTTGTTAACTCTAAATGATTAATGTGTTATGCTTGTAAATTTATTAACTAATTATTATTAACTAATTAATGTTAGTAGCATTTATTTATGATTCGATAAAAAATTTGTGGTCTATTAAAATATATATATTTGTTTTAAGTTTTAATGTTTTCCGGTATGCTTGAATAGTAATAGATGTAGATGTTATTATTGTAATTATTGAGTATTTTTTCATAAAACAT
>APMI01004057.1_pt1 | contig 25704 bp, 26 predicted proteins | sample 667938 | NCBI WGS metagenome assembly APMI01 (sample SAMN01084076, study PRJNA167559) | wastewater metagenome | biome: Wastewater | place: Denmark: Ejby Moelle, Odense | collected 2011-11-28
CAGATAGCGCTGGGCGACATCAACGGCACCCTGATGTTGGTTCCGCTCGGGCTACTCCTGCTTCGCAACCGCCCGACCCGCTTCCTGTTGCAGCGCTGGCTCCGCGACATCCCACTGATCCTGCTACCCGCCATGCTGCTGTATGCCGGAGCGATCCACGCGCTTGGCAGCGTGGTGTATTTCTTCGCCACCGCCCTGTGCGCACTACCCATCCTCTATTTCGCCCAGCGAACAGGCTGGCGTGGGGTCGCCATCGCGCTCCCGCTGGCCAATATCGCGGTCGCCGTCGCCAGCATCCGTTCCGGCAACACCGAAGCCGCCGTCCAGGTCCAGTTGTTCCTGTCCGTCGCAGGCGTTTCCGGCTTGCTACTGGGCGCCTCGGTGGACGAGCTCAACGCGCGCAACGAAGCATTGGTCGCGGGCAACGCCAGACTGGATCAGCTCACCGACGAACTCCGCAGTGCCGCTAGGCGCAACCTCTCCATGTCCGAAGACCTGCGCCGCCGGCTCGCTTCGGAAGTGCACGACGAGCTTGGGCAGAACCTCACCGCCCTGCAAACCCGCATCAAGCTGGCCGAACGCACGTCTGATGACCCCGAGGCTTTTGCGCCATTGCGCGACATCCTGAACCACATGAGGCAGGCAGTGTCAGGCCTGATGAACAGTCTGCGCCCCGCCGGCCTGGATGCCTTCGGACTGGCGCGATCGCTACAGCAAGGCAGCATCCGTGAAATGGTGGAAGCCAGTGGCGTGACCTACCACCTGCGCATCGACAATGACCGCAGCCTTCTGGAACGGCTGGACAACGACACCCAGACCGCGATCTACCGAATCGTGCAGGAGGCAGCCACCAATGCCGTGCGCCATGCCGAAGCCCGGCATCTGGTCGTCAGCATGCGCGCGAGGCCCAGCACCGCAGGCACGCAGATCGCGCTGTGCATCGCCGATGACGGGCGCGGCATCGACGCAGACTCGCCCCGATTGCGCGCTGGCGGACTCGGCCTGCAAGGCATACGTGACCGCGTTCTGCTGCTGGGCGGGCGGTTGCGCATACGCAGTGATGCAGGCGGGACGCGGCTGGTCGTGGTGTTCCGCGCGCCTACGCGTTGAGACGTAGCTCGCCAGAAGCCCAGCAAGCGACTGGAAAAATTCTTATGTGAAGTTCCGCGAGGCTCTCGCATTCTGATCGCAAGGAGCCGTGGGCTGCAGATCAGTCCGGTCTCAGGGGAAACGGATGGATGATTCACTTCTATTGGCCGTGGCGACAGGCGTTAGCGCTGTGCTGGGAAGCCTGATCACTGGCCTGATCACATACTGGACCGCAACCAATCAGAGGGCTGCGGCTGAAAATAAGCGCAAATTGAAGCTCGCATATCGCGACATCGCGGCATTCCATCGCCTTGAAGAACGCTACGCCACCGTGCTTGCCGCCACCGACGCACGCTCGGCATCCGCTTGGAAGAGGGATATCCGCAGGCGATTGCGCGATGACGGATTCAATTCGCCAAGTGATAAAGCAACTGCCCATCTGGCAGAGCAAAGCATCACCGACTTGTACTAGGAGCCAGACATGCTCATGTTGAACGCATTAATCGTTGCGCTTGTCGCGACCTCCTCGGTATGGGTGTATCTGGATGCCACGAAGCACAAGATCGGGAAGGTCGCTGGGCTGAAGAGCCTATTCAATATGTCTGCTGGCGCATGGGCCATCGTGACGCTATTGCTTTGGATCATCGGCTTCCCTGCCTACCTCCTGAAGCGTAAGAGCCTGATCAAACTGGCAAGCTCCCACCCGGTCGAATTTGATGGAAGGGGCATCAAGACTGCAATCTTGTCTATCGTCGGCGGAGTTTGGTTTCTCGCCGCCGCTGCAAATGCCCTGACAGGCTACGAGAATGAAACAGGCAACTCACATCCGAACGGTAAAAACTGGTTCGATGCAGCCACTTCAGCTGTTCCGTCGAGCGATTGGATGTTGAGCGAAAAAACATCAGGCATTGACGGCAAGACACTGATCGCGACCCGCGCCTACCAATTCTCAAGTCAGAACGCGCAATTCGACGTCGAAATCGCTTGCCAGCCTGGAAAGAAGTCTACCTTGGGCGACTTGGCGGCTGGCAATCTAGGCGGCACGTCGCGCCTCAGTATCAAGTCATTCGTGGGCGACACTGCGAAACCTTCCGAATCTAGCGCCCTTGTATCGGAAACGAATTTCGTCCGGCAGAACGATTATTCCAATCCAGCGGAACTCAACTATCCGACTTCCCGGATAAGGATTGGCGAAAACATCTACTCCGGCCCAATGGCCGCCATGGTTCTGCGAATGGGTGACTACTCGAATGAAGCCATTTTCACAGGACTGCTCAATCTTGGCGAGAGCATCCCGATGGCTGTCGAACTAAAGAATGGCGCAGGCACGTTCGAGATTGAAATAGATCGATCTGACGAGGTGGAACGCGTTCTGGCCGCCTGCGGACTGGATGCGGCGTCCTTGGCACGCGCGAAAGCGGAGCAACAACGAAAGCAAGCAAACGACGTTGTTCTTGAAGCGCTGGAGCGCTCCTGCCAAAGGTCAGGGGACGCCACTACCTACGACTCTGCTTGGGTTGAAAAAAGACTGTCTGAACTCTCCATTCCTCCTGACACCGCATCGGATGTGGAGCTGGATTGTGAAAAATCAGCGCCGCAATTCTTGGCCGCCTACCACAGCCAGATAGATGGGCATTACCGCACCTACCTCAATTCGAAGGAGGCTTCAGACCGCCCGGATGCCGCAAATGGAAGCATGCCGGCATGTTCGAAAGAAGAGTTTAAAGCGTATCTAAAAAATCTCGGGGGCGCTGACATGGGCGCCGCTGACTTCGCAGTCCAGTCGGCTTCGCAGCCTCCTGAGTGCGAACAGCGGATTCCTTCGACTAATTCTAGCGATATTGATAACGCGTCAGCAGCAGCAATGGATGCCGCAGCCTCGGCTGCAGACGGTGCAGCAGAAGATCCTGAGCGGTCGTGGTGATCTCATTGTTAAGGGAGGTTGGGCAACGGCATTCTGCCGAAACTTCGGAAGTGTCATCGATGATGTTGCATGCGTCTGACACCAGTGCGGCGGCCAACAGGCCACCATCACACAACCTGTGGCTACAGGCATCGCACACGCATACGAAAGTTCAAGCAGTAGCGGCATTGCTCAGCTTGGTCTGGTCCGGCGCAGGGCAGGTCTAAGCCGGCGCGATCGACCGGGGCATCTGGATGATCGGAGTCGGATTTTTCCTGTTCTTAGGGGTAACTAGATGTGGAGTCGCCATCATCTTCGCACTGCCGTTCTGGATCTGGTGCATGTTCGATGCGCGCACCCAATCCCTCAAACACAATCAAGCCGTGTGTCCAATGCGAACCATCACAGGAAGCTTGCTGGCCTAGACCTGCCGGGCGCTCTTTAGCTTAGGCCCGCGAAATGCCTGGGTCTTGAAGGTTAAACGCCGGAAGTGTCAGTGCTGCTAGCTTCTGCCTGCCATGTGGAAGGCAGTCACACCAACTTTGACGTTGTCCATTCCAAGCCGCAGCAGATGGCACGAAGTTGCGTCGACAAGCCCTGACTAAATCGCCCCTGTTTCGTAGAAAACTACAAGTCTGATTGGACCGTCTGCCGTTCGAAACGCTACCGGAGAGACGCCGCCATTGGATCCGTGCCGGCACCACCTAATCAACAGTTCAAGCCGACGTCCATTCCTCCGCTGCGCTACGGCATGGTCGATGCTCAACTGCGATGTTGAACGTCCGCTTCGGGTCGTTAGCGCCTATCGGCCACAAGCTGACGCTCAGGCCCAGCCCTTGCGCAACCCTGCCCTTCGCGGAGTCAGAGTAATTGTCACGCTTCCGTATGCCTTCTGGCCCAGCCCTAGCGTTCCTGCGGCGCATCAACGTCGACGAAGCCGAGGCGATGGTACGGGCACCAGTAACGTAACCGCATGTTGGTCGCCACGCCCCAAGCTCTGGGAGACCACTTCCATCGAGTGTGTATCTCGCCCGGCTAGCCAGTGGGAAGCCGCCGAACGCTTGGGAGTGCTCAGTCCCTTCTGTGAGCCATACACCATGGCAAATGCATCGGTGTCGGGGTGAAGCTCGCCCTTCAACGCCCAGCCTTCCGACGATGTGCTGAGCTGCCGCCAAACGACGCCATGGGTGTTGTGACACACGAGCGCCGCCTGCTGTGACGTCCGCTTGACGAGCTTGATTGCAGCAGCTGTGGCGCTCACTCGAAATGCGTCGGCCAAGGCCTTGACGGTTGCAAAGTTCACCGGCTTGTCCGCTATCCATGGATCTACCAGGAAGGTCGGGAGTACAAGTTGGCTCGCATAGCCGTTCGCCGCGGACTCGACAGATCGTGACTCAGCGTTTTGGGGCCCGATGTCATCCTTTGCACAGAGAAAAGACCCGGTTTTCCGGTCACAGATTAGGTGCGCGAGTTCATGCGCCAGAGAAAACCGACGTCGGCCTTCAGTGCTCGAAGTGTTGAGGCTAATAACCGACCGATCACCAGAGACGACCAGGCGCGCGTCACATCCGCCCAATGGGCGCACTCGAACCTCAGCGCCATGCGCGGCGGCTATTGCTTCGAGATCGATGTGCTCCGGAGCATCTATGCCGTAGCCCCACAGCAAGCGCTCGGGGGGTGTCAGTGAGTCGAGATCAAACTGGCTCATCAGGCTTAATTGCACCGAGTGCGACGAGATCCTCGTATAGGCTTACCCAATCCTCGTCTGTCTGACTCTTACCGCCGCGGAAAGCCATTCCCAGCAGTGGATCTGATTGAAACGTCCGCTGGACCAACTCCTTCAATTGGGCAATTGGAAGTTTAGGTAGCGAGGCTATCGGTGTTCGTCTCTCAACCGCCAACTTTGCGCTCACTAGATGTTGGCGCATGAAGCTAGCGGATGTGGATCGCATGCAAGACCTGATGCCTTGCGCAATCTTGGACACGTCTAGTCCCTCAGCGGCCGCATCTTCTAGAAGGTCGCTGTCACTAAGTTGAAGAAGTTCTTCTAGCGCAGCGTCTCGAAGAGCTGCCAATTCACGCTCAGCACGGGCTTGGGTCATGACGCGGACCTCCCAGGGAAGAGCTTCTGCAAACCACGGCGGAAGCGCTTGCGCGCGGCCTCGTATTGCTTCTCGTCCATCTCTGAAAGTTCGCGGATCTCGCTTGCGGAGAGGCCGTCTCGACGCCCTTCAATGATCCATGCCACTTCAGAGTCTCCCTCGAAATACTCGTCGATGCGTTTCAGTTCATCGGTTGCGCGTTGCTCCCGCGCCCGCTCGTCTTCCGCAGCAGCGGCAAGCGTCGGGGCATCCGGATGGGTCATCCCAGCCCGAGCAAACACATCATCTGGAGTGACCCCCTCGAGTTCGACCGTATCGGCCGATTCGAAGCGGGTCTGTGTGACTGCATGGCGCGAATCATCCGCCAAGCTCCGCATCGTCATGATGACGAACGCCACAAACTGCACGTCCAGCGGCCAGCGGCGTCCGGAATCACCCTGAGCCGCGGCGAGAGCTCGGACGATGACCTCGTTGAGGAGGTCGTCCGCGCAGGTGAAATGTGTGCCAGACAGGCAGATGCCCGCTGCACGATGGATTCTCAGTGCGTCGGCATCACTCAGGCGTTCGAAGGCCTGCCGGATGTCATCGACCGTTCCATAAGCACACGTCACGTACTTCCTGCCCTACGCCCGGCTGTCATCCATGGATACGGAGCATACCCGCAACCCGGACATCCGGCGGGCGGGGTTCGGTCCAGATGGACCGGAGCCTCGGCCCAGGTGCGAATTGTCCGGATCCGCGCCCGCGTCCGTACTTCTACTTGGGCGACCTTACGGCTGCCCCGGGTCGGCGAGGTCGGCATGTCCGGATCGACGAACTCGACCGTACCTATCTGTAGGTGGCCCGTTCCGGCACCTACCAGTAATCGGCCACGAGCATCTCGCAGCAAACATGTAACCGAAGTGGAACTGCTCAGCGCCGAACGATCCGAAAAGCTTCTCCCCCAATAAAAGGATTCATCGAATGAGCAACGAGCACAAGAAGTACCATTTCTTCGTCGGCGCGACCCGGTACGAGTGGGACACCCAGACCATCACCACCGAGCAGATCAAGCAGCTCGCGGGTGCCGAGGCGGGCGACGGCCTCCTCCTGGAGGGTCACGGCAATGACGCCGATGCGGTCATGGCCGATGGGCAGGTAATCGATCTCAACCCCGCCCATGGCGGCGTCTTGCGGTTCCGTATCGAACCGGCTGCGGGGTTCGGCACGCCGTGAAGACCCGATTCGAGGAAGACGTCGATGCGCTCGTGGCTGCCCATCCGAATACACGGGTATTCGTGCTGCCGGATGGGCGCACCGCAATCGAGCTAACCGAGCATCCGTTGCCGCCGGGCTGGACAAAGGCGACGACGAACGTGCTCTGGATCTTGGACCCGGGCTATCCGACCGTAAAACCAGACTGCTTCTGGATCGACGTCGATGCCAGGTCTCCGCCCGGTAGCAGCCCGGTGAACACGCAGATCCAGGAATCCCCGCCGAGTTCTGGTCAGATGCGGCGCTGGGTGTCTTGGCACATCGAGTGGAAGCCGGCACTGCATGATCTGGAAGTCTGGCTTGGCTCGATCAATCGGAGTCTGCGCGAAGCGACGGGGCGGGTACCGTGAAAAGGCTGGTATTCCCCGGAGACCATTACGAGCGGCTGACCGCAGGGCTTGCTGCTGGCGGCGGAATGGAGTCCGCCGCCGTGGCATTCACTCGCTCTGCAGTCGGGAACGCTGGTGAGCGGCTTCTCGTGAACGAGGTGCGGATTGCGCACGCAGCCGACTATCTCGAACGAAGCGCCGTGCACGTGCTGATGCGCGGAAACTGGGTGTTGGATGCCCTGGTCCACGCTCAGCGCACCGGGATGGGAGCGGTCTTCATCCACTCCCACCCGCATCAGGAAGTGCCGGCGTTCTCGGGACAAGACGACGAAATTGAAGCCCGCCTGGCGCAGTTGTTCAGCGAGCGGGCTGCTGGGCGCCGCCATCTTGCGCTTGTCGTGGCCAAAGGCGGACCGATCTGTCGCGTCCTGGGTAGTTCGGAACGCGTGCAGGTCTGGACCGCCGGTTCTCGCCTTCAGCGGCTGGATCATGAGTCTGGCTCTGCTCCGGTTTGGGCAGGCGGCACGTTCGATCGCCAAGTACGAGCGCTTGGCGAAGTCGGACAGAGCATGCTGGCTTCGCTGCGTATCGCTATCGTGGGTTTGGGAGGCACCGGATCCATGACAGCGCAGCAGCTTGCGTATCTGGGCTGTCGAGACTTCGTGCTCATGGATCCGCAGGTGCTCGACGACACGAACCTCAACCGCGTCGTGGGTGCATATCCGGGCGACGAGGGGAAGGCGAAGGTCGAGATCGCTGCGCGCATGATCCGATCGATCCGACCAGAGGCGACGGTTCAAGAATGGAAAGAGGACGTTTGCGACCGTAAGTCGGCAGAACGTCTTCGCGAGGTGGACATCATCTTGTCCTGTACCGACTCGCAGGGAAGTCGAGCAGTCATCAACCGCATTGCATATCAGTATCTGATTCCTGCGATCGATATGGGTACACAAATCCGTGTGCGCGACAGCGGGGCAGGCTTGTATGGACGCGTCCAACTGCTGGCCCCCGGGTTGTCGTGCCTGCACTGCCACGGCGCGTTGGATAGCGAAGCCGTCCGGTTGGACTTGTTGAGCGCGCAGGCGCGCGCAAAAGACCCCTATGGCGTGCCTGAGGTCAAGCAGCCTGCAGTGATTTCGATCAACGGTGTTGCCGTATCACTGGCCGTCACCATGCTTTTGCAGACGGTGACCCCGCTCGTGGGGGACGTTCGGAGCCTGCGCTACGAGGGTGTTGAGGCGCGCGTTCGAGCAGTCTCCGCGGTCGCACAGTCGCGCTGCCCGGACTGCGCAGAGCGCTTCTGGGGGCAGGGCGACGCTGTGCCTCTGCTTGCCCGTCAGGAGTCGATGCCTCAGGAGGAGACCGCATGAAGACCCGCAGGATTCAGTTCAAGGGCACGTTCGAGCACCATCACGAAGCCGCAGCCGCGGTGCGCAATTCCGGAGACGCGGCCCTTGTCCATCGCGGTGTTGCGCGCAACGTCGTGCTGAGTTGTCCGGACGGATGCGGGCAACTCCTGACAGTCAACCTGGATCCGCGAAGTGGCCCGGCGTGGCGACGATTCGGGCCAGATGGTGCGCTAACGCTCTTTCCTTCTGTCTGGCGTGAGAGCGGCTGCCGCGCTCACTTCATAGTTTGGCGTGGACAAGTCGATTGGCTCGACGGATCGACTTGGACGCCTACCGTGGAACTCCAGACGCGCGTTCTGAATGTTTTGGTTACCGAGCAACTGACGGCGTTCAGCGCAATTGCCAACAGGCTAGGCGAAATCCCATGGGATGTGGCAGCGGCGTGCCGGGCGCTGGTGGCGCAGGGGCGCGCTTCGGAAGGCGCGGGACAACGTCGCGGATGGTTCCGTCGCCGCTGATTGGAGTTCAGCACGGGTTTGTTTAGGCCACTAAGTCATCGGCGCAAGCTCGGCTGTGGTTCCTATTGATATCGACCAGAGGTCCGCTTAGGGTCGTTCGCGGCCTTCGGTTCAAGCGAATCAGGCCATCTAGGAAATTGCATTCAGCCGCAGGCCTTCCAGATAATCCGCCCATGCCTGCATCATCTTCTTGCGCTCAGCGAGATGCGTAGTTCGGTTATAGGCGCGACCCAGCGGGTCCCGAACAGCATGCGCCAACTGATGCTCAATTAGATCTGGCCGAAACCCCAGTACCTCATCAAGAACGGTACGGGCCATTGCCCTGAAACCGTGGCCCGTCATGGTGGTACCGTCGTAACCCATCGTTCGAAGCGCCACGTTGATTGTGTTTTCGCTCATCGGCCGATCTGCTCCACGAACACTCGGAAATACAAAAACACTCCGCCTAGTGATCGGATAAAGTTCGCGGAGTAGACCAACTGCCTGCGTCGACAACGGAACGATATGCGCCGTTCTTGTCTTGCTTGTTGTGTAGCGCCACTCGCCAGCATCTAGATTGAAATCCGCCCACAGCGCACGCCTCAATTCACCAGGCCTTACAAAAAAAAGTGGCGCGAGCTTAAGCGCGGTAGTCGTCACTACACCGCCGCTGTACTCATCAAATGCCCTCAGTAGTGAGCCAATTTCGGCTGGCTCCGTGAGGGATGCGAGATGCTTCGTTTTTGTTTTCTCCAGCGCTCCTACCAGGTCGGATGCCGGATTCCGTGTCGCTCTTCCAGTCGCAATCCCATACCGAAATACTCTTCCTGCATGCGCACGCGCTCGATGAGCGGTCTCGATCACACCGCGGCGCTCTAGCTTTCTGAGTGCCGCCAGGAGCAAAGGAGCTGACACAGCTTCTATCGGTAGGTCCTGAATGCTTGCCAAGTCTTTTTCAATCAGTCTGCGCTCACGCTTGACCGATTGCGGAGCCAAACCCTCTTTCGCCCGCTTCTCTAGAAGCTCCATTCCGATCGCGCCAAAGGTACTAGCTGCATGCTCGATCTGCGCGGCGCGCTCTGTTCGCCTAACGATAGACGGATTTGCCCCACCTCTGAGCAGTCCACGAATACGATCTCGTTCTGATCGGGCATCGGACAAAGACACGCTCGGGTATTCACCCAAAGACGCCATCGTTGCCTTTCCACCGTAACGGTATCGGTACCGCCACAATTTGGCTCCCGACGTGCTGATCTCGATGACTAAGCCATTTCCGTCAGCGACGCGGTAGAGCTTGTCTTTAGGCTTTAGGGCTCGCAATTTCGCGTCTGTGAGCATGTGAGTAGACCAGTTGTGAGTAGGGCTGAACTTTTCAGTACCTTATACTCACTAGTCTACTCACACTTGCTCTGGATGGAAGCGAACATATTGATCCAAATAGGACAGTCTCCATGGCTTCAGACCGCCACTACACGAGTTAATTTGGACGCTTCTGGTTTCCAGTGAACAACTATGTGGTGGGCCCACCAGGACTCGAACCTGGAACCAAAAGATTATGAGTCTTCTGCTCTAACCATTGAGCTATAGGCCCGTGGCGCAAATTGTAACCGTGGCAAGTAAAAACCCGCCAATTACGGCGGGTTTCTGTGTCGCAACTGTGCAACTTCAATCAATATCGAGGAAGCTGCGCAGGGTTTCAGAGCGGCTGGGGTGGCGCAGTTTGCGCAGGGCTTTGGCTTCGATCTGGCGGATGCGCTCGCGCGTCACGTCGAACTGTTTGCCCACTTCTTCCAGGGTGTGGTCGGTGTTCATGTCGATACCAAAGCGCATGCGCAGCACTTTGGCTTCGCGTGGGGTCAGGCCGGCCAATACGTCGCGCACGGTTTCGATCAGGTTGATGTCGGTGGTGGCTTCCACCGGCGACATCACATTGGTGTCTTCGATGAAATCACCTAAGTGGGAATCTTCATCGTCACCGATCGGGGTTTCCATCGAAATGGGTTCTTTGGCGATCTTCATGACCTTGCGGATCTTGTCCTCGGGCATGTCCATTTCTTTCGCCAACTCTTCCGGCGTCGCCTCGCGGCCATATTGCTGGAGCATCTGGCGGCTGATGCGGTTGAGCTTGTTGATGGTCTCGATCATGTGCACCGGGATGCGGATGGTGCGCGCCTGGTCGGCGATCGAGCGGGTGATGGCCTGGCGAATCCACCATGTGGCATAGGTCGAGAACTTGAAGCCGCGACGATGCTCGAATTTGTCCACTGCCTTCATCAGGCCGATGTTGCCTTCCTGGATCAAATCAAGAAATTGCAGGCCACGGTTGGTGTATTTCTTGGCAATCGAAATCACCAGGCGCAGGTTGGCTTCCACCATTTCCTTCTTGGCTTTGCGTGCCTTGGCTTCACCGTAAGAAAGAGCGCGGTTGATCTCCTTGAGATCGACCAGGGTCACCTGCATGGTCTTTTCAATCTGAATGGTGGCTTCTTGCTCGCTGATGATTTTTTCGCGCACATCGCGCAGGGCCGAACCCCACTTCTGCTTGCGCTTGAGCAACTCATCCACCCATTCCAGATTGGTTTGGTTGCCTTCCCAGGCCTTGATGAAATCCTTGCGCGGCATTTTTGCCACGCGGGTGGCCATGTCAAGGATGCGGCGCTCGTGTTCTTTGACCTGATTGACCACATCGCGCAATTGCTTGACCAGCACATCGGTCAATGGCAACGGCAGCTTGAAGGTGACGAACACCTCGGCCATTTCTTCGCGCGCCTTTAGTGCCGGCTTGGATTCGGGGCCGCCCTTGGCCACCGCTTTCAGGAAGCGCGCATGTGCCGCCGCCATGACCTCCATGCGTGCCGCCACTTCCGCCGGATCTGGCCCGGTGGGTGCCGGCTCGTCGGCTTCGCCGTCGGCAGTGTCCTCGTCTTCATCGATTTCGGTATCGGCCTCGTCCACCACCGGTACCACTTCCGGCTCGGGCTCTCCATCATTGAAGCCGACCACAATTTCGGCCAAACGCTTTTTGCCGGCCTTGTGCAGCGCGTAATCTTCCAGCAGCATCTGCGGCGACAGCGGGAAGCTGGCCAGCGCGGCATTCATTTGCGACAAGCCTTCTTCGATGCGCTTGGCAATCGCGATTTCGCCTTCGCGGGTGAGCAAGTCCACCGTGCCCATTTCGCGCATGTACATGCGCACCGGGTCGGTGGTGCGGCCACCCTCGGCATCCAGCGAGGTCAGCGCGGCAGCGGCTTCCTCGGCGGCGGTTTCATCGACTTCGCGGCCACCCACTTGCTGGCCGGCCAGCAACATGGTTTCGACATCAGGCGCAGCTTCGTGCACCTCGATGCCCATGCCATTGATCATGCCGATGATGTCTTCGATCTGCTCCGGATCGACCATGTCGTCAGGCAGGTGATCATTGACTTCGGCATAAGTCAGATAGCCCTGTTCCAGACCCTTGCTGATCAGGATCTTGATGTCGGATTGCGGAGCTGTCTGCCGTTCGTTGGCCATGGGCGGGTACCGTGTCGTGAGGGTTTGCGCGTAACGCAGCAAAGAGAACCAAGCATTATACCGCGCAGCGGAGGCGTACGCTTGAACGTGGTCTGGCGGCGTGGTCGGGGGATGTCAGGGGCGGAGCAGGAAGGTTGCCGGCCCGTCATTGACCAGACTGATCACCATATGGGCACCAAACCTCCCGGTTTCCACCCCCGGTGGGTGCAATTGCCGGCAAATGGTCAGCAATTGGGTAAAGCGCTGTTCAGCCTCCGCCGGTGGTGCGGCCGTGGTGAAGCTGGGTCTCATGCCGCTGCGGGTATCGGCGGCCAGGGTGAACTGGCTGACCAACAGCAATTTCCCGCCGATATCCGGCAAAGATCTATTCATCTTGCCGGCATCATCTTCGAAAATGCGATAACCAAGCATGCGCTGGGCGAGCCGATGCAGTTGCGCTTCGGTATCCCCCGGTTCGATCGCCACCAGTGCCAGCAAGCCCGGCCCAATCGCGCCCACCACGGCATCATCCACGCGCACGGCGGCTTCGGTGACACGTTGAAGTAAGGCAAGCATGTCGCCAGTGTAGGCCGCTTCTGCGCGCATGCACGCCTGCGTGGCCTTGCTTACACTGCGTGCATGGTCTCCCTGCTCCGTTTACTCCAACCGCTGCGCAGCACCCGCGCGCCGCCTGCCATCCAGCGCGACATGCTTGCCGTCACCCTGGCCGGTGGCGCTGCGATTGAGGTGCTGCGCGTGCGCGATCCGCGCGCCAAGCGGATCAAGCTGGCGGTGGATGAGCGCGGCGTGCGTTTGACCCTGCCGCTACGCGCCACCCTGCGGGAAGGCGATGCTTTTTTGCAGCAACACCACGCCTGGCTGACGCAGCAATTGCATCTGCATGCCTGCACCTACGGCGAGGCACTGCGTCGCGATGTCACCACCACCTTACCGTTGCGCGGGGTCGAGCTGCCCTTGCATTGGGCACTGGGGCGGGTAACCCGCGTGCAACTGGATGCCGCCGGCACGCTGCGTTGTCAGGCGTCGACGCAGGCCGGCTCCGCCGCGTTGCAGCGTGCGCTGCGGGATTTTTACGAAGCCCAGGGCCGGGCGGATCTGGGGCGTTGGTTGCCGCGTTACTTGCCCGAGTTGCCGCGCCAGCCGCGACGCATCGTGTTCAAGCGCCCCAGCACGTTGTGGGGCTCGCTGGCCCCGGATGCCACGTTGTCACTGGATCTGGCCCTGCTGCTGGCACGCCCGTCTGCGTTCGAATATGTAGTCGTGCATGAACTTTGCCACCTGCTGCATGCCAATCATTCACCGCAGTTCTGGCAGGCCGTGGGGGCACGCTTCCCGCAGTGGCGGGATGAACGCGCCTATTTGCGCAGCGAAGGTCGCGCCTTGAAAGGTCGGCTGCGACAGTTGCTGGCCGGGTAAACGTGCACTCTGCGTTCCCTATGACAGACGCCACTGCATCTTGGGGAATGCATACCATGAATAATTCCATTCGCTACTTGCCTTGCCTGCTGGTCATCGCCAGCGTGATGGCGCTACCTGCCTGCAAGAAAGCGGCTGAAAAGGCCACTGAAGCCGCCATCGAACACGCCACCGGGGTGAAGATGGATAAAGACGGCAACAAGATGACCATCAAGACGGAAAAGGGTGATGTCAATGTCACTGCAGCTGATGCAGGCGGCAATGTGACGCTGCCGGCCAGCTTCCCCGCCGATATTATCTTGCCAAGCAATCACAAAGTGGCCAGCGTGGTGGATATGGCTGGCATGCAGATGGTCAATTTGTCCACCACGCAGGCCTTGAACACGGTATATGCCGATACCGACAAGGGCATGCAAGCCGGTGGCTGGAAGCGCGATGTGGCGATGCAAACCGGCGATGGCGCAACCTTGGCGTTCAGCAAGGACAAGCGGCAAGCCTTCTATCAATTGGGCAAGGCCGATGATGGCGGCACCCAATTGGCAATACGCACCGGCACCGCCGAATAAGCTGAGTCAGCGTCAGCCCTGCAGGAACGCGTGCACGGCGCCGGCGATGTGTGCTGGCTGTTGCATATGCAGGTGGTGACCACCAGGCAACAGCAACAGCTGGCCCTGAGCCAAACGCTGCACACGGCGTTGCCGCTCGGCATCGGGAAGATACGGCTGGGCGGGCGTGGCGAAGATTGCCAATGTGGGGCAGGTGATGGCGTCCAGTACATCGTCCACCTGTTCGCAGGTCATGCGGGTCAGGCTGGGCTGGGTCAGGCGCGAATCGCTGCTCCAAACGTAGCCCCCATCCACTGCGCGCACGCCGCGCTCGACCAACAGCCGCAGCAAGGCAGCATCCAGCCCACTGCCTGGTACCCGGCTGGCATGCAGGCGCGCTTGCACGGCGGTATCGATATCGGGAAACACACGCAACCCGCGTGACTGTCGTTGGCGCTGGGCAGCCAGCGCTTCGCGCATGCGCTTGGCGGTGTGCTGCGGTGCTTCGCTGAGTGCGCCCAGCATCTCGATGACCGCCAAGCGCCGAATCCGCTCGGGGCAGGCGGCCGCCAGCAGGCTGGCAATTCCAGCCCCCATCGAATGCCCCAGCAAATCAAACTGTTGCCAGCCAAGTGCGTCGGCCACATCCAATACCACCATCATGGCAGTGTTGAAGTTGTAATCGCCGCCCACGGGCAAGTGCAGGCTGTGGCCATGCCCGGGCAGATCCAGTGCCACCAGATCCAAACCTTGCAGATATTCGGCCATCGGCAAAAAACTGGCCGCATTATCCAGCCAGCCATGCAGGGCCAGCACTGGCCTGCCGTGCCCATGGTTGCGCAGCGCGCTGAGGCGCCCTTGCGGGGTATCGAAAAAGACTTCGCGCATCACGCCCAACCCGAATCGGAGATGGCCAGTGCCGCCAACGCTTCGGCATGCGCGGCACTGGCATTGAGGCACGGGATATAGCGCAGTGCTTGGCCACCGGCAGTGGTGAAGGCACCTGCATTTTGCATCGAGATTTCTTCCAGCGTCTCCAGACAATCCACCGCAAACCCGGGGCAGACCACATCCACGTTTTTTACCCCATTGCGCGCAAGTGCTTCCAGCGTTGGCAAGGTATAGGGCTGCAGCCAGCGTTCGCGGCCAAAGCGGGATTGATAGGTCAGCAGCAGCTCGGTACGCGGCAGCCCCAATGCACTGGCAATTGCGGTAGCGCTGCCCTCGCAATGGGCCGCATATGGATCGCCCTGGTTCACCAACCGCTGCGGAATGCCATGAAACGACAACACCAATTTTTCGGCGCGGCCATGGGCTGCCCAATGCGCACGAATCGACGCTGCAATCGCCTGCGCCCAGCCCGCATCGGCATGGTAGTCATGCAGCATTTGCACCTGCATGCCGCGTGCGTGCATGGCGATGGCATCGGCCACGCTGGCAGTGGTGGTGGTGGAATACTGCGGATACAGCGGCAACACACGCAGCTGGGATGTGCCTTCGGCCTGCAGTTGTTGCAACGTATCAGCCAGTGCTGGCGCGCCATAACGCATCGCATGCACCACCTTCCACTGTGGCAAGCGTTGTTGCACCGCGTGGGCCAATTGCTCGGTATAGACCGCCAGCGGCGACCCCCCGGGCAGCCAAATCTCGGCATACTTGTGCGCCACCACCGGGCTGCGTCGGGGCAGGATGAGCTTGCGCAGCAAGGGCCGCCACAGCCAGCGCGGCAACTGCACCACCCGGCGATCGGACAGGAATTCATCCAGATACGTCGTCACCGCTTGGGCCGTGGGTGCGGAAGGGGTGCCGAGGTTGACCAGCAGCAGGGTCGGCATGGAGGTTTGATCGCGCATCCGTATAGGATCGCATGCGCCGCAGACGGTGTCGTCCCGACTTATCATTGATTCATGGCGGCCGCGCCACGATGCAACCTTCCCCCACTGCCGCCACGGAGAGCACGATGCCCGCCACCCCGCGCCGTTTGAGCCTTGCCCTAGCCGTTCTGATTGCTGCAGGCAGCGTTGCCGCAGGCACCCGCGAAGACGCCCGTGCTGACGATGCCGTACGCGTGGTCAAGCAGATTCAGGCCATTCCCGAATCCTCCATCCCCGACCGCCTGTTGGATGAGGCCAAGGGTATTGTGGTGGTGCCCGATACCATCAAGGCCGGCTTCATGTTGGGCGGCCGCCGCGGACTGGGCCTGATGTCGGTGAAAACCGCCAACGGTACCTGGTCCAACCCGGTGTTCGTCAAACTGACCGGGGCCAGTTTTGGCCTGCAGGCCGGGGTGCAGTCGGCCGATGTGATTTTGGTGTTCCGCAGTGAGCGTGGGCTGGACAATATCGTCAATGGCAAATTCACCTTGGGTGCCGATGCCGGGGTGGCCGCAGGCCCAGTGGGCCGCAATGCCGCCGCCGCCACCGACGGCGCAATGAAGGCGGAAATCTGGTCGTGGTCGCGCGCGCGCGGGCTGTTTGCCGGCGTTGCGCTGGATGGCGCGGTCTTGCAGATCGATAACGGTGCCAATAGCACCGCGTATGGCGAAGGCAGCACGCCGCGAATGATTTTCGAGGGCCGTGCGCCGCAAGCCGCTTCCGCCACATTGGCCCACTTCCGTGACACCTTGGAAGAAGCCACCGCCGCCGCCCGCTATGCACGCCAGCGCGCCAACCCGCCACCGGCTCCAGTGGCCGAGCCTGGTGCCGCCACGGTACAGCCGCTGGATAGCCACACCCCCGCCACCACCAGCCCGCTACCGGCCACGCAACCTTCGGCAGCGCCGGCGGTCAAACCCTAATATCGTCACATCCTGGTCAACGCGCACTGGGGTATGCGCGTTGTCCGGGTAACATTCGAATTCTCCATTTCAACAAAGGCACGCAATCATGGGCGGTTTAAGCATTTGGCATTGGTTGATCGTGCTCGCCATCGTGATATTGGTGTTTGGCACCAAGAAGCTCACCTCCGGCGCCCGCGATCTTGGCAATGCGGTCAACGAATTCAAGAAAGGCATGAACGGCGATAGCGACAAGCCGCAGGCACGGCTAGGCGAAGACAAGTCGGCAGCATCGGCCGAACAGAAGCAGCACGACAACGCCGCGCAGTAATCCCGCAGCACGCGCATGTTCGATTTTTCGCTAGGCGAAATGCTGGTGGTGGCCTTGGTGGCCTTGGTCGTGCTGGGCCCCGAACGCCTGCCCAAGGCGGCGCGCTTTGCCGGTCTGTGGGTGCGCCGTGCGCGTGCGCAATGGCATTCGGTGCGTACCGAGCTGGAGCAGGAACTGGCCAGTGAAGAACTCAAACGCAGCTTGCAAGAAGGCCGGCAGGTATTGGTTGATACCCGCAGCCAGTTGCAAGACAGCCTGCACGACGCCCACTCGCACTTGCAGGAACTGAGCGAGCACACCGGCGAAGCTGGCATTGAGCACATGCACGTACCGGCCAGCACCGGCCCGGCCACCCGCACTGACACCGGCAAGTACGATGACTGATGCCCGGAGCGATATCGAACGACCGCTGATTGCGCATCTGCTGGAGCTGCGCCTGCGCTTGCTGCGCGGCAGTATTGGCCTGCTGGTGGTGCTGGCCGGCCTGCTGCCGTTTGCCAACAAGCTGTATGGCTATTTGGCACAACCGTTATTGGCCAAGTTGCCCAAAGGCGGGCAGTTGATCGCCACCCAAGTGGCCTCACCCTTTTTTGCGCCAATGAAATTGGCGTTCTTCGTGGCTTTGCTGGTGTCGATGCCGTGGCTGCTGTATCAGGCATGGGCGTTTGTGGCACCCGGGCTGTACAAGCGGGAAAAACGCCTGGCGCTGCCGTTGTTGTCCTCGGCATTGCTGTTGTTCTATGCCGGCTGCGCGTTTGCCTATTACCTCGTGCTGCCGATGGTGTTTGGATTTTTGGCCCGGGTCACCCCAGCAGGGGTGGCGATGATGACCGATATCACGTCCTATCTGGATTTCGTGCTGGTGCTGTTTTTGGCGTTTGGCCTGGCCTTTGAATTGCCGGTGGCCTTGGTCATTTTGGCGCTGCTGGGCTGGGTTACACCCGAGCAGCTGCGCGAAGGTCGTGGTTACGCCATCGTCGGGATTTTTATCGTGGCTGCCGTATTGACCCCACCGGATGTGGTCAGCCAGTTGATGTTGGCGATCCCGATGTGCCTGTTGTACGAGGCCGGGATTATTGCGGCGAAATTCGTGACGCCGCGCAAGCAGGCCGATGGTGCCTCTGCCTGAGCCCGCCCCTGCGCGGTTCTGGATGCGCTATGCGGCGTGGTCGCTGGATGCCGTTTGCCTGTTGCCATGGATCGCGCTGTTGGGTGCCGCGCCCCTGCAACGGGCCATGAGCGAAGCGCTTGCCAGTTTCAGGCAACTGTCGGCAAGCATGGGCCAGCTGATGGAGAGCGCGTTGGCGCAGGGACAGACCCCGCTGGCAATGGCGCTGGCAAGCCTGTCCGATCCGCACCTGCTGGCCGATATTGACCGCCTCGAATCGGCGCTCTTCACCCTCTTGCTGCTGCCACCGGCGCTGTATGCGCTGCTAGCCTGCGTGTATTCGCTCGGGTTTGAACGCTCGCATTGGCAAGCCACGCCCGGCAAGCGCGTGCTGGGCTTGCAGGTAGTGCGCGTGGACGGCGGTGCAATGACACTGGGCACCGCGATGCAGCGATTTTTGGCAGCCGGGTTGAGCTGGATCAGCCTCAATCTTGGGCATGCGCTGGCTGCATTTGCGCCGTATTTGGCGCTGCATGATCGCCTCAGCCGGACGCGTGTACTGGCAGACTCACCAGGGCTGCCCGCTTGGGCCAAAGCATGGTTATGGGCGCAGCTGGCTGCAGGCTTGTTCGCCTGCCTATGGCTGTTCTCGTGGATGCAAAGTGCCATGCAGGCGGCGCTGGATAGCGCGCTTGGCGGGATGTAAGTGCCTCAGGCCTCGAAGCCGTGAATGTGCGTGACCGGCGGCGATGACGCGGCATCACTGAAGGTATCGCGCCATGCCAGATAACTGGCACCCGCCAGCAGGACCAGTACCACCGCGGCAAACCCCACCATCGCCAACATCATCAGCAAGCTACCCACCACCGCGTGAATCAGATTGCCGATCACACCCAGCAAGCCGGCCACCAGCAGCACCACAAATGCAGCCAGCATCAACGCACCCAAGAACAGTACGCCCACCAGCAAATTCGCGCTCAGGTTGATTACCGATGCGCGCAGTGCATGGCGCAGAGCCGTGCTTACATTGCAGCCGGAAAACAGCATCAGCGGAATCGAAAACAGCATCAGCGCATAGCTGAAGTAGTTGAACGCCATCTGCACCAAAAACAGCAAGCCAGGATGCTGCGGCTCCGGCAACACCGGTGCCGCGCCTTGCATCACCGATTGCATGGCTTGCATGTAGTCGTGCCAGTAATCGCCACCGGCAATCGCCATCATCAACAGCCCGCCGATGACCGCCAGTACCACTTGTACCAACCCCAGCCACGCCAAACGCCGCCCCTGCGCGCTGCGCAGCGGGACAAACACATCACGAGCGCGCACCAACCGGCCAGCTTCGGTTTCACGGATGACATGCATCAGGCCACCCAGCAGCACCGGCACCAACACCATGATCACCAGCGTCAACGGCAATGCCACCGCCATCACCACGCCCAAGTCCGGGTTGCTGCCAATCGCCTTGCCACCCAGCATCAGCGTGGCCAAGACCAAGACCATCAGCAACGCCGCGGTATATAACGAGGCAATCGCCAACAACGCCGCCCCGAACACCGCGCGCGGATTTTTTGCACCCAAATCAATTGCCTGCCGAAACCACACCAAGCCCTGACTGGCCGGCAACCTGCGAATGTCCATGCTGCGCCTCGAGAAGATGCGCACAGGATACCGGAGTGCGCGTCAACGCCGCGCGTGACGGACAAATCTGCGCAGGATTTTGCGTGCCAGCGGGGCGGCACTGACCGCGTGCGCCAGCTGCTTGGCATCACGGCCTTCGTGCGTCAATGCGTCCTGCCGTGCATGGATATAGCCGCGCATATGGGTGGTGCTGAATTCGGGATGAAATTGCAGCCCCCACACTTGCTCGCCCCAGCGGAACGCATGGCAGGCATCGTGCGCATTGCGCGCCAACACGGTGGCGCCAGCGGGGGCTTGCAGCACGCTTTGCAGGTGCGTGGCTTGTGCCGGAAAACACGCCGGCAGGCCAGCAAACAAGGGGTCGGTGTGCGCCTGCGGGTGCAGGTCGATGCCGACCGTGCCCATTTCCCGCCCATTTGGGTTGTTGCCTACCTGCCCGCCCAGCGCATGCGCGAGCAATTGGTGGCCGTAGCAGATGCCCAATAGCGGTAGCCCCGCGTGTGCGGCTTCGTGCAGCCAGGTGGCGCTGCGCTCGCTCCAGTCACGGTGCTCGGTCACCATCGCCGCCGAACCGGTGACAATCACCCCGGCAAAGCCTGCGCGGGTGGGCAAGGCTTGACCGGCTTCCACATCCACCACCACCGCCGCATCCCGCGCCAGCCCGGCAGCCACCCGGATCCAGTGTGCAAAGCTGCCATAACGGCGCATCGACGGCGTGGGTTGCCCGGTTTCAAGAATCAGGAACGGTTGCATAGGCAGGAAAGCGCAAGGTGGGTGCGTGTGCGCATTTATACTACTTGGCCACACCGTTGCACCTGGTCAACATGACTGCCCATCGCGTTTCCATCACCTTCCAAGAACTCATCACCCGCCTCAACGCCTATTGGGCCGAGCAGGGCTGCGTGCTGATCCAGCCACTCGACCTGGAAGTGGGGGCCGGCACCTTCCACCCGGCCACCTTCCTGCGTTCGATCGGCCCGGAGCCGTGGAACGCCGCCTACGTGCAGCCCAGCCGTCGCCCCACCGACGGCCGTTATGGCGAAAACCCCAACCGCTTGCAGCGCTATTACCAGTACCAGGTGGCGCTGAAGCCCTCGCCCGACAATATCGTCGAGCTGTATTTCGATTCGCTCAAACAGTTGGGTATCGATCCGCTGGTGCACGATTTGCGCTTGGTCGAAGACAACTGGGAATCGCCCACGCTGGGTGCGTGGGGCCTGGGTTGGGAAGTGTGGCTGAACGGCATGGAAGTGACCCAGTTCACCTACTTCCAGCAAGCCGGCGGCCTGGAATGCCGGCCGGTACTGGGGGAAATCACCTACGGGCTGGAACGACTGTGCATGTATTTGCAAAACTGCGACAACGTCTATGACCTGGTGTGGACATATGGCCCAGACGGTGCGCCAGTGAGTTATGGCGATGTCTATCACCAGAACGAAGTGGAACAGAGCGCCTACAACTTTGAACACGCCAATGTCGAAGAAATGTTCCACCGCTTCGATGCCTGCGAAGCGGAAGCGCTGAAGCTGGTCGAGGCCGGCTTGCCACTGCCGGCGTATGAGCAAGTGACCAAGGCCAGCCACAGTTTCAACCTGCTGGATGCGCGCCGCGCGATCTCGGTCACCGAACGCCAGCGCTACATCCTGCGTGTGCGCAAACTGGCGCAGGCGGTGGCTGAAAGTTATTTCGCCCAGCGTGAAAAGCTGGGGTTTCCGGGGTTGAAGAAAGCCACTGCCAGCACGGAGGCCACGGCATGAGCATGCAGCCGTTATTGATCGAACTGGGCACCGAAGAACTTCCGGTCAAGGCACTGCCCGGTTTGGCGCAGGCGTTGTTCGATGGCGTGGTCGCCGCGCTGGACAAGCGCGGTATCAGCATTGACCGCACACTGGCCAAGCCGCTGTATTCGCCGCGCCGTCTGGCCGTGTTGCTGCCGGGTGTGGCCACTCAGCAGCCGCCGCAAACGTCGGAAGTGTTGGGCCCGTATCTGAACATCGCGCTGGATGCCGACGGCCAGCCGACCAAGGCATTGCAGGGCTTTGCCGCCAAGGCCGGAGTGGACTGGACGGCGCTGGAAAAAACCACCGACAGCAAGGGCGAGCGCTTCGTGCATCGCGCCACCACGGCCGGCGCGGCCACCCGTGCGCTGTTGCAAGACGTGCTGGCCGAGGCGATGGCGGCGATGCCGATCCCCAAGCCGATGCGCTGGGGCGCGCACAGCTACGGGTTTGCGCGGCCGCTGCATTGGCTGGTGGCGCTGCTGGGCGATGAGATCGTGGACGTCGCGGTGCTGGGCATCAGCGCGGGCCGCATGAGCCGTGGTCATCGCTTCATGCACGAAGGCGCGGTGTGGATTGCCCGCCCCGGCGACTACATCGACGCCTTGCGCGCCGCGCATGTATTGGTGGACCCGGACGAGCGCCGCAACCGTGTGCTGGCGGAAGTCGAAGCTGCCGCCAACACCGCCGGTGGCAGTGCGCGCATCACCGACGACAATTTGCAGCAGGTGGTGTGCCTCAACGAATGGCCGGTGGCAGTGGCTTGCGCATTCGAGCGCGAGTTCCTGAGTGTGCCGCAGGAAGCGCTGATCGAAACCATGGAGAGCAACCAGAAGTTCTTCCCGGTGCTGGATGCGCAGGGCCGGCTGACCGAGCACTTCATCGGCATTGCCAATATCGAATCGAAAGCGCCTGCGGAAATCCGCAAAGGCTATGAGCGCGTGATTCGCCCGCGCTTTGCCGATGCCAAATTCTTCTTCGATGAAGATTTGAAGCAAGGCCTGGCGGCGATGGGCGATGGCCTGAACACCGTCACCTATCAGGCCAAACTCGGCAGCGTGGCCGACAAGGTGGCGCGCGTGGCGGCACTGGCCGAAACCATCGCGGCGCAAGTGGGTGCCGACCCCGTGCAGGCGCAGCGCGCAGCGCAGTTGGCAAAAAACGATTTGCAATCGCGCATGGTGAATGAGTTCCCGGAATTGCAGGGCATTGCCGGGCGCTACTACGCGCAACGTGCGGGCGAAACGTCCGAGGTGGCGTTGGCCATCGACGAAGGCTACCGCCCGCGCTTCGCCGCCGACGACATCGCGGCATCAACGCTGGGCAAGGTGCTGGCGATTGCGGAGCGGTTGGACACCTTGGCCGGTGGCTTTGCCGCGGGCCTGAAGCCGACCGGCAACAAGGACCCGTTCGCGCTGCGCCGCAACGCGCTGGGGCTGGCGCGCACCATCATCGAGTCCGGGTTCGAGCTGAACCTGCAAGCGCTGCTGGTTGCCGCCAACAATCAGTTGGCCGGCAAGGGCGTGCAGGCCGATGCACATGAACTCTACGACTTCATCCTCGACCGCCTGCGCGGCTACTTCGCCGATCGCGGCGTGCCGGCCGCGCACTTCACGGCGGTGGCCGAAGGCAAGCCCGCCTCGCTGGCCGACTTCGCCCGCCGTGTGGATGCGATCGGTGTCTTCGCGCAATTGCCGGAAGCCGGCGCACTGGCCGCCGCCAACAAACGCATCGGCAATATCCTGAAAAAAGCCGACATCGCGATTCCGCTGATGGAAGACGCGGCGCTGCTCAAGGAACCGGCCGAACTGGCGCTGGCCGAAGCGGTGGAGGCCGCCTACGCCGATACTGGCTTGGCGCTGGCGCAGGGCGACTACGTGACGGTGCTGACCCGGCTGGCGCAACTGCGCGCACCGGTGGATGCGTTCTTCGATGCGGTGATGGTCAATGCCGAAGACCCCGCCATCCGCGCCAATCGTTTGGCCCTGCTGCAGCGCCTCGCGGCACGCTTGGGCAGCGTGGCGGCGATCGAGCACTTGTCGGTGTGAGTGACCGGCTGTCCGCTTTCACCGCCAGACCTCGATAACTGTGTTGAAGCCGGCACTGGGTCGGCAACGAGGATGGCGTGATGAACGTGGGCGCAAACGTGTGGCGGGCACGCACAAGCGTGTTCGGGCTGATTCTGACGGTTGCAGGGCTATGCTCTGGCGGGGTGATGGCGCAAACCAGTGCCGGAGCCATTGCGGACGGGCGCGGGCGGGTGGTGGCGTTGGCGGCAGGCAGCGACGCAACGTGCGCACTGAATGAACGGGCTGCGGCGCAGTGCTGGGGCAATAATTGGTTTGGAACCCTGCCCCCCCCACGGGGGAACTTCACTGCCGTGACGATGGGTGAGAACTTCGGCTGCGGCCTGCATTCTGATGGCAGCGTCGAATGCTGGGGTGGAAGCAGCAGCGTACAAGCGGTTCCCGCAGGCGCAACATTCACCACCATTGCGGCCGGCGGCGACCATGCCTGCGGCTTGCGCTCCAATGGCACCGTGCTGTGCTGGGGAAGCAATAGCCATGGCGAAGCAACGCCACCAAACAAGGCTGCATTTGCCGCAGTGACGGCCGGCTGGGCACACTCATGCGCATTGACTGCAGCGGGCGTTGCGACTTGCTGGGGTGACAATTTGGCAGGCAGTCTCGACGTTCCCGCCAATGAACGGTTTACCGCAATTACATCGGGCTACTATCACAATTGCGGCCTGCGCGCGAACGGCACGGCGCTTTGCTGGGGTAATAATCAGAACAACAATTTGCCTTCCGGCCAGGTCTATACGGCGTTGGCAGCCGGCGTGAACTTCACCTGTGGGTTGACGCTCAACGGACGCATCGTGTGTGGCGGCGATAACACCTTCGGCCAGGCTTCACCGCCGATCAGCAGGGTAAACACCTATGTTGCACTCACCGCAGGTTATTACCATGCGTGCGCACTGACCGCCGGTGGTCGCGTTGTGTGCTGGGGCAGGAACGACAAGGGCCAGGCGACTGCCCCGAAGGGAGTCTTCGGGATGGGAACCGTTGCCGCCGGTGCCACGCATGCCTGTGATCTGGGTGCCGATGGCAGCCTGGTGTGCTCGGGCTCCAACAGCTCCGGTGAAGCAACGCCACCGGCCGGTAGCTATGCCGATGTTGGCGCCGGCGGTGGCTACAGCTGTGCACGCTCGGCGGCCGGTGCGCTGTCATGCTGGGGGTTCAATGACAGCAACCGCGCTAGCCCGCCCACTGGTCAATATGCCGACATGCGGGTGGGAAGTTTGGGTGGCTGTGCGCTGAGCGGGAACGGAGGATTCGGCTGCTGGGGCTGGAACAATAGCGGACAAAACATGCCTGCGATTCTGCCCATCGGCATCGGTGCCTACTACCGCCAGCTCGGCCGTGGCAGCTTCCACGGCTGCGGCATCGTCAATGACGGCAGCGCACGTTGCTGGGGCAACAACGGCAGCGGCGCCCTCAATGTTCCGGGGAGTGGCTGGTTGGCGATTGGCGAGGGCAGCCAGTTCAGCTGCGGCCTGCGCTCCACTGGCAGCGTGGTTTGCTGGGGTGGGCCCATGACCACAACGCCGGTACCCACCGGTTACTTCAAGGCGTTGGCAACCGGCGAGGATCATGCCTGTGCGATTCGCGACAACGGCGAGCTGGCCTGCTGGGGCGACAACTCCCACGGCCAGGCGTCACCTCCGGCAGGGCGCTTTGTACATGTCAGCGCGTCGTACTACCAAAGCTGTGCGGTGCGTGACGATGGCACCCGCACTTGCTGGGGCACCCCCTGATTTTGCATTGTTCCAGGCACTGTTCAATGACGGGGCTTCGGCCCCGTCTGTGTCTGCATCAGGCGTCGATATTGGCTTGGCTGGCGTCCACCAATGCGGGCTGTTCGCCAGTCGTTCGCCCTGTATCCGGGCTGATTTTTTCGATGGTGTGGCGTAATTCGCGGCCCAGCACCACGCGCGCATCCTTGGCCCAGGCGTTGAGACGCTCATCGAACATCAACTTGCTGCTGTCGGGGTTTGGCCACACCAGTTTCAGCTC
>APMI01005937.1_pt1 | contig 25698 bp, 23 predicted proteins | sample 667938 | NCBI WGS metagenome assembly APMI01 (sample SAMN01084076, study PRJNA167559) | wastewater metagenome | biome: Wastewater | place: Denmark: Ejby Moelle, Odense | collected 2011-11-28
CATGAGAATCTTCCACTAGCTACAGACAAAAGCGATGATATTTAAATATTGATATCAGAAATGGAAGAAACAGAATTGCCTGCAGGTTTCGGAATAGTAAGAGTGTATATAGCATTCTCAGCTCGATTGATGGGGTAGTTCTTAAGAGTCATCTGAGTGTTCGACAAGTTCTGCACAGTGTCCGAATTGATGAAGAATCGATTTGAATTTGTAGATAGATATGTAAAACCTTTGTAACTGACATTTGCAACCAGAGAGTACGTGCCAATTCTTCCATTTTTTATCTTTGCCTTTATTGAAATTAGCTTTTGTGGGGAAATGGCTTTCAAATATGAACTAAGGTAAGTATATTGAATAGCGCCTTGATACTGCTGGGTCACTGCGCACTGATAACTGTAAAGTGAGTCAGTACCACTTGTGCAGACACCTTGTACTGGATCGGGATTCCAGTTTAAGAAAATTTGAAGTTCGGAAGCTTCTTTAATATAGCTTGGACAAATAAGCGATATTTCATATACTGTCTCAAAGAATGCGTTCTGTGCACCAATAATCACCTCAAAAGTTGTGCAAGTTTTGACTGATATCACACTGATTTCCGGGCAGGCGAAGCTGCTTCGAGAAATGAGTAACTTGTAGTAAATGTTATCATTAAACTGAGTCGTAATCACGAATGAGTAAGTGCTCAGTTTCAGATTGGGGTTCGTAATATTCGTCATCAAGAATTGATACGCTAAGCTGGGGCTAAGTAGATTACCATTAGGTCTGATAATCAGCATTTTGGAGTTCACAATTTCGCAGTATGTGCCACATGGGAATGCACTCGAAAGCACGCATTGAGAGTTAAGCGTATAGAGCGAATCATAAACGCTCGGGAACTCCACTGAAATTAGTCCGTTCTTAGGCAAGTTGTGATTTAATTTAAGCTAGAAATAGTATGTTGTGCCTGAGTCTCCGCCGTACAGTGAATCTACTTTGGTAATAATGGCTGACACATTTGGTGAAGGCTTACTGAATTTCGTGATTGTAGTTGTTCCCAGAGCGTTAACTTTATCGCCGACGAGAGTGAATACTTTGAATGTAGAGTTGATGTATTCAAAGGAGTAGGCTGAGTTGATTACATTGTTAAGGTTAAAATTGAGAGTAGTGCTGCTGATAATCGAGGCTGGCTGGAAATAAATCAGCTTTGACAAACCAAACGAGAAGCATTGACCGCTGGCTGCCAGTGAGCACACAGATTTAGAATTCAAGCTAAACACTCCTTCAAAAACATTTGAATCGAACTGAACGCCTACATAGTCGGTGGTCGTCACAGGGGCGAAGCCTACATCAATACTGCCAGTGAATGTATAGTTGACCAAATCGCCCACAAAGTTTGATGATGATTCTGACACGCTTGTTGTGATGACTTTTGGAGTTACAGCAGCTGTGGTGCCACCAACTATTATACCAGTTGGTTCATAAACGTATCCTTTGACCTGGCCATAATCGTAGTAAGTAAGCGAAACGCCTATTTTAATGTAGTCTTGAACTCCCACAGCTAATGTTTTAAGACCAGCAATTCTGATAACGACGTCGGTGCTGGCTAATATTCTGTCATATCCCATAACTTCTATGCGAGGATAGTCTACTGTAGTATAGGAAGGATATATTTTGCATGTAAGCTTGCCTGTAGAAGCGAGAGCAATTCCGCTGATAGCTAGACATGCTACTTCATCGCCGGTATATTTCGAGGTGCCTAGGTCACTGGCAAATGATTTAGAGAAACCTATTTCAATTTTAGATGTGATTTTGTTTGTAGCTGAGTTTGTGTAGCCAGGCAAAATATCAGTTGTGCCGACTCTGAACTTGAACTCATACAAGCCGATGGAATTTGCATCCTTGGGAATACGCACGAATATAAAGTTGTAGTCCAGCAGACTTCCATATACAGTGGTGACGTTGACATACATTGACTACATGAGCACGTTAGAAGCGGTGAATAAGTTAACTTTCATTTGATAGTGTGTGCCGGGGTATGCAGGTGCCTTGAACAACTTACTTTGGTCTGATGTGTCGATCGTAATGAGTTTGTAATTGTGATTGTATGTTGTGGGGACGAACTTGATAGTCACATCAGAATTTGTGCGTGATGAAGTGCATGTTGTTGGATTGAAATCGTCGTTCTTCTACTCCATCTTGCAGTTAGTGTATGTTGTCAAATTTGAGTACCCAAACTATTTAGGCAAAGTATAGGTCATATATCTGATCGGGCTTGACACAGGAGTGGATGGCAATAGATAACCGTAGAACATGCACAACTGATTTGTTCGGCATGTACGTTTGCTAAATGCTTTAGTAGGGAAATTTATTTTGTAAATGTATGGCGATAAGTACTCGATGATATTGAAGTTACCGACACCCTCTGAAACTCGATACCAGGAATTAGGACCCGAAGTGATTGTATATGTAGCTACGTTCCAGTTATTGCATGAAACTGTCTTCCAATCTGCTATCTGATACTTCAAATACACTATAACTTTGCGATTGATGTGCGCGGGAATCCAAGCTGGAAAATTATCCTGCTTATACAACATAACTGAGTTGGAGCCCATCTGCACACATTAGAATCGGTAAGGATAAGGCGCAGCTTCAGAAGTAAGTGTCTACATTGTGGCATTGCAGTAAGAAGTTGAAATAGTGACTTCGCCTGGAGATGTCAAGTAAATCATGTTGACTTTGCTGTTTTGCAGTAAGTAAGTCATCTATATGCGGGCGATATTGTTGAACTGATACTTCAGCTGATAATTTGGAGTCAGTGTCGGAGTGAAAGTTATGGTCAATGGATTTGAAGAAGTAGGGTCTGTTGTGATATGGTTCACCCAATACGATGGCTAGTGTTTTGCTCTAATTAAACCAGTTACTGCATCCCAAATTTCGATGCTCGGCAGCGTTACTTATCTGCTTTGATACATATTCGTCATACCCGCAAGAGTAAAGCTATAGAACCCGCTTTGAGTAGTGCTGGCCTTAATTATAATAGTGTTCTATGCTGGATAAGAATAGCAGACTCCGTTTGCTGAGCTTAACGAACATACTTTCGGAATAGCGACCTGAGGGTAGTACACAATGCGCAAGTAATCCCCAGAGTTCACTGTATACGACGCACTGAATGTATGCTGGGTATTGGTAGCCGATACAACATTGGGTGAGCAACCCAAATTGCCGCAACTAGAGCACACAGTAGGAATTGAGCCAGGAGGGTTCACAAAGTAAATGTACTTTGTGGACTTATAATATTAGCATAATCTGTTCTGATCAGTGCTGTCACAAATTGTCATAAGTTTCACTGTGATGCCAATCGGGTAACTGGCCACAGATGGGTTGAGTATGTTCAATATATTAAACTTTATTTGCGTGTTGGCTGATATGGCATTGCGAATAGGAATCTGTACAACTGTGGGTATGGGCGGGCTCGATGATGCACTACCTTGGAACAATTCACAGCTGATAGGGTTTGTTGGAGAAGTGATCACTCCTGCGAAGTTCGTCTCGTGACAGCTCATTTCATATGAGTTGTTGGTAAACATAGTCCTACCTAGAGTTTCCGAGAAAAGTGAAGTCTGGTACAAATCATTGGTGACAAACTCTACTGAAATGACATCGCCTATTGCTGCAGACACGTTAGGTGTAAAGCTGAAATCATAGAGAGTTGTAGCACCAGTATATGTTAAAATAGGAGTGACTTGTAACGTGGTTTGTTGATAGGGCGGAATCCATAGCCGAATGTACTGATGCTATAGAAGAGTATTTGCAGCATTATGAGCCTTAACACTAAGGTAATTGTACTGAATTTGTGTGAAATACACGCCAATATATGCATCGGCCAATTACTGTACTACTTTTACCGAAATTAACTGATTAGCTGGCATTGAGTAGTTCAAATATACTGGAATTTTGTACTGATTGCCAGACACCAAAGTTGCTATACTTGGGACCCAATATATATTACTGCCTACCCGATATCTCCATAACAGACGGCCCTAAATTGAAGCCTGATCGATGGTCCAGTTTCCGAAATCAACAATCACATAGTCGCCAGTGCCCAAAGTATTGGAAGTGAGTGTAAAAGAAAAGTCTAATTATTGTGCTGTGTCTTTCTTAAGGGTCTGTTCCATATAATTCATTATACCAAGGGTCGATGGCCCATATGAGCTCACTATCAGAGTGTAGTAATTGGTATCCGCTTGTATTATCTTGGCTCCTGTTGCGCTGTACACTGTGATTGTTGCATACGGGTAGTATGTGCCGAGGGTACCGGCGATGATCTGCAAGTAAAGTGTCACAGAAAGAGAAGTTCCTGCAGCGATGGAATTGTAACCGGCAATTAGTATATCCTGAGGTCCATTTTTCCTGCAAATTAAGTTGCTGGTTGTAATGGTGGTACCTTGCACGAACCCGCTTATCTGTTTGCAGTAATCGTCAAACATGTAGAAATTGGAAGTGAGAGTCATGATCATATAACTACCCTCAGGGAAAGCCAATCCCGAAGAACTGAACGCGATAGTGTACACACCCATTGAGTTGGTATTAGTGAGACCTGACACTTTGGTGATTGCCGACGATGACCATGAAGTAATGTATGTGATAGAGTCAGTCTTGTAAGAATTTGGGTTGAAGTCGCTGTAATAAATATTAGAGGTGTCATGATAGGTATAAATATATGCAGTTGTGAATGTAGAGACCGCGCTGGTCGTGGGGAAGTTGCCAAGCGAAAAACTGTTAACGGTGTTACCAGTATTACGCTTGAACATGCATAAGTTGATATTGGGGTAGTACTCGTACGCGTAGTTGCTGTTAGAAATTGAAGGAAGACTAGCAAGTGAAGCCAAAGCTCCCAAATCACTATTTTTGAACTTGTAGGCAATCTGAGCTCCATTCGGCGGGTTGTAGTACGGGTAATAGACACCAAGAGTTAGCGTGTTTTGTACGTATGCATTAGAGACTGTGGTGCGTACCTCTTGAGTCTGGTATGTATTACCCACGTTTGTCTACTGCAGTCCGTTGTACTCGTAATAGCCTATAGTTGTAGGGTAGAAGTTAGTGTTAGCGTAGGATAACAGTCTGATTTTGTATATGAATGGAATGTTATAAGTATTCGGGTTCATGATCATAGGGAATCTAAAATAGTACGAAGTGCCTGCGGTGAATTGCCCGTAATCGGTCACTCTCAGTTTGGTAGGCGTGTATGATGCACTGTACTGTCCACAGAGGATGCGTGTATTTGCGTTTGTGATGGCGGGACTTGAGTAATGAGTAAAATAAGCACCATTCTGGAATGTCATGCCATCATTAGTAAACAATGTGTCGATTCCCAAACAGCTGGTGAAGTACCTAGACTCAAATTAAATTTCAAGCACAGACTCAGTTATAGGGGCAGTGAGTGAAGCCGCAGTAAGCGTAAATTGCGGAGTGAACGTAAACCCGATAAAGTTGGAAGTTGCTTGCTTTAGGATCAGATGATTGACTGAGAAACTGTTCATGAGTGCCATGTAATTAGCAATGTAGGTATCACCGAATTTTAAAGCCAAATTGCTGTTGTAAATGAACGATATTTCGTATCGAACTGGCGATACTGGCAGAGTGAATGTTGTTGTTGTTTGATTTCTCTCCAAAATTGATATAGTGTACTCTTGGCCAAGAGTAAGACCGCCAATCGGAGCATTAATTGTGTAAACTCCGGTGGAGTAACTGCATGGAGCGTACAGGCCTAAGCCTACCGTAGTCCTTAGCGAGAGAGTTGGTTGAATTATGCAGGTGATTGTACTGGGTGTATTCTGTGGAATCAAAGCGGTTTGGACAGGCAAATTAATATTGAAACTTTATACTGAACTGATTGAGTAAGGTGGTGTGAACCGGAACTGCAGCTTTTTCGAAGTCAAACCGGCAGTAGCGTAGGTGTACTTACGTTGCATCGAGTAGAAATACGCAGTATAGCTCTTCTCAAACATTTCAAAAGTGGTAGGCAAAACTGGCGATGAACTATATCCATCTGCTGATAGCGATTAAGAGTTAGAGTTAGAGAACTCAATTTATCCATTTTTGGCATAAGTTGTCGATACATAGCTCAGGGTTACTGCGTTAGGGTAGAATCGCATACGGATGTACCAGCCATATGTTGTGGAATAAAGGTTATCATTGTTACCTGTGATTTTAAGGCACCAACAGTTATAATTGTCTTTAAATATTTTGACAGCCAGTACTGGGTTCACAATATAAGGTGACTGCTGATAGCGTATGTATGCCGCCTCGATAGACTGTACTCCTGCAGTGAAGTTCAAAATAGTGTAGTCGAGATTGCGACCTGTGAAGGAGTTTAGTGTGAAGCCGTAGCGGATGTCATAGGTAATAGGGTACCCGTTATGGAAGCTGTATGAAGATGTGGTACTTTCAGTAGGGGAACCAAAGTTAGTGGACACTGTGATCTGAGACAATTGAGCGAAGTTCGAATACCCGAGTTGATCTAGCTGTTTGATGTAAATGTTCTGATATCCACTGTAGAACGATATCTCCATTTTCTTAATTTGTTCATAAGTCTCTTTCTGAATCGGGTAAGGGTTGACCACGTTCAAAATACGTAGATCTGTCGACCAGCCTCCTGTGATAGAGGGCGTGCGATACACTGATATGTTCGAAACTATATCTGTCCACAGCAGAGTATAGCCGGATCCAGTACGATTGTCACTGAGTGTAAAACTGCTAAAAGCATTACAGCATGTGATACCTCCGCCTAATTTGAGAGTCACTTTTTGTGATATATCGTTATAGTTGGATGAGTAAGGCCATGAGGTTGCAATGTAGTGATATGTGGAGGCTCCTCTACTATTGCTAGCGAAAGAAAGCGAACCACTCATCGCAGCAGGCACTCCTCTGTTGATGCTGTCAGAACTGTACAAATTAGGGAAATTTGAGGTATACACTTTATTATTAGTCCGATCGATAAAGGATATACGAACGTTTATAGGGTACATGTAGAGAGTCTGAATGGCTGGATTACTGAATCCATCGAATGCAATTTTCCAGTTCGTGCCTGTGGTCATACTGGTAAACTTCTCTACTCTTATAATTAAGGGAGAGTCAACGTTGATTCCATTGGCGTATCCCCGACAGCGTGGAGCAATTGTTTTACCACCAATCGTGCTAAACTCAGGGGACAAATAACAAGGGATAATATCACCATTAGTGATTTCAAAACTAGACAGGCCTAAATTATCAAATCGGAAGTCCATAACCTGGAAGGCAGAACCTGCTGCATTGACCACAAACGAAAGATATAAGGAGTTAGTGGCCGAAGCTTCCTTAGTGAGAGTGTAAATACTGCTAAGGGTGATCGGATAAACAGATTGGTACTTTCTAACTAAAACAAAGTCCTGGTATATCACATTGTAGCTAGCCTGTGTGTTGAGTGACTGAATCGTAGCCCAAAAGTTGCCACTGTTTAAAGTGAGACTCATGCTAGCACCATTATTATTCCTATAAATCACGAACTCGTATGTCATGTCTGGTGACAATATATGTGAAGGAATAGCGGAAATTCTCACAGTGTCTGTAGTATAATATACACAAGGGGCCTCATAACTGCGGTATAAGTGCTTGGATTGCGCAGGGTACTACTTCACGAAGCACGAGTAAGTATAAGAGTTAGAAATACCACCTGGGTATACGATTGCAATTGCGTCACTGTTAGTGGGAGTGTTATAGTCATACACGTACTGATAGTTGTTGTTGAATATGAATCTGATAGGCGCTGATGATGCTTGGAATTATTTGTATGCTTGTCTTCTCCATAAAATGGAAGTTGGCTGTACTAAGTTGAAACCAGAAGCTATTCTGCTGAATGAGTCAGAAACTGAGAGAGTCAAAGCGTAGTCAGAACCAGACACATACTTGTCGAATACTTACAAAGTATAGCTTAGAGTCGAAGGCACTGAGCTTGTGAATATGGAAATATGCAGAGTGCTGGTGATACTGATATCCTGTCTTGACCTAATTTCCAGCACTGTAGAGGACTTCACCTCACAGTAGAGTGGAGCTGATAAGGAGAACAATCTATTAGCAAGAGTAGCTCCGCATCCAAACAAAGAAGTCAATCCATTGATAGTAAGCCTAATAAATGAACCCTGGTACTCGCCGTAGTTGCGTTTGTTACTGTAAAGAGTTTTGCCATTGAGGTTGGCGTAGAACATGAAGGCAGAAGGGTATCCATTAAGAGTGGTGCCGTATAAAGATGGCTGTACTGCAGTACTGGGGTTTGAAGGGTATATGCCACCTGAGGAATGGGAACTTGTCCATGTGTGGTAGTAGCGCACTTGAGAGGGGTCTCCATAATTAATAGTCCAAGCATAGTAACCTGATGCTGCGTCTTTGGAAGGTGGATAGTATGTGTTATCTGCCAGTCTAATCGTGTAAGTATATCCTGAGTATTGAGCAACGATAATATATCTCCTGTTGATAAAGCTGGTATAAGCTCTGCATACAAGGAACCCTGAATTACACATGCCTTGCGTAGGCTGTGGCGCATTGCCGACCATATAGATGAAAGGGTTCGTAACTCCATAAGGACTAGAGACATTGAGATCATAGTAACGGTATGCTGAAACAGCAGACGAACTCCAGAAACTATTTTCATTTACTGAGTTCAGTCCGCCCGAGTAGCCCGTGTCGGTGTAGTACTGGTAGGCACCTGTGTTGCTCCACGCAGTGTAATACATGCTAGGGTAGTATCGTGTGTAGAAGTGATTGTTCATAGCATACATCTGCAGTCTAATGTAGTTTGGATTGTAAGGCGAACTCGTTACGTGACCAGGGATAAAACAATTCAGATTTTGTCCTGATGGCACATCGATGTACACTGCGAACGAGGGATCAAGGTTTGGTATAATGTATCGGACACAAACTGGGTTCTGATAAGTAGTTGAAGCTGAAATGGAAATAGATGAGCCTACCACACATTTACAGTCTATATACGCTCCGAGATCGGCATTTCTGGTACTGGGGAAGGCATTGTTACTGCTATATGACTGACCATCAGCCAGTCTGAACAATAAGAAACTATTATAGCTGGGACCCACACTCTTTCTGATGCCTGACACATACAAATTGATCTAAGTTTATACCCCACGCTGTCTACTGAGAATATCAACACTGTAGCTATTTGCAAGTGTCCTTTGTGTGTTGAAAGGCGTAACTGCGCCACCAGTTAGCAAGAAAGTGTTGTAGCCGTAGTACCACCTGCAATCATTGGGAGTCCTGCAAGCATAATTGTAGGACCAGCAGCAGTCCCAGTCCCAACCATAAGTGCAACCGCACTGACCAGTATTTGAGTAGTAATAAACTGATGAGAAATAGCTTATTGTGGCATGCAAGTACAGTGCGCTTGGATCATTCGAGGAGTCGCCTGTGATTGAGTTAAAAGTTACGGTAAAATCAATATAATAGCCGCTATGCCATGTGGGAAAATCTTGGCCTCCGTTGCTCATGTACGAGTAATAAACATAGAAATGCTTGTCAAAAGCTCCACAGCCTGCATAACTTCTGAAATTTGTGCCGTACCAAGGACTTGACATTGTAGCGCCAGTACAAGTGTTGAACGTAAGTCTCTCAGAGTAGAACCGGAACCATATTTCATACACATTTGGGAAGCTAATAGTGGAGCTGCGGTAGAGTCTCACATTGATGGAGTTAGTATTTACGCTGAGAATTTGAGCATAGCCTCCAGTGTCAGCCCAACTGCTGCTGTACAATCGTGTCACTGAATAGCTGCTTGGAGGACCTGATGTACTGGAATACCCGGTGTTTGAGATGTAGTATGTGTCTCTGATAGTGAATCCAGGAGTCGTGCCATAATAAAATGGCCATCCGCCACTTGACGCGTATGCTTGACTATTGGCATAAATTCTGACTTCAACCTGAGTGCCTGCTTGGTCGCTACTTATAGTGTAAGCGTAGTAGTAAATTTTCACATATGTGTCAGTAATAACACCTATATTTCTAAGAATTATCTGAGTGTAAGTAGTGTCCAGTTCGCAAGTAACAGGTTTAAGAGGGTTGTAGTTGCTGACACCCGACTCCACAGAGCAGTGGGTAGTGCTATAGAATGAAGTAAAGGGAGTTGCAGCCACAAATTTAATAGCTAAGACCATGTCTGAGTGCTCATCTGTGGTGGAGTCGAACTGAAGGGTGTTTGCAGTAAGAGAGCCCAAATTTACTGAAATATAGTGCCAACTTAGAGTACTGACTACTTTGTTCTCGATATCGAAGTATTGAATTGATGGCTGTCCGAAATAATTGTTTGAGCGGTAAGCTAGGACCCAATTGTTATCGACTATCGCAATAGTGGCTGACATTGATGGCTGCTTCAATAGATAGACGTTATAGCTGTTCAATAAGAAATGTTTCTGCTTCATGTATCCAAATCGATGATAATCACTACCGCCACCCGCATAATAGCTTCCCAATTTCTTAACCATGTAAAGTCTGCGATCGGTGGAAGAATAACTGATGATGAAATAGTCATTGATGTATGAAGAAACCATTTCGTACTCGCTGAGATCTCCGTATGTAGGACTGGTTAGAATCCACTATACAATAACATAGCTGTTGGTATTCATGGCCTAGGTAATGTAGAAGTCATAAACTGTGCTCTTGCTGTATAAGTTGCGATTAGGGTATGTGATGTAAGTGCTACCTGATGCGTAATATCCTACTTCAGGCAGCGTCTTATACGGGTCAATCACAGAGTACCTCCCCATCAATTAACTGCCCATGAAATTAGGTGCTGAGTACGATCCTCCAAATGCTTTGAAGTTGAAGTTAGGGAACACACCCACCACACCTGGGTTTGTAAACAACATGCGCAAGGACAAAGATGTGACTGAGCCGAAGTTTGTAATAAATATTCTGGTTGGTCTTCCATAATCAGAGTTTGAGCCTTTTTCATACCAGCAGTAGACATTCGCGTTGATGCCAACTGAACATGGATATTGCGAACCTGAGGGCAAGTTCAGAAGAGTTGGATCGTTGTATATGATAGTTCCATCAGGTGCAACGCAGGGAATCTCTAACACGAGTCCATTAATGTCACTTCGACTGAAAGAAAGACTGAACTCCAAATAATTAATTTTGCCAATCACATGGGTTCCCACTGACATGGAGACTGAGTAAATTCCCAATTGAGGGTAGGTTCCACTGATGCGCTGCCACGAATGGAAGGGTTCAGCTTCAGCATAGTAGCTGGAGCCTCCTGATGGGTAGAACTCAAGAGGGAGGGTGATGGTGGGGTTGCTGATTGAAGTCATGTAGAATCCATCATCGGCCTCGTTTTGCTGGTTTAGCACTGAGAATCTGAATGCCATTTCAGCGCCGACTGAGAATCCTTGCTGGAATCTGGTGATGATCTTAGTGCCTGAAATCGTGCAATAGTGCAGTAAAACTCCATTTAGGTAGCAAGTTGGAACGTAAATGTAGAGATCATTAGACACCTGTTGATTGAGGGTAGGAGTTGTATAATAACTGCCAAAGGTGAGCCTCACTTCATGGTAGCTGCCTCCAGTGACAGCATTGAAAACAGCCATAGCCTTAACAATAAATTCAAAGGGGGTCTTCATTCTATTTGTTCCAACATCTCCGCTTCCAGGTTCAAATTAATTAACATACGGTTCGCGAGGGATACTAAGGCTGGTGTGCTTGTCCAAGAAAGTAGTAACATAAGTGAGGATAGTTGAACTGGCAATATTGCTGCTATCTTGCCTAAAGAAAACATAGTCATCGGTATTGGCATATAGAACTGGCTATGCAGCAGATTTCCATGTATAATATCTGATAACGAACTGATTCTGATTTATTGAAGGATTGTTTATGGGATTTATAATGGAAAATCCTCGAGTTTCGATCATGAAGTTATTTGAATTAATGTATGATCCTTTGATAACTGGCACTATCCAGATAGTGTAAGTTGTTGTGTCAATCCAACATTTGTCCACTTCAATTGTTGAGCTTGGGTTTTCGATACATTCAGTATTGGCAAAAGTGAAGTCATAAGTAGTGAAAAGAGGAAATTGGATAGAAATCTTTTTGACCAAGGCCATATCAGCTGCACTTGAGCTTGTGCTGTACACCACAGTAAATGCGTAGTCTTCTCGAGATCCTTTGTTCAAATTACCATTGACTGCTGTCATGCTAAATGTAGGGCTCGTCATTTCTCTTGGTGGCAAGTATGGGAATGCATCATTATGGTTAATTACTTAACCCTGACCTAAAGCTACATAGGCGGCATAAGCTGTGATTTTCGCCTCAGCTGTCGATAACTGAATAGAAGGATTGTAAAATACGGCTTCAATTCTTGCATTTGTTGCAGTTGATCCTGTGGATGTCAAAGCAAGACTCGTGGCTCCCACTCTTAGTAGCACAGTTTTACAGTTCTGCATAAAAATCACATCGCCGACGCCTCCGAAGCCACTGTTATACTTGAAACTGCCAGCATATTTTTGAGTCATTCTCAGATCAAAGTTGAACTTAAGAATATATAGATCATTTTGCGACATTGCTCTTGTGTTTCTGGTAGTGAGTTCGAAATTGACACCAGAGATTTGTCTTGATGATGTCGACACGTAAAAGTTTCCGAGATCAGCAATTGGTGTGGTTGTTGTAGGAAGTACGTTTATAGCAGCTTCAATAACACTCCAAGCATTCTTACGAGTTCCATAAATATCCAAAGAGTACACTCTAACAGGGATGGCAAGACCAACTGAAGTGATTGGATTCTTTACCCAGAAGCCGAATTTTACTGTTGTTGAGGTTGTCAGTGTCGCACTAAAGCTGGAACAAATAACTTTTACTGGCTGATGATTAGTCTTGTCTCCTATGAACACTTTGCAAGTCATGGATGTAATACTGCTCTCGTATAAGTCAAAGACTAAATCATCATAGTCAGTGTAGCCCATACCGAGGTCTTCAGGGAAAAGTGGAGTACCATCGGCTGCGGAACAAGGAATTTAAATGACAATCTGCTCAGTTGTTGGTGATATGTTTTGAGGAGGGATAAATTCGACTAGAATCATGTTATACTCATTAGGAATGCTTATGGTAGAAATGATGTTAAGCACTCTAAAGTCAGGACCGAAAACTTCGATATAATGAGCCTGAGACACTTGCTGTGAATTGCCTGAGCTGTACTTCACAATGCCTTCAATTTTGTATATACCCTGATAAGTGGGGAAGTTAATGCCTTCCACTGTGTTACCATTTAGTGTTGTTAATGTGTATTCGTAGTCAGTATTAGCATTAAGAACTTCAATAGACTGCAGTCTGTAAGTGTAATAGTTGGCGTAAGCTGTTGCCGCAATAACTTGGCATCCGAATCTTTAATTCAACGTAATACCAACAATTTTGCACACAAGGTTAGTCGTCGGTCCATTAAATCCATTGCTACTGCCTAGTACAGTGTATCTCCAGACACTGATATCGACATAGCCTCCACCGTTATCGGTACCATACAAAGACGCAGCCAGTTTAAGTTTAAATTTAAGTTCGCCCACATGATTGGCTCTTAAAGCTTACGATTTGTGCATAGTGGGATTCACGTCTAGGTTCCAGGTTTTATTATTTACTTATAAAGGGAAATTCGTATATAAGTAATCGATTATACGCCCATTTGCAGTCACGTTTGTTGCGTCTGTGTTTATGTATGTAATCACGTAACCCATACCAAGACTGGCTGTCTGAACAGTCGGTAAATCGATGTTACCCACAATGCTGACTTGGCTGTTCGCAGGTAACTCATCGTAGCTGGTGATAACCCAAGAGTATGTGTTCTGTACTAAACATCCAACATCACCCTGAATATTAGTGGCCGGCTTGCCAGTCGGGTAGCCTTGAAGTTGGGACCCAGAAGTGACAACTGATCTGCAATGCGGTCGGATGATGGGTACAGTCGTCGCCGTTGTCGGGAACTTTATTTATATTGTGCCTCCTCGGTATGTGATATGGCTTGTTGTAAAGGTAACCATCACATCCACATTCTTCTGCCCAATGTTCAGTTTGTCTTGTGAGCCTAAGACTTGAAAGCTGAAGCCAGTGATTGAACCTCTCAGTTAAAGCCATCTGTAGTTGGCTGTGATTGTGTATGTTATAATTTAGGAGTAACGAGTGCTCAGATAAGTGTAAACTTTATAAGTAGTATCAACACGAGAAATTGATGTAGGTAGTCTGAGCACATAAGCCTGGAGTGGCAATATTGTCGTATTGCCTATTTTTATTGCGAACCAGTTGATCTCTCTGAACACTATACAGTTTTGGTAGAAAATAGGCAGGCAGCCAGCATACTGGCCATTCAGTGGGAATTCGCTGTTCATTTCGACAATGAACCAGTCGCCAGTGCTAAATGTACCAGTACCAGTATATGGACTCACGTTGATGTATTTCCCGTAGTCTCCTACCTTTGAGCCAGGCCCGAACATCGTAGTAGTTGAATCGACTTCGTTTCTGTTGGTGACTGAAGGCGAAAGCATATTGAAGAACATGTTGTAGTACGATTCATACAGTCCCGCTTATTATTTTGTGGCAGCATTGATTGAGTTTATTTGAAGCATGAAATTTACATCGTATTTTTGAGGAACTGGGTTGAATATTTTAGCCATCACTATCTTGACATTTGTGTAGGCTGGCATCAGGTTGAAGTTAATTATTTCGACATATACAAATTTGGGAGCATAAGGCGAGTCTCTGAGTTTGCATGTCAGATTGGTGCCAGTCACAGCTGAAATGTATCCTGCGCCTGTTTGAAACCAACAAGGAATAACAGTGCCAATTCCTGAACTGAAACCCAAGTTCGAAGCGAAAACATCATTATTGGCATCGTCTTTAGTTGGGAATCCTATGTAAATTCTGCCAGCAGTAGTCGCATCGTTGTAGGCAGGGACAGGAGTCGCGCCAGTTCTAAATCGGACTTCAAAAATATTTTCCTTATTAGTGTCTCTATGTCCGAAAGTCACATTGTAAAAGCTAACGGTTCCAGGAAGAATATCGATATACTGCTGCACGGTCTCGTATATTTCAGTATTGGTGTTGTTTATAACTTGAGCCTGAATAAGATATCGACCTTGAGTTGCAGGGTAATATATGCCATTCAAATCTAAATACTAAGTGGTAATATTGACAAAATTATCGCTGCCTAAATTAATTTGATTAGTTATTTGAGAGATAGTGACTACAAATGGTGCCAATGTGTATGTGCATGCAAATCTTGCTCCGTTGATCGTGCAGCTGAGTGGTAGATTGAGCTGGTTGCTGTACGGGTAGAAATCATTAGTGAACGTGAATTTCAGGAAATAGCCAATGCTCACTGAGTTGGATACAATAGGTCTGAATTTTATGAGCAAGTGACCGAAATAGCCCATTGTCGGCTTGCGTTCGATTGTTTGCGGGTTCGGCACTGTGAAAGTTGTCAAAGTCTGTAAGTTCGTGTTTGTAAGTGTTGCTGTTGGAGCAGAGAATGGAGCATTCAGCACACGATCGACGATATTGTTGGGACTGTAGTAAGTCACAATGGAGACAGTAGGTGAAATAGTGCCGGCTGAGCTAGTTGTTCTCATTTGCACAGAAACTGTGAAAACAGTACCCGCGGGCACAGCTCCTAAATTCTGCAGAAATACCTTATTGTCATTTGTCCAAACTTCGCATTCAATTCCTCGTGTATCATTCGCAACAGCTGTGGTGGTGAGCACACAGTACTGCGAACTCATGGTGAAGTAGTTGTTGAAAGTGATCTGGATGTAGGAAGTGGCTGCGGGGAGAGGGTTCTTAGTTGTGAAGCTCACTGTGTAGTAGTGGTCGGTTTTGGGGTAGATCGATGTCTGGCTTTCAAGAGTGCTGAACGTGAATGTGGGCGCGTTCAGTGTTTCGGGAGTGATGGCCACATTAAAAGTCACATACTTCACGATGTTGTTGTTGCTGTAAATACGCAAGTTGAAAGGGAACTGTCCTGAGTATACTGGAGTTGTAATGGCTGGAAAAGTCAGCGTCTCAGTGGCAGCCATCGCTCGTGAAGGGTACAAAATGAAGTACTGGACAGGCTTGTTGAACTTCGAGCAGAAATGTGACCCACAGGCAATATTGTAGCCTCGACCGATGTCAGCGAACAGGGTCTGGTCGACCTCGAATATGATCTGAGTGACTCCTGCCTGGCCTAAGTTATAACTGGTAAGAGTAATGTCGGTCACTTTGTTGATGACTGGGTTGGTCAACAAAATTGTAGGAGTTTCTGGATTGTAAGTGTCATATGTAGAACTCACGTAGTAGCTACCGGTTGTAGAGATCAGCTGAGAGTACAAGGTGATATAGTCGGTTTGATAACCCCAAGTATCCTGCAGGATGGTGAACCTTAGCTTAGTATCATAACCCGAAGTGTATCGCTGAATTTTAGGGATTTAGACCGTGATTGTGCTTCCGCCGGGTAGCAGCTGGAACCCGTAGATGTTCACGTATGATCTCGTGAGCTCACTTGCATATGGACCTGACTGCCAGGTCACAAGATCGCATTTTATATAAGGATTTGCAATAAGATTAGACCCATTGGCAATACACGGGTAGTCAGGGTAAACATGATTAGCATTGTAGCCGAGCTGATTGTGCCATCCGTACCACGAGTTCGTGCCTGTGAACTCAATTCTGAAGAAGTGGAAGTAACCTGGCTGGCATAAATCTTGTGCAGGTGTTGTGAAAGTGCACACGATATGGTCCCAGTGTCTAGTCGCAGCGATCATTGTGTTGCAGCTGAATGTAGTCATTGGAACTGAATCAGCAACCCAGTCTCCGAATATGACTTAGGTTGGCACTGGTTCAGGACTGTAGTCTGTGTAAAATTGGATATGGAAATGGTAACGCTTCACCAAAGTGTCGATAGTAAGACCTTCATATATTGGATTGGTATAACCTTCAGTGGTGATCATAAAGGGAATTTAACTGGATTGGAAGTTGAAATCTACAGGCGTGTATGCGATCACAGTAGTATATGCAGGGTTGGTAGCATCGTATGAACAGCTTTGAGCCTCGATATTGCCATAAAAATAACACTTGGGCACTCCGTTTGTGGCCACATTGGGTAGTGGTAAGTTAGGTGTTATCTTAATGACTAACTTACCGTAAGTGAGCACGTTGGTTTGAGGCAAGTTATTTCTCAGTCCCAATGTGAACTCAAGAGGTCCTGTCTGGCCGACTGGCAGCTTGATTGCCTGGATCATCGGATGCAGTTTCATCTCTCGGATGTAGCCAGTGGTAGCATTGATGACTACTGGCTGAGAATACTGCTCGACCAGACCTCCGTTTTTACGATATGCTGACAGAGTGAGAGTATATGTGTTGGCTATGAGAGGTGTGCGCAGTGAGACATAGAAGGCAGTCTGACTGCTTCTCATGATGGAGGAAAAGTTCGATATTGTGAGCTTCGTGTACGTCGGCCAGTTGTACTTGGCTGTGAAGACGGGAGTATGGTATGCATCGGCGTTGATCCCCTCAATGAATACGCTGTCTTGAATAAAGTATGTCCAGTTGCCAGTCAGCATCAGCTCCATGTAGTCATCCGAGGAAAGGTCAGAGTCCATGTTCAGCTGGAATATATAGGTAAGTGTGTTGTTGCGGAACTGGTTAGGAATTGTGACTGTAACATTCATGTTTTTGTGCGAGATGGTCACTGGCGTAGCTGGGTTCATTGCTATCTTTTATAAGACCACCACACTATTGGGCTGAAGCACGTGAGCTTGGATTGAGTTGACTGTGAGTTCGTAATTAGGGTTGATGATGCCACTGACAATGATTTTCTGCGTGGTCAGGATGTTGCTCTTCACATTGAGACAGTCATACACTCTGCCGTTGGGGAACACTCGCGTCTGCTGAGATGAATCCGAGACTCCCGTGATGTTGCACTGTATCTTCACAGTCGAGAACCCCTCTGGGAATATGAACCTGATCGAGGTATTGGTGGGGTAGCTTTTCGACAAGGTAAACTGGAACACCCAGGACGATCCCATTTCGACGAGCACGTTCTCGAAATTGTTGACAGTCATCGTGCTTCCGCCATTGACTACATAAAATATTGCTTACTCGGTGCGGCTGTGAAGGGTGTTTTGCCGAAGTCGCTATTGGACTCGACAATAACCTGTTTGAAGAGGGTCTGCACGGTGAACTGGCTGGACATGTCGGAGTCGACTGGGTTGAGAATGTTAGAGATCACCACGATCATGTTCTCTATTGCGATCGCGCCTGCATCCACCGTAAATGTGCGATTGGAGATAGTACAGGGCACAGTTGTCAAGGAGCCGGTTGATCTCTGTAGTTTGCAGCCCGTATATGAAATAAGAGCGCGGGGGTCGAACTCGAATGGGAAAATCACGTTGATTTTTGCAGAGAGTGGAACAGTTGATTAAGGAGTAAACCAAATCGAGTACTAAGTGTATACTCCTTTTGTCGATTCTATAGGAAGTAGAAGAGAAGGCTGAATTGATGTGACTGCTAGCGCAAGTGTAAAAAACACAAGCGCAAACAGTACTAATTTGTTGCCTTTGAGCATCATGATATAATATATATATTTTATCAACTAAAATATGATTTAACTTCTATCCTAATTGTAAAACTACTTAATCTATATCATTGTATTATTTGAACATATCTGCATTTTTCAGTGGCAGTGCATAAAAAATTAATATAATCTTTGTCGCTAACGATATTAAATTAATTCCAATAAATCGTATATTATCGACGAAGTAGGACTTATCGTACAACCAATAATAATTATTATGTTTCCTTTGAGCTCTGATTTTGAAATTTAAACACTTACCTCTTTCGAATAATAGATAATGTTAAAATGTTAATATAAATTAAATTATTATAAAAGTGCTTGTGATAATTGAAAAACCAAGCCTAGGTAATCATATAATGCAACTTTTTGTATCTTAGTCGTAATTGTATAATATTTGTTCATTAATTTTCTGAAAAATAATATCAAATAAAATCATAGACAAAGTTACGAATTATTAATATTTAAAAAGATAACTCCGACAATAGATAGTATGTCTGATCTACATAGCATGGCATAGGGCCGCAAGACTGGCAAAATCATCTAAGTCATTGAGCCTAACACCACCAGAGTGCTTGAAATGAGGAGAATTAAAGCATAACAGCAGAGAGAAAACGATAAGAAATTATAAACAGAGAAAAGAAAAAGAGAAGAAGAACGAAGGAAATTTCAGAATATGGAACGACTTAGAAAGAATCAAGAACTTGAAGAGAAATCGAAAATGTAAGAAGAAGAGCGAAAAAGAGCATAATAAGCTTAATAATCTACTAGATTGGTTGGTAAATTCGGCCACATGATCAATGACTTAAATACAAACACCACCAATTTAGAGTTCACGATTTCCGGACTTGATCTCAGGCCAGCGCAGGTTAAAGTACTTCTCTCAAACATGCAAAACAATTCTTCATTAAAAGGTTTGACCATGTGCAGAAAAGGTCTCACAGATGTGTACGGCAAATAAATATCAGAACGCTTGTGCTCGAATATGTACTTAGAAAGACTATAGCTTGAGGGAAATGAGTTAGGGCCATAGACTCTTGTTTCATTGGCTCAGCTTCTTAAAGTTAACTAAACAATTAGATTTCTTGATTTATAGGGCAATAATCTAATCAAAGGTGAAGACAAGAAACCCAACTACTCAGGGATTAATAGTCTTGTAGAAGTGCTTAAATAAAATGACACCATATTATCAATAAATTTAAACGGTACTGGCCTTGACGAGTATGCTTCGACTAAATTACGCGAGCTGATGTAAGTAAACTCCACAATTATTCTGTAAATTTTTATTAATTTAGTCTTGATGTAGAGAACAACCCTTAGATGAAGCTAGAAAATGTTCTTGCTATTCAAGATAGACTTGTCCAGAATAAACAAGAGCATGATGACGAGCGATATATGGAATTTATTGAAAGAAAACGAATGAGAAGAGAAGAAGATATTTCTGGAGTCTTACTACTCAACAAACAGACTAAAAAGTTGCGATCGGAGGCAATTTAGTTGAATATAAAAACTAAGAAGGAGCAGCTTGATCAATAATGGCAATAATTTTTACAAAAACAAGAACTGGCTAGACAGAAAGAAATCATCAAGATGGAGAAAGAAGCTGGAGCCAAAAAAGGTAAAAAGAAGAAGAAATGATGCTTTATCCTATAATTAACATATATTTTAGTAATAAACTTTACATAGAACGTTGAAATTTATATCAAAACCAGCAAATATACTTAATGCGACATGCATAAATTCGTATAAGCGAGTAATCTCACCGTAACCCTTCTCGCTCGAAACTTCATCGACAACAAAGCCAACCTAGAAAAGCAAAATTATAATTTGAAAAGCAGAAACCATCAGTCTAAAAGAAAGGGTTGATTGTCAAATAATAAGTATTTCTACATAGTTGTTTTGAACAAGTGTATTTACAAAATATAGCACTCAATCAGGAAGTAGCTCGTAAGAAAAAATAGCACGCATACTTGACCTTTTAATGGCAAAGGTTAAAGCAAGCAAGCATTGATCAGACTGAAGTAGGACCTACAAGTTCTATTATAGGGAACAGTCAAGACCCCAGAAGCATAATATATAAGCCTTCTCTGAGTTCTATCCAATCAGTAGGAGATTCGAGCTTAATAAGTGAAAAATTCGTCCCGGTCTAGGAAAGTAATCAAAGCAGCGAAATACTAGAACCCATAAACCCCAAGTAGATGTTGAACTTGCTGAAGAAGGACTTAGCTGCACTGCACGTAGAGGAAAAACTTAATAATATTTGACTACTTTTTTGCAACTGTCACTTATGGACTTGTATTAATTTATAATGAGGTCATGATGGCCAAAATAGTATATAATACTTACGCAAGAGAGAAAGAAGCTAGTTATAATTTAAATGTAAGGAATAATCGATTATAACTTTCTAATTATCGGACGATCTGGTTCGGGCAAGTCCGCTACGTCAAAGCTTCTGACTGGCGATCCCTCCATAACTGTTGCCAACAGCATCAATTAAGTGACTAAGTAGGTCAAATTTTATGCTGGAATCACCCACTCAATATAAAGTAGGCAAGTTCGTTTCGGCATTCTTGACATTCCTGGTCTGGATCGTATTAATAATCGCTTTACCCTGCGATAAATAATTCTCTAACAGTTGGAGAGGCTGAACATTGCCCTTCATGGCATCATCTATATTGCCAGTCTCACCGAGAGAGACACTGTCGATCAAGCTAAGCTGTTCAATTTCATCGATCAGTTGCCCTGGAGTAGCGAATCCAAGAAATCTTCGTTAATTCCAATATTCACAAAGTACGACAATTTCATATTCGACTCACCATAAGAAGACATAGAACGAACAAAATAATAATTCCACAAGTTATTCCAAGACAGAGGATACGGACTGGCTTGGAGTAAAAGGGTGTACTGGGTTAACTTCACCAAGAGCCTAGATTTCAAAGTCAAGGTCAATGAAGACATCAGAGATAAGTACGAGCAACAGCTTGATAGACTATTCGAGATGGTCAAGAAAAATAAGAAACCACTGCTAACAGCATAGTACATAAAGTAGTACGTTCGAAGAGAAGAGAAGCATGTCATGGAGCAGCTAATTAAAAAATTTAGTCATAACGAAATACCTTTCTCGTTAGTTACAAAAATACATAAAATTCCTTTACATATAAAAATAGAACCTAGCAAAGTGACTTAAAGTCTAACAGCATTTTCAGCATCTTCAATAGGCATATTTATTGCGAGAGCTGTAAAACAAGACATACCATTTCCAGTATCAATAATAATGATGGGAATACCCATGGCTTTAACTTTCGTAAATTTGATGACTACTAACAATCAACACACGACTGAAAAAATACAATAATGTGAATTTGCCAACATGAAAGTTATTAGCAATTTTGGGCAAATTTGTCTGCGCATAAACTAGTAACTGCAAGAGGAATGGAGAATACTAAATAAAGATATCGATTTTTCAGTCGAACAATCTTACATTCGATGCCGAGTTCATAAAAATGCACATTACAAATTCTTCAGTTTGGATAATCTATAAATAAAGCAGTAATAAAAATAAGTGATATTCAAGCAAATATCAAACGGCAATTAAAATATAGCTATTTTCACATCGCCAATTCCAGCAGTTTCTCCATAAGGAATCTGCGACCCGATAATTTCATTTAAATACGAAGCGAAAGTATTCTAAGAACTTACTATCATGAAGACTGTTGAGGAACTGAGAGCTGAGTTTAATAAACTTTGAAATCATTTTTATTTTATTTAATGTGTATCAAATATTGAATATTTTTATAAGTGAAATTATAGATGCTATAAACAATTTAGCATTAAATGCCAATGAAAATAATGGGTATCTATCACAGCCGTCAACCCTTGTATTGGGTAACATTTTAAGTAGATGGGTCAACAACATAAACTTGAATTTCTCCCTTGTTCTGTGAGCTCATTGTCAGCTGTGAGCTCCCGTCTGAATCTTAAATGGCCTCCAGTACACTACCCTTTGGAGCTGATAGAATAACTAACTGTTTGTCAGGATGATCAACGCCTATTGTCTTCGCTATTTCGATACAGTCCTGGAAAGTTATGTATTGATTAGCTCGCAAGGCCTCATTGTCTAAATATTCTTACTTAATTTGTCGATTAAGTTCATCAATTTCATTATCAATTTTCTTCTCTTCCTCAGAAAGTGCAGCTATTTTTTCGAGATATTATTTTATCTATTTTTCATTGTCTTGCTCGTTTGATTCGCCCATCCATCGTATAGTATTTTTCTGAGTTTTTTCAACATACCCGATGCCTTACAGCACATTCGTGATATCATATATACGCCTTTTCTGCACTTTCAATCGAGTGACTGCGTTATTAAGATCAAGCGTATGGTCAGGTGATTATTTGATCAACTCTACGAACTTCTTGGTTAACACTGATAGACTGTTATCCTGCCGACCCCTTCCTAAAATATAGACAGTTGTACTGCTTCTGTTATCGTCATCATCGGAGTCCTCCTCTTCCAGAATCTCCTACTTCTTGACGGGAGGCTTCTTGTCTTGCTTCTTTTTTGAACTCATGTGTGCTCGATAATAATGATAAAAATATATTTATAATGGGGAAATATCGAACCCCTTTAGTACCCACTTCTCAGAAGTAGTCCAAAACAAGAAAATACCTCGAATTTGACTAAAACTGTCGAAAATAACAGTAAAATGATGGCCAGGCCAAGAAGATCTTATAATTTGCAGGCTAGTGTGAAAAAGCTCGAAAATAATGTTCAAATGTTAAAACTAGAAAATGACCGCTAAAATTAATTAATCTATTAAAATTGCGCGAATTACAATTCATGATCTACAATGTGATTGGTGCTCTAAATGTAGATCAATAGCGATCAAAAGTTCAATATAGAGAGTGTTCAGCACGACAATATTTGAGCTGAAAAAATAATTACAAGAGGTTGACTAAATTAATAAGCAATAAGGTTTTTTGGATCAAATGTGAGAGAATTGCAGATATTAGTTTTAATAAAGTTTTTCTTATCATATCTTTCTATCGATTGTAATGATTTCTCTCAATAAATATAAACATTTTAGACTCATAGAGATCATTGAGAATAATTATTTTAAATTAGATTTAATTCTTCACATTAATTTTACATATCGTATAAATTTATATTATTTTCATCCTGATTATGATTTTTATTTAAATATTTCTCGATTGAAGATATCTATGAACACTCTTCAACTTTTTGTTCAATTTTCTCAATTCTTTCGATTTTTGTTTTATTCTTAATTGCACTCTTCTTTCTTGGTTTGGTCTTGCAATTTTTAATCGGCGAGTTACAGAATGAATCTAATTAAATCGATCTGTAATTAAGAACTATTTTAAATGGACCCTCTTCTTTATTAGAGCTATCTTTGTTTTTTATCATCTATAATATTTATCATATCGGAAATTATCGTATTAATATGTTAAAATTCTTACTTTTACTAATATAATAGTTAGCATTAATAGAAAGTATCATTTCTTTGCAGTTTTGCTATTATTATCAGTCTCGCCACTCATCATTTATCTTAACAGAGGAAAAGCAATAACTTCCTGAATTATTTAACTTTTAGTAAGCAACATTACAAATCTATCCAAGCCGATCCCCCATCCGGCGCAAGGCATGAGTCCATATTATAAGGCCTCAACAAAATCTAAGTCAGTCGGTGTATTCTATTTCTGAATTCGAGGGTCATTGAGCTCAGTATAGCTGTTCACTATCTACCATCCGTTTATGAATAGTTCAAATCGTTGAGTCAAGTGTGGAGCACTGAGAATCGGTTTTGCAAGGGGTGACATTATTTTTGGATGGTTCATTATTAAAAATGGTTAATGAGTCGTCTCTAAAAATTTACCAGCTAGTTTATCCAACAATCTATATTAATATTTTATATACCTTTCGATTGATCGAGGCTACTAACAAGGTACATGATTTTTGGCGCATAAATCATCATAGAATTTTACAGTTTATGCTTTCTCAAAATCTATTGGGAGCGTCATTCCTAAAGCTGTTTCCAAACCTTTCATAAAATCAACTTATTTCCACTCCTGACTGAGATCTATTTAGACTTATTCCCCCTTTGAATTTTTGCCTTTAACAATAGAAGTTCCATTAACTTCACGAGCAATATTATTGAGTAGTTTGTGCGTGTAGGTAATCATACCTCGATAATCTTCATAAGCACAATACAGTTAACAGCTTGTGAACTCAGGGTTATGAGTCTGGTCAATACTTTAATTTCTGAAATTTTTGCCAATCTCGAACACCTTAAGAATACCTCCAACCAACAATTTCTTGAGGTATAACTCCGGCGCAATTCTTAAAAACAGATCAGTTTTATGATCATTATGGTAAGTCACGAATGGTTTCTACATGTTTTGAAGTGTACCGCAATAGCGCCTCCGCAGCTAGGAGACAGGACTGGAGTTTCTACTTCAACATAACCCTCATTCTCAAGCTGTTTTCGTAAGGATGACAAAACTCTTGATCTTTTCTTAATCATCTCCATCGACTGGCTATTAGTGATTAGATCAAGTGCTTTATTTCTGAAGCGAGCTTATGGATCTTTTAAAGCCTAGTACTAAGGTAACATCCACATACATGGTGACAACAGTTTTAAAGCACTTGCTTAAGTACAATGAATAGACAATTACCCTTTCTTTGTTACGAAGGGTAGCCCCGTTGCTGATATTATATCGCCTCGACTGAAATGCAGATCTTTGTCCGCTTTGACTGCAATTTGTAATCTCAGATGCTGCTCACGGACATCAATGAAGTAAGTCTTACCATGTTTTCTAATCGCAGTTATTCTTCCACAGACTGTTTCGTGCTTCTACTCTTGCTTATTATTTTATGTATTACCATTATTTTGTGTCTCACTCGATGAAGTAGTATTGGCTGACTTATGCTTTAAATTTGCGTAGGTTTGAATGAATTTATCGATGCTTATAGTGGGTCGAGCATGAGGGTATGTATGATTATTGTAAATTGGCTGCCTGGAATCAAAGTACGATTGTTGTTATTGGGATTTTTTATGAGATGACCAGAACATCAA
>APMI01013491.1_pt1 | contig 25679 bp, 27 predicted proteins | sample 667938 | NCBI WGS metagenome assembly APMI01 (sample SAMN01084076, study PRJNA167559) | wastewater metagenome | biome: Wastewater | place: Denmark: Ejby Moelle, Odense | collected 2011-11-28
CCCCCCCCGATTTCCCGGCTGTAGCGGCCAATGTATCGAACCCTGCCGCCAATTGATTTTGCGTCGCCGGGGTCAAAAACATCGATGCAATCCCAGCGATCAGGATGATGTTCACCAGCTCTGCGATGATCTGATTGACGGCGCTCGTATCGAGCATCAATTTCAAGCCCTTCCAGGTAATGAGAATCAACAGGAGCACCTTGAACAGGAAAGCCCCAGTTGCTGCAAACGGTGAAGCTGTCACCATACTCAGCGACAGATCAAGCACCTTTTTGACAGTTTCTCCGACAACCTCTTCGCCTCCACCGCCCCCTGCAAATGCATCGACTCCCCAGAGCATTGGCGCAATGAATAGTGCGTGGTTGAGTTTGATTTTCATGGGTTGTCGCTTTGCTGGTTGCGCGGAATCAAGGCTGTCGGCGATTGCTTATTGAGCGCTCTTCATCGCATCAATTTTGGCCTGCGAGGCTGCTCGTGCTGCCACCCAGTCCTTGTTAACTTCGCCACGCTTGGTAACGCTGGCTTTTTTCGCTCCTTCGTCCTCAACATCGCGAGACGTCTGGCGTTGAGCCATGAAGGTATTGTGTTCAAGCATCTGATTGACCGTACCCAATAGAGCATTCATCTGCGCGTTCATGAGCTGCATCGCAGAATGAGTGCCAGTGGTAATCGAGATTTCCCCTTGAAGATCCTTGACCTCCTTGTATCGATCTTCAACCGATTCCAGAAGCCCTTGCTCGTAATGGGTCAGAAAGCCATTGCCTTCCTGGCGTGCCTTGTTCAGTTCAGTCTCGCGTTTCATCCAATCCTCGGTGGAAAGTCCCGAAGCTGCCTGCGCGTTGTATTTCTTGGTCATAACGACTTCGGCATCACTGAGCGTCCCATAGAGGCCCTTCACCTTGCGCTCATAGTCCTGCTTTTTGGCGAGGCCGGTCCCAACGGTATTCAACACACCACCAATCGAATCAACATTGATGGATTTGATCATCTGATAATCGTTCTGGAGTTGCTGATATTGCGCGTTGTACTGTTGCACCTGGGTGTAATACTGACTGGCCTGCGTGGCAATCTGTTCCGCTTGGCCAGCCTCCTGGGATATTGTTGAGATGACATCGAGAATGCCTTGAATGAGGTTGGCAAAGTCGATTGTTGCCATTTGAGCGCGTGCCGGGGTGCTGAACAATGACAAGGCAACGACCGCTACTGCAAGATATTTACGCATTGCTGAGAATCTCCTTCATGTAGTCATCTTTCCAATCCTGATTGGCTGCCCGAGTTTCGTAGTTCTTCAGGAATACTTTCTGGGCCCGTGAATCAGAGCGAACAACCGCCATGATTTCCGGCGGCAGCGACACATCCACCATCCGCGATAGTTTTGGCGTAACGATGTAGTAGTTCCGCTTCGGAATCGCGTTGCGAATTCGATTGATCTGCTCGTCATTTAGTTGGAACAGATCGCGGTACATCTCGGCATGGGTCATCGCATTGGCGTTCGGCAGGAAAATGCGATTCGGAATGTTGTCGATGATGGTCGCGAAGATCGGGCTGCGCGCGATTTCCTGCAAACTCTGCGTCGCCATGATCAAGAATGCATTCCGCTTGGCGAGAGTGCGCAACCAGTTATCGATTCCGCTGGCGAACTGCTCGTTGGCCAACATGAACCATGCCTCTTCGATATAGATCAGCGTCGGGCGACCATCGAGCTTCTGCTGAATACAGAAGAAGGCGTAGTCGATAAACAGTGTGGCGATGATCGGGTTAGTGAACAGCCCGCCCATTTCGACACAGGTCTTGTTGCCCAGTTGAAACGTGTCCTGCTCGTTATCGAAGAACTTCGCATACGCTCCAGACGATACCCACGGATGGATTTCCTCCTTCAGTTCCTTGGACAGGAACGGAACCAGCGACTGAAGTCGCCACATTCCCGGCGGCTGTGCAGCTACCTGATCGAGGGCTTTCGTCAACACATCCAGATCCGTGGATCGCATTTGATAGCCCTTGGCCGTCAGCAGCATTTCCAGCCACTTGGTTAGCCATGGACGGTTGATCTTTTCGCCCACCAAACGCATCGGGTTAAGGAACACAGGAGAATCAGTATTCATCCCCATATCAACGTGAATTCCATCCTGTAGCAGGCTCGGAATACGGCACGAATAGTCTTTGTCGAAAATGAAGGTATTGATCGGCTCGTATTTTTGGAACTGGGAAATTAGGAAATTCATCAGCGATGACTTGCCAGTACGAGACGGACCTATCACCAGCGTATGAGCCAGATCGGCCTGATGGAAATTGAAAAAATAGGGAGTCGAGAATTCTGTTGAAAATACCGTCAGCGCTGGTTGGTCAACACCATCACCGCGTTGATCGCGGAAATAGTCATTTGTCTGTTTTCCGATCCCCAAGGTGCGAACCGGAGCCAGATCAGCCATGTTGGCTGACGATACGAAGTACCAGCGAACCAATGCGCCCCATTGGCCTGGAATCGTACCGGCGTATGCCGAGAGCAAGTGCATCGTTTCACGAACCGTCAGGTATCCACGGCGCTGCAACACCTGATTCACTGTCCTAAGGGATGATTCTGCTTCGGCCTCGGTATCCCCGTATGTGATGACCGACAGGTTGTAATACCCATAGATGCGGTTGCATGCGGTCATTTCGGTCACGGCATCAGAGGCATCTTGCGCCAGCAGCACCCGACCATGATTGACGTTCTGGCTTTCCTCCTTGGTGAAGGACTCCTTCATGTAGGTCACGAGTGACTTCTGCATAGCTCGGTTATGCTTTTCAACCGACTCGATATAGGATTTTGACTTGGCGTTATCGGTAAAGCGGAAAATCTGCGAGATGCTGAGTTCGCCGGGGATTGCCAGTAGGTCATCCAAAATCCCGGGTTCCGTCCAATCAGGCCAATCTTTGAGGCTCATGGCCGCAAGATACTTTTCACCTTCCACGCCCACAAAACGCAAGGTATCGCCGCGGTTTGCCAACTGGTCGCTGGGTAAGTAACTATCCAGATAAGCGGGAATTTCCGGAACCTTGACCTTCTGTTGAGTGCTTACCGGCGAGCACCGACGATGCAGGAACCCCAGCAGATCCTCTTCCTTCATTCGTCGCATATCGACGTCGAGCAACGTCTGCTCGAACGACGCTAGCTTCTCTTCGAAATCTCCCACGAAACCAGCCGTCTGGTTCGCATCAAACTCAAACGTGCGTGTTTTGCTGATTGAGGTAATGAGCGTCCGCCACAGAGCTTTGAGGATCGACATCCCTTCGCGCTTGACGAAGTGAGCGACCTTTTCCATAAAGCCATCAGCCCCCCCGGGCGGGGTATAGAGGATCGAGAGATAAAGGAAATTCTGATACTGCCCGGTGCTTTTGAATTTTGCTCGCCACTGCTGATCCACAAACTCTGAAACCGGGTTGGCGAAAGTTGATTCCGGATACTCGCTGATACGACGACGATCGACAGTGAACCAGGTTGTGAACCGCTCCGAGAAGCCACGAAAGGCATGCTCGACCAGATTTGCGTAGCGGTCGACTTCAATACGCGGCAATCCTTCCTGATCGACGCCCGTGAGGGCATAGCAAACCAGTAGCGATCCGTCCTTGTTAATCACCATTCCAGGCGCTATAAGCGACATGAACGGGACAAGTTCAGCGAAGGTGCGTGCCGATGCCTCGTAGTTCGTGGCAATCCGCTTCAGATTCAGCATAGCAAGTCTTTCCCAAACCCTTCAGGCCGAGGGTTTCGTTTGTTGGTCCGCTTTGGCCACGGGTCATAGATATCGCCCAAGAGGGCATATCGGGCATACACCTTGATCGTGAAGGGGTCCTTCTTAGTGACCCACATCAGGATGAAATGGACAACGATTCCAAGTCCGATAAAGCCGGGCTGATTCATGCCCATCGTCAGGGTTGCTGCAAGCGTGCCATTCAAGATGGCCATCTGCTTTTCAACCCCTCCAAGAGTCTTAATTTCCAACAGCGATTTATGAACCACGGTTGCGCGTGGTTCATAAATCGACGAAAAGGAATCGTTGCTCAACTTAATACTCTGGGCAGCTAAAACCGGCCGAATTGGCATCCATCACGCCCAGCCAGTTGCCGGCCAACAGCGCCATTGAAGTACCCATCAGCAGACCGAGCATCGTTTTGAAGATGCCGCTCATTTCGCCAAGCGCCAAGAGCAGGCCACAAATAACAATAGCGATGATGGCCACCGCCTTCGCGACCGGACCCTTCAACGAGTTGGCCACCTTGCACAAGGGGCCTTCCCACGGAAGATTCGCGTGAGCCATATCCGCAAAGCAGCCCAAGACGGCGAAGATGGCAAAGACCAGTGGCAGGATTGCCAAAGTTCGCTCAAGCCAGAGTTGTTGCTTGGTGCTCAGGTACGGGTTGAAATGAGTAGTTGGTGCCAACACGGTTGTTCTCCTATGAGGTAAAAAAATATCAACTTGCAATCCGGTAGATTTCCTCGGTGCGGTAATTCTTCGTGTCAAAGTCGAAACCATTGACCTTGAGGATTTCCGCCAGCTTTCGGCCGGTATTCATACGTGCCATAAACACCACGTAATCGAACGTCTCGGCGATCTGCGCCTTGATGGCTTCGTGCGGCCAATTAATGCCGGCGCGTAAAACCAATGACTCAAAGCGGGTAAGCGCACCCATGCAGTTATTGGCATGCAGTGTGGCAAGACAGCCGTCATGGCCGGTATTGGCGGCATCGAGCAGATCGAACGCCTCGCCGCCGCGTACTTCACCGACAATGATCCGATCAGGACGAAAACGAAGCGAGAGTCGAACCAGGTGACGCGTTGTAACGCCCTCCTGCTCATTCGAGATCAGAGAAACCCAGTTCGGCACTTTGACTTTCAGTTCCTGGGTGTCCTCGATGGTCAGTACGCGGTCATCCTCATCAACCTCGCCTAACATCGCATTGACGAAAGTGGTCTTCCCGGACGACGTGCCGCCGGCGACGATGATGTTCTTCCGTGCCTTGACCATCTGACTGAGGACATCCGCCATTTCCAATGGCATCGCCCCGTTCGCCACGTAATCGGCCAAGGAAAGATGCACTGGATTGTGCTTACGGATGGACATCGATGGACCCTTCATCGAGGTCGGTTTCATCGCAGCGGCGAAACGGAATCCATCGAGGCGGGAGTCGATGATCGAATTTTCCCCGCGCTCCTTGGCTTCCTTATTTTCAAGACTGGCCAGGACAACGATCGCCCCGCGGATTTCGAGCTCACTGACCCTGATATCGGTCCGCGTGATGCCCTCCCCGGCGCGCTCAACCCACACATCATCAGGGCCATTGATCATGACTTCCTGAACGCGGGCGTCTTCCATGAGATGCGCTACTGGACTCAACGTGTTCCAGAGCATTTCATGAGCATTGTTTCGTGTTTGTTGATCCATGTTCTAACTGTAGGGTTTTAGATTTCCAAAATCGCGGGGTTAAATCGGCACTTTTCGCGCCTAATCAGCCACCGAGCCTTTGCGTGTTGGAGATCATTGCCATCATCGGGATAGCCGCGAAAAGAGCCCAAAACGGGATGAGGATTGGTGACAGGGGAATTGGAACGATCAAATACAAAAGCGGCAGAAAGACAATCGTGATCATCGAATGCAGCGCCAGTGAGTAAAGAACCGGGCTGACATAGCCGAATGTCACCATCTTGATCTGTCGTCTGGCCATGCCATCGGCGATGACGGCGATGAAGAATGGCAACATGTAAGGCGCCCACGCTCCAAAAATCATGATTCGCACCAATGACGCGAAGCACAACGCCGATAGCCCAAGAATGTAGTCATTCGTGGCATCGGACATTTTGGTAACGCTGCCACCGAATATTCCTTCGGACGACCGCTGCTCTTCTTTGGTTACGACTGCCTTCCGCGTGGCATCAATCAGTCCGGTTTCAAGGAATAACGAGCGATAGACAGCACTTGCCGATTGCGTAATTTCGGCCGTTTCCTTTTTCCCAAGGGCCGACTCGATCAGGGCGATTTCCCGTAAGACCCGCCGCATGATGTCTGCCGATGAGGACAATGCCGGGACCAGTAGCGCCCCCAGCAAAAGCATGATCAACCAGAGAAGAACGTGTTTCTTCCAGGCCATGGCTTAAACGCTCTTGTCCCTGGTGACATTGATGACATCGCTCAAGGTCAGACTTGCCGAGGTCAGAAGAATCCGCATAGCGCAGATCTCCTGCGGGTCGATTGCACCATCTCGCTTGGTAAAGACGATCTTGGCAACCTTCCTCTTTTTAATCCATTCGAAGATAGGCAAAGTAACGGCAGGCCAAGCGTTGGTGACACCATCATCGGAAATGCCATGAACGCGCCATTTACTCAATCCAGCCGCCACCACATCCAGCATGACATCCAGGAAGGTTGTCATCGCCTTGGTGTCGCGCAACGACATGGATACTTCCCGCTCGTAAGCGGCACTTGCCACAATCAAGGCGTCATCCAGCAGAAAGCCCGTTCCGTTTTCATTGGGGAACTGGTGCGAAACGAGCCGTGCCAGGTTGCGAGCTGCGTCTTCGAGATTGGGCCAGCAGTAGAAGATGGACTTCAGGAATGTTCGCTTACCCGAACGCGCTTGGGCTACTCGCAGCGACTGTTCCGGCGAGACCAGTTGATTGGTGTTCAGTTCGTTTTCGTACAGCTTGTTCAATGCAATTGCATCCACGATTCAACCCTCTACGATCTTGGGCAAACGCCCTTTAATAATCCGACCCCCAGCAACTGAGGCGATGTAATGCAAATCCGGCAACATCCCGAGCAATTCAGGCGGGAACAATTCAACTTCCTTGTCTTGTAGCGATTCGCTGGTGCTACCCGTAAAGTCGATCCCGTGATCTTCGGTGCGTGATCCCGCGCCCTTTGAACGACTGATGACTTGTATTTCGGTCTTACCGAAGGTTTCACAGATGAAATCTTGGGTCTGACGGTCTTTCGTCCGGAGAGCGATCAAGTTGTTACAGTTACCCAAAATCTGACGGGCCTTGGGTTCGCTTCCCATTCGCGCGATGAAGTCTGGGAGTGTTTGCGTTAGCAGCCACGTAACAAAGCCCGCGCCGCGCGCCTTGTTTAGAATCTGGATCAATGGGTTATTGACCACCTCGGCCGCCTCATCCACGATCAACTGGACCTTCTTTGGCTTGCCGACCCCATGGTTGTAAATCTCACCGGCGACGGCGGTCAGGTCGGAAAGAATGATCGAACCAATGGCTGAACCCACCGTGCCGTCTGACAGGGAATCCAGACCAAGGTAGAGCACATGGTTACCGGTGATCAGTTTCTTGGTGTCAAAGATTGGGCGGTGATCGTCGATGTCTTCCGGGTCCGGCGATAGCAACGGCCCTAGTTCGCCCGCTGTTAGCATTACGAGTAATGGCACCAGCGAGGCGAGAATCTTGCTCAAGTGATCTCGACTGTGTTCGACCATCGACAGCAAACCGTCGACCACCTGATCGGTCTGGCTTTCCGGTACTTCCTTGCGGTAGTAATAGACATAGGCCAGTAGCTCAGGAGTCGCCGTCGGCGAGAGCTTCAAGGCGAGTTTCCCATCCCGTGCCTTGGACACGAATGGCGCCACCATCGTCTCCCAACGAGGCACCTTGCGATTGAAGAACTCGCGCAGGACAATTTCCATCAATTCATCCGGTCCACCTTCAATGAACTTGCGCAAGGTCATCAGATTTGGCGCGCGGTCCACATAGATCAGTCCGTCCGCCACCAGATTGATCGCTCGCCACGCGAAGGCCTGGAAGGCATCTTCGGAAATCATCAGCGCCGCAATCCGTGAAGCAATTTCGGTCGAACGGTTCCAGTTCCGGAGGGGGTCGATGCGAACCGAATCACTTGGGAAGGCCGGATGAAACTGCACGAAGGCATCGGGCCGACCATAGAACTCACAGGCCCGACGAGTGATATCGCGCAGTTCTTTGTCGCCTTTCGGATCGATGACGATGACAGCTTCGTTTCGCCCGATGGCTTGGCTCACCACTGTCTCTAAAAGGCGTGTCTTGCCGCTGCCCGTGGTGCCAATCACAAGGACATGGCCTTCAAGCGCCTCCAGGGGCACATAAATATGATGTTCTCGTGGCTCGACCCCGTGAATCCAGGGAGCCCCTTTGATGTCGCTCATCGGCTTAATATTTCGCAGATTGAGAAACCATTTCGGGGGCATGATAGTTTTCACCGCGCGTTTTCGAATCTCCATAACCCGCTGGGTATGTTCTGGGTTCCATTCAAAACCAAAACCCAACCATGCCTTGGTCGGCTCTTTACGCATGAGCATCGACAAGACCGAGGCCTTCATAAAGAGGAATGGTTTGCCGGCGAGAGATATCTTGAAAGACCAGAGATCAAGTGTTTGGCGCCAACGCCAGATGGAAAACACCAACGACATCCCACCCATGTACCAAATGGCACTACTCGGCACCTTGCTGGTCAAGGCCATCACCACCATCACCAAGGCCGCCGCGCTCCAAACGATTGCAGCTTTGGCCTCATACGCTGGACGAAAAAGGTTCTCGTAACTTCTATGTTTCACCGGGCGTCCTTTAGACCTTGAATCCAAGATCCAGCGCGACCTGGGTCTTTAGGATCGCGGATTGAACTTGGCGGTTTTGAATGGTGGCTGGATGAATCTTTCGCTTGGGGTTCTCCGGGGCGGTGTAAAGCCATCCCAGATTGCTCAGCTCGATCATGATTTTGGTGACCTCAACGCCGTAGCTGGCCAGATGCTCCATTGAAATCGCCACGCCTTCCGTTTGTTTTTCAATGACCGAAGCCAACTCTCCGGCGTGGTAGTCCTTCAGCAAATGAGACATTACGGACCGCACCGTGGGCGACATACTTCCAGCTACATCATCTGGAATTTCGATTCCCGAAGATTCGGGAACGGCTTCGATGGCACCCGGGCCTGACACCTCGGGATTTGCCTTGGGCGGACGCTTCGGTTTACTCGGGCGATCATCCCGTGGCGTAGTTGTCGATTGCGGTGAATCCGGCGCCGGTGGTTCAAGCGGTTTGTCTATCACCGTTGGCTTGACGATTTCCTGCTCTGGAACGGGAGGTGCAACATGGTTTATGACCAGCGGTTCCGAAGCGGTCTTTCTCGCTTCTTGGACCACGAGATCAACATCGAGCGGTTCCGGCTGTGGCTCATCCTCGATTGCGACAAGCAGCAAATCGGGAGATGACAGCCGGACGGCGACCAGTTCTGATTCGCCGAGCGGGGTCTTGATCTTCCAGTACAAGTCACCGGTGCTGTCAGCAACGAAGACATCCGCCTTGAGCAAGGTTTCCGCAAGCGTGGTGGCGTCCTGTGGGATTCCTGCTACGCCACCCCGTTCCAGGACCTCGCGCATTTCCTTGAAAGCAGTGCGCCAGACGATGAACATGCCATCCTTGCCATACCAGAGGCGGGATTTCTTCTGATTGCAGACCCAGACACCATCCCGAACCAACTGGCGCATTGCGCCGATGAGATGTGGCTCGAGGTGGCTTCCCACTGTCAGTCGCCCATAGTTCTGCGGGGCCAGTACCGTATCGCGGTCAATGACCTTACGCCGCATCCGCGCCACGATTTCAGCAATCTGGTTGTTCTTGGTCTGGGCTGCGTCAATTACGACCGCATCCAACATCGCAGAGATGATCTTGCCGTGGCCTTCCTGCAGGTACTGCATCGCCGAATCCGGAATGATCCTGGAAGCAATCACCGATGCACTGCCATTGACGAACTGCTGATCCTCTTCAACCCAGCGGATGAAGTATCGTTTCGCCTGGATCGAGGCGAGCCATTCACCCATCCCCATCCGGTGCATTGGCCACTCTTCGCCCTTCTCGCTAACAACCACCATGCGACTGAGCGGCCGATACAATTCGCAACATAGGCCGGCGAGGAATGTCGCATATCGCCACCGCGGCTCAAGATTGCGGCGCAACTCAACCCCCTCGCGACCGGCGAAGATCACCGCTTCTGCAGCTTGCCGCGAATAGAATCCAATTTCCAGAGCGAGGCGGAATAACCCCCCTGCCCCCATGTGAGTTCCCGCCGCCGAAGCCGGCAACAGATCGACGTAGTTTGCCAGGGAGCGAAGAACCGAACCGTACAGGATGTCAAACTCGGCATGATCCATCCCGGCCCCCAATCGGAGGCGTCGGATGAGATCCTTTTGCGTTTCCAGCACGGCCTCGGCAGAGCCAAACGCGACACCTTGATCAACGGGTGGATACACCGGAGCCCCCACGGGGGAAGGCTTTGCCGGAACATGAGCCGACGGCGCAACCTTTGCCACTACGCTGGGTTGCTTGGCGAACATGGAGAAGAAGTTTTTCAGCATGGGGCAATGATCCTTTGCCCCGAAAAATAAATCGCGTGGTTAAAACGCCAGATTTCGTTCGTTTTTCCCTAGTGTCCGCCGACGCTTCGCGTCTCCGGGCAACGGACAGACGATCCGACCGTCGTCGCGAACTTGCAACAAGTTCTGTTGACCGGCCTCGTCTTCTTTATGCTTGTGCTGGCTATTGATCATGCGGCAAACCGGGCAGGTTTGATCCCCGGGAATCTCGTCCTTCAGGATGACGTAGGTGCCGTGACAGCAGGGACATTTCGTCTGCTTGAGTTCATCAGTTGCGGCCAACTGCACAATGAACCTGATTCTCGAAAAATTCATCGGTTCCGGCATGTTGCCGTAGACCTGAAGGTAGTCGCGGTATAAGACCAGAAGCAACGACGGTCCGGAAAAACCACACTTCCGAAGTTGCTTGAATTTCCCCACCAAGTAGGAAGTCTGGCGGCGGCGCTCGATAGTTTCGATATAGAAAATCTGGTTGAATGTATGCGATCCCTGTGGCGCTCTCCTGCCGAGCAATCTTGGCCAGAGCGCTCGCGAATAGGCTTCCTGACCAGGGACCAACGCATCTACTTCTTGTGGCCTTGCTCCTGCAAGAACCAGCTCGACTGCCATCCGCTTGTTTTTTTCAATAGCGCCAGCAACTGCTTCAATCTCATGCTGCGGTGGTATGTAGATATCCGGACGCTGGCTCTTGGTCTTCGCTTGCTTACGCGGCGAACAGATTGGGCAACATTTTTCGGCAGAGCGTTCGGACGCCTGCATCACGACCAAGGAATTGCAATTGGGACAACGGTCCGTCCAGATCGCCCCCATCACCAGAGCCCGGAGAAGACGGATCAACTCGTCGATGTCGTAGAGGATCTCGCCGCCAGGTGGTTGTGCCGCGTATTCTTCGTGGACCTTGACGTAAATCTCAAGGTCAGACATTCCGCTTCTGATCAATCGACGGTACATCGAAACGATCAAGGACGAATGCATTCGATATACAGATGACTCGGTGTAGAGCGAACCCCCACGGGTTTTCGCCGCCTTTCGGTCACCGTGAAAGTGCTTATTTATCTCTCGAACCTTAGCGAGAACAACATCCCCTTCAAACAACGAGCGGATGGTTGCATAGCGCGCACCTCGGGCACAAAGGTGAACTACAGATACTTCCTTCTCGAGCTCCCTCAACACCGCCTCTAGGGAAGCCGAACTTGGCATCTCGTAGTGATTGTTGTCCATGGGATTGGGTTCTCGACAATGAACCTTAGTTGTCGTTCGCTGCTAGTAACGCGTACTGCGTACGATCAGACTGGTTGTGCAATCCCGTCAAAACCCGGAATTGGGTGGTACCAATTGGCGCGAACCTGGGCGGCTTGTTTACAAAGTAATTCTGAGCATCCTCCAACCGTAACCGCAATAGCGCCAGGCAATCTTGTTTTGCCAAACCCAATTTTGAAGCGGCGACACCCAAGTCTTCCTGTGATATGTCTCGAAATGTCAAACTCATCTGCTTGTAAAACTCCGCTAGTTGATCCGGGAGAGGCTGCGATTTATCACCAAATGGGATTTCTGATACCGAGAACAACAACATATCGGTTCGCGAGACCTCTTCAAGTTGTGAGGCTGACAATTTCTGCACCTCAATAGAAAGCTCCTCCGACAGCCCGACAGCCGTGCACATATCGGGATTCCCAAATAGGGTTAGGAACTTGTGGTTCAGCTCCCAGATATCGGCCAATCGCTCTTTACCTATCGATAACACTTGTACCCCCGAACAAAAGTTAAAAATCATTTCCCATCAAATGGGATTATGTCAGCACTTACGCAAAATTCATCCAACTTTCCGCAACCAACAGACAACAAACTTACTCTAAATGGGATTGTTGTTGCACGTATGCAACTTTACTGTCTATAAAGTTTTTTTTGCAACCGGTTTCGTCAAATATGTCTCATTTATCATTCTTCGAAGCGCATAATTTCTCATCTAGTACGATTTTAGAAAATTCAAATTAGATAAATCCCCGAACAGACTTGTTGACGTAAGAACATCAAATGTTTCGTGTAACTATTTGAACTTTTATACAATTACCTTAGTTAATGACCACCACTCCCTCATAATCGCCGACTGCTAAGTTCTTCAGAGCGCGTTCATCACCCTACTCAACCCAGGACAGAAGAGAATGAAAAAGCCCCACCAAGAAGCCTTTGCCAACGCCCTGAAGGAAATCCTCGATCGTCGGGGACTTCCATCCATGAACCATGGACGGGTTGAAGCATTTGCAGATCTGATGGGTGGACGAGCCCCGAGCACAGTTCACCGATGGCTCTCTGGAAGTAGCGTTCCGGACGCTCATATCCTCATCGAGATGGCCGGTGTGCTTAATTGCACCCTTGATGAACTCTTTGGTCGAAGTCCCGCACCAGAAAAAACACCAATTGTCGACGTGACTTACTTTGCAGAAAACCTGGTCTGCTCAGTCAAGTTCCCTCAGATAATGATCGACCGGCGCAACCGAATTGGGCCATTTGGAATTCTTCGAATCGTCGGGAATGAAATGGATGGCCACCTCGACAATAACGATTGTGCGATCTTCGACATGGGGCAAACCAAAATCAACTCAGGCTACTGCTACGTGCTTGAGATAGGAGGCAAACTCATTGTTCGCCGCCTTCGCATGTCAATTAGTCGGAAAATCGACGTATTGTGTGAGAACAAGTTTTTCCCAATGGAAACGGTCGAGTCGACTGAAATGGTCCCTTACAACCCGTCCATCCACGCCGGGGACACCGAGAAACCACCTATCCTGGTTCGCGGTCTAGTCATCGCACGCCATCGTTTCGAACACTAGACGCGATCAGCCACCGCCGATTTGCGTACCGCGTAGGCCGTGGCCATCACCGGGATGATCTTGCCCGTCTTGATGACGATGCCCCACTTCAGTTCATCGTTCACCCAAATCTGGCCCGACTCACCATGCTTTGCCGCTTGAGCCCGGTCGTAGTCGTCCCCTAGCCGCGCTAGACGCAGCTTGCCGCCAATCACTCGACGTAGAAGGCGCCACGTATCCTCTTGACTAGCATTGGCTTGCCGTTTGGCGAATCGCGTAATTGCGTGCGCAGAAATTTCAACCAAGCCAATTGATGGGATATGGAGCACTTCTGCCAAAGGAGCATTGATGCTGATCTCTTCCACATCATTCTGGGCTCGTGGCATTACCCACGAATCGTCTTTATCGACTTGAATTTCCAGACCGGCAAATCGGTGTCCGAGAAACTTGGCGTAAGGGAACAAATGCGGCTTCCCTAGATTGGCATCACGAAGGTCGCTAACTTTCTCAACAGCCTTTGCCAATTTCTTTATCGCACCAGAAGAGACAATCAAACGCAGGCCTTTGCCTACTTGAGTCTCACCAAAAACAGATCGGTGTCCGAGAAGCCACTGCAGAGCTGAAAGTTCTGCAATGATCTCTCGATCATCGACTACTGCTTCGACGCGAATATTGAGGACGCCTTGTTTCTTGGCTCCGTTCCGCCAATACACCTGGTAGAGGTTGTCGGCGATGTGTTTGCTGTATGTGGTCAGAATGTTCATTTTGATGTCCTAGTTGATACGGCGTTTTTATCACGCATAGACATCGGGTCAAGCCCTGAATTGAACGCGCGGGGGGTGTTAGCCCCCGCGACATTCTCAAGCTGCAATTTTATCTGCCGCTTTGTCTTCGCACTTCGCTTTCCAGATGTCAGCGAAATCAGTTCCAGGAGTTTGGGGCAACACGATGGTCACCTTTTTCCCCTCGCTTTCCAGTCGAGTACGCAAACTGTTAGCGGCCTCTTGGCCGGCACGTCTTCCCTTACGGTCAGGGATGTCGTTGTCAGCGTAGATCAGAACCTCTTTCACGTAGTCCGGTATAACGATCGATTTCATCTTTCCAGACGATATCGTTGCCCACACCGGAAGCCCAGTCAGACAATGGACGGCAAGAGCCGTTTCAATGCCTTCTGCCAGAGCCAAGACTTCTGTAGCGGGAAAGAGACGAATTGCTCCGCCTTCACATCCCTCCAGTCCTGCCATCAGCTTTTTTGGACATTCGACCGGTGCCTTGGTCACAACAGTCGCGTTTTTAGTCAGGTAGGTTCGGTGCAGACTGACTGCCCGACCATCAGGGGCTCGCACTACGGCGACCATGGCCGGAAACTCTCCGACCTTGACCATCTTCCCCCCATCTCCTTCTTCGTAATACCCAAGATTCGGATGGATCTTGATGGCCTTAGGAACTTCATTAAGCTCCAGCCACCGCGTCCCGATTAGGTATTGCCACACCATATCGCCAGGCATCACTCGGTTGCAACCTTGTGCCGTCCTGGCTAGCGACTTTTGAATGCGTTCAGCATCCCTTTCTTTACTCTGCTCAGAATGTTGAATGAGTGGTAACGGTTTGTAGTTCGTGTTGCCAAGAACCTCCCGTGCAAAAGCAGCGGAATCTGCGAAACCGCCACCGCGAATGGCAATCAACAACTTCATGCCATCCCCCGCACCACATCCATTGCAGAAGTAGGTACCCATATTCGGATTGGCGTGCTCGCCTTCCCGAACATGGTATCTGAATCGGTCCTTCCCACCGCATGCAGGGCACGGGTGGAACCTCCCATTCAGATGATTTGGATCAACGCCCGCGGCCTCGAGAATTCGGGGCCACTGACCTAATGCTTCGTCTCGAATTTCAGACATGTGGCTTCTCCTCTTGTTTGCCCCAAACCGGGGCCCACCGAAGAAGCCCCGCTACAGGGCCACTTGGGTGGGCCCCGGGAAAGGGCCGGGTTGAATCGCGAAGAAGAAGCTCCCCAGAGGGGAACTTCCCCTCTGGGCTTAGTAAGTTGAAGCCATCGGACCCGTTGGGGCACGAAACTTCACGACACGAACCGATTGGCCCTCGATAAGACGAACACGATCATTCGGCTGCAGTTGGGCTGTGTCTTGATCAACTTCTTGAACGATGGCGAGTGTTTCGCCGTTGTTCATCGTCACAATGATTTCGGCGGTCACTTTCCGCTCACGCGAAACGTAATCACCAACCACCTTGCCGACAATTGCACTACCGGTGCCAAGAATGGCAGATGCTGCCATTTTGCTCCGGCCGTTGCCAACGAATTGGCCACCAACACCACCAAGCAAGCCCATTACAGCAGCAATAGCGTTTCCACCATTACGACTTTCACGGGTAGTTTCAGTGATGCGAATATCCTCGATCACACCAACGCGAACACGTTGATAGCGGCGTGCTTCCTGAGCGTCATAGTTACGGCCCGAGAGGTCGTATTCAAACGCATGAGCACTATTGAATTGGAGCAAGCCCAGGAGGCCAGCAACCAGAACAACAGCAGCACGGATGGAAGAGATGAGATTTTGGTTCATGTTGCACTCCTTGAGAGAATGCGGATGAACCAATCCCCTTTGGGGAACAATGGTTCCCCGCGAGGGTTTTAATAAAAGGCTGATAAGGGCCAGCTTCCCGTTTTTGTCATCCACAATGGACAACTAAACAACTTGTAGCCTAGCGGCTTTTCAATACCCGCTACGAGAACTCGGTATTCGGTATTGAAAAGCCGCCCCCTTTCAGGGGCGGTCGCAAGTGCGATTTAATTTTGAACCGATCAAGCGGCTTTGGCAAGTTTTTCCTGCAACATACCGAACAGTACATTCGGCAGATCACGGATATCCTGGATGACGGCCGATGTTCTGAAAAGCCCAGACACATCGATGCCAATCCCGATTGCCATCACCTCGATCCCCGAAGCCTCCAACTGACGAATTACTGATTGAGCAGCCAATACATGGTCTGGTTGCCCATCCGTCGCGACGACAAGAATCTTGCGCTCCTTGTTTTCTGAGTGAAGGTTGTAACCGCCCCACAGCATTGCTTCAGCCATTGGCGTTCCACCATCCACCCCGATTGCCGGGAATCGCGTCGCCGTCTTTCTGAACGACTCGCCAAACTGCGAAATCACCAGCACGTCATCCGATTGCCCGCCCCCAACGTAAGGAAAAGCAGCAACCGAAGTCGACACCCCTTGAGCACCATCCATCGCCATGGCCACGGCCAAAGCAGCGTCACTAGCCAAGACGATTCGACGATGCATTGAGATCGAGCGATCCACCAGTAGCTGAATGGCCGTGTCCTGCTTGTGGCCTTCAACCCGCTTCTCGAACACGCGCGCATCACCTGTCCTGGTTTTCCAGAGCCGCCGAGCATCAAGGCGATTTCCGGAACGTCCATTGAGGATCTTGGTTCGTGCCTGGGCTTCAAGTAGCGCCAACGTCTTGCGACGAACGGCGTTGGTTTCCTGGCGAAGTCGAGCCAATACATCCTCGCCATTTCCTGCATTCCGATTCATTGGAATGCCATCAGGCAGGCGTACCGACAAGTCGTTAGACTCAACCATGCGCTCACCCAAAGTCTGAGCAATCACATTGGCCGTATCCCACTTTTTGGATGATTGATCATCATCCAAAAGCAGCCCTGCCAGTGCCTTCGCCTTGGCTTGCGCGCCAGCATCAGAGAGTTCGCCCGTCGACTGACCAGAGGTAGGTTCCGTTCCATCGTCAGTGTCACCACCAACATCCCCTTGGTCATTCGGTTCAGGCTCCCCGGCCAATGCTGAGTTGCTGGAGCCAAGATCAGAATTGTCTTCGGTTGCCGCTCCATTCGAAGCACCACCGCTTTCATCCTGATTTTGTTGATCGTTCGAGTCCCCAGATTGACCATCTTCCTGCGTTTCAGCATTCGATGAATCACCGGACTGACCGCTACTTTGGTCCGCTCCTGGGTTACCACTTTCCGACTGCGAATCTTCGGAATTGGATTGCTGCGGTTCAGCCGATTTCTCGGACTGCCCCTCCTCTTCCGATTCATCTTGCTGGCCGTTGCCTTGTGATTCTTCGGGTTGGCTTTCCCCTTGAGCGTTCTCGGGTTGGTCCTCACCTTCTAAATCATCAGCTTGACTATTCTCCTGCGGTGCTTCGGGCTGTTTTTCTCCCTCTGCATTGTTGGATTGGTCATCACCATTGGAATCGTCGGAATTATCATCCGTCGACTCTTCTGGCTGCGACTTGTTTTGATCCTGAATCTCCTGCTGCAGCATGGCGATAATCTGCTTTGCCAGGTTGAACACTTCAAGGGTCGACTTCGTATCCCTGACCGTGAACATCATGTCGGTCAGTTTTGCGAAGGCTTGGCCAGGCAGCATTTCTTGCAGCCGATTGGAAGCAATGAGCGCATTCGGCCCAAGAGATTCTTGTTGCAAGACCTTGGTTCGCAATTCGCAAACCATGAATCCGAAAACCAAGTCAGCAAGACCGTCCTTTTCAGGACAGATTGCAAAACAACCCGTATCCACCATCGCCCGAATCATCTTGGCGAGGATGCTTTTTGCGCCAGCGTACTTCTTGATCTGGCACTGCTCGATGCGGATGTCTTCAAGAACATTGGTCAGATCGTGCAGAAACGGATTGTCGATGGACTGCATCAACAGCAAATCCGTATAGCTGAAATGTCCATCCTCATGAACGATCCCTCCCAGTGCCAGAGCGGACGCTAGATTGTCCTCGGCCGGCAGGTTAGGAATATAGAGATGCTTGGTGCCCGTTGAATCCTGGACACAACCAAATCCATCAGCCCCAAAGTGTGCCTTGAGGCCCAAGTCATCCGCCAGTAGTCGGGCGGTGATTGGCAATGATCCATTAATGATGCGTTGTTGCATGGTGGTTCTCCAGAAAACGTGGAAACACCATGCCCCTTCAGGGGATAGGTATCCCCACAGGGTTGAAATTGAATCAGGCTAACTTCGACCAGAACGGTCCCGGATGTCAGCTACGGTTGCGAGGTTTCCCTCAGGCAATTCTGCTTCCTGAAATAGATCGCCAAGTTCAGTAATCGATTTCAGGAAACCTCTCTTGCGAGAGGTTGCCCGTTAAACAAGGTGGCCCGAACGATTGCGGGTACCGTGATGCCCACGATACAGAACTGGGTTTCTGAGTGCTGTCTTAAAGAAGGCCGCGAAGGGTACGAACATTCCCTTTGGCGTCTCCTTGAACGCATTCCAGAACACCGTCCAGAGGTCGTTGAGTGTTTTCACTTTTTGTCCTTAACTATTCTATCTATTTGCCCTTCAACTCACGAGCGGCATGAATCGTGGACATGATAGACCACGCTGCGGTTGCAACAAAGTCACAAGCGAAGATTAGCCATTCGATGCCCTTGAGGCCCAACAAAATAAGTTCGTCCAGACCTTGCGACGCCAGCCAGTGCGAAAACCAATGAACAACCAACGCACCGGTACCAATCATGCAGAACACAAGCGACGCTGCAATGATGTGGGCGGCAAAGACCAGAATCACCTTCAGGCCTTCCAACAACTGCTTTTTCATAAAATTCTCCTTATAGGTTTAGTAACCTCGGAGACACCCCCACCCGACGGGAGAGCGTATCCCGTCGGTTTGTGGTTTTTTACTAACTGACCACCGCCCCTCTCCAAAGAAGTGAGGATGATGATCAGAATTTGATGCGCTTCTGCGGTGGCGTCTGCTTCAACTTCTGTGCCGCCACAAGAGGCATCGGTGCGGCAGTGGCCGGTTTCGATTCCGGAATTTCTTCCTTCACCGTCACGCGGACCATTGGCGCATCCACCACATCAAGATCCGCAAACAGGTTATCCATTGAAATGGCCTGCATTGCGGGTTGAGGTGGCACGATAGCCGCGACCGTTGCCGGTACGACTACCTCGACCGCTGGAGTCTCTGCCGGCACCGGTGCTGCTTCGGCGAACAGATTCTCTGCGGCGCGGTTGTCTTCCTGCTCGACAACCTGCGTTTGCTGCTTCGGTTTGGCGATCCCGAGGGATTCGACAATCGGATTGCCATCGAGGACGGCTTGTCCGAACTGTTTGATCCGCTCCGGGTCCGACATCATCAGCATCAAACCTTGCAACGCTGACAGCGCCAGCCCTTCAATCGGGGCGTCACCGGGCATTTGCGCGGTGATTTCGTCGATTGCCTGAATCAGCGGTTTGACCCGCTTATCAAGAAACGCCAGCCCGCCGAGCTTAGAGCGAATGGTCCGCACGGGCGACAGCACCCGGCGATTGACTTTCGCCTTTCCCAGCAGGGATTGCTCACGGACCTTCTCGGCCATGTCAGCAATCTCGTCAAACAAACGTCCAGCCAGGCCACCGGCCTCTTTGGACATTTTCTGGTTCAGACGGTTGGTCGGATCATCAGCATTTGGTGTGCTGATTTTCGCTGGCGCCCAGCCGTACTTGAACTTGTTTTCAACTTCTGCCACCGGAATCGTGGCCCGGTTGATCCAGCTTTCCCAACCGGGATGGCGCTGGACCCACAAGGCCAGTTCGGCTTCGTAGTTGGCCACAAAGTCCAACTTGGCTTGTTCGAACTTGACGCCGATGGCATCAAGAGTAACGGCCAAGGCATCGGCTTTTGTTTCAGGGACTGCGTAACCGCCCATGAACTTGATGCCGACTTTATTGCAAGCCGAGTGGGCCTGCTTTTTAAGGGTACCGAACTTGGCGAGGATCTTGGGATTGAAAATCTTCTTCGACCCCAGTGAGGCCAGATCCTTCGGTGGCAGCTCACCACCTGCGCCGAGCGGCACATCTTCTGCACGCAGCTTTTTGCGCGCCCCCCAGAGACTGATTTCCTCCAGAGAGAAACAAATGACTTGTTCCAGAACTTGAGTTGCTTCCATGATGCATCTCCTAACAAAAGTGCGGAGACACCATGGCCCCTACGGGGATATGGAATCCCCACTAGGGTTGAATTGAGCGAAATGCTCTTGGCTGGCTTAGGCTAAACGCCCGGTGGTACCAGCTACCGTCTTGGGTTGCCCCACAGAATGCGTATTGATATATCGGCTACCTTTGATAGCATTGGTAACACATATACCTAATACGACCTTTTGGAGAAAACACCATGCGTTTCATTGTACCCCTCACCGCCCTCCTCATGCTGGCCGGCTGTTCTGATGGTCCTGGCAACATCCTTTCCTCTCCGGAAAGCATTGCCAGCAACTTTACGTCGTCACTGATCAAGGGCGACTTGAATGGCGCAAAAGCCCTCACCATGCCCAAGTCGATGCTCGAAACCTCAATGGTGACGATATCGAATGATCTGCAGAATGTACCTTCCGCCAGTTTCACGACCAAGCCCTGTGTCAAAAAGACTCAATCGACCGGCAAGGAATACTTCTTCTGCGAAGGGACTCTCGCTTCGGCTGGTGTGCCTTTCCGTGAGTTTCATGTGTTCCTGCAGGGCGACCCCAACGGCAAGCTCAAAGCTGTCGAAATCAAAGCCTACAAGATAGCGAAGTAGCTGAGGGAATTACCGACCACCCTTGCGGGTGGCCGGATTTCCTAGATCACTTTCGTAAAGAAAGCGTCCCTTTGCAGACTGCAGGCCAGTTCGTCATCCTCGATGATCTCCCCTGATGCCATATTCACGAGGAACGTGCCATCGTATGAGACCTTCAGTTCTTTACGAGAAGACGAAAAGAACGTCCTGGACAACTTTCCCTTAATTTGGGCTTCCTTGACCAAATCGGCTACTTCGCCGACCTGACCGACCCGAAGAACGTTGCAAAATTGGTTGCCGGGCATTCCGTACATGTTGTGACTCCAGTATGAAATGGGCAACCACACCCCACAACGGGGCATGGTCGCCCCGATTGGGATTGGATTATTTTCGAAGATCTGACTTCCGGGCTCAGAACGGTATGTCCTGTCCCTCGTCGAATTCGAACGATTTCGGCTTGCCGCCTGCGTTGTCACGCGGCTTGTCATGTGACTTGTCCGGTGCCTCGCCGCCGGTACTTGGAGCAGACGACGTAGGTTTCGGACCCAGCAGCATGAAGCCAGCGTATTCATGGACCTGGACTTCGGTGGTGTATTGATCCTTACCCTCCTTGTCCTGCCACTTGCGGGTCTTCAGTTTTCCTTCGATAAGAACCTCGCGGCCCTTACTTCCGTACTGACTAGCGATCTCCGCAACCTTGCCAAAGAGCACGATCCGGTGCCAGTCGGTAGATTCCTTGCGCTCCCCAGTAGCCTTGTCCTTCCAGGTTTCAGTGGTAGCCAAACGGAAACTGACAACTGCTTCCCCGGCCGCCGTGTAGCGGACCTCAGGATCATTGCCAATCCGACCAATTAAATCGACGCGATTACGTGATGCCATTTTGAATCTCCTTTTAAATGTATACCCCCGTGCAAGCTGAGCCTGTCCGCGTACGGGGTGAAATCGGTCGTCCGCGAAAGACGGGAACTACACTTTGGAAATTGCCCAGATCGTTTTCGGTTTGGGTTTTCCTTTGATCATTACTTCGGTCTCACCAACGATGGATGCTTCGATGCGATCACCCGGTTTGACTCCGGATTCCAGCAATACGCGCTCCAGATCGGTTCCCCACAAAGGTAGCTCGCCACACAGGTTGTCATCGTGCAGGAGCACGCGATACTGGTTGAACGAACGATCCCCTTGAGTCCGAGGCGCCAAACCCGCATCGATCAGCACGCCCCGATATGAGATTTGCTTTCGACTGACCGCCTTCTTGCGCGGTGGTGGTGGCGCTGCCGTTGTCTGTTCCTGATCCTGGGCAACCGGATACGAAACAGGCGGCGTTGGCGCTTCGACAATCGGCGCTTCTGCCACTGCATCCGGCACAGTTATCGGAACAACCGATCTCAGTTCCGCTTTGCTTCCATCCCCGGCCATAAGCACTTCTGCTCTGGTTCGGAATTCCATCGCCGCTTTGGCCATGGACTCTACCTGCAGATCTTCCAGTTGCACGACCGGCGAGCCGACGCGCTTCTGAATGACCCTGGACGAAATGGTGAGTTTTGCTTTCGCAAGCCCCCTGGTTTCGTAGTAGCGAATGGATAGGTAAGCACCTTTCAGATCGACCCGTTTCAGATCGGCCGCTCTGACCACATCTTTTTCATCTGCAAGCAGAGTCATCGATGCGGGGTTTTGAAGATTAGCAACGGGGTTGGCTGCAACGGTTGTTGCGGCGCTTCCATCACCGATTGCAATTTTCTCCAGTTTGCCTTTTTCCCATTGTCTGAATACAGCGACAAAGAGTTTTTTAAGGCCAGAGAAGAACCCAACAATCACCAGCACGATGGTAAACACCACAGTCCCAATGATCAGCGAGGAAATTGCACCGGCAGTCGAGCCGGGCGGTTGATTTTGCCTTACCACGATACCTCCCAAAAAAAAGGCACCGTAGTCCGCGTGTGCGGGCATGGTGCCGCACTGCGGTTGAGAATTTAAACGGCTAACTTCGACCTTGGCGGTCCCGGATGTCAGCTACGGTTGCGAGGGTTTCCCCTCAGACAAATCAAATTTCGGATGTCGATTTACATCAGAAATCAGACTTCACTGTATTGCTTGAATCTGTCCTCTCCCCTCTGCCCGAAGGCAAAGAGGAGATTCGAGATATGGTAGCAGATTAGGTCGTTCCAAACACAACATCAACGATATCGTGAATGGCCTTTGCCGTTTCCGACGAGGCCCGGTTGGTCACTGCACGGTCCAGTGCAAAGTGTTCCGGCCTATCCACGTCGAACAAGGTAAAGAGTGCCGCCCAACGTTTCAACGAGCGTGTCGAGAACGTAATGTCCAGCGCGCTGGCTTGATCGCTTTCGCCGCAGTATTGCCGACGAACACGGTTGGCCACATCCACCATTTTTTCCGCAAACAGTGTGGCCACGGATTCATCATCCATGCCAACCATCAGCGTTTTGGTAACCAGAGGAATTTCTTCTTCCGGTGTCGGGTAGTCCATCTTAATCGTCCAAAAACGATCTTGATTCGCGGCATCCTGGGTGTTGCGCCCAAAATAGCCTGCCCCGACATCTGCTGGATTGGTAGCCGCAAAAACACGGAAACCCTCGGCCGGACGAATGACTTCACCGGTTTCAGGAACATACAGCATCCCGCCTTGCAGCAACGCATTCAGGCCTGTTGCAACGCCCGGATCGAGGACGAAATACTCATCGACCAGGACCGACAAACCTTCTTTCGCAGCCTTGGCTACCGGCCCGTAATGGAAATCCATCCCACCATCCTTGGTCGGAACGAAATGTCCGATCAGGTCGGCAATCTCGGTACGCGGATGCGCAACCACGACCAGCAGAGGCAAATTGAGCTTGGCATGCCACTGTTCAACACCGGAGGTTTTACCGCAACCAGAATGACCAATGATCATCATGGCGCGTTCTCCGCTGAACCAGAAGCCCAACATTTCACGCACCCAATCCTGGCGGTGGTGATAATCGGGATCGACTGGCGGTGTGAAAACCGAAGGTTCAGACCAGCCCGTGATCTCAACGTTGTTTCCGAAGTGGACGTTGAAGGTCTCGTTGACCGGATAATCGATCGTTGCGATAACCGGGTTATCTATTGCTTGCATTTGAATCTCCGAAATGATTCGGAGCTCACCCCCTATCGGGATGAGTCCCCGATAGGGTTGATGGATTACAGCCAGAGGATTTTGTCATCGGCAGTGGCATAGGAAACGTCGTCCAGGTCGTCGACAACTGCGAAGAAGCGACTTACTGCTTCCGGCATTTCCCTTCTGAAAAAGCTACGGTACGTTTCCGGATCGTGTCCTTCCAGACGGCAACAGAACGCAAACGAAAAAGCGACGTCCCGATTGTTCACCCGAACCATGCGTGGACCCATTGGCGTCTGCCGCAGGACTTCCCCAACCAGGTCAGGAGCGAACATCCATTCCAGGACATCCAGCTTTTCCCGTGGATTACCAGACGCCCGAAGGGCCTTGATGCTTTGATAAAGGAGCACGCTGTGCAACTGGACTATCTCATCAACGGTCCAGAATACCGGATCGTCGTCGAGCATCGGCCCAATGGCTGTTACCGATACCCCTTCCTCTTCCAAATCTGCCAGCGATTCGCATTCCGGCATGACCAGCGTGAAGATGAAGGGCAATTGAAGCGCACGCAAAGCGGCTGCGTGTTCCCGGCGTTTTTTTGCCAAGGCCGCTTTTTCCTTTCGCTCCTCCTGGGTCAGCGCCTTGATGGACGGCGACGCATTTGGATTGATCGGAATGTAGGCGCGAGGAAAGAGTTCGCGGGTGCGTGTCAGGGTCAACATAGCACCCCCCCGGACTTCTTCCGTTCCAACGTATATGCGCGTTTAACATTGGCCTGCACGGTCTTGAAGGGTTTTTGTTCGATCCGAAAATCGACAAAATGCCCCTTCTTGGCGTCACCGACCTTCTCGATAACTGCCACTCCGTTATGTGCCTCTGTTTCCCAAATCAGGGTGCGCCGGTTACCCGGGCCCTGGACTGCAGTGGAATTGATCACATGGAGCGATCCTTGCCACTTAGCCACAGACGGCCAGATCAACTTAGCCATGATGGTTCTCCGAAAAAATGGGAACCATCTCCCCGCGGGAAAATGAATTCCCCGGGGGTTAGTAATAAGAAAGGCCTGTGAAGGCCTATTTGAAAGACTGGTTTTCGGTTACCCGTTTCGGCGACCCCAGCTGGTCATTTGCCAAAAATCTGTTGCGTTGCCGCTATCCAGAATCGACTTCACAATCGATTTTGGATAGCGCCGGCGTTGCCGCCGGTGCGCCATCGTTTTACCGCCACTCCTTTGCGCGATGCATTCCGGTTTTCCGGAGAGCATTGCGGAGGCGGTGGCGCGTCTCGTTATCGGTCTTGCCCTGCATAAGGCGTTCGTGCAGTTCGCACGCTTCGACCATAGTCAGTTGGCTGTACATCTGATGGACCTTACGAGTGGCGTTGGAAATTTGCATGATCGACTCCTGAGTGATGGTTAGGTCACTGCGGGAGGTACCTGGAGGCACCCCTGCAGCCCTAACGATCCCGTGAGACCGTTAGGGCTGCAGGGGAAAACCCCTGTAGCCGTTCAAATTAGCCGAAATGAGCGCGTTTGAACTTGATGACCGGCAGGCTGATGGCGGAACCGGAGGCGATGATCGCGATGAGGATGAAGGACATGGTGGATCTCCTGAAAGTTGGGCCTTAGCCCGGTTGGATTTCTGGAGACACCTTCCCCGGCTGGGGATAGGAATCCCCAGAGGGTTGGAAACTGACTCCCGCCAAGCGGGAGTGCGGGCCGATTGACCAGATGGCGGGCTCCTTTTGGGAAGCGCGGCATCGATCGGCAACGAGGAAAAGCCCTTTAACGCAGGGTCACGAAGTCAGCAGCCGGTTTGTAATCGGTCCTATGCTCACTTGCGATGGGTGGTCTGCA
>APMI01004541.1_pt1 | contig 25676 bp, 21 predicted proteins | sample 667938 | NCBI WGS metagenome assembly APMI01 (sample SAMN01084076, study PRJNA167559) | wastewater metagenome | biome: Wastewater | place: Denmark: Ejby Moelle, Odense | collected 2011-11-28
GTGGACAAGTCCAGCATGCCGCGCCCGCACTTCATCAAGAGCTTCCCGGGCAACGAAACCAATCTGGACTGGCTCAAGGGCGAGATTTCCGGCGGCCCGGCCAACATCCCGGTCCTGATGCGCATGCAGCCGGCGGTCCTCGAAGAGCAACAAAAGCTCATCGACCTGCAGACCCGCATCGGCATTCCGCTGAAAGACCTCAAGGACATCAACAAACAGATGTCCACCGGCGAAGCCAAGGCCCGCCGCGCCAAGCGTGAAATGACCGAGGCGAACCTGCGCCTGGTGATCTCGATTGCCAAGAAGTACACCAACCGTGGCCTGCAGTTCCTCGATCTGATCCAGGAAGGCAACATCGGCCTGATGAAGGCGGTAGATAAGTTCGAATACCGTCGCGGCTACAAGTTTTCGACCTACGCCACCTGGTGGATCCGTCAGGCCATCACCCGCTCGATCGCCGACCAGGCGCGGACCATCCGTATCCCGGTGCACATGATCGAAACGATCAACAAGATGAACCGGATCTCCCGCCAGATCCTGCAGGAAACCGGCAACGAGCCCGATCCCGCCACCCTGGCCGAGAAGATGGAAATGCCCGAGGAGAAGATCCGCAAGATCCTCAAGATCTCCAAGGAGCCCATTTCCATGGAAACGCCGATCGGTGATGACGACGATTCCCACCTGGGCGACTTCATCGAGGATAATGCGACCCTCGCGCCGGCCGAAGCTGCGCTGTATTCCAGCCTGCGCGACGCCACCAAGGAAGTCCTCGACTCGCTCACCCCGAGGGAAGCCAAGGTGCTGCGCATGCGCTTCGGCATCGAGATGAACACCGACCACACGCTGGAAGAAGTCGGCAAGCAGTTCGACGTGACCCGCGAACGCATCCGCCAGATCGAAGCCAAGGCACTGCGCAAACTGCGTCACCCGAGCCGCTCCGAACGCCTGCGCAGCTTCCTCGACAACGAGGCGTAAACAGTTTCAGGGCCGTTAGCTCAGTTGGTTAGAGCAGGCGACTCATAATCGCTTGGTCGCTGGTTCAAGTCCAGCACGGCCCACCATACGCATCAAGCACTTAGGCCAGCCTCACGAGGGCTGGCCTTTTGCTTTTCTGCGCCGACGCGGAATGACAAAGATGCGGCAATGCAAGCACGATTATGAGGGCCTCCAACACAAAAATGGTGCGCCGCCGCAATTCATCGCCTATAACGCAACATGCGCCCGGGCGTGGTGCATGCGGCCCGCGCCCCCACGACGATGACATTCCGGAGAGTTTCATGCCTGCCTGTACTTTTCCCACGCTGCGCCAACATTTGGCACACAGTCTGACTCTAGGTGCGCTGACGAGCGCGTTCATTGGCCTCAGCGCGCTTCCGGCCTACGCAGCCCAGCCTTTGCCCGCACTGAACATCGACATCAGCCAGACTTCCATCTCCGGGATCTCGTCCGGCGGCTTCATGAGCGTGCAATTCCAGGTCGCTCACTCATCGATCATCAAGGGAGCTGGCGTGATCGCCGGTGGCCCGTTCAACTGCTCCAAGGCTGACGTCGTCCGAGCCGTTGCCAGTTGCTCATGCACCGGCGAGCCGAGCGTACCCTGCGCAGTCACCGAAACCAGCGCCGACGTGCCCTCTCTGGTCGCTGGCACTCAGGAGATGGCCCGCCAGGGACTCATTGACCCGACCAGCAACGTGGCAGGCCAGCGCATCCTGACTGTCTCGGGCGCCAAGGACACACTGGTGCCGCCGCCGATTGCCCACCAGCTCTCCGCCTACTATTCGGCGATGGGAGTACCTTCGGCCAACCTGTCGCCCGTCAGCCTCGCCGACGCCGGCCACACCATGCCGACCCGGAGCTACGGCATCGCCTGCAGCAAGCAGGATGAACCCTATATCGGCAAATGCGACTATGACAGCGCCGGTCAGATCCTCAGCTGGATCTACGGCGACATGAAGGCCCCCGGCGCCAAGCCAGCCGGCAAGTTCATCCAGTTCGACCAACATGCCTACATTCCTGCCGACAGCGGTTACAGCTGGAGTACCGGCATCGACAGCACCGCCTGGGCCTATGTGCCAGACAGCTGCGCCAAGGGAGAAAAATGCCGGGTCCACATCGCGCTCCATGGCTGCAAGCAGGGCCAGAGCTACCTGCCCCTCAAGTCGCCCCCTGGCGGTGGCCTCTACAACGGCACGACTTTCGTGAAGAACACCGGCTACGACCGCTGGGCAGACAACAACAACCTGGTGATCCTCTACCCGCAGGCGGTGTCGATTCCGTTCAAGAATCCGAACGGCTGCTGGGACTGGTGGGGCTACACCGGCGCCGATTACGCAAGCAAGAACGGCGTCCAGATCAAGACGCTGCGGGCTATGGTCGACGGACTGGCAGCCGGGGCAAAGTAGGAAGCGCTCTGTGCGGTGATACACATCACCTGCGCTATATTTCCGGGCGATCCGTTTCTCCCCAGTCATCGGCCTATAGTGGGACAGCACCGGCTTTCGCCGGTGCTTACCGGGAGCACGATGATGACCAAGGCAAAGCAAACCACCAAAGAACAAAAGAAACAGCCGGCTTTGAATCCGAAGGAAAAGAAGGCCGCCAAGCTGGCCAAGAAGCACGCACAGGATGTGGTGCCGTTTATTTCCCGTTAAGCCATAGAATCAAGGGTTTCCGTCTTGCGTTGCGAGCGCGCTGCGGACACCGGAGCAGTTCCGGCACCGATCTGATTGCACGGCGGCGCCTGTTCGCCGGCCTCGCTCGAGACACAAGCCTGACTCCGGTCGGGCTTATTTTTTTCCAGCGGTGCGGCGGTTGACGTACATTTGTCCGCATGAAGGGACAAGGTTTCATACGGCGTATGGGCTATGCGATGAACGGCATCATCACGGCCTTCCGACGCGAACAGAGCATGCGTACGCACGGACTGGCGGCGGTGGGGGTGGGCGTCTTTCTGGCGGCAACCGGCGCATCGCCGCTGTGGTGGGCGCTGATCGGGCTGGCAGTGGGGCTGGTGCTGGTGGCGGAGCTCGTCAATACGGCCCTGGAAACGCTGGCCGACCTGCTGCATCCGGGGCACCATCCCGAAATCGGCGTCGCCAAGGATGTGGCTGCCGGGGCAGTGCTGGTTGCCACGCTGGTAGCGATTGGTGTCGGGGTGGCCTACTTGCTGCGCTGACGCGCTCAGGCCTTGCGATCGGTAAAGGTAAACAGGCCGGCCCGGAAGCTGTTGGCCATCATTTCCGCCTTGCCAATGGCAGTGTCCGCGGAAGCGGGCGGCAGGAACTCCACCGCAGCCTCGCGGAACAGCGCCAGCCAGCGCTCGAAGTGCTCGGGCTGGACCGGCAGACGCATGTGAACGGGGTAAGGCGAGCCGGCGTAACGCCCGGTGCCCAGCAGGATGCGCGACCAGAAATCGCAGATCACCCTCAGGTGATGATTCCAGTCCGGCACCTCCGCAGCAAACACCGGGCCGAGCAGCGCATCTGCCCGGGCGCGACCATAAAAGCCGTGCACCAGGGCGGTGATGTGCTCCTCGGTCAGCGCGCCCTGCCCCGTCATCTGCTATATCCCGCTCACGCCAGCGCGGCCAGCGCGGCGGCGTAATCCGGCTCGTTCTTGATTTCGGGGACGAGTTCGGCGTGCAGCACCTTGTCGTTCTCGTCGAGGACGACCACGGCACGGGCGGTCAGGCCGGCAAGCGGGCTGCTGGCGAGGGCAACGCCGTAATTCTTGATGAAGTCTGCACCACGCAGGGTGGACAGGGTCACCACATTGGACAGGCCTTCGGCGCCGCAGAAGCGCGACTGGGCGAAAGGCAGGTCGGCCGAAATGCACAGCACGACGGTGTTGGCGAGCTCGCTGGCGGACTGGTTGAACTTGCGTACGGACGTGGCGCAGGTCGGGGTGTCGATGCTCGGGAAAATATTCAGCACCTTGCGCTTGCCGGCAAAGCTGGCCAGCGCGGTGTCGGCGAGATCCTTGGCGACAAGGGTGAAGGCCGGTGCGGTCTGGCCCTTTTGCGGCAGATCGCCTTCAACTTGAACGGCGTTGCCGCCGAGGGTAACGGTATTGGACATGGATGCACTCCAGGGGAATTGAAAATGGTCTTGTTGTGAGCCGGCGCGGCGCAAGCACGCCGAACCGGCCGCGCAATCTTAGGCGCAGCCGCTGAATCCCGCCAGCCTTTCAAAGCGTTTTCAGGTATTCCACCAATGCCTCCTTCTCGGCCAAGGACAACCCGGTACCGAACTCGTGGCCCTGGTTGCCGCCGCCTTTCGTGCCGGTATCCATGCGCGAGCCTTCCCGGCGGGCGTCCTCGCCATCGGAGACGAAACCGACCCGCAACGGGTCGTACACGTCGTAGCCGCGCCAGAAGACTTTCGGACGGCTGGCGACGGGCTCAAGCAGGTCACGCAGGGTCGGCACCGCGCCGTTATGCAGATAAGGCGCGCGAATCCAGATGCCATCCAGAAAGGGAATCCGGTAGCCGACGAGATCCTCCTCGACCAGCCCGCGGCGCGCAATTCCCATGTCAGCGACAACCTTGTTGGCCTTGATCGCCGCGCCCTTGTTCCAGGAATCGAGCCGCCCCCGGTCGGTACCCACATCGGCGAGCGGAGTCGGGCGACCGGTGCGTTCGCTGGCGTGGCAAGTCGCGCAATGGGCGTCGAAAAGCGGCTTGCCGGCCGCCACACGGCCGGCATCGATGGGAAAAGGATAGGCTGGCGGCGGCAGTCTGCCCAGATAGTCCTCCAGCCATTTCACCTGCCCGAGAAAATCCGCCTTGTCGGCCGGCGCAGCGCCAAGCACGCCGAGAGCCGAATCGATCACCACAGAATGCACGTCCTGGCTGTCACCGGCGTAGTTGAGACGATGGCCCTTGCTCCACTGGTACTTGCCGAGATGCCAGATGGCCGGAATGTCGGTCGGCCCGAAGGTGTCGTCCATCGGCGCGCGGATCATGAAGTACTTGGTGAGGTTCATGGCATCGTCGCGGCCACGCCCCCAGTCGGGAAAGTCCGGCCGGTACAGCCATTCGAATTGCGCCTCCCGTTCGAGCAGGCGCTTTTTGGTGATCGGGATGATGAAGAAGCGATAAAGCAGCGTGTCAATCACATCCAGATCGGTAACCCGGTTGATTTCGGCCATCAGGATGTCGGCGTCGAAGCGCGGGTCTTTGGCACAGTCGATGAGCAGCCTGAAGAAGTTCTGGATATTGACCGTATGGCCCGGTCCGGCAGTGACGAAAATCGGATTCGAGTCGGCGCCAGAGCGATAGCTGGTGGTGTGACAGGCAGCACAGTTGTTGGCAACACGGGGAAAGCCGATGGTCTTTTTGGTGAAGCCGACCGGCAATTCCTGGCCCTGCTCCCACGCCACTCCCAGCGCGGCATAGCCGCCCGGCACCACCTGCCCGTCCTGACGGAATTTCTCAGGAAAGACCCGGGGCAGCACGTAGAAAATCCAGTACGGAATCCCGGCATCGTGCTCGGCGCCTATAGAACCGTATTTGAAGCGGCTCTCGGCCGACTCAAATACCCAGGCCGGCTGGGCCTCCTCGCGAAAGCCGCGACTCCAGCCCAGATAAGCGCCAGCAAGGAGAACGAGGATCAATCCGGCCACAGCGGCCCGCTTCCAGGGGCGCCGGGCTTCCCGATTTTCTGCGTACATGGCGGGCTCCCACTCAGAAGGTTTTAAGGAATTCGACGAGGGCGGCCTTGTCGGCGGCGCTCAACTCGGTGCCGTAGGCCCGGCCTTCGTGGCCAGCGTTGCCGTTGCCGGCCACCGCCGTGTCGAAGCGGAAGAGCTTGCGCCCCGCCGCCTCCGGCAGATCCGACACGAAGCCGACCTTGAGCGGGTCGAACACATCATTGCCGCGCCAGAACACTGCCGGCCGTCGCGCGGCCGGCTCCAGCAGGTCGCGCAGACTGGGCACCGAGCCGTTATGCAGGTAAGGCGCACGCAGCCACAGGCCGTCCAGAGGCATGTTGGCGTAGCCGAAGGTTTTGCGGAACCGGGTGAAGCGCCACGGGTAACCGGCGTAAAGCGTGGCCTGATTGACCGCCAGCGTGTTGGTATAGGAATCCAGCCGGCGGCGATCGGTGGCGATGGCCTCGATGGGCGTGACGCGGCCCACGTAGTCCCCGCTGAAATCGCGCCCGGACGCGCCGTGACAGGCGGCGCAGTATTCCTTGTAGACCGGTGCGCCACGGGCTGCCAGCGTCTCATCGACGGGGAAGAGCGCACTGAATGCCGGCGGCCGGGCGTCGAGAATCCATTCCTCCACGCGCTTGATGCGGTAAATGTCGATAGTCGGTGGCGTGGTGCCGGTACCGAAGGCTGCGCTCTTGTTGCGCTCGGTCATGTCGGTGTTGTTGCCGTCCCAGTGCAGCTCCATGGCACGCGGTTCGCGGCGCGGGCGCTGCAGCCAGATCGACGGAAAATCGGCCGGTGCGTCGAGCTCCTTGGGGTCGAGCAGGTGCATCGGAAAGTTGAAAATCACCTTCGCCGAATTGAAGGTGTCGACGCGCCCCGGGCCCCACGCCTTCTGCTGGAAGACCCACTCGAAGCGCCCCTTCAGGGCCAGCACCCGGTCGCGCATGATGGCGATGGCCACCGGGTACACCAGATAACGGTCGAGCAGATCAAGGTCGGCGCCCTGGCGCTGGATTTCGGGAATCAGGTATTCCTGCGAGAACTTCGGATCGGCTGCACAGCGGAAGAAAAAGGTCTCGAAGGCCTGCATGTTGAAAAGCGCAGCCGGCATCCCGCTCACCAGCAGGGCCGGCTTGTCGGGCGCGGCGCGTACGGTGCTGGTGTGGCACACCGCGCAATTCACGAAGACCCGGTCGATGCCCTGGTACCGGCGCCTGGAGGTGCCCACCGGCAGGTCCTTAAGCCGCCCGTCCGGGTTCGTCTCGTAGAGCATGCCGATGGACTGGTAGCCCTTGCCCGGCAGGTACTGGCCGCACACCTCGGGCAGTGCCCGCCAGATCCAGTACGGGAAGCCCATTTCATGCTCACCGCCGGTGGAGCCGTACTTGAAGTGCTCGACCGGATCGGCGTAATCCACCGGATAGTCGCCACCGAAGCGGCCCACCAGCCACAAGATGATCGTCGCCGGCAACACCACCGTCAGCGCAAAGAGAATCAGGAAGCGGCGTTTCCAGCGGGGGGGAAGAATCACGGCACGGTGGAGCATGATCGCCTCCTCGGGTTATCGGTCGGCAGCGAGACAGGGCCGCAGGGCTTCATAGCCGCCGGCCAGCAGCACATCAGGATCGGGCTCGCGGCCGCTTTCGGCCTTGAGCATGGCCGCCACCGCGCCTTCCAGCGCAGCCCGCTCGGGGCTTGCCGCCCAGGCTGCGGCGTGGGTATGGAAAGCCGGCAACATGGTTTCGGGCGGCATCGGCGTCTTGTCGCGCCCGGCGGGCGTGCGCCTGGCCATGGTCAGGCGCACGTAAATGCGCGGCGCGCACTGGCGGATGCGTGCTTCCAGCCCGGCTGCCGGACCGTACAGAAAGTTGGGCGGAAAATGCTCGGCGCTCAGATGGCAGGCCGCGCACCAGGCGTGAAAGCCGGCCAGGGCGGCGGGAAGCGGAGCACCGGCCGTCGAGTTGGGCGGGCTGGCCGGCAACTCCAGCCGGGCCGGCGGCAAGACAGTTGGCGATGATTTGCGCGGCGCTTCGCCAAGGGCCGTGAACAAGGCGGCAATCAGGCCGGCACGGGGAATCGGCTGATCCGCCAGCAGGCTCTGACCCGCCGGGCTGGCCACCACCACAGCCATGGCCCGGGCCAACCCCCGGGGGCGTCGGGCAAGCGCAGCCTTTAGATGCGGCCAGTCGCCGTCGGCAACGAACTCCGCCACGCCGGCCACCACCTCGGCGACTGCATCCGGGGCTTCGCCCTGCCACACGGTGTCGGGCATCCGCGGCAACAGCGCATCGAAGCGCGCCGCGACATGGGAGCGGGCGACACCCTCCGCCGGACCGTCCGGCCAGCGCACAAGGCCCTGCAAGGGGTTCCGATTGGGCAGATCGGGTCGCCCGATGGCCAGCCCCGCCGGCCACAGGCGCGCCGCGGAAGCACGCAGCGGACGCGCAACAGCAGCCTCGAAAGCGGCATCCGGCGGCGGCGCCCGACCATCGTCCAGACGCAGGCGCAAGGCTGCCTCGAACAGTCCGCCCCGACAGCGTGCGCCGGCCTCACCGCCACCGCAGCCTTCGCGCCACAAGCGCTGGGTCAGTGCGAAGCGGTTGGCGCGGCGCACCGCGTTGTCGATGGCATAGGGCACGTCCACGCCGCGCCCGACCGGAATGCCGTAAAAGCTGCGTCCAACCCGCGCCAACGTGGCGGCGACCTGCGGATTGGCGTTGGTTTCATCCCACAAGGCGCGGGAGAAAATCGGCGCACCGTTCTGATGGCAAGCAAAACAGATAGTGCGATTGGCGTAGAAAACCTGCGGATTTCCGCCGGCCCGGTAATCCTTGACCAGCTGGAACTCGAAGCGCCCCGCCGCCTCGTTGTAGCTGATCACTTCCAGCACCGCCGACTTCTCCTGGTATGCGACGAAAAGCCGGTCCTTGAGCAGCAGGGCACCTGGCGCCGGTGGCGAATCGACACCGACCACCACACGGGGAAAGCGGAAGTAATCCGGTGCCGCCGCCGTGCGCTGCAGGGAACGGCCAAGGGGAATCAGCACCCGCTTGGCTGGCGGCAAGAGGCTGGCCGGATCGCCGAGCAGCTGGGCATCGACGCGGGCGAGGAGCTTTTCAAACGGAAAGGGCAGCATGTGGGTGACGCGACCGTCGCGCGTGCCGGCAAACAAGGCATCGAAAAGGGACACGCCAACCGGTGGCAGGTGATCACCGGGGGCTGCCGGATCCACAACCCATTCTGGTGACTCAAACGCCCACGCCGGCAACATCGACGACAAGCCAGCCAGCATCAGGACCACGAACAGGACGCATCCCTTCATCGCAGCGCTCCACGCCGGCGCCCCTCAACCGCCGACCGCAGCGAGCACCTTGCGCGCCTGGGTGCCAGACCAGCAGTCTTCCTGCACCTGACCGGTCTTCACGAAAGCGTCCCGGCCCTGCGCGTCCATGTCCTTGTTATAAAGCGTGAAGTTCAGCGCAAAGCCCTTGTCCAGATAGGCGCGCCCCAGATAAAAGCCGGGACGGATCATGCGGATCTCGTCGCGCACCCGCAGACCGCGACGGCCGGCAAGGTAATCCGGGTTCTCCTGGTAGCCGGGGATTTCGTCGGTGAAGAAGTAGTCGATGATGATCGACTCACGCCGCGCATCCAGCAGGCTCTGCCCGCAATAGAGCTTGGCAGGAAAGAGCAGCCAGGTTTGCTTGCCGTTGAAGTCCATTTTTTTCGGGTCGCCCTGCACCAGCCCCATCTTCTTCAGCACGCCCAGGTCTTCGATGCGATTGCGCAGCACCCGCTCGCTGCGATAGAAGACCTTGCCGCGCCACAGCGCCTCGCCCACGTCCTCAAGCACCAAGCCCTTCAGGTGCAGCGCAGTTCCAGTGAAGCCGCCAACGATCTCGGACAGGCGGAACTTGCCACTCCCGCCGCGGGGAAGCAGGATCCTGCCATCGAAAGCACCATCGGGAATCGGCCCGGCCGTGAGGCGGGCGTAGATCTGGTCGAGCTGCTCCTGCTCGAGGGTGGCGAGATAGTCCGGGGTGACCTTGCCCAGCTCGACAACGGGAATCGGGTACTTGTACTCCACCTGCGCCAGATCCATTTTCGACTGGTAGCTCTTGTCCCACGGAGCGAACGGAATATCCAGCTTCGGCACATCCTTGCTGCAGGCGCCAAGGCCTGCAGCAAGGCAGAGGATGGCTGCGGTACGGGCTTTCATGGCAGTTCTCCTCTTACAAGGTGGCGAGGAAGGCGGTGATGGCCTTCTTGTCGGCCTCGGACAGATCTTCACCAAAGCGGTGACCTTCGTTTTCCACCAGCTGGTCGCAGCTCTGGTAATTCGCCGCAAGGAAGTCGCGCTTCTCGCGCAGGATTTCGACGAAGCGCGCCGGGTTCTTCAGCACATCGTCGGCGATGCCCTGCAGGGTCGGCACCAGCGCCTTCTTGCCGGCCGCCTCCAGCCGCGCCGGGTCGCGCTTGGCCAGGAAGAGGTCACCGATCAGTTGCTTGTGCAGCAAGCCATTGAGGAAACCGGCACTGGCCCCCATCGGGATCTTCACCTGCCCGAAGCCCCCCAGCGGCTTTTCAAGCTTGCCCTCGAGCGGACGAATGCCCAGGTCGATGAGCAGATCGGCATTGGTCAGGGTGATCTTGCGGCCCCGCTCCTGCGGGTGTAGCAGTTCGTGCATCGAGCGTTTGTAGAGATCGAAACGCCCATCCACGCTCGGGTCGTAACGCAGGCAGGCAGGCTGCTCGGCGAGCAGCTTGTTATCCTCACCGGCGTAGCGGGCACGGTGGAAGTCGTTGTCCTTGTTGGCAGGCATGCCGCACACTTCCGGTCCGATGGCGTTGTTGTGCATGAAAGGTGCGGTGAACCAGACGTTCACCAGCGAGATGTTGCGCATGTAGCCACGCCCGCCGTTCTTGAGGTCTTCCCGCTCGGGAATGTCGGCCACGCTGGGCCGAGCGCGCATGCTTTCAGAGCCATACTCCTGGTAAAGATGGCCTGCCAGGTGGTTGGAATGCAGCGAACGGCAGCGGAAGGTGCCCACCTCGGTGACAGGCGTGGCCTGGTCATTGCCGAGAAAGTCGGCACGTACCTTGCGCGGGTGAGCCTCGTTCGGCGCAGCGAAGTCGCGGCTCTTGAAGGGGCCTCCGGCGGATTCGGGAATGCTCGAATGACAGCGCGCGCAGTTCTCGGCAAACACCGTCTGGCCACGAGCCACGGCCCCCTTGCCGAATTCTTTGTCGAGATCGGAAACCAGATCGCGCCGGCTGTAGCTGGCCGCCGGATTGGCCGCCTTGCGGACATTGGCGCGGGCCGCCTGCAGGTCGGTTTCGTCGGATTCGGCCGAGGCGAAGAAGTCGAGAATGTTCTGCAGGCGATCCTCGACGGCGCGGAAGTTGGGGCAGTCGCGCCGGCACTGGCCAACATTGAAGGGCGTCTGGCCGAAGCCGCGCTGCTCCGGATCCACCTGACGCATGTCGGTGAAGTGATTCACCCAGCACTGCTCGGAGCAGGAGCCGATGTTGAAATACACCCGCTGGATCGCCTCGTGGGCGCCAGTGGAATCCTCCCCGCCCTTGAGGATGTGGTGGATGCCGGGCAGGTTCACCTTGCTGCCACCCAGGAAGACCGGCGTCACATCATCGCTGCGGGTGGAAAACTGCCAGCACTTGCCCTGCCGGCCAGGCTCGCACCAGCATTTGGCTTCATCCTTCTCGGCGCCACATTCGCCCACCTTGCGCCACTTGCTCACCGCCTCGCCCTTGAAAACAGGGCGCTGGGCCACGTTGATCAGCGCATTGATGGTGCCCGGGTTATTCACCTGATCGTGAGATATCGCCGAGGTGTCGGTTACCCCCGGCCGGGCGTGGGCGAACATCTGGTATTCCAGCGCCGACTTGGGCATGCCGGAGCCAAGCAGTTCGGACATGCGGGTGTACTGGTTGCCCACCAGGCCCTTGATGTTCTCCCACTTCGGGTGGGCCGGGTCGGCCGGCGGGTTGAGCGGGTCGAAAGCGATGTGACAGGAGCCGCAGGAGGTCCCGATCAGGAAGGGTGGCTCGACGGAAGCATCGGCCAGCTTGCTCACGCGGCTGTCGGACTCAATCCCGGTGGTGGCGTCCATCTTGCGGTCAAACCCTGCCCAGCCGGCATTGCCGTTGTTCAAGGCCTTCCACTTTTCGGGGTCGAAGCGCGGATTCGGGAACTTGCGGATGCCCAGTGCCCCGGTGGAGGTACCGAACTTCAGGTCGCAGGCCGTGTGACGCTGGTCGACTTTGCCGCCCTGGCTGTGCGGGTCGTCCGGATCAAGGGCGGCATCCTTGAGGCCACAAGCGGGGTCAACGTAACCGGGCTTGCCGACGTATCCGAGCAATACGTCATCGCCGGGGCACCAGTCGAAGCCATAGGTTTCGTCGGATGATTTTGCCGGACAGTTGGCGTCACCGGGCCTGCAGCAGGACGGGTCGTTGATGATGCCCCAGGCCCAGAACCGATCATCACGCTGATCGGCGCGCAGTACGCGAAACCAGTCCACCAGCACGCCGACGCGCTGCTGGAAAGTGTAGGTATGGAAGCGGTCGTTGCCGGCGGTGGCCTTGAACCAGATCAGGCGGCCGACGCATTCGGATTCATTCAGCCCTTCGCGGGCACAGGATTCGCGGTAGGGCAGATCCTGGTCCACTGCGCCGGCATCGGGCACCAGCGGCATCGGCGGGGAGGCTTGCACCGCAGGCGCATCCGCCGCCCGGGCCAAAGTCAGGCCGGGCTCAGCGCCACCGGATTGAGTGAGGAGCCAGACGCCGAAAACGGCAACGACGACCGCCATAGCGGCCAGACAGGTGCGCTTCATGGATGCATCCCCTTCCCGGAAGATTGCATGTCCGGCACCCGCCTCGACACTGCGGAGTCTCATGCCCCTTGGCGCAGCGAGGGTTCTCTCTGTCGGGGCCGGTCATGATGGTGTTATAGCAAAGATCACGACCGCCGCAACGCCACGGGCGATCAGGGCAGGCCCTGATCCCAGTAGGGAACCGGGCCGATGCGTTCGGCCAGATAGTCCGCCAGCACGCGCACCCGGGTCGGCAGGTAGCGGTTGCTCGGAAAGACCGCATGAATACCCAGTTCGGGACTCGGATACTCCGTCAGAATCACCTCCAGCAGACCGGCCTGCACGGCCGGGGCGGCAATGAAGCTGGGCTGGCGGACGATTCCCAGTCCGCGCCGGCACGCATCGACCAGCGCATCACCGCTGTTGGCCTGGAGCCGGCCTTTCACCGGCACCCACAGCAAGGAGCCATCCACCCGGTAGGGCCAGGCTGCGCGTGCCGTCCCGGTGTAGCCAAGGCAGTGATGATCGGCAAGATCGGCCGGCACCTGCGGCCGGCCATGACGCGCCAGATACTCCGGTGCAGCCAGTGTCAGCAAGCGCGAGGTACTGATACGCCGCGCGACCTGGGTCGGGTCGAGCTGGGTAGTGATGCGGATCGCCATGTCGAGACCACCTTCGATGAGATTCACCTGGCGGTCGTTGAAGTCGATGTCGAGACTTACCTCCGGGAAGATCGTCACGAAATCCGCTACCAACGGCGCCAGATGGCGCACACCGAAACTCACCGGCACACTGATGCGGATCGCGCCACGCGGCGTTCGATCGCCACCCGTCAGATCCCCCTCGGCGGCGCCCACCAGGTCGAGGATCTCGCGGCAGCGTTCGAGGTACACCTCGCCTTCGGCGGTGAGCTTGAGGCTGCGCGTGCTACGCGCGATCAGCTTGACCCCCAGATGCGCCTCCAGCCCCGCCACGATGCGCGTCACCGCCGAGCGGGCCACCCCCAAGTGATCGGCGACAGCGGTAAAGCTGCCCGCCTCGGCGACGCGAATAAACACTTCCATGCCATGCAGTCGATCCATTGTTTCAAATTCCGCAACAAAGATTTCCCCATTAAAGGCTATTTCCAGATCAATCGAAAGCCTAAAGTGCAGTCCATACCCAAACCAGACAGAGAGAAAGCCGTGATCCTCGTAACCGGCGCCAATGGCCAACTCGGCCGGCGCATCGTTCAGCATCTCATCGCCCGCCCTCCGGCCCCCATCGCCGGCAGGTTGGCGGTGAGCGTGCGGGATCCCGGCAAAGCCGCCGATCTGGCGGCTCGGGGCGTGGAAGTCCGGCATGGTGATTTCGACCACCCGGAGACCCTCGCCAGCGCCTTCGCCGGCGTCGAGCGGCTGGTCCTGGTGTCCACCGACGGCCCGCGGGCGCAGCGCATCATTCAGCACCGCAACGCCGTCAAGGCGGCTGCCGCAACCGGCGTGCGACACGTGTACTACACCAGCTTCCTCGATGTGGCCGCCGACTCGCCATCCGAATTCGCCGCCGTCCATCGCGACACCGAAGCAGCCCTGGTCGACAGCGGCCTGGCCCACACCCTGCTGCGCCTCCCGCTGTATGCCGAAGGGCTGGCGATGATCGCCTGGCTGGCGCTGGAAACCGGCGTGCTCTACCTGCCTGCCGGCAGCGGCGCAGTCAGCCTGGTGTCGCGGGACGACCTGGCCCAGGCCATCGCCGCCGCCGCGCTTGCCCCGCGCCTCGACAAGCGGATATATGAATTGACGGGCCAGGTAGCTGCCGATTACGCGAGCATCACGGCCAGAATTGCGCGAGTGAGCGGCCGGCCCTTGGCCTACAAAGCGGTCGAAGAGTCAGATTACGTCACCGCCCTCGTCGAGCATGGTGTGCCCGCGTGGCTGGCCGGCGCACTCGGCAAGCTCTTCGCGGCTGTTGCCGAAGGCCGGCTGGCCACCACCGGAACCGATTTCGCCGCTCTTGTCGGCCACCCACCCAAGTCCCTGGACTGCGTGATCCACGAGCACTTCGCCCCGAGGAGCAAAGCATGACTGCCCGCCATCCCGTTCTTTTCGTGTCCCACGGCGCCCCCGACGTGTTGCTCAACCCGGGCGCCACCGTGCATCTGTGGAAAGAGCTCGGCGCCAAACTGCCGCGCCCGACAGCCATCCTGGTGATTTCGGCCCACTGGGCCGCCCGCGAGCCGACCGTCAGCACTGCGCGCGCACCGGATACCATTCACGACTTCGGCGGCTTCCCCGCGCCGCTGTATGCGATGGAATACCGCGCGCCCGGCACGCCGCAACTGGCTGCCCGGGTACGCGAACTGCTCACCGCGGCCAAACTGCCGAACGGCGAGGTTCCCGACCGCGGGCTCGACCACGGCGCCTGGATTCCGCTCATGGCCATGTATCCGGAAGCCGACATCCCGGTTGTCGAACTGGCCCTGCAGCCCTTCGCCGGTACCGACTGGCACCGCCGCATCGGCGCCGCCCTGCGCCCGCTGCGCGACGAGGGCGTGCTCATCCTGGCCTCCGGCTCAGTGACCCACAACTTCGGCTGGCTCACCTGGGGCGACAACAGCCCGCCCCTGCCGCAGGCCGTCGCCTTCGCCAACTGGGTTGGTGAGGCGCTCGCCAGGAACGACCGGCCAAGCTTGCTGGAATACCGCCACCTCGCCGCTCAGGGCGCCGCAGCCCACCCCAGCGAAGAGCACCTGTTGCCACTGTTTGCCGCCCTCGGTGCCGCCAATCCGGGGGAAATTCCCCTGCGCCTGGAACCGGAATACACCTACGGCGGTCTGGCCATGGACGCCTATCTATGGCAAGAAGATAGCCAGACCCCTTTCAGAACGGAGCAATGAGCATGTCGAGTTACACCCAACGCTATTCGGGCCCGGCCATCACCGCCCACTGGCTGATCGCACTCCTGATCCTGGCGGCCTTTCCGCTCGGCCTCTACATGAGCGATCTGCCCCTCTCACCCAACAAGCTCAAGCTCTACTCGTATCACAAATGGATTGGCATCACCGTGCTGCTGCTCTTCGTGCCGCGCATCCTGTGGCGCCTCACCCACACACCGCCCAAGGCCCTGCCCATGCCGGCCTGGCAGCACAAGATCGCCGAGGGCACGCACCACCTGCTCTATCTGCTGATGTTCCTGGTGCCACTCACCGGCTGGCTGATGAGCTCCGCCAAAGGCTTCCAGGTGGTGTATTTCGGCGTGCTGCCGATCCCCGACCTGATCGCCAAGAACCCCGAACTGGGCGACCTGCTGAAGGAAGTACACGAAGCCCTTAACTGGATCCTCTTCGGCCTCGTTGGCCTGCACGTGGCCGGCGCCCTCAAACACCACATCATCGACCGGGACAGCACCCTGCGCCGCATGCTGCCCTTCGGCAAATAATCAGAAACTCCAAGGAGAGCCCCATGAAGATCCGTTACATCGCCCTTTCCGCCGCCCTGCTCGCCGCTGGTGCCGTCCAGGCGGTCGAATTCAAACAAGTGGATGCCGCCAAGAGCAGCCTCGCCTTCAGCTCCAAGCAGATGGGCGTGCCGGTACCCGGCACTTTCAAGCGCTTCACCACCCAGATCGCCTTCGATCCGGCCAAGCCCGCCGCCGCCAGCACCACCCTCGAAATCGACCTCGCCAGCATCGACGCCGGCTCGAAGGACGCCAACGATGAAGTGGTCGGCAAGCAATGGTTCAACGTAAAGGCCTTCCCGACGGCGAAGTTCGTCTCCACCGGCGTCAAGGCGCTTGGCGGCAACCGTTATGAAGCCATCGGCAAGATGACCATCAAGGGCCAGACCCGCGACATCGTCGCCCCCTTCACCTTCAAGCAGGACGGCGCCAACGGTGTGTTCGACGGCGGCTTCGTACTCAAGCGCATGGACTACAACATCGGCGAAGGCCCGTGGGCTGATGTGTCCGCCGTCGCCAACGAAATCGACATCAAGTTCCACGTCGTGGCAGCCCCCGCCGCCGCGGCCAAGAAGTAACAACCCGACCCCAAACCCAGTCAAAAAGGAAAGACCATGAAAAAACTCATCGCTCTCGCCATCGCCGCCGGCATCTCGTCCGCCGCCTTCGCCGCCCCCGAGACCTACACCATCGAAGGCACGCACACCCTGCCGCGCTTCGAGTACAACCACCTTGGCTACTCCGTACAGCTGTCGCGCTTCGACAAGACCACCGGCACCATCACGCTCGACCGTGCCGCCAAGACCGGTTCGGTGGATGTAACCATCGACACCACCTCGGTGAACACCGGCTACCCGCTGTTCAACCAGCACATCCAGGGGATGGACTTCCTGGCCACCGCCGAGTACCCGACCGCCACCTACAAGTCCACCAAGGTGAATTTCGACGGTGACAAGCCGAGCACCATCGAAGGCAATCTGACCCTCAAGGGCATCACCAAGCCGGTGACCCTGACCGTCGTGTCCTTCCACTGCATGCCCCACCCGATGCTGAAGAAGGATGCCTGCGGCGCCACGGCCACCGCCAAGGTCAAGCGCACCGACTTCAACATGGGCAAGAACGCCCCCTACGTCGGCGATGAAGTGACCATCACCATCCCGGTGGAAGCCTACAAGCCCTGAGCTTCCCCGCGGCGGAACGTGAAGTGCGACGCGGCCGGAAAGCCCATTATGGGTTTATCCGCGCCGCGTCCCTATTCGACGGGCGTATAATTATGAATTAACGCTCAACAGCGGCAGAGCGCCTCACAGCGCTCGCGGCTTCCGGTTGGATCTGGCTGTTTCCGTTTCTCCGTGCCTCCTGGCTTGTTGCGGCAGGAAGCAGGTTTCGTTGTTTCCTCAGATCACACCAGCAAGGGTCGACTCCCAAGGTCGCTCCCGGCTCATGTTGAGCACCGAGCCCTGCTTTCCGGAGGACGCGCGAAACATGCGCAATGAAGTTTCAAGAATGCCGGCGGTCGACGCCCTCAAGGCCATCGCCTGCGTCCTCATCGTGCTCCATCATCTGGCCTTCTATGGCCCGATGGCGGATATCGCCAAGCCCCTGATGCCCACGCTGATCAACGGCCTGGACGTCTACGCACGCATGGCCGTGCAGGTCTTCCTGGTGGTTTCCGGTTTCCTCTTCGCAGCCAAATTCGCCCCCCACGGCGTGGCGTCCATCAAGGCCCCGCTCACTCTGCTGCTGCAACGCTATACCCGGCTGGTGGTGCCCTATTCGGCGGCGCTGCTGCTGGCCGTCTGCTGTTCGGCCGTCGCCGGAATCTGGATGGACCACCACTCAGTTTCAGGTGCGCCGAGCCTCGTCCAGCTGCTATCCCACGTACTGCTGCTGCATGATCTGGTGGACCAGGAAGCCCTGTCGGCCGGCGTGTGGTACGTGGCCATCGACTTCCAGCTGTTTGCGCTGGCCGTCCTGCTGCTGTGGCTACCCGGCCGTTTTGCCGGCCGCCATCCCTGGCTGGGCGCCGTCGCCCCGCTGCTGATTGCCGGCATGACCATCGCCTCGCTGTTCGGATTCAACCGGAACGCCTTCTGGGACGAATCGGCCTTCTATTTCTTCGGCGCCTTCGGGCTGGGCATCATGGCCTGGTGGGCCTCGGGCCGTCAGCATGCCTCGCGCTGGCTGGGCCTGCTGGTCATGCTTGTCGTCGCTGCGCTGGCACTCGATTTCCGCGGGCGCATCGCCATTGCCGCCGGGGTCATGCTGCTCCTCGGCCTGGCCCGCCAGAGCGGCCTCCTGCACACCTTGCCGGTGCCCGCACCGCTGCTCGCCCTGAGCCGGATTTCCTATTCGGTATTCCTGGTGCATTTCCCCTTGTGCCTGCTGGTCAATGCGACAGTCACCACCCTCTTCCCGGCCAATCCGGTGATCAATGCACTGGGCCTGATTGTCGCGCTGGCCCTCAGCATCGCCGGTGGCGCACAGTTCTACCGCCGCATCGAGAACTACCCCTTCCCCAATCGCATGCGCTTGCTCTTCCCGGCCGGGGTGGTGGCGGGCGGCTGGCTCACGGCGCTGGCCGCCGCCAACTTCGGCGGCTAAACCAGCCTGTCTACATCCACCTCGTCCACGCATGCCCGCTGCATGAAGCGCTCCGCGTACTGGCGATGCACATCCGCACGCAGGAACAGCGCGAAGACGTCCGGGTCGATATGCCCCTCGTCGCGCATGCGGGCCATGATCGCGACCGCTTCCGACAAGGTCTTGCCCTTCTTGTAAGGCCGGTCGATGGCGGTCAATGCCTCAAAAATGTCGGCCACGGCCATCATCCGCGCCACCGGACTCATCTGCTCGCGGACCAGGCCGCGCGGGTAGCCACTGCCGTCCATCTTCTCGTGATGCCCGCCGGCGATCTCCGGCACCGCCTTCAGGTGCCGCGGAAAGGGCAGCTCGGCCAGCATCCGGATGGTCTGCACGATGTGCTCGTTGATCTTGAAGCGGTCCTCGTCGCTGAGGGTGCCGCGGGTGATCGACAGGTTGGCCAACTCGCCGCGGTTGTAGAGCAACGCAGGTACCTTCAGGTGGAAACCCCAGGGGTTGTCCGCCGGCATCACATCCTCGGCACCGCGGGCGAAGCAGTGCGCCGGCTTGTCGGCAATCAGTGCTTCGGCCACCGGCAGCGCCGGCCCCGACCCCATGCGACGACGCTCCTCGGGTGACACGCCGAGCCGGTCGTCGAGGGTGCGCAGCCAGCGCCGTTCGGCGATCTGCCGCAGGCGGGCGATGCGCTCCGGTGCCATCTCTTCGCCGCCCTCATTGCACGACGCAACAAAGGCAAACTCGTCATCCAGCGTCGCCCATGCCGTCGCCAGCCCGGCCAGTTCAACGCTTGCCTCGGCGCCGCCGGCCACAGCCCGCCAGCAGGCGATTTCGGCATCCCGCTTGAGCACCTCGAAGCGCATGCGGATTTCGTGGATGCGGTCGTAAATGGTTTCCAGCTTGGTGGCCTTGTCCACAACGTACTCGGGGGTGGTCACCTTGCCGCAGTCGTGCAGCCAGGCCGCAATGTGCACGGCCTCCCAGTCATCGTCGCTGAGCCGGAAATCCCTGAACGGGCCGTCATCCGCTTCGCAGGCAGCGCGGGCGATCATCTTGGTCAGCTCCGGCACGCGGGCACAGTGGCCGCCGGTGTAAGGACTCTTGGCGTCGATGGCGCCGGCAAGAAGCTGGATGAAGGATTCGAACAGCGCCTTCTGGGCCCGGATCAGGGCCCGGGTTTCGACGGACACTGCTGCCGAGCCGGACAGCGCTTCGACAAAATGCACCAGATCCTGGGCCGGCGCCTCGTCGAACCACAGCATCAGCAGCCCGATCCGCGCCTGCGCGCGGTCCATCAACGGCACCGCCAGATAGGCCACGCCCTCGGCCCCACTCACCTTCAACGCCTCGAACAGGCTGGCGCAGCGGCTACCCGCGGCAGAATTCAGGGTACCGACACACGACCGTTCCCCTGCCGCGACCAGCCCGTCCATGTCGGCTCCCGGCGGCGCCAGTTCGGTCGCCAGCGCAATCCCGTCAGCATCCCGCAGAGCCACCAGATCGAGACCTTCATCATCACGCGTCAAGTAAAGTGCCCCGGCCCGCGCGCCGACCACCGCCACCGTGTCATCCACCACCTTGGGCAGCAGGCGCTCGAAATCAGGTTCCTGCGCCATGCTGGCCGCGATGTCGAGGAAATGCCGGATCGCCCCTTTCATCGAAGCCAGGTCGGTAGCCAGGTCATCCACCTCGCGCACCACCGAGCGGGTCGCCACGTCATCCTCGAAGTCGAAGCGGCGAATGGCCGCGGTTTCTTCCACCAGCTCGCGCAGGGGCCGCGACACCATGCGGGCGCCGAAATAGGTCAGCGGCAACGCCAGCAGCATCACGGCCAGAGTCGCCAGAATGGCCTTCTCGCGCAGGTCGCGCGCGTCGGTAAGCAGTTCGTCGTCGGGCACTGCCACGCCCAGGTAGGCTGGGGGCCCGCCAGTGATTGGCAGCGCCACCACAGCCCCCCGCCAATCGCGCCCGTCCACCACAAAACCCGCCAGCGGTGCGCCGTGAACCAGGTTGGCAGCCACCGGAAAGGCCTTCCCGAGCGCCGCCAGCGCACCGCCGAGTGCATCGACGTGGGGGCGCTCCGAAGCGTCTCCCGAAAGCCCCGAACGCAGCCAGCCGGGCTCGCTGGAGGCCACCACGCGTCGCCCGGCGTCGAAGATCACCAGCTGCGAGCCGGGCGTCAGCTTTTGCCGCTGCAGGGTCGCCGAAAGGGAGGCCAGGCGAATATCCGCGGCCACGACCATCTGGCCGTCCTCACTGCGCTGGGCCACGCTGACGCCAGCCTTCCCGGTGGTTGCAAAGACATAGGGCTCGGTATAGATCAGGGTCTCGCTGGCGGCGGCCCGGCGATACCAGCTGCGCTGCCGCGGGTCGTAGGACGCGGCAAAATCCGGCCGCAGATCGTCACGCAGCACGCCCAGCGCGGCGTCCAGGTAAATGAAATGCGCCTCGGCCTGCGCCCCCCCCTGCAGATGCTCGACGCTCTGCACCAGCCATGCCGTACCTGGTGGCGCGTTGATGGCCGATCGGGCCTCCTCGTCGACGATCCGGAAGAGAAGGAAGAAGTCCCCGTTGGCGTAGCCGGCGTAGATCGACGAGGCCGCCGGCGAACCGGCCAGCGCCCGGCGCAGGAAAGGCAGGCTGTTGCGCCGCTCGGCCAGACTGCTGGCGCCGCTCAGGCGCTGCAGTGCGATGAGGCGCACACTGACCCCCACCGGCAGCATCAAGCGCTCGGTTTCGCTGCGGGTCTGGGCGGCCACCCGTGCCATCAGGTCGCCGGCCGCCCTCTCCAGCATCTGCACGCTGCGGTTGTAGGACACCCACGCAATGCTGCAGCCGGCAATCAGCACCAGCACGAAGAACAGCGTCGAAATGTGAATGTGCAGGGGAAGACGGAAACGGCGTGACGGAATCCGGGTGTGCATGGGGTACGACCTTCCGCGTGACGGGCAGATTCATTGGCCGGTGAGTGCCCGCCGGTACTCACCGGGCCGGGCGCCGGTCCATTTCTTGAAAGCCCGGTGGAAGGCGCTGGCTTCGGCAAAACCGAGGTCGAGGGCAATGTCGAGCACGGATTTATCCGAATGGCTAAGCTGGCTGATGGCCAGGTCGCGGCGCAAGTCATCCTTGATCAACTGGTAGGACTGACCCTCGTCGATCAGGTGGCGACGCAGCGTGGACCCCGAAAAATGCAGCTGCTGCGCGAGGGTCTCGAAATCCGGCCAGGTGTCCGGCGGAATGTGCCGCAACTGGCGCCGGATGCGGGCAACAAGGCCCTCGCTGTTGCGATACTTGACCAGGAAGTTGGCCGGCGCGCTGCGCAGGAAGATCTTCATCGTACGCTCGTTCTGCACGTTGGCCATGTCCAGGTATTCAGCAGGAAAGGCGATCTCTGTCTCCATCGCATCGAAACCCAGTTCCGGCGAGAAGAGCACCCGCCATTCGGGACTGTAGTCGGGCTCGGCACAGCGAAAGCGCGCGCGGTCGAGCGGAATGCGCCGGCCGATCAGCCAGCAGGCGAGGCCGTGGATCATGATCAGGAAGGTGCCGTAGGCAAAGGCCCGGCGCGGCGCAAAATCGCGTTCGACCAGCACCACCCGGGCCGTCTCGCCCTCCCGCAGCAGCACGCCCTCCATGTCGTCGAGCACCACCCGCAAGAAGCGCAGAGCCCGGCGCAAGGCGCGCTCCAGCGTGTCGCAGTGGATCACGCTGTGACACAACAGCGTGAAACTGCCAGCCTTCATGCGGTGACTGTCCATGCCGAAAAACTCGTCGTCCATGGCCTGGGCCACCAGATGCCAGAGCACGCCGAAGTGCGCCGACGACACGCGCGCCTGCGGCGCATTGAGAAGCTCGGGCGAAATCCCGGCGCGATTCAGCAGTTCAAGCGTGTCGATGCCGTGCGCACGAACGCCCGCCAGCGCCTCCTGGACGAAACTGATGGAAATGGTGCCCTTGTCGGACGTACGTTCGCTCATCGGGGCCTTGCCGGAAACAGGAAGAAACCGCCACATGCCGCACCGGGCGGGCCATCCGGCGGCCCGACGGTATGGCAAATTCTACCATCCACATTGAGCGATTTCGGCATGGGGCCCGGGGCTGCTTATGCCTAAACTGCGCCACGCATCGCGCCTTGCGCGGCAAGCGCTATCCACCCACAAGAACGAGGAGAGCAACACATGGAAATCCAGAACAACGTATTCGTGGTGACCGGCGGTGGTTCGGGCCTGGGCGCCGCCACCGCGCGGATGATCGTCGCCAACGGCGGCAAGGTCGTGCTGGCCGATGTGAACAAGGAAGCCGGCGACGCCCTCGCTGCCGAGCTGGGCGCCAATGCGCGCTTTGTTGCCACCGACGTGACCGGTGAAGAGAGTGCCAAGGGCGCCTTCGCCGCCGCCGTCGAAATGGGCACCCTGCGCGGCCTGGTGAACTGTGCCGGCGTCGCCCCGGCCGAGAAGGTTGTCGGCCGCGAAGGTCCGCACAAGCTGGACAGCTTCGCCCGCACCATCACCATCAACCTGATCGGCAGCTTCAACATGATCCGCCTGGCCGCCGACATCATGGCCAAGAACGAGCCCAACGCCGGTGGCGAGCGCGGCGTGATCGTCAGCACCGCCTCGGTAGCGGCCTTCGACGGCCAGCTCGGCCAGGCCGGCTATGCGGCATCGAAGGGCGGCGTGGTGGCCATGACCCTGCCCATCGCCCGCGAACTGTGCCGCTCTGGCATCCGCGTGATGACCATCGCCCCCGGCATCATGGAAACCCCGATGCTCATGGGCATGCCCGCCGACGTGCAGGAAGCCCTCGGCAAGATGGTTCCCTTCCCCTCGCGCATGGGCAAGCCGGCCGAATACGCCGCGCTGGTCGAACACATTTTTGCCAATGCCTACCTGAACGGCGAAGTCATCCGCCTCGACGGTGCCATCCGCATGGCCGCCAAGTAAGCACGCGCCTCCCCACCCGAATTCACGAAAGGTTTTCCCCATGAGCACCAACGATCCCGTCGTCATCGTCTCCGCCGCCCGCACCCCGATGGGTGGCTTCCAGGGTGATTTCGCAGCCCTCACCGCCCCCCAGCTGGGCAGCGTGGCCATCAAGGCCGCCGTCGAACGTGCCGGCATTGCTGCCGACGCCATCGAAGAAGTCATCTTCGGCTGCGTGCTGCCCGCCGGTCTCGGCCAGGCACCGGCCCGTCAGGCCGCCCTCGGCGCCGAGCTGCCGCTGTCGGCCGGCTGTACCACCGTCAACAAGATGTGTGGCTCCGGCATGAAGGCCACCATGCTGGCCCATGACCTGCTCATCGCCGGCACCAACGACGTGATGATCGCCGGCGGCATGGAATCCATGACCAACGCCCCCTACGTGCTGCCCAAGGCCCGCGGCGGCTACCGCCTCGGCCATGGCCAGATCTTCGATCACATGTTCCTCGACGGCCTCGAAGATGCCTACGAAAAGGGCCGCCTGATGGGCACCTTTGCCGAAGACTGTGCCGGCAACTATGGCTTCACCCGCGAAGCGCAGGACACCTACGCCATTGCCTCCACGACCCGTGCGCAGGCGGCGATCAAGGATGGCTCCTTCGAATGGGAAATCGCCCCTGTCACCGTGGCCGGTCGCAAGGGTGAGGTCACCATCGCCAGCGACGAGCAGCCGCCCAAGGCCAACATCGACAAGATCCCCAGCCTCAAGCCCGCCTTCCGCAAGGACGGCACGGTGACCCCGGCCAACTCCAGCTCCATCTCCGACGGCGCCGCCGCGCTGGTGATGATGCGCGCCTCCACCGCCGCCGCCAAAGGCCTCAAGCCGATCGCCAAAATCGTCGGCCACACCACCCACGCCCATCAGCCGGCGCTGTTCGCCACCGCCCCGGTCAGCGCCATGCAGAAGCTGCTCGACAAGACCGGCTGGACGGTTGCCGACGTCGACCTGTGGGAAATCAACGAAGCCTTCGCCGTCGTCACCATGGCAGCCATCCACGACCTGAAGCTCGACCATGCCAAGGTAAACATCAACGGCGGCGCCTGCGCCCTCGGCCATCCGATTGGCGCCTCCGGTGCCCGCATCATCGTCACCCTGCTCGGCGCCCTCAAGAAAACCGGCGGCAAGCGCGGTGTTGCCAGCCTGTGCATTGGCGGTGGCGAAGCCACGGCCATGGCCTTCGAAATGCTCTGAGCACTGACCGACAACGAACAAGAATGGAGGAGACAGCATGCTGCTGACCCAGGAACAGGAAATGATCCGCGACTCGATCCGCTCTTTCGCCCAGGAGCGCCTCGCGCCCTTCGCGGCAGAGTGGGACAAGAACCACACCTTCCCCGCCCAGGCCCTCAAGGAACTCGGCGAGCTCGGCGCCATGGGCATGTGCGTGCCCGAAGAATGGGGCGGTGCCGGCATGGATTACATGAGCCTCGTGCTCACCCTGGAAGAAATCGCGGCCGGTGACGGCGCCACCTCCACCGTCGTGTCGGTGCAGAACTCGCTGGCTTGCGGCATCCCCAACAAGTACGGCACCGACGCCCAGAAGGAAGAATGGCTCAAGCCCCTCGCCCGCGGCGAAAAGCTCGGCTGCTTCTGCCTCACCGAACCGCACACCGGCTCCGACGCCGCGGCCATCACCACCCGCGCCGACCGCGACGGCGAGCACTTCGTGCTGAACGGCGTCAAGCAGTTCATCACCACCGGCAAGTACGCCGACGTGGCCATCATCTTCGCCGTCACCGACAAGGCCGCCGGCAAGAAGGGTATCTCGTGCTTCCTGGTGCCCACCGCCACACCCGGTTTCATCGTCGGCCGCACCGAAGACAAGATGGGCCAGCACGCCTCCGACACCGTGCAGATCATCCTCGACAACTGCCGCGTGCCGGCCACCACCCTGCTCGGCAAGGAAGGCGAGGGCTACAAGATCGCCCTCTCCAACCTCGAAGCCGGCCGTATCGGCATCGCCGCCCAGAGCATCGGCATGGCCCGCGCCGCCTTCGAGGCCGCCGTGCGTTACGCCAAGGAACGCGTCACCTTCGGCGTGCCGATCATCGAACACCAGGCGGTCAACTTCCGTCTGGCCGACATGAACACCCTGCTCGATGCGGCCCGCCTGATGGTGTGGCGCGCCGCCACCCTCAAGGACGCCGGCAAGCCCTGCCTCAAGGA
>APMI01007087.1_pt1 | contig 25591 bp, 26 predicted proteins | sample 667938 | NCBI WGS metagenome assembly APMI01 (sample SAMN01084076, study PRJNA167559) | wastewater metagenome | biome: Wastewater | place: Denmark: Ejby Moelle, Odense | collected 2011-11-28
AAGCAAGCGTGGGTGGCGGATGAGGCCCGGCTCGAGCCGCAACGGATCGCCCGCGCTCACGCGGTAGTCCGGCGTTGCGAAATAGGCGGTGCCCGGCGGCCCCGGTCCCATATGGATGCCGACGGGGATGTCGAGCTCGTCGGCCAGCGCGAAATAGGGCTCGAGCCGCGGATCGTCGGGCGCGATCCCGGCGTATTGCGTCGTGATCTCGCTGAGCGCCGTGAGCCGGCCCTGTTTGTGAAGCGCGCGAAGTGCAGCGATCGACGGCAACTTGCCATCGCTCCCGAAGCCGGCCGACGGGAGGATGCGCTCCCCGCCATGGCGGCGATAGTCCTCGACGGTCGCGGCGTCGCCGCCCGCCAGGGCGAGCCCGTTGTAGCGCTGGAGCATCGCGAGGCCGCGATCGCGCAGCGCGGCAGCGCCGGCAGGGGCGACGAGCACGCGCGGGCAGGTCGGGTTGACGGTGAACCAGTCGAGATAGGTCTCGAGCGGCTTGCCGGGATCGCGCGGCGCCCATGCGGGATAAGGGGCGCACATCTTGCCGCCAGGCGGGCCTTCGGCATCGGGCAGGTCGGCATGGAAATGCATGTCGATAACATCGTAGCGTGCACGGGCCTCACCCTGGCCGGCGGCCATCAGGCACAGCAAGGCCATCATTCCCCGGATCGTCATCGCCGCTCCCCCTTCGCTCCGGCGATATGTCGTGGATAATGCCGGCCCTGACAAGCCGGTCGGCCAGCAGCGTGCGGCCCGCCAGAGCCGGTTTCCGGGCAAGCGCCGCACGGCTTTTCCGCCCGCATTCGGCCCATGGAAGACTGCGGCTCACTGATCTCGGCACCCGCTCCCGCGCCCTGCGGCGATGCGACCGGTTCGCAAGCGGAACAAGAACCGGTGGTCCGGTGTTGCGTCGCCACCAATGGGAGAATGAACATGGCGGACGACACCAATCCGACGACCACGATCATCCGGGAAAAGAGCGGCGGCGGCATGACGGCGATCATCATCCTGCTGCTGGTCATCGCGCTGGCCGTGGGCGGATATTTCGCGTTCATCGCGACCGATTCCACTGTGAAGAAGAACGACGCCGTGGCCGGGGCGGCCAAGAGCGTCGGCGATACGGCCGACAAGTTCGGCGACGCGGTCCAGCCGTCGAAATAACGGCGCGACGACCGTCCGGCACCAGGGCGCCAGCGTGGCCCGAGCACCAGCAGCGCGTGCGCGCACGACCCGGGCAACCGAACCGGACAATGTGCGCACGCGCCAGCTGTGGCTCACGATCGCCGTCGTCGTGCTGGCGCTCTGGATCGCGCTCCCCTTCCTGACCCCGATCGCCTGGGCCGCGATCCTCGCGATCGCGGAATGGCCGCTCTATCGCCGCGCGCTCGCGCGCTATCCCGACCGGCCGGGACTGATCGCCGGTGGCTTCATGCTGGCGACGGCGCTCCTCGTCATCGTGCCGCTCTCGATCGCGGCGGTGGCGCTTGCCTCCGAAAGCCAGAATGCGCTTGGCTGGCTCAAACACGCGCAGCAATTCGGGATCGCGGCGCCGTCGTGGCTCCCGGGCATCCCGCTGGTCGGCGATCGCGCGACCTCCTGGTGGCAGGCGCATGTCGCATCGCCGCAGGCGGCCAACGCGCTGCTCGGCACGGTCAGTGCGGGCGCGGTGCTCGGCTGGACCCAGACGATCGGCGGAGAAGTCGCCAAGGAGTCGGCGCTGTTCCTGGTCACACTGGTGGTGCTGTTCGCGCTGCTCGTGCGCGGCCGCGCCATCGGCGCCCAGGCGGTGCTGGTCGCGCAGCGCATGTTCGGGTCGTTCGGAGGCGACTTTCTCGCGCGGATGACGGGCGCGGTCCGCGCGACCGTCAACGGCACGGTCTTCGTCTCGTTCGGCGAGGGCGCGCTGATCGGCGTCGGCTATTGGGTGGCGGGCGTCCCGCAGCCGCTGCTGTTCGCCACCTTCACCATCCTGCTCGCGCTCGTCCCGTTCGGTGCCTGGGCCGCGTTCGGGCTGGCGAGCCTGATCCTGATGGGCGGCGGCAAGATGCTCGCGGGCGTGCTGCTGTTGGGCTTCGGCGTTGTCGTTATGGTCGTCGGCGACCATGCGGTGCAGCCGAGCGTCATTGGCAGTGCGGTTGAGCTGCCGTTCGTCCTCGCGATGATCGGTGTGTTCGGCGGCCTTGCGACACTGGGACTCGTCGGCCTATTCATCGGCCCGGTGGTGATGGCGGCGCTGCTCCTGCTCTGGCGCGAATGGGTGACCCCGCCCGCCCCGGCCCCGGCCTCGTCTCCCGTCAGACGACGAACGCCGCGGGCGTCCGCCTGATCGAGGCTCGAGGCGCAAGCCTTGCCTCCCCAGGGCACCAAATCGCGCGCCGATCATTACCGCTGGATGCCGCTCTCAATTGCTTTCGTCGGCGCGGGCCCGACGACCATCTACGCGCTCTCGGCGTTCCTCGACCGCGCGTCGTCCGGCGCCGAGGTCACGATCTACGAGGAGCAGCCGCGTGCGGGGCTCGGCACGCCTTACCGGTCGGGCTGGAACGACCCGGCGATGCTCTCGAACATCGCCAGCATCGAGATACCCCCGGTCGGCGAGACGCTGATCGCCTGGCTCGAACGCCAGCCCCGCGCGCGGCTCGTCCGGCTCGGCATCGATCCCGATGCAATCGACGCGCACGCCTTTTATCCGCGCCTCGCGCTCGGCGAATATTTCCTCGACCAGTTCAACGCCCTGATCGAGACCGCGCGCGGCAAGGGCGTCGTGATCGAGATCGCGACCAGCTGCCGGGTCACCGATATCGTCGCCGAGGACGGCGGCCTGCGGCTGAGCGTCGCGCCCAGGATCGGGCCCTGTCATGACCGACTCTACGACCAGGTCGTGCTCGCGACCGGGCACCAGTGGCCCGAGGAGCCCGAAGCCCGGCCGGGCTATTTCCTGAGCCCATGGCCTGCGACCGCGCTCCAGCGGATCCTGCCGATCGGGATCGGGATCCGTGGCAGCTCGCTGACCGCGATTGACGCCGCGGTCGCGCTCGCCGTCGCGCATGGGACGTTTCTCGAGACCGACGGCGAGAGGGTTGACTATCGCATCCACCCGGGCGCCGAGGCGCTACGGATCACCATGATGTCGCGAAAGGGCCTGCTGCCCGAAGCCGATTTCTATTATCCGATGCCCTATGAACCGCTGACGATCTGCACTCCCGAAGCGGTCGCCGCCCTGATCGAACGCCAGGGCGCCGCGCTGCTCGACGAGGCCTATGCCCTGTTCCTGGCCGAGCTCGCGGCGGCCGATCCCGTCTATGCGGAGCGCGTCGCCCTCGACACGCTCGATCTCGAGGATTTCGCGGACCGGTATTTCGCGGAACGGGTCGCCGCCGACCCGTTCGACTGGGCCGAACGGAACCTCGCCGAGGCCCGCGCCAATTTCGCGCGGCAATGGACGGTGCCCTGGCGCTATGCGATCCTGCGCATGCATGAGGTGGTCGGTGCCATCGTCCCCCACCTCGATGCCGATGCGCTCGACCGGTTCAACCGTTTCCTCAAACCGGTGTTCGTCGACGAATATGCGACGGTGCCGCATCTTTCGATCGAGCGGCTGCTCGCGCTGCATCGCGCGGGCCATCTGGACGTGGTCGCGCTCGGTGCCGACCACCGGATCGACACGCGGGGTCCGGCGCCGGGCGCCAGCGTCACGATCGGCGGCGAACGGCGCTACTTCGCAGCCTTCATCGATGCCACAGGCCAGCGGCCGCTCGGCGCGAATGCCTTTCCGTTCCCGACATTGCTCGATCAGGGCGTGGTGCGCGATGCCGCCGAGGACAAGACGCCGGAATCAGGGGCATCATGGTCGACGCGCAATTCCGACCGGTCAGCGACCATCCCGCGCGCGACCGCCTGTTCTGCCTCAGCATCCCGTTCATCCTCGAGCGTCACCCGTTCATCCAGGGTATCACGAGTTCGCACGAGATGGGTGAAATCGTCGGCAGCGACCTCGCGCGCATCGCCGATGCCGAGGCGGCCGACGACGCACGGGCACGCAGGGCCGCCGCATGAAACTCTTCGCCATCTATATCGGCGGTGAGCATCCGCGCGCGCATATCGAAGTCCATGATGTCCGCTTCGTCGCCGCCGCGTCGATCGGGGAGACCCATGACCGGCTCCGTGCCGACTGGTGGGGCACGCCGGGCACGCTGCATGTCGACTGCTGGGCGGACGTCGACCATGCCGACGGTTATGACGTGGTGCTGCGGCCAGACCCCGCGACGGCGCCCGAGCGCCTGTGCTTCGTGAACCTCGGCGGCTACGACGGCAGGGATTTCGCCGAGCAGCACAGGAACATGTTCGTGGTCGCAACCTCGGCGAAGGCGGCCAAGGCCCGCGCGCTCGCGGCAGTCATCGGCTGGACCGATGCGCACCGCGACGAGATCTACGAGGCCGATAGCGTCTTCAGCCTCGATGGCCGCATCGGCGACGGGCTGCACATCCATCTCTTGCCATCGGCCCGCTCCGGGCAGTCGCGCTTCACCTGCCAGTACACACCGCTCAAATATGGCCGCGCTCCGGTCCGGAGTCAGTGTCCCGGCATGGGCCTGATGCTCCGGCAGGTGCTCGCGCCGCAGGCAAGAAAAAAGCGCCGCTCCCTAGGGGGCGGCGCTCTCTCCCTCTGGCGGGCGATCAGGCCTTGTCGGTGCCGGGTTCCTGGGTCTTGGGCGGCTTCCCGTCCTCGATCCGGCCCTCGTTCCGCAGGTCGCGGCCTTCCTGTGCCTTGCGCTGGCTTTCGGGGGAATCGCCGTGTTCGAACAGCTCTTCCTTCACATAGCCTGCGGCTTCCTTCAGCTTGCCTTCGACGCTCATGTCACTCTCCTGAAAAACGCGGATACACTTGCTTCTGGAAAACATCTGGCGTCGATGGCTGTTCCCCGCCCGCCGATCCGGCGCCTAAAAATTCCGGCGGATCAAGGTCGATCGCCCAACCGGTCAAATGCGCCCCATCAGCAGCAGGACGACGACGATCAGCAGGACGAGGCCGAGACCGCCCGACGGCGCGTAGCCCCAGTTGCGGCTGTGCCCCCAGGTCGGCAGCGCGCCGATGAGAACGAGGATCAGAATGACGATCAAGATCGTGCCGAGCATGGTGGCATCCCTTCATTTTGCTACGCAGGCGCAACAGTCGCCGGCGCCGGATGTTCCCGCCTGCCCGACCGCTCCATCGCGAATGGCAGTGGCAGTGGCAGTGGCACGAGGTACCTAGCGCAACGCCTGTGCCGACAATCCTCCGCAATCGACCTTCGGCACCGGCAGGCCGCGCCCGGCATCGTCCTTCGTGCGCAGGCTTCCGAGCAAGGCGCCGACCTTGCCGAGCAGCCCCGACTTCGGCGCCGCGCCTTCGGCGTTCACCAGCGACAGCGCGGGCTTGGAGAAGGTGCCGCCGACGCGGATCTTCGCGGCAAGCTGGATCGGGTCGGGGTTCTTCGAGCGGCCCGCGAACAGCAGGGCGAGCTGCTCGGTCGCGAGCGACGCTGAACCGCTCCCGTCCGAGCGCCCGACCGGCGTGTCGAGCACCAGCGTCTTCGGTCCGAGCGTTCCGCCCTTCACCGCGAAGTCCGAGACGAGACAATTGACCGGCACGCGCGCGGTCGCGCTCCCGCCGATCGCCGCGCCGATCGAGTCGAGCACATCGCCACTGGCGAAGATCGCGAGCTTCTTGCGCATCGTGCCGCCGCGCATGACGATGGCGATCCGGCCGTCGGCGCGCGCGAAGGCCGCGCGGATGTCGCGCCCTGACCCCGCCAGCCGGAAGCGGGCCTCGACCGGGCCGTCGATGTCCTCGCCGCTGCCGAGCAGGTCTGAGAGCATGATGCCCTTCTGCCGCAGGTCGATGGCAAGCTGCGGGTCGCCGCTGCGGTGCGCGACCCGCACGCTTCCGGTCAGGGCACCCCGCGTCAGCTGGATGGTCAGCGGCGAGAGCGTCAGGATGCGATGGTCCATCGTCATAGTGCCCCGAAAACCCTGGACGATGCTGTCGTGCTGCATGAGCAGCCGCTTCGCCCACACGCGCAGACTGCCACCGACCTTGCCGAGCTTCTCGAAATGGATCTGGGTGTCGGGAATGATGCGCGGGCCGACCGCCCTGCGCTTCGCCGCCGCGACCGCAAGCCCCTTGTCGGACGAAAGGTCGTTGAAATCGAGCGTCTCGGCAGCGAGCGTCCCGTTGAGGATCGTCCGCCCGTCGCGCTTCTTGACCAGCAGGTTACCCGCAAAGGTCGAGCGGCCGATCCGTCCCGAGATGCTCTTGATCGTCCAGTCGGGCTTGTCGCGCCGCACGGTCGCCTTCAAGGCAAAATCCTGCGTGCCGGGCAGGCCCGCCTCGATGATGTCGTCGAGATAGACGATGTCCGGGCCGGAGGCGGTCATCGTCGCATCGAAACCGGTGATATCGAGCACCCGGTCCGTCGACCCGGACGCCTCGAGCGCCAGCAGCGGCGAGACAACCGACAGGCGGATCGGCCAGCGCGCATCGGCGGCCGCACCGTCGATGACGCCGCCCGACGCCGTCATCCGCATCGGCTGGCCGCGATGCGTGCCCGTACCACTGATCGAAAGGCCGCGCGCGACATCGACCGAAAGCGCCGCGTCGAGCGTCATCTTCCATTTGTCCTCGCGCAGGTGGAGGCGGCTGTTGCTGATGGTCAGATGCCCAAGGCCGCTGTCGCCCGGCCTCTTGTTGCGTTTGCGCTTTGACCAGTTCGACCGGCCATCGGCAAGGCGGACGAGATGGAGATCGAGCCCGGTCACGTCGATGCTTTCGGGCCTGAACCGGCCGATCAGCACCGGCAAGAGCGGCACGCGCAGCACGGCCGTCTCGACGCGCGCGAAGTCGCCGGTCCCCGCCCAGGACGGCTGGGCGATGCGGATGCCCGACACCCGGATGCGCGGGCTGAGCGAGAGGTTGTCAAGGCGATCGATCGCGACGATCGAGGCGGGCGCATCGAAGCGATCGCTCAACCGGGCTTCCGCGAACCCCTTGAGCAGGCCGAGCGGCATCAGCGCGAGGACGGCAAGCACCGCCACCGGAAGGGCGACGACGAGCGCTGCGATCCATTTCCACCAGGTGCGACCGGCCAACATCATCCCCTTTGCATCCGGCACACGCCGTCGCCGCTAAACCCTGCTGCGGTCCGCGAGTTCCTGCACGCCCCCGGGCGAAAAACGCCGTCCGCCCCCATGCGGCGCCGGTCATGCCCATGGTGCCTGCATCAGGGATCGAAAAAACGAGCGTGCCGCCGCGCGGGAGCGCGCCGTCCGCACCGCGTGCAGGGGGGCGTCTGGTCATGGTTTTGCGCCGTTCCCATTGCCCCGCGGTCGTGCCGCGCGGACGCTATGCGGCGAAGGCAAGCCGGTCGCGGCCCGATCGCTTCGCGTCATAAAGCGCCGCGTCGGCGGCCGCGAGCACGGCCTCCATCGGGGTCGTCGCGTCATAGTGAGCGACGCCGCCGCTGACGGTGATGCGGATCAGATGTCCGTTGATCATCGCCATCGAGGCAGCCGCTGCCGCGCGCACCCGGTTACAGATGAGTTCCGCCTGTTCAGGCGTCGCTCCGGGCAGGACGATCAAGAATTCCTCGCCGCCGAAGCGCGCGATATAGTCGAAGTCGCGGATCTTCCCGCGGGCGCATTCGGCGACGTTCCGGAGCACCTCGTCGCCGGCCGCATGGCCGAACTGGTCGTTGACGCGCTTGAAATGATCGATGTCGAACATCGCCACGCAACCGCCTTCATCGGGGCCGACGCCCGAGAGGAGGAGGTCGAAGAAGCCGTCGAATGCCCGCCGGTTCGGCACGCCGGTCAGCCGGTCGGTGAGCGCAGCATGTACCAGGCGCTGTTCCACCGTCTTGCGATGCGCGACGTCGCGGACCGCGCTCACCACGCCCGTGACCGCGCCGTCGTCGTCGAGCACCGCACGCGTATGGGTCTCGAACCAGCACAGCGCGCCGCTCGCGGTCACCGCGCGGTACTCGACGGTCACCGTGCGCGCGGGGTCCGCGAGCGCATCGAGATGCGCCTGGCGCACCGGTGCGACGTCCTCATCATAGACGAGATCGATGGCATTGCGCCCGATGACCGTCCGCGGATCGAACCCGCCGACGCCCGCGCCAATGCGGGCACCGGAAAAAAACGCGATGCTTCTCTGACATCATCGCGGCACAGCGTGCCGCCTGTCACGCCAGCGACGGCCGCGTGACCGTCTCCTCATCGATGATCGTCCGGATCGCGCGCGCAAAGGCTTCGGGATCATCGAGCTTGTGCGCGACCGCCGCGATGCGCCGCCGCCGATAGGGGATCGGCGGATCGATATGCACCATGATATTTGGCCAGGTCGCGAGCGCCAGATTGACGACATCGGGCGCCTTCAGCGCACCCGGATCCCAATGGTTGCTCAGCCCCGTCACCTGCGCGACGGGGATCGAAATGACCTTCAGCTGGCCAGTACGCATGGTGAGCATGCGATCGGCGATGGTGACCGGCTCCCGCCTGATCGCACGGAGGAGGAGCAGCAGCGCAACGACGGCGGACACGTCAATCACCGCGAGAACCACCGCGACCGCGGTGCCCCATAGTGCCGCGGCCAGGAGATGGACGACGACGGTTTCGATCAGGGCCAGCGTCAGCAGGACGCCAAGGTTCGGGGTCACGCTGCGGTGATAGGCGAACCGCGCAGGTGGTTCGGTCACACGGACGCTCCCGAACACCACTGCACGATGGGCCTCTGCCGATCCGAAATCCCGCAGGTTGTGCGCCGGAGCCCACGCTTGCCGAAAGCGCCAGCTTTGGAACGCCGGCCGGTTATGTGACGATCCTCAGAGTTGGCCGCGCGCGCGGCGAGGCCACGGAGCCGCCCCGCATCTTGCTGGCCAGGACGCGCAGCTCCGCCGACACGTGGTGCTCGAACGCGTCGACCATGTCAGCGGCCTCGTCATGGTTACGATCGAATTTCGTGCTTTGCGCCGCCATGTCCACGATCGCCTGGCACAGGGCGTCCGTCGCCGAGGCAAGGCTCACGCTGATCTCGCTCGACCCCGGCATGCGGGCCGATTCAAGCAATGCGTTCACGACCGCCAGCGCGGCCCGCTCCCGGTAGCTGTCATTGTCCTGCGTCATGATTCCCCCCTGCCCCGCCCGCCCGTCTTCGCCCATGATTTTCGCCCGGGCCATGGACAGACCAGCTGCCGACGATCAGCATAGCGGACGCCGACAGAACGAGGAACTCTTTGCCGATCAACAAGTTGGATCGCCCGTGTGTGGGTAACGCGACACATCGACAATGAAGCGCCGCGCCCTGCGGCGCTTTGTGGGGCGCAGGCCGGGAACAGCCTCGAATCTCTCCCGGCCGCGCCTTTCGCGCCAGGCAAATATCGGCCAGGTCCCATTGCCCATAGGTCGCATATCCGGAAAGCAGGTCACCCGCGCGCGCGCCACCGCCGCGTCATGCGGGGACCGGGTCGCAAACCCTCGATGACCCGCATCACGCGCACCGGGACTGCATCGAACGACCTCTATCTGAACTGCCGTTGCAAACGGCCCTCTTCTACACGCCGCACGACAATCCCGCGATAACGTGGATCAATTCACGTGCGGACACGCCGGTCTATGGTCGGCCGGTGGCCACAGCAGCGGGGCCTGCCCTGCGGCCGGTTCACCGGCGCGTAAGACATTGAATGTAAAGGGCCGCGGACGCGAGAGCCGGAGAAACCGAATGTTCTATGCCTGGCGGTATGAGATGGCGCTGAAGACGCTGGGGTTCGCGCCGGATGCGTTCCCGGCGCTGGACCATCGCGACGCGCTGAAAGCCGGACACGACCGCGGCGACACGCCACAGGAAGCCGTGCTCGTGCTGGCATCGCACGCGCACGCGCGGCATCGATCGCGGCAAATGTCGGCAACGGTACGGGACTGGATACTCGGCGGGAAGATCGACCTCAACAAACCCCATGTTCACGCCGCCTTTCACCGCCTTTCGCAAACGGTGACGGTGGACTGACCCGCAAGGTGCGGCTGTGACGCGTGGCGCGGCATGGCGTGGAGTAGCGTGCCTTAACGTGGTGTGCGGGGCATCCCGGAACGACAGATCGATCCGCGTCCCCAATTCTTTCCATCGCCGCGGCCTCGTGACAGGCTAGAACGGCAGTTCCTCGCCTTCATAATCGAACAGCTTGCCGCTGTCGGTGATTCCGAGCGCCTCGATGACGTCGAGCAGCTGCAGCGCGGCACGGTCCGGCGTGAACAATCGGGCGGGGTGGACATTGCCCTGATAGGGTCGCGAGAGCGACGTATCGACCGTCCCCGGATGGAGAGCGACGACAATGGCGCGACCGTTGCGGCGCCGTTCTTCGATCGCCAGATTGCGCACCATCATGTTGAGTGCGGCTTTCGAGGCCCGGTAGCCATGCCATCCGCCAAGACGGTTGTCGCCGATCGACCCGACCCGGGCCGACAGGACCGCGAAAACGACGTGCCCGCTCCTGGCCATTAGGGGCAGGAAGTGTTTTGCGACCAGCGCCGGGCCGATCGCGTTGACCGCGTAAAGCCGCGCGAGCCATTCGGGCGCGAGATCCTGCAACGCCTTTTCAGGCATCTGTCCGTCTTCATGCAACAGCCCGGTCGCCACGATCACCAGGCGCGGCGCGACCCCGCGGCCGACCAGCGCCGCCGCAGCGGCGATGCTTGCCTCGTCGAGCAGGTCCAAGTGCTGCGGTCCGGATCGCGACCGGGCAAAGCCATGGACGGTCTCGTAGGTGCCTTCCTCGCGAAGCGCGTCTTCGAACGCCCGGCCGATGCCGCCGGACGCCCCGATCACGACTGCCGCGCCGGTCATTGCGCTGCCCGCGCAGGAACAGGATCGTCAAAGGCACGCACCGAGATCTCCAGGGGACTATCGTTTCCGCACGCGCTCTAGGGTCAAGCAGACCGGTTGCACAACGTTATCGCGCCGGTTGGACGCGGCGATCGCCTACCCATATGCGGCAGGCGCGCGGGCCCACCCCGGCGCGGCAGGCTCGAGGGATGCTAGAAACGCGGCGGCACTGTCGCGGTACGCCTGTCGAGTCTCCACCGACATGCGATCCCAGCTGGCGTACATGTTTGTCATGCGGCGATTGCGGCGAAAGCGCTTTTCGTGCCGGGCGAGAAAATCCCAGTACAAGGCATTGAAGGGACAGGCATCGGGGCCGGTCTTCTGCTTCACATCGTAGCGGCATCGCGCGCAATGATCGGACATCCGGTTGATATAGGCGCCGCCGCCCGCATAGGGTTTCGTCGCCATGCGCCCGCCGTCGGCGTGCTGGCTCATCGCAATGACGTTCGGCAGCTCGACCCACTCATATGCGTCCGCGTAGACAACGAGAAACCAGTCGGCGACGTCCTGCGGCAGTACGCCCGCCAGCATCGCGAAATTGCCGAGGACCATCAGGCGCTGGATGTGATGGGCATAGGAGTTGTCGCGCGTGTTGCGGATCGCCTCGGCCATGCATCGCATGTCGGTTTCCCCGGTCCAGTAGAATTCGGGCAGCGGCCGCGTCGCCGCCAGCGCATTGGCATGAGCGACCTCCGGCATTTCGAGCCAGTAATAGCCGCGGACATATTCGCGCCATCCGATGATCTGCCGGATGAAGCCCTCCACGGCGTTGAGCGGAACCCTGCCTGCGGCGAACGCCTCCGCGGCAGCGTCGCAGACGTCGATCGGGCACAGCAGGCCGAGGTTCAGCGCGGGACTGAGCCAGCTGTGAAAAAGCCAGTCCTCGCCGGTCACCATCGCGTCCTGGTAGGTTCCGAAATCGGGCAGCGCGGTAGCGACGAAATGCGCAAGCGCCGCACGGGCCTGATCCGCCGTGACCGGCAGGTCGAACCCCTCGAGACGGCCGAAATGCGTGGCGAACCGCGCCGCGACAAGATCGAGCACGGCAGCTGTCGTCGCATCCGGCGCGAATGACATGGGTTGCGGAAACCGGAGGCCCCGCTTCGGCGGTGCCCGGTTCTGCGCATCGAGGTTCCACTGGCCGCCGACCGGTTGCCCCTCCGCGGTCATGAGCAGGCCGGTCTTGCGCCGCATCGCGCGGTAGAAGAACTCCATGACCAGATCGTTGCGCGATTGTGCCCATGTCTGGAATTCGAGGATCCCGCAGATGAAGCGATCGTCGGCCAGCATGTCGACCGGGCGTCCGAAACGCTTCGACCACCCGTCGATCGCGCGCTTGACCCGCCACTCGCCAGGCTCGACGATCCGGATCGACCGGATCTCATGCCGTGTCAGGGCGCGTTCGACTTCGCCGGTGAAGCTGCCGGTGTTGTCCGGATCGTCGAGAGCGACGTAATCGATCCTCCAGCCCGCCGCCCGCAGTTCATCGGCGAAATGGCGCATCGCGGAGAGGACCAGCACGATCTTGCGCTTGTGGTGCCGGACATAGCGCGTCTCGTCGGCAACCTCCATCATGAGGACGACCGCATCCGCAGGCGATGTCTCGCGCAGCGAGGCGAGATTGTGGGAGAGCTGGTCGCCAAGGACAGGGACAAGAACAGTCATCGGCTGCGCAACGCCGCAATGCTGCACAGGATGCATCATACGGGATCGAGACTGTCAGCCCAGCCCGAACGGCACTGTCCCGGGAGGACGGACGATCCATGCGCTGCATCCGGCGGGAGCATGGTTGGGCCTCGACCCGGCAATGCCGGGCCGGAAGTCCGGCGCAGCCCTTCGACGCGAGCGATCGCGAAGACTCCGTCCCGGACCGCCTTCAATCCGCGACGCGGTCGCCGGCAATGCTGCCGTGACCGGAACGGAACCCCCCGCTCGTGCGTAGCGGCTTCCTCTCCACGTCAAGGCCAGGCCGATGACCACCGTCGATTCTTTAAAGAGCGCGCCCGCCCACCCGATCCATGCGATGCTGGCGGCCTACCCGCTCGCCTTCTTCAGCGCCGCGCTGGTTACCGACATCCTCTATGTCAATTCGCCGCAGCCCCAATGGTCGAACTTCTCGGTCTGGCTGATCACCTTCGGCCTGATCATGGGCGTCGCCGCGGCGGCTGCCGGCATCGCCGATGCGCTCCTGAACCGTGGCCGGCCGCGCCGGCACTCCTGGCTGCACAGCCTGGGTACGCTGCTGATGCTCGTCCTCGCGCTGGTCAACGCCTTTGTCCACAGCCGCGACGGCTGGACCGCCGTCATGCCGGCAGGACTCATCCTCTCGGCGATCGTCGCGCTGCTCGCGCTCGTCACCAGCTGGGCCGGCTATGCGCTCTGCAGCGTCCGGGAGGCATGATCATGCGCCTCATGTCCTTCCTCGGCACGACAACGGCAGCCCTGGTGCTTGCCGCGTGCAGCAATGGCGGCGGATCGCCGGACGACCAGCTCGGTCCCAACCCGAAGCTGCCTCCCCAAAACCAGTATCTCGTGCCGCCGATGCACATTGCACGCCCCACGCCATGGGGGGATGCCCTGCCGACGGTCGCACCCGGCCTCAGGGTCGCGGCCTTTGCGACCGGCTTCAAGAATGTGCGCACGCTCTACACCCTGCCCAATGGCGACATCCTCGCGGTCGAACCCAAGGCGCCACAGGAGCCGGTGACACGGCCGAAGGACATTCTCGTCGGATGGATCCAGAGCCTTGGCCACAGCGGGGTGAAAGGCGCCGACCAGATCACCCTGCTTCGCGACGCCGATGGCGACGGCAAGCCCGAACTGCGGACCGTTTTTCTCGACCATCTGCAGTCGCCCTTCGGCATCGTTCTCGTCGGGACCGACCTCTATGTCGCGAACAGCGACGGGATCGTGCGCTACGCCTATACGCCCGGCGCGACACGCATCGCCGATCGCGGAACGCTCCTCACCGAACTGCCCGGCGGGCTGATCAACCATCACTGGACCAAGAGCCTGACGGCGAGCCCGGACGGCACCAAGCTCTATGTCGGCATCGGCTCGAACAGCAACATCACTGAAGCCGGGATGGAAGCCGAAAAGGATCGGGCGCGCATCTGGGAAGTCGATCGCATGACCGGCGCGCACCGCGACTTTGCGACCGGCCTGCGCAACCCGAACGGCCTCAGGTTCAATCCCGAGAGCGGCCAGCTCTGGGCGGTGATCAACGAGCGCGACGAGCTCGGCCCAGATCTCGTCCCCGATTACATGACCTCGGTGAAGGACGGCGCCTTCTACGGCTGGCCATGGAGCTACTGGGGCAAGCATGTCGACCCGCGCGTGATGCCGCAGCGGCCCGACAGGGTCGCAAAAGCGATCCCGCCCGACTACAGCCTGAGCTCGCATGTCGCGCCGCTCGACCTCATTTTCGCGCAAGGACCCAGCCTCGGCGCGCGTTTTGCCAACGGGGCCTTTATTGGCGAACATGGCAGCTGGAACCGGGGCGCCTTCAACGGTTACAAAGTGATGTTCGTCCCCTTCGCCAACGGGCGGCCGGCCGGCAAGCCACAGGATGTCGTCACGGGTTTTCTAGATGACAGGAACCGTGCGCGCGGTCGCCCGGTCGGCCTGGCGTTCGACAAGGCCGGTGCGTTGCTTATCGCCGACGACCTGGCCAATGTGATCTGGCGCGTGACTGCAATCCGGTGAGCCGACCGGCAGTCCCGCGACGACCGGTCGCACGCCTCCGCTGGGGTGCTGGGCTTGCAGAGGCGCGCTGGCCATCGCATGAAACATGGTTCGACGTCGCAATGCCGATCGCAAGGAGGCGGTGCGCGTGCCGTTAAAGGTCAGGGTGACGCGTCATGCGGTGCCGGAAATGCGAGATCGGTTGAATGCTGCAGGCTGAGCTCCCCAAACGCGCCGCTGTCCTCGTCGTCGAGGACGAAGCGATGCTGCGGCTGATGGCGGTCGACGTCGTCGAAGACGCCGGGTTCGAGGCGCTCGAGGCCTGCGATGCGGACGAGGCCATGACGATCCTGGAGCGGCGGCCCGACATCCGCATCCTGTTCACCGACATCCGCATGCCGGGTTCGATGGACGGCCTGTCGCTCGCGCGCACGGTCAAGGACCGCTGGCCGCCGGTCAAGATCGTGCTGACCTCGGGTCACTGCAGCGAAGGCGATGTCGACGCCGCGCTCGAGAGCCTGTTCTTCGCCAAGCCCTATGATATCGGGCGCGTCGGCACGGCCCTGCGCGCGCTCGTTCACTGACCCCGCACGGGGCTGGCGTGCGGCCTACCCCCGGTTTGTCGGGCAAGACGGGCGACAATCCCCGCTCAGCTTCGTTCGCGTGGCAACGCCGCGCAATTCAGCCTCGCCGCCAAATTGCACGTCCGTGCGTTCAGGCGCGATGAGCACCCAAGGCCCCGGACAGCGCAACCTCGTCGTCTGGGCCGCGCTGCTCGCCAATCTCGGTATCGGCATGGCAAAATTCGTGGCAGCGGCGATCACCGGCTCGACGGCAATGCTGACCGAAGGCATTCACTCGGTCGTCGACAGTGGCAATCAGGTTCTTCTGCTCTACGGCGAGCGCCGTGCCAGGAAACCGCCCGATGCGATCCATCCCTTCGGCTATGGTCGTGAGCTCTATTTCTGGGCGTTCGTGGTTGCGATCCTGATCTTTGCCGTTGGCGCCGTCGTCTCGATCTATGAAGGCTGGCTCCACTGGGCCGAGCCCGAGCCGCTGCGGCCGCCGCTGATCAACTATCTCGTGCTCGGCGTCGCCTTTGCGCTCGAAGGCACGTCCTGGGCGATCGCGCTCAAGGCGTTCGGGAGTGCAAAAGGCGATGCTGGCTGGTGGCAGGCCGTTCGCGATTCGAAGGACCCGGCGACATTCACGGTGCTGTTCGAGGACAGCGCCGCGCTCGTCGGGCTCGTCATTGCCGCGATCGGTGTCTGGGCGAGCCACGCGTTCGACGATCCGCGGCTCGATGGCCTGGCCTCGATCGCGATCGGCGTGGTGCTCGCCGTCGTTGCGGTGTTCCTGGCGCGCGAAGCCAAGGGCCTGCTGATCGGCGAACGGGCCGATCCCGCAATGATCGCCGGCATTGCCGCGATCGTCCGGGGCCATGCGGCGATCACGACGGTCAACCACGTCCGGACGATCCATACCGCGCCGAACCAGGTCTTCGCGGCAATCAGCGCGGATTTCGACGACAGCGTGCGCATGGGGGATGCCGAACGGCTGATCGAAGAGATCGAGGACGATCTCCGCAAGGCGTATCCGCAGCTCTCGTCCATCTACATCCGGCCGGAGAAGCGGGAGCAGGCAGCGCAACTGCGGCGCGACGGCTCGTAAGGCGGGCGGGAGGGCCTGCGCGCGCAACGAATGCCGGCAGCCCCGCGTTCACGCCGTCCGTCTCGACCAGGATGAGCCCGTGCACCATCTCCCAACCCGCGTTTTCGCTGCCCCGCTTCTCGCCGCAATGCTCGTGGCAGCGGCATCGCCCGCCCACTCGTCGCCACCTTCGCGCGCAGCGGGCCAGAACGGTCCGGATGCCGCTGCGGCCGTACGCCCTGCGGTCGATCTGGAGGTGCTTCACCTCCAGGTGGTCCTCGACAAGCTCGGGTTCGGTCCCGGCGTGCTCGACGGCAAGGGCGGCACCTCGCTGGTCAATGCACTCAAGGGTTACCAGCAGGCGAACGGCCTGCGCGTAACGGGCACGAACGATGCAGCGACGCGCGCATCGCTTGCCCCGTACGGCCGCTGGCCCGCGACACGGACGCTGGCGCTGTCCGCCGGTGACCTGAGCGGCCCGTTTACCTGGCCGTTCCCGAAGGACCCGGTCGACCAGGCCAAGCTGCCCGCGCTCGCCTACCGCAATGCCGTCGAGGCGCTCGCCGAGCGCTTTCACACCACCCCGGCGACGCTTGTTGCCCTTAATCCGGGCGCGCGGCTGGTCGCGGGCGCGCAACTCGTCTTTCCGAACGCCCTGCCCTTCTCGCGCGCCTATTCGACCGACGACCCGGTCTGGGCGGCCACGCTCAACAGCCTCAACGTCGATGCGACCCAGCCGAAAGCGAAGCGCATCATCGTCGACAAGTCCGATGGCGTGCTGAGAGTATTCGACGACAGGGATCGCCTCGTCGCGCAGTTTACCGCGACCATGGGTTCGGCGCGCGATCCGCTGCCCATAGGCCGGTGGACTGTCCGGGGCGCCGACCACAATCCCAAATGGACCTATAATCCCGCGACCCTGAAGCGCGCCGACAAGTCCGATCCCAAGGTCGATGTCCCGGCTGGACCCAACAGCCCGGTCGGCGTGGTTTGGCTCGACCTGTCCAAGCCGCATTACGGGATCCACGGGACGAACGAACCCGAGAAGATTGGCCGCGCGGAATCGAACGGATGCATCCGGCTGACAAACTGGGACGCGGCGCGGCTGGCCTTGATGACACGGCCCGGAACACCTGCCATCTTCCAGCCATGAACCGGTTCGGCTGGGGCGTGACGACCATGATCGTTGCCACGCTCGTCCTTGCCTTTTGCGCGCGCGACGGCGGCATGTCCGGACGGCAGGGCGCTACCGATGCGAGGGCGCAGGCCGACCCGGCGCTCGTCGTGCCTGTCGCAGGCGTGCGACCGGACCAACTCGTCGACAGCTGGCACGAACCGCGCGGCGGCGGCACGCGCGCCCATGAAGCGCTCGACATTCCAGCGCCGGGCGGGACACCGGTCCGCGCCGCCTTTGCCGGAACCGTCACGAAGATATTCACCAGTACGGCCGGTGGCCTGACCCTCTACATCCGCGCTGGCGATCTCCAGGGCTATTACGCCCATCTCTCCGGCTATGTGGCAGGCCTGCGCGAGGGTCAGCACGTCATGGCAGGTGAGACGGTGGCGTTCGTCGGCGACACCGGCAACGCCGGACAAGGCAACACGCATCTGCATTTTGCGCTTCACCGGATGCGCCCGGGCGAGGGCTGGTGGCAGGGCACGCCCTTCAATCCCTTTCCGCTCCTGGGCGGCGCGCAGCGCTAGCCCGGACGGTGTCCCATCCCGGCAGCGAAGCTAATTCCGGCGGACGTCCGGCTCGCAAAAGACCAGTCGCTCGCCCTGCCAGAGCTCGCAGCGGTCATGAAGGTGCAGCTGGACGATGGCGATCGCGGTGCGATCGTCGGCGGCATCGATTGGCTCGGCGGGAAGCCTTCGTCCGCGCACGTCGAAACAATAGAGACGATAGGCGCTGCCTTGCCGCGCATCACCGTCGATGTCGTGATCCCTGTCTGTCATCCTCGCCCCCCGGCGTCGCAGGCGGGAGCACGGGGGCTCTCAGTCCGGACCATGCCGAGCAGTCGCCGCGGATAAGGCGGTCTAACACGCGCGGCAGCGATCGCGATTGATCTCGATCACATGCCGAGAAGACTTTCGCAGCGCTTCACTCGGCTCGTCGCACCGCTTCCGAAACGACGGGATCGCTTGGCAGGTGAGACTGTTGAGATGCATGGGTTCCAACACCAGGGACGCCAAGAGGAGACGGATGATGGGTAATCAGGACCAGAGCAACAACGCCAACCAGAACAGCGATCAGGCCAACCAGGCAGGCCAGGACAACCAGAACCAGGACCGCGCGCAGAACTTCGACCGCCAGCAGAACCAGCAGGGCGGTACGCAGGGCGGCAACCAGGATCCGAACCCCGATCGCCAGCAGAGCGACACCAGCATCGACGACGACGACGATGCTGGCGGCACGCAGCAGCGCTGACGGCGAGGACCGCTCGCCGACGGGAAGGGCCGCGCAAGCGGCCCTTTTTCGTATCTGCGCCACGCCCATGCGGGCGGTCGCCCGCGAAACCGCCGCCCCCGCGTACGTGGGTGACGCGGCAATGCGGCGACGGGCCGGAACTATGTGACGGGCCAGGGTTTGAGACGGCTTGGACCGGAGACACTGTCATGACCGACGATACGCCTAACCGTCCGGACGAAAGCGATGTCCGCCCGTCCGTCGCCACCACGGCGAAACCGCCGCGAGCGTCCGCTCCCAAGCCCGCAGCCAAGACCGCAACCCAGCCGTCTGCCGTGCGTGGTGGGCCGAGAGCACCGGCATCGCGCAAGCGGGCCTCCGGGGCACGCACCGCAGCCGCTGCTCCGGCCAGGGCGACCCCGTCCGCCAAGCCGTCGGCGCGCAAGGGACGTGGCAGGACGGCAGGCAAGGCAGCATCATCGACTGCCAAAAAATTTTCGAGCGCCGTCAAAGCTGCCGCAGTTGATGCGGCGACGAGCGCCGCGCCCGTGACGGAGGCGATCGAGAATGCTGCGGAACGGACGGTGCGGACGGTCGGCAAGACCGCGCGCACGGCGAAAGCGACGGTGCGGCGCGAGTCCGCGACGGTCAAGGATCGCGCGAAGACCGCGACGCGCGACCTCGGCAGGTCTGCAGGAAAGGCCAGGGCGCGTGCGGCCAGGGCTGCCACGGGGACGACCGCGAAGGCGCTCGGCGCGGCGGCGGCGGGCCTTGTGGCGGGTTTCGCGCTCAACCTCGGCCGCAAGGTCATTGTCCAGGCACCGAGCACGCTCGCCGGCGACTGGTTGGCGGCGATCAAGGCTGAGCACAAACTCGTACTGGCGCTGTTCGACAAGCTGCAGGCGACCGACAGCAGCCAGACGGCGCAACGCACCACGCTCCTCGCCCAGCTCAAACATGCGCTCGGCAAGCATGCGTTCACCGAGGAGAATGTGATCTACCCCGCGCTGCGCGCCTGGGGCGACAAGGCCGACGCCGACAAGCTCAACCATGACCATGGCTATGTGAAGCAATATCTCTACGAGCTCGACGTCGCCAACAAGGCGTCGCCCGCATTCCTCGGGCAGGTTGGCGATTTCCGGGCTGCGGTGGAAACGCATGTCCGCGAGGAAGAGGATGCCATCTTCCCGCCACTGCACAGGTCGCTCGGAAAGGCCGGCAATGCGAAACTGACGGCCCAGGCCAACAAGGAAGGTTTCAAGCTGGCCTGACCCGGTCCACGGTCAGGAAAAATAGCCCGGCGATAGCGCCGGGCCAGGGAAAATCACGGTTCGTGATTTTGGGTCGCGGGCGTGCCGGTAATGTGCGCGAATGCAGGAGGATAGGACGGATCGGACATCCGCGGCGGCGACTCGATCGGCGTGCCGGGGTTTGCGTGCGATCGCGCCTCGATCCCCTGGACGATCGGCAAGCGCGCGCATGCCGCGACATTCCACGTTACGCCGCGCCCCAAACCGAGCCACGCGCCGCTTTGTTCCCATTTCGTTCCCGTGCTAGATCTGGCCTGCACGTCTTGCCACCGAGTCGATCATGTCCCGCCTTCATGCCTGTGCCGCCACGCCTGCCGCGATCTCCGCCCGTTTCGGCATCGATCCCGTGCCGGATGTCGGCATTCCCGAGGAAACCGTCGAGGGGACGACCGGCATCGTGGTTTTCGAGACGGGCGGCCGGCGGCAGCTCAAGCGCATGCCCTGGGGGTTTCCGCGGTTCGCGCGCGCGATGCACCGCCGCGGCGAGGCGCCGGAGCGGCTCGGGCTCGTCGCCGACCTGACCAATCCGATGTGGGATGAGATGGTCCGCGACCCGCGCTACCGTTGCCTGATCCCGATCACCCATTTCGCCAATCCCGACGGAGCGCCCGGACGCAGGACGCGCACCTGGTTCTCGATTCCGGGCGACGATGGCAATCCGGCGGGCCTCATGGCCTGGGCGGGGTTCTGCCGGTCGCTCGCCGGTCACGGTGCCTGCCATGCCGGCATGACCATGACGGCCAACGACGCGGTGCTCGCGACCAACGATCGCATGCCGGTCCTGCTCGCACTCCATGAGTACGACCAGTGGCTCCATGGCGGCGTCGAGGACGTCATCCGCTTACAGTTCCGGCCTCCCGTCGACGCGCGAACCATGGTCGTGACCCCCACGAAACACCTGTGGCGAAGCGGCAAGGGGCCGCCACGGACGCGCGCCATCCTGCCAGAAAGCGTGATGCCTCCCGGCCGCGCGCAATTCGGGCTCGACCTGTGACCGCGTCCGTCACTGCCCGGAACGCACGCCAGCCCGATCTTTTCGGTGCGGAGCAGGCGCATCCAGCCGGATCCCACGACGGGCAGGCGGACGCGCGGGCGATCCCGGCCATTCCAGGTCTCGCGGTTGCCGCCGATGCCATCACGTGTGCCGAGGAACGCGCGCTCATCGACCGGGTCGAAGCCGCACCGCTCGCACCGTTCCGATACCAGCAATGGGAAGGCCGCCGCCTGACCCATGCCTATGGCTGGTCCTATGATTTCGTGCGCGGGCAGGTGATCGAGGCCGATCCCCTGCCCGGCTGGCTGCTGCCGCTGCGCGCGCGTGCCGCGCGCTTCGCGGCGCTCGATCCCGCCGCGCTCGTCCAGGCGCTGCTCATCCGCTATGATCCGGGCGCTACGATCGGCTGGCACCGGGACCGGCCGATGTTCGATGATGTCATCGGTCTCTCGCTGGGTACGCCCGCCACGCTCCGCCTGCGGCGGCGTATCCCCGGCGGCTTCGCGCGCGCCAATGCGCCGCTCGCGCCGCGCGCCTTCTACCATCTTGCAGGCGAGGTCCGGCACGCGTGGGAACACAGCATCGCGGCCCTTCCCGCCCCGCGCTGGTCGATCACCTTCCGCAGCCTCGCCGCCATGGCTGGCCTCCGCGCCGGTTGATCGAGATCAATGCATAGTCGTTACGGGCAGCGTAGGTAAGCGTCCACGACAAACGGAATATTTCGCGGTAGGAACAGCACCGCAGAGCGCCTGCCGTCCTGCTGAGTCTTCGCACAGCCCCCGGCCACGCGAGTGGCCTGGGGACGATCGCGCGATGCGGCGGAACAAGGGCAGGCAGCGCATGAGTACCGACAATCGACGCATATCCACCGGCAATACCGGTCTCGATCTGGTGCTTCGCGGCGGACTGCCCGCCAATCGCCTTTTTCTCGTCGAAGGCATGCCGGGCTCGGGCAAGACGACGCTCGCGCTGCAGTTCCTGCTCGACGGTCTCGCGGCTGGCGAGAACGTCCTCTATATCACCCTGTCCGAGACGAGCGAGGAGCTCAATGTCGTCGCGCAGTCGCATGGCTGGTCGCTCGACGGCGTCAACCTGTTCGAACTGGCCTCGGCGGAGGATGTGCTCGGCGTCGGGCGCGACCAGTCGATCCTGCACAGCTGGGAAATGGAACTCGGCGGCACGATCCAGCTGATCCGCGAGGAAGTCGAGAAGGTGAAGCCGAAGCGCATCGTGTTCGACAGCCTGTCGGAACTGCGCCTGCTCGCCCAGGATCCGCTGCGCTACCGGCGCCAGCTGCTGTTCCTGAAACAGTTCTTCGCCGGGCTCGAGACGACCGTTCTTCTCGTCGACGACCTGACCGGTTTCAACGGCGGCCGCGACAACCATCTCCACAGCCTGTGCCATGGCGTGATCACGCTCGAGCGGCTGACGCTCGAGTTCGGGGCGGCGCGCCGCCGCATGCAGATCCAGAAGATGCGCGGCGTGGACTTTATCGCGGGGTATCACGACCTCGTCATCCGCAAGGGCGGCATCGACATCTTCCCGCGTCTCATCGCTGCCGATCATCATTCGAGCTTCGTCGGCGAGGCGCTGCCGAGCGGCATCCCCGAACTCGACGCGCTGCTCAACGGCGGTCCGGCGCGCGGGACCTCGACGCTCGTCACAGGTCCGGCCGGGTCGGGCAAGACGACACTCGCGCTGCAATATCTCGACGCCGCGTGCGGACGCGGCGAACGTGCGGTCATTTACGAGTTCGACGAACGCATCGGCACGCTGGTCAGCCGCGCCGAGGCTTTCGGTATCGATCTCGAGGCGCGGATCGATGCGGGCTGCCTCAGCATCCGGCAGATGGATCCGGCCGAGATCGCGCCCGGCCAGTTCGCGGCGCTGATCCGCGAGGAGGTCGAGCAGCGGGACACAAAGATCGTGATGATCGACAGCCTCAACGGATATATGGCGTCGATGCCGCAGGAGCAGCAACTCGTTCTCCAGCTGCACGAGCTGCTGTCCTACCTCAACCAAGCCGGGATCGTGACTTTCCTGATCAATCCCCAGCAGGGCTTCTTCGGGACGATGCAGACGCACGGGCTGAACGTGTCCTATGTCGCCGACATCGTCATCCTGCTGCGCTTCTTCGAGAGCGAGGGCCGGATCCGCAAGGCGATCTCGATCGTGAAGAACCGCAGCGGCCAGCACGAGGACACCATCCGCGAGTTCAGGATCGATGGCCAGGGCGTGCGTGTGGGCGCGCCACTCGCCGAATTCCGCGGCGTGCTGACTGGAACCCCGGAATATACGGGCGAGAAGCTGCCGCTGATGGAAGACCGCGGCTAAGTGCATCGCTCGGCTTCCGAAGGCCATCGCGTGCTGGTCAGCGCGCCCTATGGCGACGACGCCAACAGCGTCGCGCGGCTCCTGACCGACTCCGGCTATGATACCGCAGTATGCGCGACGCTGGCCGAGGTCGCGGAGCGGATCGATGAGCATGTCGGGGCCGTGCTCATCACCGAGGAAGCGCTGCTCGCCGATCTCGGCCCCCTGCACCGCGTGCTCGAGGCCCAGCCTGCCTGGTCCGACGTGCCGTTCGTGCTTCTCGCCGGGCGCCAGGCCGGGCGTGCGATATCGACCGAGGCGATCCGCCGCCGCCTGCCCGACAGCGCGATCAACGTCGTCCTGCTGGAACGGCCGCTCAGCAGCGAATCGCTGCTGAGCGCGATCGCCTCGGCGATGCGCGCGCGCCAGAAACAGTTCGAAATCCGCGACCAGCTCGCGGCGCTCGTGAACGAGCGCAGCCGCCTGAACACCCTGCTCGACACGCTTCCCGTGGGGGTCGCCTTCGTCAATCCCGATGGCAGCACCCTGCTGTCCAATCCCGAGTTCCGGCGGTTCCTGCCGACGGGGGATATCCCGTCGAGGCTACCCGATGGCGAATTGCGCTGGGAGGGTTATGAGGCCGACGGCACGCGGATCAGGCGCGACCGGTTCGTCACCGCTCGCGCATTGAGGGGCGAGCGCGTGCAGGGGGTTGAGTTCCTCCACCGGCCGGAAAACGGCGCCGAGATCTGGACGCGCGTCAGCGGCATCCCGCTCGACGACGGGGGCACGGTGACCGGCGCGATATCGGTCATCGTCGATATCGACGAGCAGAAACGCGGCCAGACGGCCCTTGCCGACGCCGCGCAGAAGCTCGAGGCCCAGGTCGCCGAGCGCACCGAAGCGCTGACCGAAGCGCTCGCCAGGCTCGAGGCCGAAGCTGGCGAGCGGGAGCGCGCCGAAGCCGCCCTGCGCCAGAGCCAGAAGATGGAAGCGGTCGGCCAACTCACCGGCGGCATCGCGCACGACTTCAACAACATGCTCACCGGTATCATCGGTGCGATGGATATCATGAAGCGCCGCATCGCGACCGGCCGTCTCGACGACATCGGCCGGTTCATGGACGCGGCAAGCACCTCGGCGCAGCGTGCGGCCGGGCTCACGGCCCGCCTGCTCGCCTTTTCGCGGCGCCAGTCGCTCGACAGCCGCCCGACCGACATCGACGCGCTGGTCATTTCGCTCGAGGAACTGCTGCGCCGCACGCTGAGCGAACGGATCGAGCTCCAGATCATTCGCCGCCGCGACCTCCCCTCGGCGGTGGTCGACGCCAACCAGCTCGAAAGTGCGATCCTCAACCTCGCGATCAACGCGCGCGACGCGATGCCCGACGGCGGCAAGCTGACGGTCGAAGCCCGTCCGATGACGCTCGACCCGGACTATTGCGCAGCGCGCCCGGGCATTGCGCCGGGCGATTACGTCGTGATCGCGGTGTCCGACACCGGCGTCGGGATGGATCAGGCGACGCTCGACAAGGTGTTCGACCCGTTTTTCACGACCAAGCCGGTGGGCCAGGGCACGGGGCTCGGCCTCTCGATGGTCTATGGGTTCGCCAAGCAGTCGAACGGCCAGGTTCGAATCCATTCGGTCGTCGGCGAAGGCACGACCGTGAGCCTGTTCGTGCCCGCCGCCGCGCAGACCGCCGTGGACGAGGATGCGCCGCCCGCCGCCGTCCACCATGGCGACGGCGAGACGGTGCTCCTGGTCGAGGACGATGAATCGGTCCGCATGCTGGTGCGCGACGTGCTCGAGGAACTCGGCTATCGCGCGGTCGAGGCCGCCGAACCCGAGGCGGCGATCCGGCATCTGTCGAGCGGCCGCAAGTTCGACCTGATGATCTCGGACGTGGGCCTGCCGGGCATGAACGGCCGCCAGCTCGCCGAGATCGCGCGCGAGCACCTTGCGGACCTGCCGATCCTCTTCGTCACGGGCTATGCCGAGAATGCGGCAATCCGCGCCGGCTTTCTCGGCACCAACATGCAGATGATCACCAAGCCTTTCCAGATCGAAACCCTGTCGGCGAAGATCAGCGAGATGCTCGAGGGCTGAGCGCCATGCCGGCCGATCCGCGCACGGCCGGTGGCCACCCGGTCACGCCCGACGGCCGCTATTTCGTGGTCCGGGGACGGCTGTGGCGCATGGCGAACCCGGCACTCGGCGCCGAGGAGCGGCAACAGCTCGTCAACCGGCTGATGGCGGCGCGCCGCGCCGTCGGCGCTGCGAAACGCGCGCACGCCCGGCCGGCCGCGCATGCGGCGCATCAC
>APMI01019798.1_pt1 | contig 25556 bp, 17 predicted proteins | sample 667938 | NCBI WGS metagenome assembly APMI01 (sample SAMN01084076, study PRJNA167559) | wastewater metagenome | biome: Wastewater | place: Denmark: Ejby Moelle, Odense | collected 2011-11-28
TGATCGGCGGCATTACTTCCGTTATCATTATGGTGATATCTCAGAAAAGCCAGCGGCTGGGAGATATTGTGGCAGGTACGGTAGTGGTAAATACCAAAAGTAATTTAACCGTGAACGACACCATCTTTATGGAGGTGGCGCAAACCGACTACAAGGTTAAATTCCCCGAAGTAATGAGGTTGAGCGATCGTGATATCAACACGGTGAAGAATGTGCTGATGCAGGCGAAAAAAAGTAATAATTACGATATGTGTAACCGGGTTGCTTTTAAGGTACAGGAAGTACTGAAAGTTTCTACCGATATGTATGCCATCGATTTTTTAGAGAAGATCATGGCCGATTATAATTACCTGGCCACGAGAGAATGATCTGCAACTTCAATGGTGGCACATCCGCGTGCTAAATAACGATATAGAGTATTTGCAAGATACTTGTATTTGAATCCTCACTCAATAACATTTTATTTAAATTAAGCCACTGCTGGTATGGTTCAGATCACTGAACTTTGCCTTTCACAACAAAATATAATGTATGCCGGTAAAAATTGCATTGGTAACAGGTGGCAGCCGTGGCCTGGGAAAAGACATGGCCCTCAGCATTGCCCGAAAAGGTTTTGATGTGATCCTCACCTATCGCAACAGCGAAGCACAGGCCAATGAAGTGGTGACGCAAATTGAAGCACTCGGCCAACATGCTGCGGCATTGCAGTTGGATATGGGCGATATCGCATCGCTTGATAATTTTATGCAGCGTGTTTCGGGCGTTTTGCAAAATAAGTGGAACAGGGAGCGGTTTGATTTTTTGGTGAACAATGCAGGTATGGGCGGCACTGTTCTTTTTAAAGATGTGACGGAACAGTTCTTTGATGATTTTTTAAATGTCCATTTTAAAGGGGTGTATTTCATCACACAAAAATCACTGCCTTTGCTGAATGATGGTGGACGCATCATCAATATCTCTACCGGTACCACCCGTTTTGCCAATCCCGGGTACTCAGTATATGCTTCCATGAAGGGGGCGGTGGAAGTGTTCACGAAATACCTGGCGAAAGAACTGGGTGTAAGAGGCATTACTGCCAATGTACTGGCGCCCGGTCCGGTTGAAACAGATTTCAACAATGCAGCTATCCGGAGCAATCCACAATTAAAAAGCATGCTCGGCTCACTGTCACCGTTAGGTCGTGTAGGAGCCGCAGATGATATAGGATCTGTAGTGGCTTTTCTCTGCAGCGAAGATGCAAAGTGGATCAATGGCCAGCGCATAGAAGTGAGCGGCGGTATCAATGTTTAAGGTTTCATATGCACAGGAAATGAAAATTGAACTGGAAGCAGTTGCTATTTTCTGTGCAGTTGATTGCACATTTCAAATTTGCCTTCTTTGATAAGCCTGTTGATATCTGCGCTCGTCCACGAACTGTTAAAATAATAGTTGTTGTGTTTTTCGTAAAACATCGCTGCTGTGCCTGTGAGCCGGGAGGAGCAATACCAGGTGTTGATGAGGCGCTGGTCTTTCAGTTCCAGCACAAACAATTGCCACCACCTGCTTTCCTGGCCTAAAACCTGGTTCCTGATATTCATCACAAAAAAACCATTGCCGATATCTCTTAAAAAAGCGTTCGTTCCCAGGTCAACACTGAACGTGTCGTTTTTTTGAACCCGGAAGGTATCCGCAGCTGCGGTGTAATGATATCCCTGCTCCAGCAAGCCTTTGTCTCCAATTTCGTACAGGTGATCCGCATTTAAAAGATAATTATCTACAGTATCGATCGGGTGTTGCAGGCTGTCAAACAAAATACTGCTGAAGCTTTTGTAGGAAGGAGAAAGGTACCTGTATTTTCCGGCTGTATCTTTTGTTGGCCATATTCCTTTTACGATGTTTACCTGTTCTTTCATCAGGATGCTGATGGTATTTTTATTGATCAATATTGTTTCACTATCATCATCGATCCAGTTACCCCTGAATGCTGTCGGGAATTCATTGATATTTTCCTTGTCTATGGGTTGGGGATGTGAAAAATTATAGCTGTCGCAGGAATAAAAAAATAGCAGTAAGGGTATCAACAGCCATTGGTAAACGGTGAGATGTTTTGTATAACTGCGTTTCATACCACTAATTTTCCGTAAGGTACAAAACAGCCGCCTGCGCCGAAATGACGGGTATCAGTGCGGCTGCTGATTCAAAATGGAAAAGAGAGATCATGTTGAACGATCTCTCTTTATCCAGTCTGGTATTTTAAATTATCTTGATAGAGAAACATTTCCCGATAGTGGCAGTATCGTGCCGTTCTCTCCTATCAGCTCTACCACGTACACAAACACATCGGTCCCGAGTTTTCCGCCCCTGAAAGTGCCATCCCAGCCCGCTGACGGATCATTTGAATTAAAATTGGTCTTTTCAAAAACCAACTCACCCCAGCGGCTAAAGATCGCCATCTTCCTGATCTTGGAGATGCCCTTGCCCCGCGGATAAAACACATCGTTGATGCCGTCATTGTTGGGCGAGAACAGGTTAGGGATAAATACATTGGCCCCATCAAATTTCACGATCACATTTACACGGTCGTTTGCATAACAGCCACCGGGATTCTTTACTTCAATATTGTATTCTGTATTTTGTACCGGCTTTACCGTAATGATATTGCTGCCTGCACGGAAAATGTCTCCGGTTGGAGACCATTTCACCTCCGTTACATCACTTGAATATACAGCTTCCAGGTCTATTGATGTACCGGCACTAATAGTTTTGTCCGGCCCCGCATTTACTGTTGGGCTATTGTACACCGTTAGTTTAACAAACCCGGTATCTTTAAAGCAGCCTGCATCGTCTGTTCCAACAACCCGGTAGTTAGTAGTAGTATCCGGTTTTGCCAATGGACTTGCCACCGTGCTGCTGTTAAGTCCCTGCGAAGGAAACCAATCATAAGTAGCAGCTCCGCTTGCTGCCAACCGGCTGCTCTGGCCTTTGCACATGCTAACCGGCGTACTGTAGGTCATTACAAAAGGTTGTTTTACCTGGATGCTGATGCTGTCTTTGCTGCTGCAACCCTGCAAAGAAGTGCCGGTTACAGAGAATTTTGCAGATGCCATCGGCCGAACGGTTACAGATGCACAACTGTCGCAGGTGAGTCCGCCTGCAGAAAGCCATTTATAACTGCTTGCGCCACTGGCCATCAGGTTTGCAGCAACACCCCTGCAAAGAAAATTGCTGCCGGTGATCTTTACAACAGGTGCTGCAAATGCCTCTATCGTTTTCACAATTGTTTTGGAACAGCCATTGCTTACATTCGCCGTGAGAGTAATCGTGTATACCCCCGGGTTAGTGTATTGCTGTACAGGTGGATCTTTTAAAAGCGAGGTGTTGCTATTGCCCAATTGCCACTGCCAGTTCACTAGCCCGGTGTCAGCGGAAGTAATCGCTGCGTGGAAGTTTGCATTTAATGGCGCACAACCATCGCCGCTTGTGAGCATTTCTATTGCCGGAGACAGTGCCACCCTTACCGGAACGGGGGATTGGTAATTACCTGTGCAGCCCCTCGCTGTTGTGATCGACAATGATGGATAATAAATGCCGGGCAATGGATATTGATGTACAGGACTGGTTGCCGTTGTGCTGTTGCTGTCACCAAAGGTCCAGCGGTAAGAAGCAATGGCATCATTGCTGCTGCTGCTGTTTTGAAATGAAATACTGCCGCCATTGCATAGTACACTGTCCGGGAATTTAAAGAATGGTTTTGCATAGATGTTTGTGATACTGTCTTTGCCGGTTACGGCTACCCTGCAGCCAATATCATCTACTAAAATGATCTTGGGTAAAAAGATGCCTGAGTCCTGGTACACATACCTAAGCGAAGTATCTGCCCCCATCGCTGTTACGCCATCATTAAAATCCCAGATATACGAAACTGCATTTTCTGTATGTGCAATAAAATCAACCTGGTAGGGTTTACAAAGGGCAAGCGGGCTATAACTGATACTTCCTTTTGGACCTTTTACTATAATTCTTTTTGATACGGTATCTGCACAGGCGCCATGGCCTTTGGCGATCAAAGTGGCAGTATATACACCCGGGTAAGTATAAAAATGTGAAGGATCGGCCGCATTGGTGGAACTGCTGTCTCCAAACTTCCAGTATTCACTCACCATACCTGTGGAATGATTGCTGAACTGTATCAGTAAAGGAGGGCAGGTTCGGAAAGAATCACTCATATCAAAAACAGCCACTGTCTTTTTAACCCTTATCATGTTCGTGACTGTACTGGTATCCTGGCAGCCATACCGGTTCCTTATGATCAGCGTTACTGTATATACGCCTTCATTTTGGTAAGCATGTTGAGGCGATTGTCCGGTACCGCTAGTACCATCGCCAAAGTGCCAGTCATAGGTAGTTCCTGTTTCAGCATAGGGACAAACAAATTTTATATTGTAACCCGGGCAGGCCACGGAATCGTTGGCAAAGAACCAGGCACTTGGCTTTTTGATCACCACTTTTGCAGGTAGCTGGAAGGTATCCGTGCAGCTCCTGCTGTCAGTAACTTTAAGGGAGACCGGGTAAGAACCATTGCGCAGGTAAGTGTGCACAAAAGGGGCCGTGCTTACACTGTCCCTGGTTCCATCTCCAAAATTCCACTCCCACCTGCGTATCGGCGCATTGGTTTCTGCAACGGAGCTATCCGAGAACAGCAAGGGGGCGTTGATACAACCGCCGCCATTCATCACTGCGAAGGATGCAGTTGGACCAACTACATTGATATACATTCGCTTGATAACAGAATCCATACAATTGAGTGAATCCAGCGTAGTTAATTTTACTGTATAGGTGCCCCGGTTTGAATAGGTATGGGCAATATAGTTGACCCTGGTGATGGTAGTGGTATCGTCACCAAAATTCCAGAAGTATTTCAATACATCCGGGTTCGGTATACCTGTTGAAAGCCTGGTGCTAACACCTTTACAGACACTGCTGTCTGATGCAAAAAAATTATTATAGAGGTCGATTATTTTAACCCTTTTCGTTACGGAATAATCGCAATGGGTGGAATCGTTGGTGGCAGTTAATGTTACATTGTAGATGCCCGGACCGGGATAATAATGTATAGGAGAAGAATCTGATGAACTGCTGCCGTCACCAAAACTCCAGCTAAGGTGATCTGCACCGATAGAAAAATTATTGAATGATCTTTTCAGTTTATCCTGGCATTGAAAATCGATGCTGAATTTCGCTACGGCTGGTTTTATATAAATGTATTTTTCAAACGTGATGGTATTGGCGCAGCCTCCGTTGAGTGCAGTGAGCTGAACGTCCATCCAGCCGGTATCTTTATAGATATGTAGGGGATTTTGTTCCGGCGAAAAATTATTGTCTCCAAAAGTCCAGAGCCATGAATTGGCGCCGCCTGTTGAAAGGTCTGTAAAATTGATGATGGTACTGGCACAGGCATTCCGGGGATTCACAGAAAAATTTGCCACGGGCTTAGTGCTCAGTCTTATCGCATCGGGTACGATGCTGGTATCTTTGCATCCGTTTACAGCAGTAGTGATGAGCGAAATGGTATAGGAACCGAGGTTCTGAAATGTATGTACCGGTGAAGGCAATGTTGAAGTAAAATTGTCACCATCATTAAAATTCCACAGGTAACTGCTGATACCCACACTGGAAACATTGGTCACCGAAAATGTTTTTGTAAACGGGATACAGCCGCTGTCGGGAAGATTGTTAAAAACAATTACCGGGGACTGTACTTTTATATATTTTGTTTTTGTTGACGAATCAATACAGCCACTGCTGTTCGTTACAATGAGGCGTACAGAAAATACGCCCGTGTCAGTATAAGTATGAGACGGGTTGGATTGTGTTGATGTACTGCTGTCTCCAAAATACCACAGGTAGCTGTTATCGGCACTCACCTGGTTTGAAAAATTTACAGTGGCCGGTGCCTTGCAGTTAAATAAATGATCACCGCTAAAAGCTGCACTTACCGGGCTTTCTACTTTGATCGCTTTCGAAAAGGTATCAATGCAACCGGCTTGATTTTGTACGGTGAGTTTTACAATATAAGTTCCGCCGGTAGTATAAATGTGGGCAGGGCCCAGCAGGGATGAACTGGTACCATCTCCATATTCCCAGTGACTTGTATACGTGCTGTTGGCGGTTGAATTATTCTGGAAGCCGATTTTATTGGGTGTGCAGGCAGCTACCGGCCAGTTGATAAAAGCTGCTTTTACAATATTGTTATTTATGTATGCTGATTTTCTTAACGTAGATGCACAACCGTTGGCTGTGATCACTTTTAAGGTAACAGCATAGTCGCCCGGTAATGTGTAGGTATGCGTTGGATGCTGTTCGCCCGATAAAATACCATCGCCGAAATCCCATTGCCAGGTGCTGATGCTGGCAGCAGACACTGTTTGGTCCGTAAAACTTACCGCGAACGGGTTGCAGCCAACGGTGGGGCTGGCATTGAATTTTACAACGGCTGTAGGAAATACCTGGATGAAGTTTGTTTTAATAACCGAATCTTTGGTAGTACCTTTTTTGATCACCAGTTTGATACTGTAAAAGCCAGGTGCAAAATAGGTGACCGACGGATTTTGTAAATTGGAGTAAGTGCCATTGCCCAGATCCCATTTCCATTCAGTGGGATTGCCGGAAGACTGGTCTGTAAAGTTCACCAGTATGGGCGAGCAACCACTGACGAGGTTAGCAGAAAAATTGGCTGCTACCTGGCATTGTGCAGTGCGTTGGGTACATAAGAGAATAATGAACATTACCAAAATGTTCATGGATTGCTTTTGTGGGTTGGATAGCGGTTTCATAGTTGAGCAATTAAGAAAATAGCATTCTGCAGGGAGCGTATTGCTACGGGTAACCCTTTTTAAAACCGGGATTGCATTGTTGCCGCCGGTAGATACCGGCGGCCTAATGCGTTTAACCATGCATACCCAAACAGCAGTTCTGGTAATGATTTTATAAATCGTTAATACTGCATGGCCTTATTTCCCTTTGGTTTCAGCGGAATAATATTTTACTGGTTTAAATTACCTGTACCCGGGATTGAAAGCCTTTTGGATAACTGTTTTTTCCCGTTACAGTTTACTATGCTGCAACTACCTGCTTGCTCACAGGTACCTGCGCAATTATTTCGCATCCGTTGCCTTCAGAAGTATTCAGTGTAAATACACCATCCAGCAGGCGGATTCTTTTTTTAATGTTGTTCAGGCCGATGCCCATTGTTACCAGGCGGGCATCAAATCCCTGCCCGTTATCATAAATCCTCATCACAATGGTATTGTCGCTTACAGCAATGCTGATATCGACTGCCGTAGCCTTTGAATATTTTACAATATTGGTAAGTTGTTCTTGCAGCATCCGGTACAGGCTCAGCGCTGTATCATCATCAATATGGTTGCTGTTGAGTTCTGCAAAATCTGTATGCACCCTGAACTGCCTGTTGATATTCATCGATGATACCAGGTTCTCAAACAGTTCAACAGGTGAGCCGGTGTTGCTTTCTGTAACAGGTACGAGCCGGTGTGTGAGCTTTCTGAGTTCACTGATGGCCGTTAGTAAATACTCCCTGGATGTTTCTGCCAGCTCACTTACTTTTTCGGGCGTGGCACTTTTGATCATCGCCAGGTTAAGGAGGCAACCGGTAAGTATCTGGTTTACGTTGTCGTGCAGTTCAGCACCAATGATCCTGCGTTCGCTTTCCTGTGTTTCTATGATCGCTTTTGTGATCCGTACATCTTCCTCTTTATATTTTGTTACATCCTGCATCACACCCACCATTCTTTCCGGCCGGCCGTATTTATCAAAGATGGTGAGCCACCTGTCGTAGATAAATTTATACGAATCGTCTGCGCATTTAAACCGGTAAGTGAGGTGCGAATTTTTCTTCCTGCTGCTAAAAACCTCATCCACTGTTTTACATACTCTTTCAAAATCGTCAGGATGAATATTTTTTTTCCACCAGTTGGTAAGGTTTTTTATTTCAGCTACCTGGTAGCCCAGCATTTTTGTAATGCCTTCGTTGTAAAACATTTTATTGTTCACTACATCCCAATCCCAGATGGTATCCGCAGTAGCTTCGGTGAGGATATTATGGCGCTCTACCCTTTTCTGCAGTTGCTGTTCTGCAGTACGTCTTTGAGTAATATCCCTTACAATAGCCTGGATATTGCCATTACCGGTAAGGCTTGCACTTATTTCTCCAAAGAACAAAGTGCCTTCGCTTTTTACAAACTGTCTTTCTGCCAGTATGGTCTCTCCCTGGAAAAGCCTGTCTGTCGCTACAGGTAATTTGCCCCTGTAGGCCACTGGCATGATATCGGCTACATTGAGTAGGATCAGTTCATCCCGGGTATAACCAAGCATTTTACAACCACTTGTGTTGGCTGATAAAAAATTCCCCTGCCTGTCAAAAATGAATATGCCGTCGGCCGCATATTCAATGATGTCCCTGTATTGGTCATTTTCACTATTGGGTTGTTGCTTGTTTTCGGTGATGTCGATCAATATATTGATACCTCCTGAAATTTTCCCGGCTTCATTGTATAACGGCGCCGGGTATGTTATTACGTGCCGGAGGCTGTTGTCGGGCCGTTGCACAATGATCTCTTTTCCATAAACCGGTTTTTGCTGCATCAGGGTTTTGGCCATGGGGCACTCACCCGGCTTCAGGCTGCTCCCGTCTGCATTAAATGTTTTCCAGCTTCCACCCCAGCGATCCTGCCCTGCTACTGGCTCTCTTCCCCATAGTTCCACCGCTGCTTTGTTATATGCTTTTACAAAACCCATTTCATCACAGGTATAAGCTGCGTTGGGCAGATCTCGGAGCATTTCTTTTATGAGCATCAGGTCGTTCATAGGGCTGGGTTAACTTTTTGTTTGCCGTTGGTTAAAGAATTGATCGCAGGTATTATCTTTTCAATGTCGTGGTATTTATCAAAAATGAAATGCACACCCAGAAAATCACAATACTGCTTTTTGATCTCATTCACATGATTGAACAATACGATAAGCGCTGCTGTACGATGGTCTTTTTTTATTTTTTTTACAATGTCTATTGATCTCAATGCCGGCATATTCATATCAAGCAGTACAATATCCGGCCGCACCTGTTCCATTATTAGTATTGCTTCTGCATAGGCGGATGCCGTATACACCGCTTCAATATTCTCAGCATCTTTTACAAGAACCACCAGCCGTTCACTTATCAATGCTGATTTATCTATTACTAAAACATTCATTTGGATAGGGATTAATTACAATACAAAGAACCCTCATAATGAAGCACTAAAAAATAGTATTATAAGCCTTAATCGGTTAGAAAAACTGCGGGTGGGGTATAGATTGATTTCTACAAATCCTGATGATCCGGCAAGTGATGATATGTGGAAGCGGCTGACGGCGCAGCTATACAGGAATGCAAAAGGGAAAAAAATCAGAGCTCTACATCGTTGATGATATGCTGTACGATGGCATACCTGGTAAGTTCTCCATTGGTATTTAATCCCAGCTTGGTCATAACATGACTGCGGTGTGTGCTTACAGTTGACAATGCAAGAGAAAGCATCTCTGCGATCTGGCTGAGTGTTTTGCCCGACGCCAGTAGTTTGAAGATTTCAAATTCCCTGTTGGAGAGTGTTTCGTGAGGTTTGCCGTCATACTTATTATCGATAAGTTTTTCAGCGATCTCTGATGTGATGTATTTTTTTCCAAGAGATATTCTTCTGATTGCAATAATGAGTTCTTCCGGGGCAGAATTTTTATTAAGGTAACCGGAAGCGCCTGCTTTCAATACTCTTACTGCATAAAGGTCTTCGGGATATATACTCAGGATGAGTACCGGTATTTCAGGTTTGATAGATTTTATCTGTTCCAGCGCCTCAAGTCCACTCCTGCCCTGCATATCAAGGTCGGATATTACAAGATCCCAGTCATGCAGGATCACTTCTTTGATCAGCGTTTCGCCATCACACACTTCTTTTATAACTGCTGCAGGGAATTCATCTTTTAATATTTGTATTAACCCAAGACGGATGAAACTATGGTCGTCAGCTAGTATAATTCTCGAAATGTTCATAAGTTTAAGCGTTAATAACCGGCAAATTAAGTGGTATGATGATATTAATTGTAGTTCCTTTTCTACTTTCACTGGTTAATGTGAATTGTCCTTTAAGTGAATACACTCTTTCTTTCATTCCCAAAATGCCGAATGATCTTTTTGCAGCCGGTATTTCCACATCGAATCCACTGCCATCATCTTCAACTGTAAACCGCAATTCCTCATCGGTAACCTCAAGGTTTGTTGATACTTTTCCTGCCGAGGCATACCGGGTGATATTGGTAAGTGCTTCCTGGTATACCCTGAAAACACAGGTTACTACCTGTTCAGGAATATCCGGTTTTTTGTCGTTGGTGGTAAAATATACCGGTATGCCGGTGGTTTCAGTAAACTGGTTACTAAGCCAGTCAAGCGCTTCTACAAGGCCGTAGTCGTCCAGTATCGTTGGCCTTAGTTCACTTAAGATGCGCCTGATGGACTGATTACTGCCATTCAGCAGTTCAATAATATTCTTCAATTTTTCTTTTAATGCCGGAAATTCTACCGGCATTTTTTTATCGATCCATGATACATCCATTTTGATTGCAGTGAGTTGCTGTCCCAGTTCATCGTGTATCTCCCTCCCAATCCTTTTTCTTTCCAGTTCTCTTATTTCCTGCAGATGTGCGGTGAGTTGCTGTAATTTTTTGGTTGATTGCTCAATGGCTTCCTGTGCAGTTATCCGCTCAGAAAAATCTATCCCAACACCCATCAGGCAGGGTTGCCCTTCATACTCTATTGCTTTGCCTGTAAAATAGTAAGGTATTTTTTCTTTGGTCTTGATCACGAAGTTCGCCTGCACGTGGTCTTCTCCGGAAATAAATACATTGCCGATCTTCTCCAGTAACAGCTGCTTTTCATCCTCATCAAAAAAATCCAGCGGGTGCATATCGCTTATCTCGGCAGGTGTGTATTGGGTAACTTTTTCAAAATTGCGGTTCCATCTCAAAAAATGGCCTTCCTTATTATACAGGTAAAATATTCCGGGCAAACTGTTAATGATAGAATCAGACAGATTTTTTTCTTTGATGATGTCCTCCTCCGCATTTTTCAACTCAGTGATATCAAGCATTGAGCCGATCATACGGTGAGCAGTTCCTGATTCATTGTGCAGTACAAAGCCCCGGTCGTACACAAACAGGATGCTGTTGTCTGCTTTCACAAAACGGTATTCGTCATGCCAGAAATCGTTTCCTGAATTGATCACCATCTGGCGCCCTTCTGTAACTCTTTTCCTGTCATCGGGATGAATGCCGTCGATCCATGAACGGATGCCAGCCGAACGTTGCAGCCTGTTGTAGCCAAATAATGTATAGAAATTATTGTTCCACCAAATGTCATCTGTAAGCAGGTTCCAGTCCCATATTACATCGTTGGTGGCAACTGCGATCATTTCAAATCTTTCATTGGACTTCTGTATCGCAGCTTCAGCCGATTGCCGCAGCCTTTCCTTTTCAAAGTTTTCCAGTGCAAAACTTACATCACCCGTGGCTTCTTCCAGCAAAGCAATTTCTGAAGTATCAAAAAAATCTTTTTCCGCTGCATAAAAACTGAATGCACCGATCACTTTTCCAAATTTTATAATTGGCAGCGACATGGATGATTTGAATCCTCTTTCAAGCGCCGCTTCTCTCCAGGGATCAAACATGGGATCGGTAGCGATGTCGTTGCAAATAAAATAGCGTCCCTCCCTGATGGCTTTACCGGTTGGACCACTACCTTCTACCGAATTATCTGTTTTGATGATCTTTATTGATGAAAGATAATCTCTTTCTTCGCCGGCAAACATAACCGGCACTACGGTATTGGTGGCTTCATCCGTCATGCCTATCCATGCCATGCTAAATTTACCGATCTCTACTGCAATGCGGCAGGCTTCTGTAAACAGCGTGGTTTCATCTGTGGTTCTCACGATCATCTGGTTAACCTGGCTGATGAAGAAATACAGCCTGTTGGCTTTAACTATTTTAAACTCGGCCTTTTTCTTATCACTGATGTCATTGATGTATATAGAAATGCCTTCAGGCGATGGATAGATATGATTCTCCTGCCAGAGATCGAGGGGCGGATAGTAATCCTCATTTAAAACAAACTGCTGCTCCTGCATGGCTTTATGAAAAGAATGATAGGTGGCAGAATTCACTGCATCAGGAAAAACTTCCCATACATTTTTCCCGAGCAGATCTGCTGCATCGAGCCTGATCATTTCCGCTGCACGTTTGTTGATATAGGTGTAACGCCAGTTTTTATCCAGTGCTATAAATGCATCAGTGATCCGGAGAAAAGTTTCTTCCAGTGTTTTTTTTGAGGTGGAAAGTTCAAGCGTTCGTGCTGCCACTTTTTGCTCAAGCGAAGCGTTTAGTTTTTCCAACGTTTCGGCTGCACCTTTTCTTTCCCTCGACTCATTGATTATCTTCCTGACAACAATGCCAAGTAAAACAAGCATGGCAACGGCCACAGAAAGCAATATGCCATTGAGCTTTGCTCCCTGGATTTCATTGAGCGATTTCCTTTGCTGCAGCAAAGTATTCTCTGCTTCCTGTAATCCGCTGATGAAATGTTTTATTTTATCGGTATAGAATTTCCCTTCTCCTTTACTAATCCGGTTGATAGCTTCTGCGCTGCCCTTGCTGTTATAGACAGTGGTAATGGTATCAGAGTAGGCAGTTCTTTTGTTAAGATAATATTCAAGCGAATCAAGTGTTGGTTGCTGAGTCGCATTATCAATCGTAAGAGATTTCAGCCGGAGAAAAGTGGCGGCGATATTTTTTTTTGACTTTGCAAGTGCATCCAGCATATCCGGTTTACCGGTAATGGCATAACCACGTGATGCCACCTGGTTGTCTATTGCAAGCGATAAGGTTTTTTCAGATGCAATGATCACCTCCTGTGTATGCGCAATCATGCCTGCGGATGCATTCACCTGCCTGAATTGTGATACAGCAGCTATTACCACAATGATTATGATGGACACTAATATTGCAATGGCAATAAGAAGAACTTTGTCCGCAGTTATTTTAAGTTTTGCAAACACCCAGATGCTGGTTTAATTTAATTACTTAGATGTCTGTGCAAATTACGATCGCGGGATGAAGCACTAAAGTAGTAATAAAATATTTCAATTCACATTTTTGATACAATATAATGTTCCATAGTATTTTTACTAAGGTATTTTAACGAATAGTAATTTTACGGAGAGATAAATTAATCTACCATTTTTGTAGGTTGATAAAACAGGCAATCAATTCTTTAAAATGCATTGTGGACAAGGGTTTTAGCCAGTCGGAATTTTTGGACATTGCATCAACGAAGCATCTGGCTTTTCGCTTAAACGATCAGCTCACTTTTTAAACAGCAGGTTTTATTATAGAACTATGCACTTGTACTGTGTTGATATTTTTTCCAGTTGTATTTTTTTAAATTATCTCTCATGTTTAAGCAATTTAAAATCCCAATTATTTTTCAGTAAAAATCATTCACATAAAAATACTGCTGTTACTTCAATTGAATCATTCAAATGAACAAGCCTGACTTATTATTTTTTTTTGTTACCTGTATTTTTAAAGGGAAAGTTTCCGTTTCACCAAGTTTGATCAAATAGAAACAGGTGTTATGAAAATTTGTAACACCTGTTTCTAAAATAAGAAATCGTATGATTTATCCTTTTTCAATTGGCAAAGCAGCAGCTTCTTTTACCAGCGATTGAAATTCTTTCCGATAACCATTGGCACCTTTACCAGTAGCGCCCCTGGCAAGTTCGATCACAGCCTCATAGTTTGCCTGCTGTTTATAAGCTGAATTTCGCAGCAGCATCCCAAACGCAGCAACTGATGCGGCAAAACGGAAATTATCGGAACTGTTTTGCAGGGTGATTGGTTCATCCATAACTGGCTTCACCATTAATTTACTTTGAGTTCCAGCCGGCTCCTTGTACCTTATCTTGATCGTCATCATTTCATCCGTATTTTCTGCTACCGGGTGATTGCTGGTTTGATATTTTAATGTATCAACGGTTGTGGAAAATTCATCCGTTATACCAACAGGAATAATTTCATATAAAGCAGTTACGGTATGCCCTGCCCCTATTTCGCCTGCATCTTTTTGATCATTGTTAAAATCTTCTTTTTGCAGCATCCGGTTTTCATAACCGATCAGCCGGTAAGAAGCTGCCCTGGCGGGATTGAATTCTACCTGTAATTTTACGTCTTTCGCAATGGTAAATAATGTACTGCCGAATTCATTCACAAGGATTTTCTTTGCCTCGTTCAGGTTATCGATGTAAGCATGATTGCCATTTCCTTTGTCCGCCAGTTGCTGCATTTTATTGTCTTTATAATTTCACATGCCATAGCCAAGCACTGTCAGGTACACGCCGCTTTTTCTTTCTTCTTCCACCAGGTTCACCAGGGCATCATCACTGCTGGCGCCAACATTAAAATCTCCATCGGTTGCAAGGATCACCCTGTTGTTGCCTTCGGTTAAAAAATTATTCCTTGCCACATTGTACGCCAGTTGTATACCGGCAGCGCCTGCCGTTGAACCACCTGCCTTGAGTTCATCAATGGCTCTATTGATGGTGGTTTTATCATTGCCTGCAGTAGAGGGCAGTACGAGGCCGGCAGCCCCCGCATACACTACGATGACCACTTTATCTTTTGCCCGTAATTTTCCGGTAAGCAATTTCAGCGATGATTGTACCAGCGGCAGTTTATTGGGTTCATCCATCGAGCCTGACACATCAATTAAAAACACAAGGTTAGCAGGCGGAAGTGATTCGGTTGAGATGTTCTTTCCTTTTAAACCGATATGAACAAGACGATGTTTATTGTTCCAGGGACAATCTGAAATTTCTGTGTAAACAGCAAAAGGATCTTCATTTTGCGGTGGCGCATAATCATAGTCAAAGTAATTGATCAGCTCTTCAATCCGCACGGCACCTGCAGGAGGTGTAAGCCCACTTGCAATAAAACGCCGCACATTGCTGTAGGCGGCATCATCTACATCTATCGAAAAAGTTGAAAGCGGGTGTTCTCCTGCGCCAACAAAACTGTTTTCTGCGATATTACCGTATTCTTCTGTGCCTGGTTGCACCCCTGCAATGCTTGCAGAATCTGTACTTGAAATGGATGGTTCGCTTTTTACTGTTGCATCCGCTAAAGGTTGGTAACTACCAGTAGTATTGCAGGATGCTGCAAGGAGCAATAAGATGGCTGCCCTGTAAAAGGTTTTGAATGAAGGCATAAAATAAATGTTGTTTGATGAAAGGATAAAGGATGCATCCTGCTCTATAATTCATCAATGCAACAATTAGTAACCTGCGGCAATTGTTAAAGGAAACGCAATTGAATGCGGCATTTAAACTGTCGCTGCCAGGCATCCTTTTGCTGCCGGTACTGTTTCAATATCACCATCAATAGTACTGTAAGGATTACCGGTATAAAAAAACTCCCCGGTAAGCCGGGGAGTTTTTTTATAGAAAAAGCGTTGTTATTGAATTACAACTTCGTGAATTTCTTCACTACTACGTCGCTGCTCAACTGAACTTTCAATACATAGTTTCCTGCAGTGAATCCTGCTGCGTTTACAGTGAAATTATTTTCACCTTCAGCAACATTGTACACTTTAGCGTAAACTGTTCTACCGTTCATATCAATGATCTTAATGGTTGCAACATCGTTCTTTTCAGCATTGATCGCTACCTGCATGCTTCCTTTTACAGGGTTTGGATAGCTGCTGATGTCATTTACACCAAGATTCTGCAAACGGCGAACAGGGCTGTAAGTGAACCTGCCATCGATATCTACCATTTTAATACGGTAGTAGTTATAACCTTTTGCAGGTTGGTTATGGCTGAAAATGTAAGTTTTTTCAGTGTTGCTGTTGCCTGCTGCTGCAAGTTCACCTAACTGTGTATACTCAAGGCCGTCCCTGCTAACCTGGATCTGGAATTTCGCAGTATTGATTTCCTGGCTTGTTTTCCAGGTAAGTTTGTTTGACTTGCTCAACTTCTCTGCCGTAAAGCTAAAGAGTGTAACAGGTGTAGCACAACTTCCTGTACCGGTTGAATTGATACTAACATCATCAAGACCAATTACGTTACCGTAATTACTTACACCTTCAAAACCGATCTGGATGGTTTGGCAACCATAAGCAGAAAGATCCACTGTTTCCTGGCTCCAGTCTGGGAATGCAAAAGCTGAATCAATCCTTGCAAAACCTGCGATCCTGTTCCAGGTTTGTCCTTTATCTGTTGAAATGCTTACATACAGGCTATCACGTGAAGTATTGAAACTTTTGTCATGACTCATGAAAAAAGTCAGGTTGTTGGAAGTGTTATTGTCAGTATGATTTAACGTGATACAATTACTAAACAACCTGTTTTGTGTACCGGCTGAATTGGCTCCAGAATAAGCATCAAACACAAACATATCTGTTCCACCATGTGGATATAAAGAATCGGTCAGATCGGGGTTGCCATAAGCTCCTGGCCAAAATGGGTTGGTACTCCACAACTGGCGTGAACCTGAAATGGTTGACAAAAATGCCATAACAGGCAAGGTAGTTTCAACATCTTCAACCGCAGGGAAAGTGCTGATGGTTTCTGCAGTAATGCTTCCGGTAGTGAGTGTATCATTGGTACTGCGCTGGTCTGCTGCAAGTGTTACAAACGCAGTATCGAAGCTAACACCAGGGTTGCTCAGTGAAATACCGGTGAAATTGATAGTTTCCGAACCGTTCTTAGGGATAGATGTAGAATTGGTGAGTGTAGCGCTGTATGTATTGGCACCGCCTACATGCAGGGTAACTGACGCTGCACCCGGAGCGATGGTATTGTCACCCAGGTTGGTGATCTGTACGCCGGTAGTTTGTGGGGTACTAAAGCAGGTGATAGCATTTGGTGCAATAATGTTGCTTACCTGAGCATCGTTAGGAGTACTCGCATAAACCGGCCGGCCAAAAGCCTCAACATAAAAAGTTGCCATTGGGTTATTGACGGGGTCAACACTGTTACCAAAAGCATAAGAGGAGCTCTTAATGGTTGAATCGGCATTGTATTCCCATACGCCGTCATAGTTTGCACCGTCTGAAGTGAATCTCCACCCGTTAAGCCCATCAGCGTTTGAGAAACTTACCCCTACAAAGGCTGTCTGGAAGCCTCCAAAAATATTGCTGGTGTCTCTTGCCAACGCTTTAAACACGTTGATGGAGTCACCAACGGAAAGAATCTGCAGGCGGGAAGCAGCTGCAGCCGTAAGGTTGAATGTACCTATTAAAGTTGGTGGTACAGCAGGAAAGCTGTCTAAAGTAAAATAAGTGTTAGCGTTAGGATCAACGCCTGTTAAATACACTTTTACTGTAACAGCAGGGGCACCGGCCAACTGGCGGATGGCAACCTTCAGATTGGTGAGCCCGATGGAATCACCGTCAGCTATCAGTGCGTTGTCAATATTGATATCGTCAAAAACGATTTTCGGAGTATTGCCCAATCCTAAACCCGGGTTGTAGCGATAACCTACCTGTGTAGTGTTGGTATACAATGTTTGTGCATAAACATTGCTAACCGCAAAAAATGCAAAAAGTGCTAGTAGTGTGTAAATTTTCTTCATCATGTGTAAGTTTTGATGTCGCAATTTAATGATTATAAACATTTAACAATACTAATTGGCGGCAATAAATAGAAATATTATCCCCAAAAGTTGATTTCTACGCAATAAATTGCTTTATTGATCGTTGCGAAGCCTTTTTTGCAGGCTCATATTGATATTAAAGGCAATATTATCCCACTTTCCTGATTGCAGGTTGCATCTAAACAAAACTGCCGCCTTGTATAAAGCGGCAGTTTTTCAAGCTCATTTATACCCTACTGTTATTTTCCCGGCCAGGTATTGTTCGTAAAATTCATATCCGGGAAAACCTTTTCCGGGTCTATCACTACTTTGGTAAGTTTCTGTTTGGTTGGTAATTTCACTTTAAAAGATGCGGTGTTATTCCATATCTCCACAGGAAGGCGCAAGGTTTCTTTTTTGCCATCGGCCGTTTCGTATTCCAGTATTACCGGCATGGCCATCTGGTCGAGGTTGGCGATGGTGACCAATGCTCCGTTTGCCGGGTTGTTGTCAGCATACCCAACAGAAAGGATCGATTGATCAAGCCTGTAATTTTCCATGAACCATGCCTTCCAGAACCAGGTAAGATCCTCCCCTGTAGCATTGTCCATGGTTTTAAAAAAGTCCCATGGCGTAGGGTGTTTATAAGCCCAGCGCTGGATGTACAGACGAAAAGCATAATCGAACCTTTTGGCCCCGACTATTTGATCTCTTAATAACTGCAGTCCATAACCCGGCTTAAAATACAGTGCGGTGCTGATATTGCTTTCCCTCAATGCGTCCGGCGTTTTCATGATCTGTTCGCTGTATGGATTGAAAATGTAAGGCGCCATTACATCCATGGTATTGTTCAAGTTTTTATATTCCCCGTTGTTGAAATCATCATCCGCAATGGAATTGATAAAAGTGTTGAAACCCTCATCCATCCATCCAAATTTACGTTCGTTACTGCCTACGATCATCGGGAACCAGGTATGACCAAATTCATGATCGGTAACACTGAACAGGGCATCTTCCTGTGAGTTTAAGCCACAAAAAACAATGCCCGGGTACTCCATACCGCCCACATTGCTGGCCACATTGGTTGCCACCGGGTAGGGATATACGAACCAACGCCTGCTGTAATTTTCAATGCTTCCCTTTATGTATTCGGTGGACCGGCCCCATGCCAGTTTCCCCTTGCTTTCAGCCGGGTAAACGCTCATGGCCAGCGCTTTTTTTCCTTCAGGTAAATTGATCTTTGCTGCATCCCAGATAAAAGATTTGGACGCCGCCCAGGCAACATCCCTGGCATTATTGATGGTGAAATGCCAGGTAAGTGTTTTTTCTTTTCGCTCAAAAGCAGCATCACCCACTTCCTTCTCCGTGCGTATGCTAACCGTTTTATCACTTTGTTTTGCATTGTCAAGCCGCTGCTGCTGCAGTGGCGTCAACACCTCTGCCGGGTTTTGCAGTTCGCCGCTTGAAACTACTATATGTGATGCAGAAGCGGTAATGCTCACATCAAAATTGCCATACTCCAGGTAAAACTCACTTGCCCCCAGGTAAGGCTGTGTATTCCAGCCCAACACATCATCATACACACACATCCTCGGAAACCATTGTGCTACGGTATAAATATTTCCTTTGGCCGTAGGCTGAATACCGCACCGGTCAGCGCCATATTCAGGCAATATAAAAGAGAATTCGATCTTTATGGTTACCGCATCGCCACCGGGTTTGATTGCATCTTTTAACCGTACCTGCATCCTTGTATCTGTTATCAAAAAATCAGCTGCCATGTCGTTTAGCTTCACTGATTTGATGGTATAGCCACCGTTAAAAGGAGAAGCTGCATCTCCATACCGGCTGCGGCCTTCCACCGGCAGCTTTGCCTGTCCACGGCTTTCTTTGTTAAACAGGTTTTGATCGAGTTGCAGCCATAAAAATGGGAGGCTGTGGGGACTGTTATTTTTGTAGGCAATGGTTACAGAGCCGCTGATCTCATGGGTGAGGTCGTTCAGGCTGGCAGCGATCTTATAATCGGCCCTGTTTTGCCAGTAGCCGGTATTGGGGCTCCCATCGGCACTACGGGTAATGGTTTCGCCGGTTGGGTAAAACAAGGGGGCAAACAGATCATGCGGATAATATTTTGTGTCGAAAGAATCAGGATATTGGGCCCGGGCAGCATTTACGGATAGCAAAGTAATAAGGGCAAGCAACAGGTTTTTAGGCATGGTGTTTTTTTGCGTCCGAAGATAAGTGATTCAGCCAACAGGATAAAGCCAAAATAGCATTTTAAACAAGGATGCTCAATCGTTGAGAGTAAAACTTAGCCGATGACCAGTGCTTAGAGTGATGTTATTTTAGTGCAGCGATCTCAACGCCATGCCTTTAGCAATTTTCTTGCATCGGCTTTTATCTGCTCATCATCTTCGGTAGTATTGGCGAGCAGCAGCATGCTGTCGAGTGCGCTGATGGCCTTGGCCAACTGGTTGTTTTTTTTATAGGCTTTCGCCATTTCGTAGTAATTCAGTACAAAACCGGGCAGTATGCTTTTGGCTTTTTCAAATGCACGGATGCTTTCTGCAAGCGAAGCCTTTGGTACACCGCCAAATAGTACTTTTACGGCCGCTTTTTCAAACAGGTTGAGACTGCATATTTCATAATGCCAGCGGCCGAGTACGTGCCATGCTTTATAATTCTGTGGATCGTTCTTAATGGCAATGTCTACGTGTTTCTTAATTTCTCTTGCTGCGGTGATCTTTTCTTTGCCGCTTTTTTCGAGTGAAGTGCGGCCAAGTGCGATGGCCATCACGCAGTTAGCCTCCGCGTTTTCGGGATGCAGTTTTAACGCAAGCGCCGCATATTTTTGAGCCGCTTCATAGTAATCATTCCGGGCTTTGTTGCCGAGCTCTCTTTTACCAATGCGGCTGCACAATTCGCTGCATTTGTTGAGTGCATAGATGTTCACTGCCTGTATGCGAAGTACCTCTTTGAATTTGTCGAAAGCCGCCTTTTCATGCAGGGTACTTTCAAGGTGGTCACCTTCTTTTATCAGGACATTGATATCCTGGGCCCTTAGCTGCAGCAAAGGAAAACAAACGAGGAGATAAATAAGCAACCGCTGCATTTAAGAGTCTTTTTTATAGGTAACTCCTACCACCCCGTTGAAATTTTTGATGGGGGCAGATAATTTTTTTATCCGGATGCTGATCGTTTTTATCCTGTTGTCGTGTGCATGTAATTTTTCTGCAAGATCATGCACCAGGGTTTCCAGCAGGGCTGTAGGTTGTTTCATCCTGCTTTCTATAAGCTGGTACAGAACTGCATAGTCAACCGTATGTTCCAGTTTGGTTACAGCAGCAGGTATGTCAGCCACAACATCCACATCCATCTCAAAATTATTCCCTGTTTTTTTTTCATCCTCATACAGGCCGTGATAGGCGAAAAATTTGAGCTGGTGCAGGTGGATGGTGAGCATTGTTTGATTGAAAATTGATTAAAAATTGAAAGCTGGTGAACGCTCACTGTGCCTAACCCTTCACTGATCACCAGTAACTCATCACTGAATTTAATGCAGCCCTTTTTCACTTAAATAGCGCTCTGCGTCCAGCGCTGCCATGCAACCACTGCCGGCGGCCGTTACAGCCTGGCGGTAAATTTTATCCTGCACATCACCGGAAGCAAAAACGCCTTCCACATTAGTTTTGCTGCTGCCGGGAATAGTCTTAATATAACCTGCTTCATCCATATCGATCCAGTTCTTAAATATGTCACTGTTGGGTTGATGCCCAATGGCGACAAAAAAAGCACTAACTGGTATCGTAATTATTTCATTGCTCTGGTTGTTCTTTATTTTTACTGCCTCTACTTTGTTGTCTCCAACCACTTCATCCGTTTCGCTGTGCCAGTACACGGTAATGTTCTTTGTATCCAGTACCCGCTGCTGCATGATCTTGCTTGCCCTCATTTCGCCCCTCCTAACGATCATGTGTACATGCGCACAAATCTTTGACAGGTACAATGCTTCTTCAGCAGCCGTATCTCCTGCTCCCACGATGGCCACCTCTTTGCCTTTGAAGAAGAAGCCGTCGCACACGGCGCAGGCACTTACTCCATAGCCGTTCAGGCGCTGTTCGCTTTCGAGCCCCAGCCATTTTGCAGAAGCGCCGGTTGATATGATCACTGCATTGGCTTCTACCCATTTTTCTTCATCGATCTGTACTTTGTGCGGATGCCCGGAAAAGTCCACTTTTGTGGCGAGACCATACCGTATATCCGCCCCCATCCGCTTTGCCTGGTTTTCAAAATGCACCATCATTTCAGGCCCCTGTATCCCATCCGGATAGCCGGGATAATTTTCTACTTCGGTAGTGATCGTTAGCTGGCCACCGGGTTGTATACCCTGGTACAAAACAGGGTTCAACCCTGCCCTGCTGGCATAAATCGCAGCCGTATATCCTGCCGGCCCTGAACCTATGATCAAACAATTTACTTTTTCTGTTGTGCTGGTTTCCATTATTGTTTACAAAAATTTGAGAGGCGAAATTAAGTGAATATGAATAATGTTCAGTGGTGAGAATCGTCAGTATTCCCGAAGCATCGTTACCTGGGTACTACCAGCGTATCGTAAGCTGCGGCATACCCGTAAAAAGCGCCCAGGGCACCATTGCTGATATTACCCAATACCTTATTGGGTTGTGCAAACGGGTTGCCAATGCTCTGGTAGGCAAACTCCCAGGTGTTCCAGAATGAATAGGTGGCACGGTCAATATTGCACAGCTTAAAAGTGATGGTATCTCCCCTGTTAAAAAAATTGTCTTTCAACGGAACCTTATCGTTGCGGTCGATACCAGGCATTACCTGGAGCTGGTACGTAGTTCCGTCAATTACCTGGTCGTCAAAAACAGAATTGTCGCCAGGCAAAAATTGCCCACTGTTTTTACGAGTAAAGTAACGAACATAGTTGCCCAAGCCCGGGGGATCGGTAGCTTTTATCATCAGCACCACTCTTGTTGTGTCTTCCTGGAAAGGTGCTGTTTTCCACCAAAGTGAATCCGGGCGCTTAGCAAGCGTAGGAATAGTGGTGGCAGCATTGTATTCTTTGCCGGCTGAAACGATCTTAAGTGTATAGTGCGTATTGAACGTGCCGGTAAAAGCCGTGGATAAACTGGAGGAATCGATGCCATAATAATAGAGATTGATGCCCGCGGTAACCGGAACAGTGTATTCCTTAAGCTTGTGGGTAAGTACGCCGTTTGAAATGGTCACTTCGGCATCATGTATGAATGTACCGGCAATGATCTGTGGGTTGATATTACTAAAATACTGGAGACTATGGGTAAGTACCACCTGGGGCGGCAGCCCGTTCTCTATCACTGCATCCACTACCAACACATCTCCTGCCTGTTTTAGATCAAAATTGATGTTCTTTTCGCAAGCTGATAACAGAAGCACCCAAATTAATCCACCAACGATTTTTTTCATGCTGTAAAATTACTGGATAAAGAACAAATTAAATGAAGGATGGTTCATGCGCATTTCCATCTTGAATGTTAAATGCAGTTGTATAAAAAATCCCCGGTGACCAAATCGCCGGGGATGCTTATAAAAGGCAAATCAGTTTATCCTAAGTAAGCTTTTAGAGCGCCGCTGTACCTTGCTTTTTGGAGGCGTTTGATCGCTCTCTCCTTGATCTGGCGGATACGTTCTTTTGTAAGATCGTATTTTTGACCGATCTGTTCAATCGTTACACCATTTTCCCCATCAAGACCAAAATAGGCATTTACAATCTCCGCTTCTCTTGGGCTCAGTGATTTTAAAACACGGCGGATCTCATTTCTTAATGAGTCATGCATTACATCTTCATCGGTTTCTGCAGAACCTTTCAGCAGGTCGCCCATGGCAACATCTTCTGCCTCATGCACGGGTGCATCCAGCGAAGAGTGACGGGTATTGCTCTGGAATATATTATTGATCTCCGTCTCGCTCATTTCAAGCAACTCGGCCAGTTCTTCTGTTGAAGGCTCCCTTTCATGTTCCTGCTCAAAAGCCATGTAAGCTTTATTGGCCTTATTGTAGGTACCGATCTTATTTTGTGGCAAACGAACCAGCCTTCCCTGCTCGGCCAAAGCCTGCAAAATAGACTGACGGATCCACCATACTGCGTAAGAAATAAATTTAAAACCCTTCGTTTCATCAAAACGCTGGGCAGCTTTGATCAAACCAAGATTACCTTCATTGATCAAATCGCTCAGTGAAAGCCCTTGGTGCTGGTATTGCTTGGCAACAGAAACCACAAAACGAAGGTTGGCCTGCACCAGTTTGTCCAGGGCCCTCTGATCGCCCATTTTAATTTTCTGGGCAAGGATGGTTTCTTCCTCAGGAGTAATCATGGAAATCTTGGAGATTTCCTGCAGATATTTTTCTACCGCCTGGGAATCACGGTTCGTTATCTGGGTTGCGATTTTAAGTTGCCTCATTTGCTATGTTTAAGTTCGAAATTGCATTAATTGTAGTATAGACACTATTTAGACACCAATTGTTGCAAAAACTACTAAATACGCTATAATTAAAAAATGCCTGCAAAGATACATTTTGAATTCCGTTTTTCATAGTATAAACGAAAAAAGGGTCAAAATATTAACCACAAGTTGTTAATAACGGGCAGCAACCGTTTGCGCTGAGGCTCAATAATATTCTTGGGTGCTGCGCTTCTATCTTATTATTTTTGCCGGATGATGACCGATCTGCGTTCCGATACAGTTACCCGGCCCAATGCAGCCATGCTGGAGGCCATGATGAATGCACCCACAGGCGATGACGTGTTTGGAGAAGATCCCACCGTAAACAGGCTGGAAGCCATGGCTGCTGCCATGTTTGGGATGGAGGCGGCGGTTTTTTGTCCGAGTGGCACTATGACGAACCAGGTCGCCATCCGCTGTCATACGCAACCCGGTGATGAAGTGATCTGCGAAACGCTTAGTCATGTTTACATTTATGAAGGCGGGGGCATCGCTTCCAACAGCGGCAGCCAGGTAAAACCGGTTGATGGCAACAGGGGCAGGATCACTGCGGAGCAGGTAAAAGCCTGCATCAATCCATTGTTTGATTACAAGGCCCGGACGAGCCTGGTATGCGTAGAAAACACCACCAACAGAGGTGGCGGTGCCTGTTATGATTTTGCTGATCTACAGGATATTAAGAATGTTTGTCTTGAAAATAATTTGAGCTTTCACCTGGATGGGGCAAGGCTGTGGAATGCGCTGGTGGTGAAGCCTGAAACGCGGCTTCAATATGGAGCATTATTTGACAGTATTTCCATTTGTTTAAGTAAAGGACTGGGCGCTCCTGCCGGGAGTTTGTTGTTGGGAAGCAGGCCTTTTATCAGCAAAGCTAGGCGGGTAAGAAAAGTGTTTGGCGGAGGCATGCGGCAGTCTGGTTTTTTGGCGGGAGCCGGCATCTATGCGCTGGAAAATAATATTGACCGCTTGGCGAAGGATCATGATGCTGCCCGGAAAGTAGCGGATGTATTGGTTAAGAAGGATTTTGTGACCGATCTGTTGCTTCCTGAAACCAATATCCTCATTTTTGAAGTGGGCGGAAGGTTTACTGCAGCAGGACTGGTATCTTTTTTGGCCAGCCACGATGTTCTGGTCATCTCCATTTCTCCTGTACAGGTAAGAATGGTTTTTCACCTCGATGTTACCGAAGAGATGATCAGCAGGCTGCTGGAATTGTTAGCCGGCATGTAGTGTACAAATGATTTATTACCGGAATGTGTTTAACACATAATTTTACATAAACCCATCGCCTGCAAATGAATAAAAAAGTCTGCTTAATAATTCCGGCGTTTAACGAAGAGG
>APMI01002967.1_pt1 | contig 25553 bp, 25 predicted proteins | sample 667938 | NCBI WGS metagenome assembly APMI01 (sample SAMN01084076, study PRJNA167559) | wastewater metagenome | biome: Wastewater | place: Denmark: Ejby Moelle, Odense | collected 2011-11-28
GCGTCAGGGCACGCCGTAGGCTGCGACATTGTCGAGGCCTTCCGGTCGAGGAGCTTGGTCGCTCTCGATCTTGGGAAGGCCTCGACCCATCACCGGTCAGCCCATCACTTCGTGTCGCTCACACCCCTCGCCCCCACCGCAGGTACGAAGAGCCGCTTAACTAGGCGCCACGCGTTCGCGGTATCACCTTGTCGGACCCGTGGTGAACGGCCTCGTCAGGGCGGTGGATGTGAGGGAGACCGCACATGCGACCCGACGTCGGCGCGTCGTTTGGTCTCGGAGCTTGACAGGCTCGTCGCTACCGCTGCTGTTCTGCGTCGACGCCCGCCAGGCTGAACCGCGGGCCAGGGAGTGCGTCTCCCGTGTCGTGCCTCGACAGCAACGCTGTGGACAGGAGCGTCATGGGTGGGCCAGCAACCTATTGGATCCGCATCGATGACGACGCGGGGCCGATTGCTGTCGCCGGAGCCGATCCAAGGTGTCGCAGTGGGGCTGCGGTGAACACGCGGGGAGCCCCGTTTACGTCGCCGCCCGCGCGCGCCGGTTTGTCAATGCGCTCCTCGCGAGACGAGAAGGGATCGTCTGTGCAGCCGGTCGCGGCGTCGAAGTCCATGTTCTCGAGGAGGATGTCGCCGGACCAGCGCTCCACGATCCGCCAGGAACCCGGGAGCCGTCGTTGGATGCCCTGCCAATTCAGCTGTTGCTCGTAAAGGCTCACGTCGCAGTATTCGGTGTAGAGAAAGCGCGTACGACGGAGGGTGTTCTGGCCGCCGGCGAGCACCAGATCCTCGGCTCCCTGGACATCGCACCAGATGAAATCGATGTGCGGAATGTTGTATAGGCGCGCCACGTCATCGAGGCGGACAACGTGCACCTCCTGCTGGGCGTCGAACCGCAGCCAGGCGTGGGTTTGGGCCATGGCGGCGGTGGGTGCCTTAAGTGATCCTGACAACGTGTGCTCGTAGCCGAACTCGGGGTTCGTGCCGCTGCTCTGGTGAAACACAGCCCGACCATTAACATCGCCGACGGCGGCTTGAATGAAGTGCACGTGCGGAATTAATCCCCGGGAAGCGAAGACCGCGGCGTTGCGCGGGTCGGGTTCGAAGGCATAGTACTCGCAGTTGCCGGACCGCGAGAGTCTAGCGGCACGCTGATACAGCTCAACGGTGTCCTCGCCGGTTGCTGCGCCGATCTCGGCGATCACCGGAGTGTCGGCGACGGCGACGATCTGGTCGTAGTAACTCTGGATCTCCATTTGCCGTCCTTGCGATAAGTGTTGCCGGTACGGCCGTCGGTTGCGGAGTGGCCAGCGCTGGTGCCGCGTAGATCTCTGGACGCGCGCTCGACGGTCCCGCTGGGCCGAGGCCCCGGATTGAGCGGGGTGACCGTGCCGCGTCAGTTCAGGAATCGGGTATTGACCGCGAGGTAGTTCGCGATCGTGAAGTCCTCCTCGCGGACCGAGTAGTCGATCGGGAGGTGCCCGCTCGGAGTGATCCGGTACAGCCGGAACCCCCGCTCAGTGAAGAAGGTGTAGAAGTCGCGGAAGAACCAGCGTGTGTCGACGTGGCAGCCGCCGAACTCGAACTGGACCAGACGGGTGGCCTCAATGGCCTGGCCGCTGCCCTGTAGCACGCCCATCTCGTGCCCTTCGACGTCGATCTTCATTACGTCGACGATGCGTCGGCTGAGGACCTCCTGCCAATACCGCTCAAAGCGTACGACCGGCACCTCTTGGGTCGGGTTCATGTGGATGCCCAGGTACCCGAGATCTCGCTGGGTCAGACTGGCTAGCCCCGATCCGTCGTGGTCGGAGTAGAGCTGGGCAGTCCCCTCGAAGTCGGACAGCGCCGCCGGGATGATCTGCGCCGGAAGTGAGCGGAGGGCTTCAACGTTACTGGGACAGGGCTCGAACACGTGAGCCTCGCAGGTGGGGACGGCAGCCAGGAGGGCACTCGTGTAGCTGCCCTTGTTGCCGCCCACGTCGATGACCACCCGTGGCTGGGGAACGAACGTGAGGACCTGCGCGACTTCGTGGGCCGTCGTCTCTGAGCCGAACCCCTTGCCTTGCACCCTCGCCGCCTCCGCCTCGACCGCCGGAGCGAGCGTCGGGTGGGCATGCAGGAACGCGGCGATGTCGGCGACAGCTGACTCGAGGCTGGGCTGGGCGGCGGTCATCAGGAACTCCTCGCGAAGCCAGATGCTGGCAGGGGCACGTCGGCGGTGACATCGAACGGGGTGCCGATCGGGGGTACGACGCCCCTCGCGCTCAATCCGGGCGTTGTCGGCGCGTTCGACGGTGCGGGCGGGAATGTCATCTGAGAGACCGGGGAGGGCAGGGGGAGATCCACCGCGATCCGATCGGGCTGGGTGCCTAAGCCGATCCAGTGCCGCTTCACCATGTCTTCTGTGTTGAAGCGCCGGTCGGCGATGAATGGTCGGGGGGCGATCACGACGTGGTCGTCCCGGTCGGCGAGCCAGGCGCTCCACCACGAGTAGCCGCTGTTAGCAATTATGTGCTCGTCACACTCGGCCATCAGCATCATGTCTTCGACGGGTGCCTCGGTAGGCGGGGTCGCCACGACCGTCTTTCGAGAGGTGGGCAAGAGACTCGCGGCGTAGTTGGGATCGTCGGAGAAGAGGAAGAGCCACGGGCTACGAACGAGCCGGTTTACGAGCCGCGCCGCTCGCTCATAATACTGCGGCGTGCAGACCCCATGGAATCGATTCGTCTCGGCCTCCGCTATGTAGTCCCCACGCCGGACATGCACAGCGACTGGCGTGTGACCCTGACGGCGGCGTCGCGAGATTTCGGTCACGACGGACTCGAAATGAGGGCTCGGTGCGCTAACCCTGGTGAAGTCCCGCCTGATAACCTCGCAGATGTCGAAGAAGTAGTCCTCTGAGACGAAGTTCCCCTTCAGGAGCACATGCGGCGTCTGCAGGTTGAGCACGTCGTCGTCGACATGCAAGTGCTTGTTGCGGACCACCGTGACATTCTCATCGTTCGGGCCACAGATTTGGTCCGCCTGCTCGTCACTGAGGAGGATGGCCTCGACGTTGAAGTGGTGCAGTTCGGGGCGCCGCTTTGGATAGGTTCGGTACAGGCGCTTGTCGAGGTAGACGGGCACGCCGTGCCGCAGCGCCAACCGCCGAGCGGCCGCGTACCCGAACATCTGGCTTCCTAAACCGCCCTCGATCTGCACGATCGTCATCTTCTCGCCTCGTCCGGTCCGTGCTGCCGTGTCGGCTACCAATCGGGCGGCGAGTCCCCGATCTGAGGCTCGCTACCTGAGACGTGCTGAGGCCGTGGGTGACTGGCCCGCCATCGCGAGTGCCGATCCCTCAGGGCCGGCTTCCCTAGGCGTGTACAGGGTGCTGCCCCCGAGGCAGCCATGGACGTGTGCTCAGGCCCGGCGGTGCGTGTGGATATCCCCCATGGTCAAGTGCGCTGGTAGGCCCCAACAGGTCGCGACCACCCCCTACCCCCCCCGCCGGTTCAGCCTCTGTTGACGTCACCTCAGCCGCTTGCATTGGCTGGTGGCCGAGCGCGTGCGGCCAGAGCGAAACACCCTGGATTGCAAGGAAACTCAGGAGGGGCCCCGAGCTGACGATAGTTGCGAAGAGCACCGGCCCCGACGTCAGCGCGGCCGATGCGTGTGGTTGAGACCTCAGAGCGGTGGCAGGGAGCTGGAATGTCTAGGGCGCTTAGGACGGACTCGAAGGATGTGGGCAGGGCGTCCCTATCCAGCGACACACAGAGCGCCGCGGGGGATCGTCAGCTCCTGATCGGGGCGATTGTGAATCAAGAATGAGTCGCGCGTTCTTCACCCGTGGTCACTGGCACAGAAACCATGCTGTGCCGCCCTTTGATGAGGGGAAAGGGCGCTTCATGATCGACAGAGGCTTGGCCCTGCGCAATACCAAAACGGCGAGGCGACGGTGGCTCTCATGAGAATTCGCCCGAGCCGTCCGCTGTTCACTGTGATCGTGCCGTGTCACAACTCTGAAGTGACGTTGGGTAGATCCCTTGAGAGCGTTCGGTCTCAAACCTTCACCGATTATGAGCTTATCGTTGTGGCGGATAATTGCAGCGATGACACGGTGAGCATCGCCGAGTCCTACAAGGCGGCCGTGGTGGTGTGTGACAAGGGCTCCGCTGGTGGCGCGCGGAACGTGGGATTAGGCCTAGCGTCCGGAGTCTACGTTCTGTTCCTAGACAGCGACGATAGATTCACCACCTCCGGCGTCTTTGACGAGCTGGCGCGAGAACTAGCCGATCATGACTACCCTGACGTGCTGAGCTTCGGCTTCTACTACGGGCACAGGGCGTTCGGTACCACGGCGCCAGACGGTTCCCCCTGGAACAACGTGTGGTCTCGGGCCTGGAAGGGTGATCTGGTCAGGCATCACCGATTTCCCGAGGCGAACTTCGCGGAGGATAGAGCCTTTGTCCGTGAAGTCCTCAACTCCGCTAACAGTGTTCACCCTCTTGAGCGCCAGTTCGTGGCCTACACGCCACCGCGTCCCGGAAGTCTAGCCTGGCTGGGCGGCGACCGGCCGTTTGGCCCTGCGCCTATGTCCGGCAGTGCGGTGCCTCCACGCTCGTCGACGGGCTGTGTGGCCCCACAGGACTGTAGCGTGCTGATCCTTAGTGAGGATAGGCATGCTGATTTGTGGGATCCATTCTTCCTGCTGTTTGCGCGCTATTGGAAGTGTCCTTACCCCACATATCTCCTGACTGAGTCCCGGGTGTCCACGCATACCACTACTCTGACGCACCGAGGACCCTGGGCCGATCGGCTACGAGCTGCGCTTCTGAAGCTTCAGTCACCTTATGTACTGATGATAAGGGACGATTTCTTTCTGTGCTCGCCGGTGAACCAAGAGGTGGTGAGCTACGCGCTCGACCACTTCACGAGCAGGACGGCAGGTTTCATCTTTTCGCGCTCCGTAAGTGACAGCGATTACGACAGTGACGTCTGGGGATTTAAAGTCAGGGGGGGCGCCCCTCGGACCCGTTGGACAAGCCTGCCTGCTGTGTGGGACCGCATCAAGCTACTCGACTCGCTCACTGCAGGATGCGATATGGCCACGTGGGAGGGGCCCCCCCGGGCCTCTGAAGATGCCTTTTTCATCAACGGCTCCGCCGAGGTGTTCTTCGGAGGATGCGTAGCCAATCGCGGATTTGCGCTCCACGGCGAGGAGTGGGATCCAGGGATGACGGGAATTCTTGAGAGAGAGGGCTTGGAGCTGGACTTGAGGGAGCGTGGAGTTCGCGGCGACGCCAGTCTTCGTGAGGGCAGCTCTTTCGTGCCATGACCTCGGGCCTTGCGGTCGCCGTGAACTATCGGGTGGGGTTCGGTGATGCAGTTAAGTCGTGGGGCTTGTCATTCTAGAAGTGTGGAGGGATCAATGAAGTTCAGTATTGTCATACCGGCGCACAACGAGGAAGAGCTCATCGGAGAGTGTCTTGACAGTATTCTGGGCCAGACGCACAAGGACTTTGAGGCACTCGTCGTTTGTGACGCATGCACGGACCGGACTGCCGACATCGTGCGATCGCGCGGAATCGAACCCATCGAAGTGGATCACCGCTCTCTGGGCCTCGCGAGAAATGCAGGACTGCGTCGGGTAACTGCTGAGTACTTTCTATGTCTGGACGGTAATGATCGCTTTGCGACTCGTGATGCTCTAAAGGTCCTGGCGGCAGAGCTCACCGCGAATCCGGTCGACATCATTGGTTTTGGAGCCTTCTTTGGCAGTCGCCTTGCCAACCAGAATATCGTCGAGGGCTTCGGGGTGCACTGGCCCAATGTCACTTTCAATGCGTTTAAGTCAGCGAAATTCAAGAATTGCATGTTCACTGACTCGTCTATGCTGGAAGATCGCGAATGGTGGGTCAGTTACATTAGACCTGATCATACGAGCGCATTCCTCGATCTTCCCCTGTATGAATACCGTTATCCTAACCCAACGAGCTTGCTGGGGCAGAGCTTCATTCGCGAGCACGATCAGCGATGGGGCTCCTCCGGCGAGGCGCTGGCGGCACGGGAAGCGTTGCTCCGCGTGCCAGTGCGGTTGGACCTGCGGTATGCGGATGAGATGGCGCAAGTCCTGGCGGAGGCTGCCTCGTGGCTCGACCTTCTGGTTTGGCCGACGATCGTGTTCGTCACGGCGGGGGAGCCAAGTGAGGAAGTTGAAGGACTCACGAGGGTCCTCGGCGCGGCACTCCAGTCGCCGCCGCCTTTTACTGTAGTGGTTGAGGGCGAAGAAGAGTTCCGGAGAACGGGGGATCCCTTCGGTTTCATGGACGACTCCATCCAGATTTCGCGAGTAGCCGAGTACTTGTATTCCATGCGACTGCTGTCGAGGTTTTACAGGCAGAGCCGAGAGGCCTTCCGCAGCGTAGCAACGACAGGACCCGTCCGGCTCTCGGAGTCGGGATTTCCGCCCAGCCATGGCCAGGCGCTAGATCTAATGCTCTATCACATGTTGCAGAGTTCCCGGTGGAGGGACGGCTAGTGCGAAGTCCAGGAAAACAAAGGGATCCGGGCCGAATGGCTGACATGCGTCCCCGTGAAGCAATGCCACCTTCGAAGCCCGCCCAGGAAGCAAATTGAACACCGCGTCCAAGGGCCTGCGTTCAGGTCGAAGGGATGATACTCCTTTTCGGCGCTATTTGAGTTGAGGGGACGCTGTTTTGATCCCAAGAACGATTCATGTCGTCTGGGTCGGTGACGAGTCGCGCCGGCCCAATCGTTGCATAGATAGCTGGCGACAGATGAACCCAGGCTATACGCTTCGCGTCTGGGGAAATCGTGATCTTCTCAACGATAGATGGATTAACGCGTCGCACATGCGCAACGTGCCGGCTGAGCATATTCCCGCCGTCGCAGATATGATGCGTTACGAGATTCTCTTAAAATACGGTGGTATCACCGTGGATGCGGACTCCATGTGCGTCCGGGCACTGGAGGATTGGTTGATGGAGCCGGCATGCTGGGCGACCTGGGAGAATGAGAAATTGCGGCCGGGGCTGATCACGAATGCTTTCGTTGGATCGGAGCCGGGCGAAGAGCTGCTGGCGGCCGTAATTGAGAAAATTCGGGCCCGCCCGACGGTTAATGACTATTTGCCGTGGATGACAACTGGTCCACTACCGCTGACGGAGATATGGCACGCGATGCAATCACGGGCGACTGTGTATCCATCCCACTACTTCACGCCCGATCACTTCGACGGTGCGCGATACTCGGGGACTGGGCCAATCTTCGCTCGCCAGCTATGGTCGAGCACTAGGGTGAGCATCGAGGGGCGCGGAGAAATGTTCGCGCCGTACATCAGTGAGGCGGACTAAGGATACCGTGAATGGTCAATTCAATTTGGTGTATCGGGAAACGACCACCGCTGATGGGATTTGGTTCGACCTAACCCGTACGCTCAAAGCCGGATTCGCGGAGCTCGGTGTTCGGCTCAACATTTGTACGCCGGGAACCCTGAATCGTGGCATCCCCAGCTTGGTCATGACACCACACCTGTATTCGCCTGCGGAAATATCAACACTGCCGGCCGGCAGCATTTTGTATAACTGGGAGCCTTTGTTTGGGGGTTCCGGCCTAGTGTGCAGAGCGCGCATGCAGGAGATGAGCCGCTTCGTCGTGTGGGACTACAGTTTGCGAAATCTGGATGAGTGGCGGGGTCTGGGTGTTGAGGCGGTGCACGTGCCCCTGGGCTACCACCGCGTCCAGGAGATCCGGACTGGGCCTGACATGGCATTTCCTGGACTGCTGTTCTTTGGTGCCATGAATGAACGTCGGCGAAGCCTGTTGGATGGACTGGTTAAGGCTCAGGTTCCTGTGCTGGTGCTGTCAAACCTGTATGGCGAGTCCCTCAGGGGAGCCCTGGCTGCCGTTGGAGCCGTGGTTAACGTACATGCCCGGACTCCGGGGATTTTGGAGTTGCCGCGCCTGATGCCACTGTGGGCGAGTTCTATCCCTGTCTTTACAGAGTTGAACCAGGACACTGAGGTAGCGTTTGACCTAGGGTCTCAGCTGCTGGGCGCGCCGTACGAGCACCTCCTGGAGCTAATCGTGCACGGGCTGCGGGACTGGCCTCTCGTGACATCGGCCAGTGCGGCGCTGCAGGAGACCTTCAGGCGCCACCCCGTGACGAGCGCGCTGCTGCATGGCTTACGAGGAGCCGTGCCCGTCGGTTAGATCGATCTCCGCGGTGTCTCGGCCTTACGGTTCCGCCAGGCTGGGCTCGCCGAGCGATTCCGCTGTGATCGGGACGTCGCGGGCTCCATCGGCGGAGGCGAGGAAAGCGCTGTGAGTCGTGAGGTGAGCGTGAGAGCCCGGCTGAGGGCCACTTTGGAGTCACCGAGACCTCGTGCCGCCGACCGAGCAGGCTCGATCGAGGCAGCTAGAAGCGCTGGAGAGCGGGCGAGTTCCACCGCGCGGGCAGGGAAGTCCACGTAAGTCGCGTGCAGGATGCTGGGTTCTAGGCCAAGCGAATCCTCGGTCTCGGGATTGATCTCGGTGAGCACGGGGATACCGCTGGCCCACAGCCGGCTAAGCCGAGGAAGCTCCATGATCTGCGCATCGTGAACATGGACGTTGATGACGAGCCTGCTCCGTGCGATCCAGTCGTCGCGCTCCGGCCCGAAGATCCCATACAAGACTGTCGGTCGTACACCCCTTGCGGCGATCTCCTTGAGGACCCACTCACGCCGTGGCTTGAGGGCACCATAGAACAGGATGTCGACGGTGGGGTCCTCAGCCCGATGGATGCCTTCAAGGAGGGGGTCGTAGGCCATGGGCACGTGGATGACGCGCTTTGCCCCCAGGCCGTGCCACGCCCGGATGTTCTTGAGCGAGTAGTCCCAGATGATGAACTCACTCATGAGCGAGAGTCGCTCCGGTGTCATAAACTCAGAATGATGCCCATGTCCGATGGGCTCCCACGAATAGAGAACGCTGGTCTTGGGGAGTCGACGGATCGCCTCAAGCGGCTGCAAATGCGGAGCAATCACAACCGTCGGGTCGGAGTTGTCTGTCGGGACGTGGTAAGACCAGGAGGTCTTGATCCCGAGGCGGTCCAAACCACCAATCAGCATCGCTACGACTTCGTCGTAGGAATGCGCGTGGACATAGGCTTCCGTGTCAGGGAGGACCAAGTGGATTGCTGGTCTAATTGCCATCGGGCACCGCTGGCGAGAGGACGGGGCGATTCCCGGCGCGTAGCCAACGGCCGGTGAAACTCTGCTCGTTGGGGAAGACGTACTGGGTAATTAGAACGTCTAGTACCTCGTGTGAGCACTGGTTGGCGAAAACTCGCTTGCAGAAGGACTCGTCCTCGGCGAACGCCTCGTCTCGAAATCGTTCCGTCCCGATAGCTCGGCGTGACCAAGCGCGAGTATGCACCAGGCCATAACAGTGCGCTCGCCAGCCGAAGGGGCTGCAGGGATCCGGTCCCCACAGACATGCGAAGTGGAGGATGTCTGGTTCGGCGCACTCGTCAAGACGTGCGTCGATGAGGGCGAGTGCGTCGTCGCGAATGAAGTAGTCGTCAGCGTCAAGGAAGAGTACGTAGTCGCCCGAGGCGCGGTCCAAACCGAGGTTTCGTGAAAGACCTGGATGGCCTACGTCCCCGTCGATGGTCAATGCGCGCATAGCGGTCGCGATGTCGCGCGTGCTATCCGTGCAGCGGTCGCAGACCACGAGGACTTCGTCGAAGGGTCGAGTCTGGGACAGTACGCTTTCGAGCGCCCGGCCTAACGTTTTTTCGGCGTTGTGGGCCGGGACGATGAGGCTGTAGCTCCTCACGTCGACGTACTCGCCGGTTGTAGCACGACGTTTAGGTGGCCATGATGCGACGTCAGTACTTTGAGAGGTAGTTCGCGCGGGGTGCCGTTCTCGTCCAGGACTGACAATCTCCACCCCGAGCTCACAAGCCGGCGGAGCGTCTGCTCAGCGAGGCACCAGTCGGTGGGGTTCGCGGCCGGACTGCATGACGCCAGCAGTCCACCCACGCAGCCACTCAACAGGGGGGACTCGATAGCTCCGAGAAGTCTGCCGAAGCGGTGGGTCTCGCTGATAAGGACCAGGTCGACTGCGCCAAGGTCGTTAACGAGCTGGGTGGTGTTCACTGTCGGAACCTGTGGAGCCTCTGACCTCACGACACCCGTGGGGCGATGCTGGAGGTGCGTCCACGGGTTACCGAGATGTGGCCCGTACCAGCCGGGCGCGGCGTCCAGCGCCGCGTGACCGTCAGCGAGGTCGGCCTGAGCAGGGACGGTGGCGACGATGCCCTCGTAGCGACCGAGGCTGATGTTGCGTGCCAGGAACGCAAAGTCGTCGGGGCTTCCTTCTACGGCGACGACTCGACCCTGCTGACCAACGCGGAACGCCAGAAACGTGGTCTCGTCCCCGATCCCGGCGCCCAGGTGTAGCGCGGTGCCACCCTGGTGAACCGCTGATTGCAGGTACATGAGTCGCGCGGGATCGACGCAGCCGTCCAACAAGAGGCGGGGTGTCCGGGTCAGTTCGTCGGCCGGGCAATAGAGGCTCGCGAACCAGCTCGTTCGCACGAGGCATCGGTTTTCGCCGAGGTAGGTACCCTGGTACGGAGGCCGAGCTGCCCTGAAGGCCAGTTGGGTCGACTGGTGGTCGGCAACGGTATCGACATTGGCGAAGCCATTGAGCACGGCCTCTAGAACGGCCGGCTGCCCCGAGTTGCGCGGCCTGGTCAGTGGCGCGCCCGTCTTCAAATGAAGACCTACCTCCGCGCATCGGCCGCCGAAGTCGAAGACCTGTTTCATCAGGTGATCGATGTCGCCGGCGGAGACGACCGCAGCGTCGTGAGGCTTGCCTATGGCCTCCCGGAACGATTCGAGCACCACGGAGCAGGTCTGCAGCTGAGCCCCGATTCCGGCAACCACGGCTTTCGCCCGCTCGGCGTCGGTGTGCTGGGGATCGCTCGGGGTGGCGATAACTAGTTCAACGTCGCCGCGCTGCCCGCAATGCTCGCTGAGAGTGGCAGCCGCGGCGACCAGGATGGCAGGTCGCACCCAGTCGGTGGCGACGACGAACCGAAATGGAGTGCTCTTCAGGTTCGGGGGGAGCGCCCTTTGTGGGGTGACTGTGGGCATGGTCACGAGGCAACGCCGATGAAGTCCGGCAGTGCGAAGCCGCGTCCTTCAATGTCCGCTCGGGTCGTCGACCAGAGCTGCCTCGCGAAGACCTGTCCCGCCCCCTCGTAAGCCAACCCGGAGAAGTGGTTGGGCGTGAAGTAGTGTGATGGATAGATTGTGAGGGGGTACTGGTATGCCTTCCAAGTTTCGGTCAGCGGCGTCGGACCCGTGGTGATCCAGGCGTTGGCGTCGACGACGGTCTGCCGGCGGTGGATCGAGGCAATCAGCTGGCCGAAGAAGGGCGATTCGGGCACCGACCCAAGGAACGCATTGGTGATCAGTCCTGGCCGCAGGTGCTCATTCTCCCAGGTAGCCCACTCCGTGGGCTCCATGAGCCAGTCCTCGAGCGGTCGGAGGCACTCAGAGTCAGCGTCCACCGTGATTCCGCCGTGCCGGTACAGGATCTCGTAGCGCATCATGTCGGCGACCCCGGCCAGGTTGTACTTCCCCATCTCTCGGATGTGGGCCGCGTTGACCCATCGAGTCCGCATGAGCTCCTGGTTTCCCCAGACGCGCACTTCGTAACTCGGGTTCAGCCGACGCCACGACTCGAGGCAGCGCTCGGGTCTCCTGGACTCGTCGCCGACCCAGACAACATGGACAATGCGTGGGATCACCTGTGCCTCCGGAGTTTCGACGTACATCTATCGGCGACGAGGCAGGTGGGTTGAGCTGGGCCGCCCCACCAATGCGTACCGGAGCCGACTCGGAACAGCCTGAGGCACAGGGGGGCACGTCAGGTTCGCTGGGGTCGGGCCGATAGTGCAGACCGAGGGCGCGCATCGGCATCAGCCAGCGTGCGACGTCCATGACGCTGCCTGGCGAAGGAGAAATATGAGAAAGCGGCTTTCTGTCGCCATGATCGTCAAGAACGAATCGAGGGTCATCGCGCGGTGCCTGAGTGCGCTCGAGGCGGTCCAGGACATCTCCGCTGGGACGTTTATCTACGACACCGGGTCGACGGATGGTTCCATTGAGATCGCGCGAGCGCTCGGTGCCACAGTCGTTGAGGGGGATTGGCCCAACGATTTCGCCGAGGCGCGGAATCGATCGCTCGACCTCGTGTCGACGCCCTGGGTGCTCGTGGTTGACGCGGACGAACAGATTGTGGTTGATGAAGCGGCTCTCGGGCTCCTGCTCGATCATTTCGAATCGTCTGGAATCAATGCCGGACATGTTGCGCAGGCAAATTTCGACGAATCTGGCCAAGAGCGTGAGATTGCGCTTCAGACGCGCTTGTTTCGTCGGGAGGTGGTTACCTATCGGGGCATCGTCCACGAGGTCATCGCACCCGTGGATGGGTCGGAGATTGCGAGCCAGTCAGACCTGGTGCCCCGCGATGTTCTCCATCTGGACCATGACGGCTACGCCGACAGCGCGGTGCTCCGAGAGAAAATCCGTCGAAACGCGGCTGTGATTGGTGCCCACTTCGGTCCAACGGCAGACGTGGGGGACCCGCTCGTGCTGAAGGCGCTCGTGGATGAGGGGCGTTCACTACGTCACCTTGGTGAGCGGGGCGCCGCCTATTGGGATTTGTGGCGCGTCCAGGCCTCGCCCCTTCGCACGCCTTACCGGCTGTTTGGTCTGGAGATCCTGGCCGGAATGCTCGTCGACGACGGCCAGTGGGACGATGCTGCGTCGATCATTGCGGAATACGCTGGCCAGGGCGGCTCGCCATCCTACGTGCGCTGGATGCGAGGAGTGAGCTATCTTCGCCAGCGACGTTTCGCCGACGCGGCTCGCGAACTCGCCGACTTGTCTGTCATCTCGAACATCGTTGGGGGGATCTCCCCGACGGATCAGCTCTACGAGGCACGGATTCAAGCGGCGGAATCGTTGGGTCGGTTAGAAGAAGCGTTGTCCTGTCAGCTCACCATGATCATCGGGTGTGACCGCGCGGACGGTCAGGCTGAGCGATTATTGCGGTTGTGGGGTAGTCGACCGCTCGAGGTGCTCGCCGATATCCTCCGGCAAGCGAAGCCGATCGCGTGCGCCCAGCTGCTGAGAGAGTTGAGCACGATCGCCGGGCCGGGCTATGCCGCCGCCCAGCGCCTCACAGCCTTGCTTCAGCGCGGCGTTGCGACGCCAGCGCCAGCATGATGGCCAAGACTCCTGTCTCGGCGGTCCTCATTGTGCGCGATGAAGAGCGCTGCCTGGCCCGGTGTCTGCGTTCTCTCACACCATGGGTCGATGAGATCGTCGTCCTCGACACCGGATCCATCGATAGGACTCGGCAGGTCGCCAGGGAGTATGGGGCCCGTGTGCATGACTTCACGTGGCGAGCGGACTTCGCCGCCGCACGCAACGCCGCTCTGGCACTGGCTCGAACGCCCTGGAATGTCGTGGTCGATGCCGACGAGTGGATCTTGAGTGGCGGGGAGGTATTGGCTCGCCTAGGTGAGCACTCAGGCGAGGTCGGCCTCGTCCGACAACGGAGCACCTCGCGGTCTGATGGCGTGCAGGTCCGGACTGACACACTTCTCGAGCGCATCTTGCCGTCCGAAGTGCGGTATACGGGTCGAGTCCACGAGCAGCCGCGGCACAACCTCCCGGTGTTCGATTCGGGTATGATTCTGGGGCACGACGGCTACGAACCGGCGCAAATCGAGAGTAAGGCCGGGCGAAACGAGAGAATCTTGCGGGACGAACTTCTCTTGGAGCCTGAAAATGCCTATCTTCGCTATCAACTCGGCAAGGAGCTTCAAGCGCTCGAGAGGTACGACGAGGCCGCTGACGCTTTCCTTTATGCATACCAGCACTCATCGGCCCTAGACCCGTGGCGCCACTCCCTGGTTGTTCGAACCATATCGGTGGCTGGAGCGGCCCGTCGCTTCGAGGAAGCCGTTGCCGTCCTTGACGCGGAGAGCGACCGATGGGACGGTGCTGCGGACTTCTCCTTCGCCGCAGGAAACCTCATGCTGGACATAGCCCTGTCTCGCCCGGAGGCCGCGGCCGACCTGCTGCCCCTTGTCGACCAGTTCTGGTCACGCGCTCTGCAGATCGGGGACACAGGTGCGTTAGCCGGCAGCGTGACGGGGCGGGGTTCGTTCCTAGCTGCGCGCAACCTTGCTGCCTTCCACGAAGCGCTCGGCGATCCTGGACAGGCTGCCCGGTACCGTCTACTCGTGGCTCAAACGGAGCGTCACGCTGGTCAGATCGGTTGAGCTGGAACGCTGCAGCAGCTCAGGCGGACACCCGGACAGTCGATGAGGCGTGCATGGAGTCATCGTTGCTGGACGCCGTTCTCATCGTGAAGGACGAGGAGGACAATCTGCCGGCATGCTTGGAGTCTCTCCAGAGGTTGAAGCCTCTCCTCGGCCAGATCTACATCTACGACACTGGCTCCCGGGACCAGACGGTAGAGGTCGCTCGAGCTTTCAACGCAACTGTGACACAGGGATATTGGGACGGTGATTTCGCCCGTGCCCGTAACGACGCAATGGCTACGACCGACGCAAGGTGGGTACTCTCCATCGACGCCGATGAACGCGCTGAGGCAGATCAGGAGGCTCTGAGAGGCCTGCTCATGCAGGGGCTCACTCCCGAGGCCGATTGGGACGTCATCAACACGATCATCGTGGACGTTTCTGCGTCGGGCGTACCGGTGGCACGGCATCCCTTTTGCAAGATCTTCCGGCCATCTCGCGTGCAGTGGACTGCTCCGCTGCACGAGACGCTTCAGCTGCGGCGGCCCACTCGGGTCCTGCGCTCCTTCGAAGCTCCCGACTCGGTCATCAGACTGGTTCACCACGGTTATGCCGCCGCTGCCGTCCGTGAGCGCAAGGCTCGGCGGAACGCGGCTCTTCTCGAGTCCCACGTGACCCACACGGCCCTGAGACAGCTGCCGGAGGCGGTGCGGGCGAAGCGTCTGTCCGACTGGTGCCGGTCACTCACCGGCGAAGGTCGACTGCGCGAGGCGGCGGCTGCCATCGGCCGAGCCCGGAAAGTAGGGACCTCCGATGTCGAGGCCCGTCGTGCAGTGGCGCTCAGCCACTTTGGCCTTCTCGCCGAATGCGGTGACCATGAGGGGGCCGGACGGATCGTCGAGGAGCTGCGCGACCTGGGAGCGGATGCGGACCTGCTCGCCTGGCTAAGCGCGGAGCTGCTGTGTGCGCAAGGGAATCCGGCCGCAGCGTTACCGCTGCTCCGTTCGTTGAAGAGGGTGTTTGTCGGTGCTGGAACGGAATTGGATGGCAGCGTGGTCGTCAACAGGCTCATGATCGCCGCGGTGGATGCCGGGGAGTTCGACGAGGCGCTGGCGTGCTGCATCGAACTCATCACGAGCACTGGCGACGTTGAGCGGTTTGGTCCCCGGCTGTTGCGGCTTTGGGGCAGCCAACCCCTCGACTGCCTGGCACAGCTCCTGGTGGACTTCGCGGCGATGACGTCACCTGCAGAGTTGGCCGCCGCCTTCCGCGCGCAGGGGCCTTGGGGGCAGCGCGTCGCGGCGGCCATTGAACGGGTGCCAGGTGCGCTCGACGCCGCAGTGCTTCTCCGATAACCGCTTTCGTGGGAGCGCTCAGTTTGGAGTCCCGGTTGCCGATGAGCGTTGATGTCGGGCCCTGCCACCGGCGCAGACCGTGCCGAAAGCACGGCCCGGCGAAGGGGGGGCCCAACCCGCCCGACCCTTGCGGGGGCACCACGGATGGTGCTCGCGTGACCCCATTCCACGAAGGAGATTGTCATGGGTCTGCAGATCAACACCAATGTCGCCGCTCTGAACTCTTACCGGAACCTGACCGGTACCCAGGGGGCGATGAACACCAGCCTCGAGCGGCTGTCCTCGGGTCTTCGGATCAACCGTGCGGCGGATGACGCTGCGGGTCTGGCGATCTCGGAGAAGCTGCGCTCGCAGGTTAACGGCCTGAACCAGGCTCAGGCCAACGCGCAGGACGGTGTCAGCCTCATCCAGACCGCCGAAGGCGCGCTGAACGAGGTCCACTCCATCCTGCAGCGCATGCGCACCCTGGCGGTGCAGTCGGCGTCGGACACCAACACCGACTCTGACCGTACGCAGATCCAGAAGGAGATCACGCAGCTCAACTCCGAGCTGGACGGCATCTCCACGCGCACGCAGTTCAACGGGATGAACCTGATCGACGGCTCGTTCACCGGCAAGTCACTGCAGATCGGTGCCAACGCCGGCCAGACGATGGGCGTGAGCATCGGCGGGATGAGCTCCACCTCGCTGTCGGTCAACAGCATCGCCCTGGGCACCCAGGCGGGCGCTGCGGCAGCGTTGTCGAACATTGACAGCGCGATCTTCCAGGTCTCCAGCCAGCGGGCTGACCTTGGCGCGATCCAGAACCGTCTGCAGCACACCATTTCCAACCTGGGTGTGTCGGCGGAGAACCTGGCCGCTTCGCAGTCTCGTATCCGCGACACCGACATGGCAAAGGAGATGACGAGCTTCACCCGCTCGCAGATCCTGCAGCAGGCCGGCGTCTCGATGTTGGCTCAGGCCAACCAGGCCCCCCAGTCCGTCCTCAAGCTCCTCGGCTGATCGACGCCCTGAGATGACCGCGTGAGGGGCATGGGCTCCCGCTCATGCCCCTCACGGCCCGCATATCAGCCATTTAACAGGAGGTGAGGTCATGGCAGGCGGAATGCAGATCAGTGGCCTGACTGGATTCAACTCGTCGGACATCGTGACGCAGTTGATGACGGTCGAGCGGCAGGCCGGAAACTCGCTGCTCAAATCCAAGGCGAGAAGTACAACACTCGCTAGCGCACTACAGAGTCTCAATAGCCTCTTCACGAAGATGCGGGACGCTGCGACGTCGCTCGCGCCGACGTCAGCGCTCGACAGCTCTGCGTGGAAGGCGACCTCGGCAACCTCATCCCAACCGAGCATCGCCACAGCGAAGAGCAGTTCGGCCGCCAACCCGGGCTCACTGACGTTCACGGTCAATAGCGTGGCGACGGCGGGCGCATCGATCTCCGCTCAGAGCGTCGACGCCTCAGTAGCGCTCAACAACGGGGATGCCTTTGACCTGACCATCACCAAAGGTTCGGGCACGCCGGTCAAGGTCACCATCGGTGCCGGTGCGAAGCTGGCCGACGTGGCGGCAGCCATCAATAATACGGCGGCCCTGGGCGTCAAGGCGAGCATGGTTCAGGTATCACCGGGGCAGTACAAGCTGCAGCTGGAGTCCTCCACCACAGGGAGCGGCACAGATATCAGCGTGGTTGACTCCTCGGGAGCGGGTTCAGGCTTCGGTGGGTTCAGCGCGCTCAGGACCGGCTCAGACACGGTGCTGCACGTGGGAGACGCGGCTGCCGGCTTCGACATCACATCCTCGACGGCCACGGTCAAGGATGTCCTGCCCGGCGTGTCAATCACCGCTGTCAAGGAGGACACCACCACGCCGGTGACCGTGTCGATAGCGACCGACGTCAGCGCCATCTCGGACAAGGTCAAGGCGTTCGTCGACGCGGCCAACGAGGTGTTCAGCAGCATTCGCGTCAACACCAAGTACGACCCCGACACGAAGACTGCCGGGACCCTGAATGGGGAGTCCACGGTTCGCGACCTGTCGAACCGACTTCAGTCGCTCTTCGTGGGCATTGGATCCGACAAGCTCGCGAAGATGGGTGTCTCCTTCACGAAGGACGGCACCGTCGCCTTCGACAAGGCAAAGTTCGACGTCGCGTACGCGGCAGACCCCACAGGGGTCGAGTCGGTGTTCACAGATACCGCAGCCAAGGTGCGTGATCTCGGTAAGCAAGCGAGCAATGCGACCGATGGGTTGTTGACGGTCCGCATCAACGGCGAGCAGGCGCTTGTCAAGGACTACACGAAGCGGATCGCAGACTTCAACGACAGGATGACGGCGAAGCAGGAAATGCTGACGCGGCAGTTCTCCGCCCTGGAGACCATGCTCAGCAAGTTGCAATCGCAGGGCCAGTGGCTCAGCGGGCAGCTGGCCTCGCTCTCGGCGGCGTCCAGCAAGTAGAGGGAGACCCATGACGACCGCGGCCCAGCTCCGAAACCGGTACGCCCAAGACACCGTAAGCACAGCCTCGCCGGCCAAGTTGCTGACCATGCTGTACGACCGGCTGAGCCGGGACCTACTGAATGCGGAGCAGGCCGCGGTCGTCAAGGACGTTGCCGGGACCCACACGAATCTGGTTCACGCCCAGGAGATCATCACGGAGTTGGCGGCCACCCTCGACATCAAGGTGTGGGCTGGTGGCGAGCAGCTCTTGGCCATTTACGAGTTCTGTCTTCAGGAACTGTTCCAAGCCAATGTCCACAAGGACGGTCAGCGCATCCATGGGGTGCGCGAGATCATCGAGCCGCTTCGTGACGCCTGGCACCAGGCGGCCAAGCAGGTGGATGGTCAGTGAACCTCGCGGGGTGGGCCGCAGCGTTGACCGAACTCGAGGACGAGCTCGATGCGCAGGAGCGTTCGCTCCGGACCGGTCAGCTCAGCATCGTTTCGGCCTTCGAGCCACCGGAGTCGCTCGGCCCGCTCCCCGCTGAGCTCGCGGAGCGGGTCAGCACGCTGATGAGGCGAACGGCTCTGCTCGCCACGTTCGTCCAGTACGAGCTGGTCGCGACCGATGCCGACTTGCGGTTCGAGACGCGCGAGGTTCGGCACGCCGGGGCTCAAGCACTGTACCTAGATCGGAACGTCTAACACCTCGAAACCGCTCGTCTATCGGGCGCGACCGGACTGCCGTAACCGATCTCCTGTCAAGAAGTGGCTACGCCAGCCGATAGGTATAACGGCTGTTCAGGCGCAGTCCCCGCCAGCCTGGACCGGCACGATGCCGGTCTGAAACGCTCACGGATGAGGTGGAGCCAGAGATGTCGTCGTTTTCCAGCCTGAACCTCGGGGCGCGCGCGATCTTCGCCGCGCAACGCGGCCTTGACATTACGGGCCAGAACATTGCGAACTCCGCCACGCCTGGCTATTCAAGGCAACGAGTCGACCAGGTCGCCGTGGGTGGCCCCACGGTCCCGGCGATCTGGGCGAAGTACGACCAGACAGGCGGCGGCGTCAAGGTCACCGGCATCTCGCGTATGCGCGATGAGTTCCTCGAGGCACGCGCCCGTTCTGCCCACCAAGCCTCGGCCGCACTCGACGAGACCACCAAGGCGTATGAGGCGATCGAGCGTACTGTCGGGGAACCCAGTGACACCGGCATCAAGCAGCGCCTGGCCGAGTTCTGGCAGTCCTGGGCGGCGGCTGGCAACGACCTCAAGTCACAGGCCCCGGGTAACGTCGTAGTCGAGCGAGGCAAGGCTCTTGCCGACGAGATCAACCGCCAGGCGGCCGCCCTGGAAACTCAGTGGAATGACGCGCGGGCCGAATTCGGCGCCAACATCACCGACGTCAACCAGGCCGCGGGTGACATCGTCCGACTCAACAAGGCCATCCGGAACAACGTCATCAACGGTCTCCCCGCAAACGAGCTCGCCGACCAGCGGGATCTGCTGGTAGAGAAGGTCACCAGTCTCACGGGTGGGGTCGCCGAGCGGGACGAGGACGGCGTCGTCAACATCAGGCTGGGCGAGACCTATCTGGTGCAGGGTCAGCAGAATCGGACGCTGATGGACGCCGGGCCGGCATCTGACGCAATCGCCTTCCGGACCGCGTCGCCGCGGGGATCGATCAGCGTGGGATGGGGCAGCCTTTACGACGGCGGCAAGCTCGCCAATCCGCAGCCGCCTACTCCAACCACCGACCCAGTTCCGCCCTCCGTCCGGGGGACCTTGCGCGCCCAGATGGACGTTATGAACGACACAGTGCCGCGGTACCTCGACAAGCTGGACGGCGTCGCGGCAACTCTGGCTGAGACGGTTAACGTGCAGCAACGCGCTGGCTTCACGCGAAACGGCGCCGATCCATCGCCGCTGCTCTACCCGGACACACTCGGAAGCTCGACGTCCCCAACCGTCCGTGCGGCCTCCGCACTGAAATTCCTCGGGACCACAGGAGAGGATCTGGCGCTGTCCTCGGTCAACCCGACGGTCGCCGACGCGAACGGCGTGTTCGCCATGGACGGCGACAACGCGAAGCTCATGTCGGCGCACATGACCGACAAGAACGGTGCCGATGATCAGATCCGGGCATTGGTCGTGGCCCTCGGGGTGGAGGCTTCCAGCGTCTACCGCAACCAGCAGGCCGCCACCAACGTAACCAAGACTGCCGACGATGCGAGGGAGAGCGTCAGCGGAGTCTCGCTGAACGAGGAGATGACGAATCTCATGCAGTACCAGCACAGCTTCGAGGCCGCTGCGAAATTCATCACTGCCGTCGACCGCACCATCGAGACGCTGCTGAACATGACGCGCTAAGCGTCCAGTTGAACCGCCCGACCAGGAGCCATGATGCGCATCACGCAGAACTCGATGAACCGGACCCAGCTTGCGGGTCTCAATAACAGCCTGGGTCGCTTGCAGAAGACGCAGGAGCAGCTGACCTCCGGCAAACGCCTGAACCGCCCGTCGGACTCCCCGGTGGACACGGTCAGTGCGATGCGGCTCCGGGACCAGCAGCGCTCGATGACGGCGCTTGGGGAGAACATCAAGGATGGCACCTCCCGGCTCCAGGCCGCCGACGATGCGTTGACCCGTAGTCACACGATGCTGAATCGGGTCCGCACCCTCGTCGTGGCCGGCGCCAACGGCGTCAACGGTCAGCAGCAGCGCGCGGCCTACGCCAACGAGGTCGAGCAAATCCGCCAGGGCATGGTGCAGCTTGCCAACACGCAGTACGCCGGCCAGCCCGTGTTCGGGGGGACCACACTCAGCCCCAACGCCTACGACCCCCTCACGGGCAAGTTCGTCGGCAACGATGCGGCCGTGTACCGCAAGGTCACCGAGGCCAACGGGCCAGCTGGGGACGTCAACGTCGCCGTGTCCGGCAAGTCCGCCTTTGGCGACACCAGCCCGACGACGGGCGAGACGACGAGCATCCTCACCAAGGCGGATGCAACAGCCGGCACACCGTCCGGTCTCCTCGACCGCATCGTGACGGCACTCAATCAAGATGACGCGGCGTTCGACCCCGCCGCGTTGAGCGCCATCCTAGGGGAGCTCGACCAGGCTCAGGAGAACCTATCGTCCGCGTCGTCCACCGTCGGCGCTCGCACCAACCGCTTGACGCAGCTCGACGATCTCAACGGGCACCTCAACGATGGCGTGACGATCGCGCTGTCGAAGGTGGAGGATGTCGACTTCATCAAAGCCGCGATGGACCTCAACATTCAGTCCAACGCCTACGAGGCCGCGCTGAAAGCGTCTTCTAAGATCATTCAGCCCTCCTTGATGGACTTCTTGGGCTGACCTGTCGATTCGGTTCCCGGGCATCAGAATTGGCCGCGCTCTGCCGATGAGGTCAGTGAGGCGACACCCTGCCGCCGCGACGACAAGGACCAGTTGTGATCCCGAAGCTCCTCCATATCGCCTGGGTCGGCGAGGATGGCACCGCCCCCGACGGCTGCATCGATTCGTGGCGGACCCTTAATCCCGACTTCGACGTCCGCGTCTGGGGCAACGCCGAGCTGTCGGCCGGGCCGTGGCGCACCCGCGCACAGATGAAGGCGCTCCTTCCTCGTGACCTGAACGCTGTCATGGAGTGCCTCCGCTACGAGGCCCTGGCCACGCACTGTGGGATTGCCGTCGATGCCCTCACCCTCGCCGCCTCTCCCATTCCGGGATGGCTCCTCGAGACCGATGTGTTCGCCACGTGGGCCGACGAGCTGGACGAACCCGGCACGCTGTCAACGGCGCTTCTCTCGGGGCGCGTCCGGGTCACCCGTTCTTCGATCGGCTAGTGGCGGACATCGCCGCTACCGAAGGCATCGATCGAGACGATCCGCGCTCAACCGTCGGCGCGCAGCGCCTCACGGACACCTGGCGGGCCACGCGTCACCCGCTCACCGTCTACCCGTCGCACTACATGGCGACGACGTACGGCGACGAACCCTCTTACCGTGGCGGCGGTCTGGTGATCGCCGAACTCCTGCGACCCCCGCGCGAGCAGGACGCGGACTCCGGGGGCACCACCAGTGCTGGGTTCGCCATCAGTCAGGGCGAGACCGCCCAACGACTCGTCTTTCCCACGCACATCGAGGGCGCGCCCCCGCTGACGTCCTCCTTCGATCTTCCGCCGGTCCTTCCTCCGGCCGATTCCTCGACCTTCGACACCATGGAGCATGCCGTGAGCAACCCAAGCGAATCCCTGACCTGGGCCGACATCGCCGCGCAGATTCGCGAAGTCCCCGCGGTGCCGACTCCCGTTTCCGCGCCGACCTCCCTTGCCCCCCGTGCGGGTGTCAAACCGTCATCCACGACTGGACGATTCCGAGTCGTCGTTGCCACGGACTGGTCGTCGGCCACGATTCCGATGGCCGTGCTGAGGGCTTACGCGGAGATCATTCCGACCACCGCGCCGGTGGACCTCGTCTTCGCCGTCGATCACGACCCCTCCGAGGAAGACGCCGCGTGCGTCAAGGTCCTTCTTGAAGGCATCCAGGACGTCGACACCGCCGGCCTAACGGTCGAGTCCTTCGCCGAGGTTGCGCGCAAGAGCTGCTATGCGGCCGTGGTGCCGAACGGGGATGCTAACGCGCTGATCATGGAGCTGTCCCGCGCGATCGTCACGCTGCATCACCTGGCCGATGTCGTTCGTGACGAAAGGCGCCTCGGAAAGGAGCCTACCCCCGTCGACGGCCCGAACGCCGGGTTGCAGCGCCGGCTGGCGGCATTCCGCGAGGTCGCTCTCACCTCGGCCTGATGCCGAACGGCGCCGTTCATGAGAGGGATCATCCTGGCCGGTGGGACCGGATCGCGGCTGCACCCGTTGACGCTCGGCGTGAGCAAGCAGCTGATGCCGGTTTACGACAAGCCGATGATCTATTACCCCCTGAGCACGCTGATTTTGGCGGGGATCCGCGACATCCTCGTGATTACGACTCCGCACGAGCAGGGTGCCTTCCGCCAATTGCTGGGTGACGGTGCTCGGTTCGGCGTCCGCCTGGTCTACGCTGTGCAGCCGAGCCCGGACGGGATCGCGCAGGCGTTTGCCATCGGAGCGGACTTCATCGAGCGGCAACGGTGTGCCCTGGTGCTCGGGGACAACCTGTTTTACGGCCCGGGTCTCGGCCGCAGCCTAGATCGGGCCGCCACGGTCGACGGGGCACTCGTCTTCGCCTACCGGGTCGCCGACCCCAGGGCCTATGGCGTAGTCGAGTTCGACGAGGCAGGACGGGCTATATCGCTCGAGGAGAAGCCGACCAGGCCTCGATCGTCGTACGTCGTCCCCGGCATCTACTTCTACGACGAGCACGTCGTCGACATCGCGCGATCGCTGCGCCCATCCGCGCGCGGTGAGCTGGAGATCACCGATCTCAATCGGGTCTACCTGGAAAAGGATCGCTTGCACGTGGAGGTGCTCCCGCGCGGCACAGCATGGCTCGACACGGGCACTGTCGACGAGCTTAACGATGCTGGGGCCTTCGTCCGCGCCGTCCAATCTCGACAGGGCCTGCTCATCGGATGCCCGGAAGAAGCAGCCTGGCGGCGAGGCTTCCTCTCTGAGGAACAGCTCCGGGCCGTCGCTCAGCCGCTCATGAGATCCGGCTATGGGCGCTATCTACTGGACCTTCTTGAGCATCCGGCCGAAGTCGTGTCGCAGGTGGTAGCGCAGGCGGCAAGATCTCACCAGGCAGCTGAGGCGGTCTTGGCTGCCCAGGCGTCGACGGGGTGACGCAACGGTGAGCCCGACCTCATTCCTGATCACCGGTGGCGCCGGTTTCATCGGCTCGAACTTCGTGCGGCACGTTCTGGCGCACACCGATGCTCGTGTCACAGTGCTGGACAAACTGACGTATGCGGGTGACACGCGCACTCTTGCTGGGCTCCCCGTCGACAGGCTGACCTTCACGCAGGGTGACATCTGCGACGAGGATCTCGTCGACGGTCTCGTCCGCGCCCACGACATCACAGTCCACTTCGCGGCCGAATCGCATAACGACAATTCGCTCGCTGATCCTTCGCCGTTTGTGGCAACGAACCTTGTGGGGACCTTCCGGCTACTGGAGGCTGTGCGACGACACGATGTCCGGTTCCATCACATCTCGACCGACGAGGTCTTCGGGGATCTCGCCCTTGATGATTGCGCGCGGTTTACCGAATCCACTCCTTACCAGCCGAGTTCTCCGTACTCCGCCAGCAAAGCCGGGTCGGATTTGCTTGTTCGGGCGTGGGTACGCTCGTTCGGCATCCGAGCGACCATCAGCAACTGCTCAAACAATTACGGGCCGTTCCAGCACGTCGAGAAGTTCATCCCCCGCCAAATCACCAATATCATCGACGGCGCTCGACCTCGGCTATACGGAGAGGGCCGCAATGTCCGTGACTGGGTTCACGTGGACGATCATTCCCGCGCGGTCCTGCGAATCATCGAGGCCGGGCGCATTGGTGACACCTATCTCGTGGGCGCCGACGGCGAATACGACAACAGAACGGTGGTCCGCCTGATCCTGGAGCTTATGGGACGGGACCCTCAGGATTACGACCACGTCACCGATCGGCCGGGGCACGACCTTCGCTACGCCATTGACGCGAGCAAGCTTCGGGGCGAGCTAGGGTGGAAGCCGTTGTACGGCGACTTCCGGTCGGGTCTTGCGGCGACGATCGATTGGTATCGTGCTCACGAGGCATGGTGGCGCCAGCAGAAAGCAGCCACGGAATCGAAGTACGCCGCTGCAGGGCACTAGGGTTAGATGATGACAGACCTTGCCGTTCGCCCAACGCCTATCCCAGGACTGCTGGTTCTGGACCTGCCCCTTCATCGCGACCAACGGGGGTGGTTCAAGGAAAACTGGCAGCGCAAGAAAATGATGGCAATGGGGTTGCCGGACTTCGCGCCAGTTCAACACAACCTGGCCGTTAATGACTCCGTGGGCGTTACCCGTGGCCTGCACGGAGAGCCGTGGGACAAGCTTGTTTCGGTGGCCACGGGAAGGGTCTTCGGCGCCTGGGTGGACCTGCGGGAGGGCCAATCATTCGGACGCGTCGTGACTCTCACCATGGGCCCCGAGACAGCGGTCTTCGTGCCGGCGGGGGTAGCGAACGCTTATCAGGTGCTCGAGCCAGGTACGACGTACTCCTACCTGGTCAACGAGCACTGGAGCGCCGCCTCCAAGGACCGGTACAGCTTCGTCAGCGTGGCGGATCCGGCACTCGCGATCGAATGGCCGATCGGGCTCGAAGAGGCAGTCCTTTCCGATGCAGACCGCTCGCATCCCCTGCTCGCGGACGTCATGCCGGTGCCGCCTCGCCGCACGTTGGTCATCGGAGCGGGCGGCCAACTAGGACGCGCCCTCCTGGACCAATGGCAAGGCT
>APMI01001823.1_pt1 | contig 25539 bp, 21 predicted proteins | sample 667938 | NCBI WGS metagenome assembly APMI01 (sample SAMN01084076, study PRJNA167559) | wastewater metagenome | biome: Wastewater | place: Denmark: Ejby Moelle, Odense | collected 2011-11-28
ATGCGGCCGGGATAGACCGACTGGCGTCGGTTCTTGCCGTTGAAGTGCTTCACGATCCCGAGAGCTACGAAAATCCCGCCATTCACATGATCGCCGGGATGCTGCCGCCGTTGCTCAAGTACCTCACGGTACAGGAGATGGATGCCGTCGATCCGTTTCACGCTAACGAGATGACCGTCATTTCCGAACATATCGCGAAATATCTAATCCAGGTCGTGGAAAAACGCCTCGCTCGCCGAAAGGTGCCATACGAGCACTTCACGTTGGATTTCTCGCGAGAAGCCCGGTGACATTCGTCCGTCCGGAAATGGTTCCAAGCAAACCATCCATTTCAGGGGCCGTTGCTGATTTCAAGCGTGCGCCAGTTGGCAAGAATTGTGGCGACATAGCCTCGCGTTTCCCGGATCGAGGGAACGGACTCGGAAGCCCTCACCCTTCCTGGCCCTGCATTGTACGCGGCCAGCGCAAGGTCCGCCCTGCCGAACTCCGTAAGATGGGCCTTGAGATATCGAGCGGCCCCGGTGAGATTGCCGCGCAGGTCGTAGCGATCAACACCGAGATTCCTGGCCGTACCCGGCATCAGCTGGCCGAGCCCAAAGGCGCCCTTCACGCTGGTAGCGAACGGATTGTACCGGCTTTCCTGAATGAGCATCGCATCGAAGAGTCCGACAGGCAGGCCCGCCTCGCAGGCCACCTGCTGCATCAACGGATAGAGCAGGCGTCGCCTTTCTTCTCCGGTACGCCCCATCAACTGCGACGGTCGCCACCGCCGCGCGCCGCAACCGCCGATCGCCATCGGGACCGGGATAGCCCGGCCCGCCCATACCGCCGTTGGCGCCTCACCAGTTCGCATCCAGCGAGGGATACGTAGAAATGACGACGATGAAGCCGCATCAGGAGGTTGCGTCCAGTCCTGCAGCATCACGGCCCCTGGCCGCACCGGCTCCTCAAAACCTGCCATCATATGCTCTGCAACATCGCGATGGCGATCCGCATGCTGGGTGGCCGGCCCCGCTTGAAAATCAAGCAAGGCCACGGCCCGTGACGGAACAGGACGCGCGTGAGCAGTCGATGCAAATAGAAGCGTCCCGGCGAGCACAAGCGAACGGTGTAATGTCATGCAAGGACAGTGCCCCGCAGGCGCCCCGCTCACAAGCCGAGGAATCCCACCAAAACGTCTGGTCTGGCCGTGAGCGCCCATCCAAACTGATCCGAAATCTCCTCAACGCCACTCCAATCCAGGGCGGACGCAGCAGGAACGGGCAACGAAACTACGCCTATCGCGAGCGCCAGATCAAGGAAGGCCTGGTCCCGGTACGCCTGCTCCTTCTTCGCGAGGTTCACACTGCGGTTACCCAGCTTCGCGATCGGCACGGTTTTGACAACCTGAGCACCGCAATCGATGCTTACCTGGTCATCGTCGAGCGGCGTGTGAATATCGCGGCGCTGGCCATGCCGCGCCGGCATTCGACCGCTGAGCCCTACGTTGAGTGCAACGCCATGGTGTCCGAACAAGCGCGCGCGTTCCTCGACCGGATCAAAAGCACGCACGGCTTGTCGCGCTACTATGCCCTCGAGGCCCTGCTGGTCGCGCACCCCGATCCCTGGGCCGTGCGCCCCGGAGCCAACAATTCATACATTAATTCGGAGAATGCCGTGAGCGGATAAACGAAGCCCGGCACGAAGGCCGGGCATCGCAGGATAACTTGCCTGAGCATTTGCACTGCCCAAACCGAACCCAACTCATCTGGGTTCAGGCTAGCTTTCCTCGACATTGCTGTCAACGATGCGCGCTCCGCGCCACGGGCTTTTTTTGCCCGCGATCGGCCTCACCCACAAGGAGGCTGACGTCATGAATTTACCTGTCACGAAGGGGGAGCATCCGACCCCTGCCGACCCCGTGCGCTATGAAGCCGCGATCGCCAGCGCCTGGCGCGAACTGCCGCCGGTCAACGATGCCCGCGCGCTGCGTGGCGAGATCCTGCAAACGCTCGATCGGCTTGCGCGCTACGCAACCCGCAGCCTCGACCTGTCCCGGGCAAACCTGCGTCACCTGTCCCGGCTCGTCAGTCTGGTGAGGCCCGAGGATATCGTCGCCAATGGCGGCCTGCTCGGCGCCTCGAACACCTGGTACGCCGAACGTCTCGGTGTTCAGCCGGACACGATGACGACCATCTTCCGGGCGCTGCGGCGCGCGGGGCTTATCATACCACACAATCCGACGAACAATCACCGTCGCACCGCGCGCCGGGGGCACGATGCATCCTGGGCTGGGCGTGGATACACGCTCAAGCCCCTGTTGGTTCGTCTTCCGGCGCTTTCGGCCGAAGCGCGACGGCTCGAACAGGATGCGGTTATCGTCCGCGCCAAGATGTTCGAAGTTGGCGCGCTGATACGCCAGATGCGCGCCCAGCTCGCGGCCGTTCCGAACGACGTTCTGGAGCAGCGCCTTGCCGAGACGTCGGCGGCGATACGCAATGCGGGCCCCTTCCCTGCCAGCCAGGAGGCAAGCGACCTTCTCACGCGCGCGTTTTCGCTCTCGATCGAGGTGGAAAGACATCTGGATAACCGCTCGACCGACACCCATTGTCCGGATTTATCTCTGGGCCAGTCCGGAAAAAATTCCGGACCCCATATTACAGCCGAGCAACAAGATACTGTGCTTGTATCGGCTTTGCAGGAGGGGGGTAGCGGTGAGGTCCGAGCGCCTTCGGGGCGAAATGCAGGGGATGGGGAGATGTCATGCGGCGTGACGATAGCGGAAGCGCGCCACCTCTTCCCGGCCGTGACGCTGTTCATTCCGCCGTCAGGCGATCACGAGAGCCTGGTTGTTGCGTCCTCGCGCCTGGCCGACGCGCTCAGGATCAACCCGCGGCTGCTGGGGCGAAGCTTTGAGGTCATGGGTATCGCCCGAACGATGTGGAGCCTCTTTCTCGTCTGCGAACGCACCGCGCGAGGCGACATCCGGGCCACGCCGGCCGCCTATTTCAATGGCATGGTCGCCAGAGCCGCCACCGGGGCACTGGATCTCGATCGCTCGATCTGGGGCATTCGCAAAGCGATCGCAGACACGCGGGCAGGGCATTGAATCCATATCGCAGGCATGCGGCCCCGTGAGGCTTGTCTGGGCATCAAGGGGTGTTAATAGTTTAATTGTCGTTAACGATTTTGATGTCGTGACGTAACGACTGCTAGTGGATGGAGCAGAATGTCATGAAGAACAAGCGCGCACCGAGACCGGCGCCAAGGCCGGCCACAAGAGGCTTCTGGACCGCCCTTTTGCGCTACCTGTACCAGAATTGACAGGTAGGCGCTGAACGCCGAGGTGACGGTGATGGCTGCATGCCTTGACCGTCACTCGGCAAAATCTGGTGACCTCAGATACGACACTGCCAGAATCAGAATCGTGGATGATATCGTCACGCGGTGACCGAAGATTCCGGAATAGTGATCACGCACGCTTCGTATATATTTACTCGATTGATCATCGAAACGGGCTCCGAACCTGATTTCGGAGTGCAGAGCCTTCTCAAATAGTTGCTCATCGCCCATCACGGACGCCAGTGTTTCGTGATCATTCCAGGGAAACTCGATCAGCAACGCTTTGATAAATGCATTGAAGCTGTATATCTTCAACTTCTCGATCTGGAATCGGGCATGCGCCTCTATGAGATAGGCAAATTGGTTATTTGTAACCGAGACAGTATACTCAGCATGTGCCATATAGGACGCGAACCTGAATTCCTTAGACCTTGATCCGGACCGAGAATCCTCTTTGCCTACACAGGACACTCCCGCTTTAGGCCGTCACGCGCACCCCGAAGAGGAAGCAGTATGGCAATCCTTTGAAGCGGCCGTAGAAGGTTTCACGCTGATCCAACAGATGAGCGTGGCCCTATCATCGCTCGCCAGGGAAAGCGAGTCTACGACACCCGCTGTTGCTGCTGTGCGGCCGTTACCAGCTCTTCCCACGTCATGACCTCCCCAACCGCCCTGCCGACACCGTAGTCCATTCCTGCGGTTTGGGCTGCTGCAAGATCCGCCTGCGTGACAAGGTTCGGTATGAAGAGGGTCCGGCCGAGTTCCCGTCCCAGATCGCCCGAGGCTCGCAGCAATCGCTCACCCGCGATGTAGCCGTAGCCAGAGAACGTCTCGGAGAGTTTCATCTGCGTGGCCCGAAGCCGGCGCAATGTCGCAAAATCGATGCCCCTGTTCGCGCCAAGCCCCAGCAGCGAACATTCGATTCCAAGCTTGCGCAAACGGAGCAGTTGATTGTCGCGCGAACTGCCGCGCGCCACGGTCTCCAGGCGATCAACACCAAGGGTCAAGCGTTGCGCAAGATCGGGTTTGCCCGACAGGTAATAGCTGACATCGTCCCACAGGTGGAGATCATCAAGAACGGTGGCGTCGATATTCAGCCACAAACGGAGATCGTGAAAATGGCAATTGCCGCTCTCTGGCCCGGCCAGAAACAGGCGTATCTGCGCCATGACCGTGTCACTGCTATCGGGAACCACACACTGGGTAAATTCGGCCCCACAGATATGGCCCGTCTGGAAGCTCAATACCGGTCGATATGGGCGCAGCGACGTTACATTGGTGCCGACGATCCTTTCCCTCTGTTCAGCGGACCGCGCGATCGCGAATGGAAGCCGACGCGCATATGCGCTCTGAGCGGCTTCAGTCGCCTGCAACAGCGCTGTCGGCAAATCCTGCGGCCCTGAGAATGCAACGCCGGCATGAATCGCCACCTCGGCGTTACGAGGACTTCCTTCAAGAAGACGACTCTCGAAGGAGGCCGAACACAGCACATCTCGCACATTGTGGATATTTTGTGCACCAACATAAAACGAAAGGATATCCGGACCCGTCAGGAATACCTTGGTGGTCGACCCAAGGTACAGAAGCCGTTGCGCTGTCGACTGCAACGCCGACTTAAGATCGTCCCCAGGATCAAGGCAGGCCACACGCAAGGAGCAAACCCCCAACGTCCCGGCCAATTTCTCCTCTTGAGCAAATGCGTGCCGGTTTGCCAGACCGGTATCGCTGTCGATCAACCTTTCGTGCTGGACGTCCAACTTCCATCGCATGAGCGCCGCATAGACCCATGCCAGCAGGATGCCGGGGAATAGCTCCACCTCGATGTTCCATCGCGTCAGGACGACGAAAGACAACGTTGCAGCAATCGAGAAGAGCGCCGCATCCTGCGGCTTGAAGGGCCGCCTCTTTAGAGCCCACAACAAGTGCGGAATCGCCAACGCCACGAGCCAGATGGGCAACCAGCCCAATTGCCGGGGGAGCCCCCGGCGTAACGTTTCGATCTGCACGATCAGATGTTGCGCCGACGCCTGCACATATCCGGAACCCGCCAGGGTGCCATATTCAATCCAATCCGAACTATGCCGATTGCTGATGATGACGATGCGTCCGGAAATGTCCCTCGGTGCAATGCGACCAGCGACAACGTCCGACAGCGACACTCGTCTGACGAGCCGGGTGCTGATGTTGGGATTAACAGGTGTCGTGAATTCAGACGGACTGGAACGCCCGGCAACCAAATATGGGATTGGCGCAATTCTGCCATGCGTCGTTTCAAGCCAGGGCGAAACGGAACCGCCGGGGCTGCGAAAGAACATTAACGTCAGGGCATTCCCAAAATGGACATTCCGTTGGAACTGCGGCAGCGGCCTGCGATATGTAACCTTCGGAAACGCTTCCAGATGGAGGAACATCCCCGAAAGCCATCCCGGTGTCGGGCCGTCATTATTATAGCCCTCTTCAGGATAAACATCGAGGAGGGCTATAACGGGACGCTTGAGGCGTGCGATTGTGTCTCCAAGACGGGTGTCCGCCTCCGGTGAAGAAGGCTGATCAAGAGAATCGTAATAGACAATTTGACTTGGATCCGCTTCATCGAGTTTCTTCAGGACATCGGACACCAAAAGTCGCTGCTCGCTCTCGGAACGCTTCGCAGCACCGCGGCCATCTTCTACCAGCAGGTAGTGATCGAGATCCCGATCCTTGAAGGGAATAGTCGATAGAAAGCGAAACGTCTCAAGCGGTGCAAACAAATCCACGGCCGAAGCCAGGAACGACAGGACAACCGCCCAGACAATAAATCCACGCGGGACAGGGAAACGGAAAAAGCGATGCACGCGGCGCTTCATAGTCAGGCGGTCTTGCATGGCAAGGGACTCTGGGGCAAAGAAGCATGTAAATGAATGTCACTTCGGACCAATCTGACGCGGAACCGGCAACCGTCCGTCTCTACCTCGAGATGCGCCAGCGCGTCATCGATGGTCGATTGCGCGGAGGGCAGTTGATACAGACACCGTCCGTTCTGGCCTTCTTCGAGTGCGGCATGTCTTCGGCGCGCGACGCGATGCGGCGATTGCGGCAGGAAGGCTACTTCTTGCAGGATGCTCGTGGACGCAATTTCGTCCGAACGTGGTCAAGCAACGAGATCGCCGATGCCTGGTCCATCGGTGCGACGATGTGGGGATATGCCGCCCTCCGGTTTACTGAACGCACTGACGAACGGTACAAAATTCATCTGAACACCTTGCTGACTGAAGCGATCAACGCACGGCCTACTGAACCTGGCGAGATTCAATTTACGGTATCCAGCATCCTCGCCACACTTCATATGATTGCTGCTCGCTCAAAGATCAGCAACGTGGTAACTACGCTTGACCTGCACGTCCCGTTGGGCCTTCGGCGTATTTGCCTGCAAATATTGACCACCGTCGATCTTCAAAGGCTGAGCAATCAGCTATTGAATGCAATTGGTTATGCACTCGCTGGCCAGGGCCAATTGGCTGGGCAAGGTATCGAAATGGCGGTTCGTTCGATACTTCCCCCTGCTACCGCGCATTTTTCCTGGCTATCGTCTTTGCCGACAACCAGCGAAGCCGTTTTTGACGATAGTTATAACGACGCACCGCAGTCACCCTGGAAAGACTTCCAACCCTATTATGGCATTGGAAAGCCCGAGATTGTGGACGTAGAGAAATGGATTTTGCAGCGGGCCAGGCATGCCGAGCCCGCCATTCATGCAAATGCGCTCAGTGCTTGAGCATTTATAAGCCGTAGAAAATCGCAGCGCTTTGCTGAGCCCCCTTGCGGGGACGCACATGGGCGAACTTCAGTCCGTAAAATACGATCATTTGCCTGCCCTCTACGAACCCGCGACCGCGGGACGGGTTTGCTGCGCCGCAACCAGAGGCGGCTCCAGAGCACGGCCTCGTCGCGGATGACCATCGCGGTGTTCTGACGCTGATTGAGGTTACCCACCGCGCTAACAATTATGTAATTACATCGCCCCCCTAACGCATCATCGGGACATTCGAGCTTCTGGACTGACGGTCGATGCCCGACATGGGGCGCCGCCTTTGCACCGATTGGGATCATTTTGCTTGGAGCAAAAGCCCTTGCAAATCCCGGCTATATACGCCAATTCGCTTCTCAGCGGTTAGTCTCCATCCACAGTTGACCTCTCCGCGAGGGCGGCCTGGCACCATCGGTTCCTGGCCGCCCTTTTCGTTTCAAAAGGCCCTGCTCGCGATTTTCTGCATCGCCATGAGCCATCTAACCATGTAAATACATGGATACATGGCTAAGATCGGCAAGCCTCCCCGATCAGGGAGGCGCTTCAGCAAGGATGATCTCGATACGCTTCGGGCTACGACGCAACTCAGCACGGTGATCGGCCGCAAGGTCAAGCTGCGCCGCGCTGGCTCGGAACTGGTTGGCCTTTGTCCCTTTCACGACGAGAACACACCGTCTTTTCGAGTCAACGACGACAAGGGTCTGTTTCACTGCTTTGGATGTGGCGCCGGCGGCGATGTCATCACGTTCCACATGCTGGCAGAGGGCATGACTTTTCCGAATGCGGTTCACTCGCTGCTTTCGGGCAGCGATCTGCCAGTCTCGCCACCACGGGACGACGTGGCGATCGCGCGCAAGATTTCGGCCGAACGAGTGGCCGCCATCGAGGATGCGCGACGCGAATGGAGTTCTGCACGATCGGTCCGTGGAACGCCGGCGGAGATCTACCTGCACTCTCGCGGGATCACAGGCCCCCTTCCCTGGCCGGTTCGGTTCGCGCGCGTTCCGCTCTGGCGCAACCGCGAAACCGGTGCGGTTGGCCGGTGGACGCCGGCCCTGCTCCTCGCCGCCCAGAATCGCGACGGCAGGATTGTCGGCGTCCAGCATGTCTTCCTGACACCCGATGGGCGCAAGCTGCCGATCCGCAATCCCAAGCAAAGCCTCGGGTCCATCCGGGGCGCCGCGGTGCGGCTTTCACCGCCAGCTCAGCGTGTCATTCTGGTCGAGGGGCCGGAAGATGGCTTGTCACTTTTCTTGCGCGAGGATCGCGTGCCGATCTGGATCACGCTCGGCACCGGCATGATGCCGTTCGTGGAGTTTCCGCCGATCGTCGAACACGTCACGCTCGCCGGCGACAACAATGCACCAGGCCGGCTCGCGGTGGCACGGGCTGGAGAGCATTTCCGGAGCCTCGGCCTCGCCGTCGATTCCATGTACCCCCCTCCCCGCTTCGAGGACTGGAACGATGAACTGCTCGGCGTAGTGAGCGCCAGCCCATGACGGCCCTTGCAGGTGCCAACGGTGCTCAGGCAGAACGCCCGCGGTCGTTGCCATTCCGTGCACCGTTGAAGGCCTTCCAATCAGGTCGTCCGTTTGAGATTTCGACCGTTTGAACCTATGGCTGGCTTGGACGATACAGGCGCGGGCCGCGAGCTGCTCTTAACGCGATTTCGCCGGATGATGTACCTCCGGGTAGCTGCAGGGCTCGATCCACTTCAGCTCTTCCTTATATATAGCAAGTAATGGAAGCTGGGCGGCTTTATTCTTCATTTTCCGTCATTCTGTTATTGCGGTCTGTGACGAATCCTGTCCTGACAGAGAGTGAATCCCCGTGACGCTTTGGCTCGCCGTTCTGGCTCACCTTGCAAGTCTGACCCCGGCCACGAGTTCCGCACCGATACCGCCTCCGGACCCCGTGGCACAGACCGCGCCCGGTTGCGCGCAGATCCGGCAGGCGATGATCGTACCGAAGTGGGCCAGCAGCACGCGCTTCGATGCGCTTCTCTCCTCCGATTCAGCCTCGAATCCGGGCGCTCTCAACGCCGAAGCCGCCAAACTCGCGGCCGACAAGACAGAAGCAGCTCGTCTGTTCGCCGATCTTGGCTTGAGGGCCGATCCTGAGGCGGTGGCGGACATCGTCCTTTATCAGGCTCAGGTAAACCTCGAGGCATCAGCCTGCCAGGAGGAATTCGCACACGATCCCGACCTTCTCAAGAACGTGGGCCGACAGTTCGCGCAAAGCCTGTTCCTCATGGAATTTGCCAGCAGCGCTGGCATCGTCGACGCCAGCAACCTGGACGATTTCGTAGAGGCGCTTTCACGCAAAATATTGAATCTCCAGGAGCCGATGCGCAACCGGGTGGCCGGCACCGTCGTCAACCTGGAAGGCCGGGACTTTGATCCCTGCGCCCCCCGACACCAGTCATGGCAGAAAGTCGTCACGCTGGCCTTCCCGGCCAAAGCGATCGACTGGAAAAAGGAATGCAGCGCGCGCGCCGCCAACATCTCGTCGCCCCCGCAACCCTCGGTTGCCACGCCACCCTCTCCTCCCCTGGCGGCGACGCTGGACGCGGTTGCTCCGATCACGCTGGATTGCCCGCCCCGGCCAGACTCCGCGGCGGCTGTCGCGGATCGCCTCGATGAACTTGCCAAGAACATGCCTCCATCCGCGGATGCGATTCTGCGGCGCCTTGATGCGATCGATCGCTCGTCCTGTCTCTATCAGGCCGGAGACCTGCCCACGCGCGCGGATTTCGTCCGCAAGCGTCGCGCGATCATCTTGCAAGGGGCGCGGAAAGCCCATCGTGCAGGGCAATATCGTGATGTCGCCCAACTGCTGCTGGGCGGGATCGAGCGGGAGCGGCCATGGCTCCCCGGAGCCGATGGGCTGAACGAGTATGGTGCGCAAATCATCAGCCTGTCGCAGACATGCCGGTGGGATTTTTCCGGCTGCGCGTTGCCACCCGCATGGCCGCATCTGCTGGAAGCGATCGGCACGCATTTCGCCCTTGCCGGCTTTGGGCGGAGCCCGGTCGAGGTGAATGGCGATTGGGCGCATCCTGCCTTCACGTTTGTCGATGCACGCAGCGCCGAGGATTCTGGAGATTACGCGGGGGCGAAGAGTCTCCTCGACCAACTGCTGTCCCCTGCGCCCGACACCGTGGTTCCGTGGATCGGCCCGGTTCAGACGAGCGGCATGGTGCGCCTGCTTATGGAGGAAAGATCACTGGCTCTTGGTGGGGACGCGGAGCGCCTTGGCAAGATACTGACGGCAACCGCCTTGGTATCGGAAGAGCTGAACAAGGCCGTGATCTCCCCAAAGGCGGGGACCCTGACGCTTTTCCTGCACACCGCGCGCGAGAGGCGTATCGGTGCCGACCACCGCGGAGAAGACGTGACGGCGCTAGGCGCCCTTTTCCAGGCGTTGACGGAAAGATTGAAGGGCGATCAGCTATCCGCCGATGAGACAAAGGCAATCGGTCAAGCCGCTGCCCAGGAACTCATCCCGTATGTGAAGAACGATCGCGAGCAGACCGCCGAAGCAAACTTCGCGATGTCCATGTCCATTGCAAACGCCAAAAATCCCTATCAGGCTGCGGTCTGGATGAATTTCTCCGGCAATGCGTCGACCGCGCCCACGGGCATGGACGCCATCAACCTTGCGGCTTGGTACATCGATCGTTCCGATTGGCCGATGAACCAGGATTATTCTCGCGGGCTCGGCTATATCGCCGCCGAGGATGCCCAGCACGGCCTGGATCTTCTGGCCAAGAGCGACGCCTCGTCCAACGATCTTCCGATCGTCGAGGCATTACGGTTGCACGCGACGCGAAACCTGGCCGTGTTGGCTGCAAGCGGAAGCGACCTCCGCCTCAACGCGCTGCTGTCCCTTCCCCCGGAAGACCAGGAAGACTGGTACTATCGGGAAAGGGACCTTGCCCTCGAATTTCGGTCGCGCGGTGACTTCCCCGAAGCGGAGAAGTGGGCACGCTTCCACTTGGCACATCCCAGCGATCAAGGATGGTGGGACAGCACGGCGGCGCACGTCCTTCTGGCCGATATCGTATTTCAGGAGGGCAAGACAGACGAAGCGGCGCAACTCATCGCCGAAGTCGACAAGTCGGGCAAGGGCATCGATCCCTCCATCATGTTCGACAGGGAATTGGAAGAGCGCCTGCGGGTACGGCTCGCGCTGGCCCTGCACCATCCGGACTCGGCGCTTGAAAGGGCCATCCAGTCTTTCGACCAGAGCATGCGCGACGCCGAAGCCGTCTTGTCCGACGAGGATGATGGCGTTGCGTCCGATGAAACGATGGCACGATCGCAGGCGCGGCTGGAAGCCTTTCAGGCACGTCCGCTTATGGAGCGTCGCCGGTGGGCCGTATCGACCGACTACATCTCCGATAACCAGATCCAAAATCTGATCGAAGTTGCTGCCGCGCAACCCGTCAGACAAGGGCGGAAGGATGGCGATTCCCTGCCTTTCATCGGTGCGCAGCGTTTGATCGGAACACGCGCCAGCGATACGTTCTACCGCGCCGCGTTGCGCGAGAGCCTGCCGAACATCCCTGCACGCGCGGATGCCAGATGCGGCAAAGCGCGCCTTGCCGCCCTGCTGCGCCGCGGCGAAGATGCGGCCGAACGCGCGACCAGTGCCGGCGAGGCGGCAAACGCGGGATCTGTTGGCGTGTTAGCGGCACGGGATGATCTGCGAACGCGCTTCCCCGGCGCTCTGGGTGCGGCCGAAGCCGCGGACGAGGCCGACACGGACAATAAGGCGCTCCGCGCGGAAACTGCGCTTTGCATTCCGTCGTTCGCCCAGATCGTGGATGCGCGCCCTGTCTCCATAGAAGAGGTGCAGGCGCGGCTTGGCCCGCACGAAGGCGTGCTGGTGCTGGTCCCTGCGGCGCAGGACGTCTTCGTTTACGCGATAACGAAGGACAAGTCGGCGTTGGTCGACGCCGGCCCGGTCAAGCGGTTGGGCGGCCTGGTAACCCTGCTGCTGTGCGAACTCGATCGCGCCAAATGCGCCCGCCTCGATCCCAAACTTGCTTTAACCGTGCGAGACCCCGCCAGGCAGCTGTATTCGCTCATCTTCCCACCGCTGGGTGACACGTTCGACAGTGTCGATACCCTCTATACCGTGGGAGGCGGACCATTTTCGGCTATTCCCTTCGCGGTCCTGAGGACCGGAGACCGTAACGGGGACTGGTTGGCCGAACGCTTCGCGCTGATTACATTACCGGGTGTCGCCAATTTGAAGCCGTTTGGCCCCCAAATGGCGGTCTCGCCGCGTGAGAGCCATTTTTTCGGTGCGGGAAATCCGGTTCCTCCCGCTGACCTGACCGCCAGCGCGGTGGTGCCGGGCAACGGGGCGAAGCGATCCGTCTGGGCATGGCATGACCAGGGCAGGCTGCGCATCGGCTTTGCGGCCTTGCCGGGAACCGCCCTTGAACTCAACGCGCTCAAAGACATTTTCGGCGCCGCCAAATCCCATGTTCTGATGGGGTTGAACGCAACCGAAGCGGCGGTAAGGCAGTCACCCTTTCTCAGAAATGCAGAAGTTGTTGAGTTCGCCACGCATGGTTTCCTGGCAGGTGATGCCGGGATGGCGGAACCGGGGCTGGTCTTTACGCCACCAGAGCGCCCGTCAGCGGACGATGACGGTTATCTGTCCGCTTCGGAGGTGGCGACGCTGCGGCTCCGCGCCCGCTTTGTGATTCTGTCGGCGTGCAATACGGCCGGCGACGCGGCCGCTTCGGAAAATCTTTCGGGCTTGGCCCGGTCCTTTCTCTTCGCCGGCGCCCAAGCCTTGCTGGTCAGCCGATGGCGCCTGAGCGACCAGGCCGCATCCCTGCTCACGGTCGAAGCCATGCTCGCGCAACGGGAAGATCCGACGCTGACCAAGGCTGCCGCTCTGCAGCGCGCGATGCACAACGTGCGGACCGGCAGGCGTCAAGATGGCACCGAACTGCAGGATTGGACGCCGGACCTGGCCGATCCCTTTGCGTGGGGACCGTTCGAACTGGTCGCGGATCGCAACGTGCCTTGACCGGAAGACATCCCGGTTGTTCGTGGCCGCCGTTACACTGAGGAGCAGCATAGCAATTTGCCGGCATCAGTCGCCGAAGCGCTGAATTGCATCACCTGGTCGATCGCATCACTGTCAAGAAGCGACGATGCGCTGCCTCGGCGGAGTGAGAGATGCTTGCAATATGAAGGCATGTGTTCGCAAGCCAGACTCCACCGAGTGGAGGACTGGTCTCCCGTCGCAGGATGTATTCGTAGCGCGCCAGTTCCAGCACGAGCATTTTGTTGAGGCTGGGGATCGCCGTGAAGTCGAGAGCGTCGAGGCTCTTCACCGCCGAGAACCGGGCGGCACAGATCCGACGTTCGACCGTGCGGCGTTCCCGGTCGATGAGTTCCAGTTCGATGAGGCGCTGCTGAACGGCGGGAGGTTAGAGGGACGCCGGCTGGCGCCGAACGACAGCGAGGTCGCCGTTCGGCTCGGCCAATTCCTGCTCTTCCTGGGTCGCCCGCGCGAGGCACTGGTCCACATTGAGGCGGCCATCGATCGTGATCCCGTCCATGGTCGCAACTATGCGGCGCTTTGTTGAGCATATCTTTGCCTGGGCGACATCGACCGGGCCATCGCGGCAGGCGAGAGTATGACCGATCTCGGCTTTCCCGCCGGGCCGTTGGCTATCGCCTATGCCGCCAATGGCGAGCACGAACGTGCCACCGACCTGTATTATAGTTTTCGCATGCTCCTGGGCACGATGTTCATGTCGCCCCCCGGCATGGCAGATCCCTATGACATCTCGATCGCCTATCCGGCGATCTACATAGGCCATGCCGAACTCGTGATGAAGATCTACCCGCAGCAAATGATCGGCCGGAACGTGCCGATCCAGGCTGAACTCGTAGAGGCCTCCTGCGCCGCCCGGCGCTCGCCCATCATTGCTTGGCATCCTTCAGAATTCTGATGCTGAATCAGACACTCACACCGAGTTCAAGGCCAACTTTTTCAACACTATCAGCAAAGAGCCGCCGCTCACATTAACGACGCTGAATGTCTTGAGCTGGTCGCCTGCCGCCTGTGCGCGGTGATGGAAAATGCCGCCTTCATAGCCGTCGTTCAGCTACATTGCATCTGCTTCTGAAACCCGCCGAACGTTCACGTTCGAACATTCGTAAAATTGCGCTCGTCCGAAGGGCGTGTGGCTTGGCAGTAGGCTGTCATGCGAGCCAGCCCAGCGGATCATGCGCGCGGGCGATGCCCACTGCGATGCCAAATGCGATCAGCGCGATGCCTATTGCCGGCAGGCTGCGCGCGCGGGGCTTGCCCGGCGCCAGGCCATACCAGGCCCCCGCAAAATAGAGCGCGACGAACACCAGCTTAACGCTCAGCCAATGGTTGGCGAACAAGGCGGAGGGAAGGATCGTCAGGAGCATGGCCGCGGCGGTCAGCACTGTGCCGTCGATCGCCCAGCCCAGCAGACGTGCAGCAAAGTGCCGGGGCCAGCTCATTTCGAACAGCAGTCCCAATCCGCGCAAACCGGTCCAGCCGCCACTGAGCGTGATGGACGCGATATGCACGCTCAGGATCTGCGGATAGAATTCCAGCATGGCGGGAACAGGACCGGCGCGGAACACGATCGCTCCGCGCCGGTCCCTTGCTCCTATTCGGCGGGTTCGAGCTGAGCCGGCAACTCGAACTCCGCTTCAGTCCGCGGCCAGATCCACAGCCGCGCCACGAACATGGCCAGCATAAGGGCTCCGGCAGCGAAGGTAAGGTCGCCGGGCATCCGCATCCACACCAGCAGGTGGATCAGCGGCTGGTCCATGAAGTCGGCCGAGCGGGCGAAGGCATAGCCATGCTCGAGCACCGCCTGCAGCTGCAGCACGCCCATCGGCAGCAGCGTGAGCAGCGCCATCAGCGCAAGGCCGATGTTGAAGCACCAGAAGCTGCCGCGCAGCCAGCCTTCGTTCCACGCCGTGTCGGGGCGCAGTCCGCGCAGGCAGAACAGCATCAGGCCGATGCCGAGCATGCCATAGACCCCGAACAGCGCGGTGTGGCCGTGCAGCGGCGTGAGGTTGAGCCCCTGCACGTAGTAGAGCGCGATCGGTGTGTTGATGAGGAAGCCGAACAGCCCCGCACCGACCAGGTTCCAGAAGCTCACGCCCAGGAAAAACATGATCGGCCACTTGTAGCGCGCCATCCACGGCGTCGCGCGGCTGTGCTGCCAGGTCTCCATCGCCTCCATGCCGATCAGCGCCAACGGCACCACCTCCAGCGCGGAGAAGCTGGCGCCAAGCGCGACGCCGGCCATGGTCGTGCCGACGAAGTAGAGATGGTGGAACATGCCCAGCACCCCGCCCGAGAGGAACACGATCGTGGCGAACAGCACGTTCACAGTCGCGGTACGCCCGCGCACGAGCCCCAGCTTGACGAACAGGAAGCTGATGACGGCAACCGCGAAGACCTCGAAGAAGCCTTCGACCCACAGGTGCACCACCCACCAGCGCCAGTACTCGACGTCGGACATGTGGCTGTGCTGGCCGTACATCAGCCCCGCGCCGTAAAAGAGGCCGATGGCGACGGTGGACAGGAACATCAGCCCAACGATCGAGCTCATCTCGTCCTTGCGGCGGATCGCCGGCCACAATGCGCGACCGACGAGGCCCAACCACAGCAGCAGGCCGATGAACAGGAAGACCTGCCAGAAGCGGCCGATATCGACGTATTCCCAGCCCTGGTGGCCGAACCAGAAGCTGGTGGTCAGCCCCATGTCCTGCATCACCGAGAACCATTGCCCGGCAAAAGCACCGACGACGATGACGAGCAGGCAGACGAACAGGAAGTTCACGCCGAACCGCTGGAATGGAGGTTCGTAGCCGGAGATGGCCGGCGCGATGTAGAGTCCGGTACCAAGCCACGCGGTCGCGATCCACAGCACGGCGAGCTGCGTGTGCCAGCTTCGCGTCAGCGCATAGGGCAGGTATTGGGCCAGGTTGAGGCCATAGACTTCCTGCCCCTCGACCTGGAAGTGCGCGGTGGTCGCGCCGAGCAGGATCTGGACCAGCATCAGCGCGATCACGATCCAGAAATACTTGGCCGATGCCTTCATCGAAGGGGTGAGCACAAGGCCGCGCAGCGGATCGCTGGCGGGCGGCGTCAGCGGCTCTTCCTTGCCGTGCCAACCGGCATAGTGCCAGCCGAGCAGGGCGATGCCCGCGATCATGAACAGGATCGAGAACAGCGACCACATGAAGGCGCCGGGCGTCGGCGAATTGCCGATCAGCGGTTCGTAGGGCCAGTTGTTGGTATAGGTGACGTCGGTGCCCGGCCGGTCGGTGCTCGCCGCCCAAGCGGTCCAGAAGAAGAATGCGGTCAACTCGCTGCGGCGCTGCGGATCGGGCAGCGTGTTTTCCTTCATGGCATAGGCGACGCGCAGGTCGTGCGTCGTAGGATCGGCCGAGAACAGGCTTTCATAGTGCCGCGCGACCTTGGCGATGGCGGCGGCGCGGGCATCGCTGATGGTCAGCGTGCCGCTCGCCGGATCATAGGTGTTGCCGCGCAAGGCCGGGCGGAGCCGCGCCTTTATCGCGGCCTTGTTTTCGTCGGAGAGCGACGCGAAATCTTTCGCTCCTCCCGCCTGCGCTTCGGCTTCGAGCCGCGCAGCGACCTCGCGGTGCAGCCAGTCGGCAGACCAGTCGGGCGCGACCAGCGCGCCATGACCCCAGACGGTGCCGAGCTCTTGTCCGCCCATCGATTGCCAGACTTCCTGGCCGGTCTGGATATCGTTGCCGGTGAACAGGGTCCGGCCACTTTGCGTGACCACGCGTTCGGGTATCGGCGGCGCGGTGCGCATCAGGTCCGCGCCCAGCCAAAGCATTACGGCAAAGCCGGCGAACACGATCGCCGCCAGCCCAATCCACAATCGTTTGGTCGTCGACATCGCAACGATCCCCCTCTTGCTAGTAAAGTCCATGGCTGCCCGCCGCGGCCCCTCCGGCCGCGATCAGGCTGAGAAGCAGGAGCACGCGGTGCATGACTCGCAGGCGCACAAAGTCGCGTTCGGGCGACGGCGAGCTGGCCATGCGCCGGTGCAGCACGAGCGGTTCAAGCACGAACAGCATCAGCGCAAACGCGGCCCAGACCGCGACCATCGCGGTCATCCACCAGAAGTGCGGATCGACGAAGCGGCTCCACAACTCCGCCCGCCAGCACATCCAAAGTCCGCTGGCGCCCGCGAGCAGCACCCACAGCCGCGCCTGCGGGGCGAAGCGCGCTTCGATACGATGGAACTCGCGCATCCGCTCGCCCGGCGGGGTTGCCGCCAGCGTGGGGATCACGACCAGCGTCACGAAGCCCACGCCGCCGATCCACAGGATCACGGCCAGCACGTGAAGCGCGTGGGCGATCGCAAAATCAGCCACGGCCGTTCTCTGCGGGCCGCTCGCGGTAGAACTCGACCTGCATGCGCATTGGCCCGCAGATCTCGACGTGGTGGTCGGCCTGGGGCGGGATCGGTGCCGGTTCTGAGGGCGTCACTTCGACCACGCGCGGCGGTTCGTGAAAGACCAGCCGCACGCGCCCCGCGAGGACACGCAGCAGCCCCCAGACGCCCGCCTTGGTACTGTGGGTGTTGCGGATGGCCTCGGGCAGGCTGTCCTCGTCGAACACCGGGGTCGTGCGATAGGGGACCGCGGTCATGCCGCTTCTTCCGCATTGTCGAGACGGAAGAACAACGAGAGCTTCAGGCTCTCGGCAATCATGCCCGCCTTGGCCTGCATGGCTTGCGCATCTGCGGGTGGCAGCATTTCTCCGGTCACGTCCGACCACAAGGCCAGCCAGCGGTCGAACATCTGCGGCGTGATGGCGGCGCGGTGCTTGATGTGCGCGGCCATCGGGTTGCCCTTGTAACGGCCGCTGGTGAGCATGACCGACGACCAGAACGCCACCAGCCGGTCGAGGTGATGTGGCCAGTCGGCAATCGTGGCGTTGAACAGCGGCCCGATCTCGGCGTCGTCGCGCACGCGGGCATAGAAGGCCGGGATGACGCGCTCGAGATCGGCTTCGGTCAGGTCGTGCATGCGCGACTCCATAATCATGTATATTTAAATCATGTATTATAGATTTGACTTTATCGCAAGGGTCCATATCGTCGGATCCTACGAACCGATCCTGGAGTGCCGATGCGCCTGACCCGCTACACCGATTATGCGCTGCGCGTGCTGCTGCACCTTGCGGTCAACACTGGACGGCCCGTGCCGATCTCGGAAATCGCGGGGGCTTACGGGATTTCGCAGAACCACCTGGTCAAGGTGGTGCATGACATGGTGAAGTCGGGCCTGCTCGAAAGCACGCGCGGCCGCAGCGGCGGCGTGGCTTTGGCGCGTCCCGCAGAGGAAATCCGCCTCGGGCAAGTCGTGCTCGATAGCGAGCCGGACATGAAGCTTGTCGACTGCGATGATTGCGCCATTGCCCGTGTCTGTGGCCTTCCGCTCCCGCTGCAGGAGGCGACCCGCGCCTTCATCGAGGTCCTGGACCGCTACACGGTGGCCGACATGGTCGCGTCTTCTCCGGGACTTAGCCGGGCGCTCGCGTCCGTATGATGGCGCCAGCGTCCGACACCTTTCGTTGAGGAAGCCAGATCATGAACGCACGCCCCCCTTGGCTTGAACGCGCGCGCGACTTCAGCGACCGCTTCGGCGGAGAGATCCCGCTGTTGCTTGCGCCCATGGCGGGAGCCTGTCCACCAGAGCTGTCCATTGCCGTGATGCGAGCGGGAGGCTGGGGTGCCGCCGGCGCCCTGTTGATGCCTCCCGAAGAAATCGCGCATTGGTGCAGCACTGTTCGTGCAGCGGTCGAAGGGCCATTCCAGGTCAACCTGTGGATCCCCGAGGCAGACGCTCCCATTGATGCGGATGTGATCGCGGCGCAGGCTACCTTCCTCAGGAACTGGACCGACGAGGTCGGCGATCCAAGCGCAACCGGCGGACCCGACTTCGCCGAACAGTTCGATGCACTGATCGAAGCCGCGCCGGCGGCGATCTCCTCGATCATGGGTGTCTATCCGCCCGATTACGTTGCGCGCATGAAGGAGGCTGGCATCCCCTGGTTCGCGACCGCCACTACGCTTGACGAGGCGAGACGCGCGGAAAGCGCGGGAGCCGACGTCATCGTCGCACAGGGTGCCGAGGCGGGCGGTCATCGCGGATCGTTCGATCCCGCGGCGTCCGAACGTGACCAGTGCGGCTTGTTCGCCCTGTTGCCGGCGATTGTCGATGCCGTCGACTTACCGGTCGTGGCGACCGGCGGCATCGCCGATGCGCGCGGCGCGGCGGCGGCCTTCATGCTCGGCGCATCGGCGGTCCAGATCGGAACCGGCTTCCTGCGCACCGATGAGAGCGACGCGGCTGCGGCGTGGAAGGATGCGTTGGCAGTCGCACAGCCCGGCGATACGATGCTGACGCGCGCCTATACCGGGCGTTGCGGAAGGGCGCTTGCGACCCGCTATGCAATGGCTTCAGCCGAACCCGGTGCGCCGGCTCCTGCGCCCCATCCTCTTCAGAGGGGTATGACGAAGCCCATGACGCGCAAGGCCAAGGCTGGAAACGACATCTCGCGCATGCAGGCTTGGGCTGGCCAGTCAGCGCGGCTTGCGCCTGGAGGCGCGGCTGCCGATGCGGCTCGTACGATTTGGAGAGAGACGCGCGACCTTATCGGTTAGCTTGCCGGTTATGCTGCCTTCTGAGCGGTCTCGATTGGGCTTCTCTCTGCGGCCTTGACCACTAGGCCAGTTTGTCTCTCATGGGGTTGCCGCCCGATTTGCCGCTCGACGGCCTCGAACAGGGCTGTCAGATCATCGATGTCCGCATCGATTACTTCGTTCCAGTCGGCCAGCACCCGCTCCAACGCTTCGCGAACGCCCATGGTGGCAACGCTCGAAGTCGGCAACGGCACCCTGTGAGGCCAGGGGTGGCCGGTCAGGTTGTTGATGAGCCATCCCGCGGCGACGAGCGACCAAACGTTCACGGCAATGCAGAACCAGTGCGCCAAGCCCCAAGGGTCGTGTCCCGCCGCGCCAAGCGCGCACAGTAGCGCGCAGGCCCCACCCGGAGGATGAAGGCAGCGCAGAAGAGACATGGCCGCGATGGCAAGCCCGACGGCAAGGCTGGCGCTCAACACCGGAGCACCCAGCAAATGGCCTATTCCAAGACCGATCGCCGCTGAAATCAGGTCACCTCCGATCACCGACCACGGTTGGGCCAGTGGGCTGGCCGGAACCGCGAACACGAGCACCGCCGAGGCGCCGAGCGGCGCCACCAGCAGCGGAAGGGCCCCGGCGTGACTGCCAAGCAACAGCCACGACATGACCCCGGCAAAGCCGATGCCGAGCGCGCCGCCAATCGCACCCCTGAGCCAGCCCAGGTGGCCAAGCGCGGCCTGGTGGGTTAGCCTCGAAGCGTGCTTGAAAATCCGATCGACCACTTTGCCTTCTTCGCTTTGCCTGAATCTGGCCACGCCTCTTGGGCATCCCTCCAGCCGCGACAAACGAAGAAAACTGCTCGGATCAATAGGCGGACTTTGAACGCGAGTACCGGTGAGCGCTACGCCGAGCACATGGCCAGAATCGCGAACATAGCGGTCGTTCATTGCCCATCGAGAGGCTCCTGAAACCTGCCATTCCAGGCCACATCAGTAACGGCGGGAATCCTAACCCTTGGTCGGCACATTGTTATGGAGTAGACAGTAGGCGCAATGTTGAAAAATTCTCCGACCACTTATCTCTCCTGCTGCTTGGCACTCTCGATCACAGTCTCGGGATGCGCCACCGGTCAGAAATTCCGCGGTCCCATCACGATTGCTTCGAATTCCGAAATAATCGTCGTCAGTGCGTCGGCCCGCCAAAAACCGGACGGCATTCTGGTGGGAGGGGATGTCCACCGGAGCAATGGGTATGCAGGGGCGATTCCCGGTCATCTTCATGTGATCGGCTGGGACGGGGCGGGTAACGCGGTTGCGACTGCGGACGTGCCGTGGGGTGAGTTCATGAGCCGACGGTTTCGCCTTGCCTATTTCAAGGCGTTTCTGCCAACCAACAATGTCGCCGCGATCTCGAAGATCAGCATCGAACCCGTCAACCCGTAGCTTCGCGGCCGCCGCCTATTTCCAGGTGTTCGCCATCGCATTGCAATCAAGGCTCAGGTTCGAGCTCTTCTCCCTCGCTTCGGGCGGCCTCCCAGACTTCCTTTGCCGCATCGAGGTTCATCCAGGCGATGGCGAGACCGACAACAATGTCCGGCCAGACCGAGGACCAACCAAGTGTAACCAGACCGGCGCCGATGATGCCGACATTCGCGAACGCATCATTGCGCGCCGACAGAAACGCTGCGCGCGTAAGGCTGCCGTGAACATGCCGCACCCGGGCCAGGAGCAGCGCACAGCCAAGATTGACGATGAGCGCACCCAGCCCGGTGATCGACAGGGCGAAGGCATCGGGTGGGAGTGGATGCGACACCTTGCTCCACAGGGTCGCCAGAAACGCTATCGCAGGCAGCAGCAGGACCAGAGCCAGCAGGTAACCAACCCTGCGGCGCGCCAGCGCACTCCATCCGAGCGCCATCAGAATCAGGAAGTTGACGGTTGCATCCTCGAAGAAATCCGCGCTGTCTGCCAGCAGCGATGCCGAGCCGATGCGCAGCGCAACCGTCCCTTCGATGAAGAAATATGCAAGATTGCACAGGGCTACGATGACGATCGCGCGTCTTACTGTGCTGCCGGTCATGCTGCCTGCTCCTTACCCTGAGCATGACGATATCTGAGGATCAGGGCCGGCAGCAACATCAGGCTCATGACAGTCGAGGTCACGAGTCCGCCGAGGATGACCGCGGCCATGGGCCCTTGCACTTCACGGCCTGCTTGTCCCGCCTCAATCGCCAACGGCAACAGGCCGAGGGCAGTAACGAGTGCCGTCATCAAGATCGGCGTGACCCGTTCCTCGGCGGCCCGCATCACGGTTGCCCGATCGAACGGCAGTCCTTCCTCATCAACGAGGTGATCGACATGGGCGACCAGCAGGATCGCATTGCGCGCGGCAATACCGAACAGCGTGACGAACCCGACCAGCGCCCCGAGCGAGAGAACGCCGCCAGTCAGTGCAATTGCGATCACACCGCCCACCAGCGCGAACGGCGTTCCGGCAAGGATCAGCGCTGCCGCCCGGGCGCCGCCGAAGGCAAGGATCAGCAGGCCGACGATCGCGATGGCGGCCACCGCGACGTTGAGCGCAATCTGGCGGGTCGCCGCAGCCTGGCCTGCCGCCACGCCGGTAAACGACAGCGATACACCGGGGGGCAGCTTGACCTTGGCGGCAATCGCGGCACGCGCATCGCGCTCGAAACCCGCGACGTCGGATCGCGTCGGATTGATCGTGACGACCTGGCGCCGCTGACCTCCGGCGCGGGCGATCGAAGCTCGTCCTTCGCCCAATGACAGCGTCGCAATGTCACCGAGGCGGACCGAGGACCCGTCGCTGGCGCGCACCAGCATCGCCGCTACGCTCTCGGGGTCCTGGCGCAGTTCGGGCGGAAGAACCACCGCCACGTCGGTTGTCCGGTCGGGTTCGGCGACCTCTCCGGCGACATGGCCCTGGAAGGCGATCTCGATAGCATCGTTGGCGTCAGTTGGCGTCACGCCATGCACCGCCATGCGGGCCGGATCGAGTGCGATCGACAGGAGCGGCGTGCCGGGCGGCGACTTAACCTGAACGTCCGCAGCATCGGGAACCGCCTTGACCACCCGCGCGATGTCGCCTGCGATCCGGTCAAGCACGTCGAGGTCCGAACCATAGACATTGATGGCTAGTTGGGCGGTCTCGCCGGAGAGCGACTCGCCGATCCGGTCGCCAAGGAAGGTCAGCGTCGCGCTCTGGATGGCCGGATAGCGCCCCAGAACCTTGCGAATTTCGGCCTGCGCGCGGTCTTCGCCGCCAGCACCGCCAGGCTTGAGTTCGACATGCATCTCGCTGCGGTTGGGCGGGAAGGGATCTTCGCCGCTTTCGGCCCGGCCAATCTGCTGCTCGACCGTCGCCACCTCGGGAATGGCAAGTAAATCCCGCGACAGGCGCGCACCGTTGTCACGCATCCACCCCATCGAGGCTCCGACGGGGCCATTGACCTTGAGAACATAGTGACCCTCGCGGAACGCCGGGAGCAGCTCGCCGCCGAACGCCATAAGGCCCAGCGCGCCGATGAGGCTGGTGACGATTGTCGCTCCGATTACAGCCTGCGGTCGATCGCACAGCCGTTCCAGCTGCGCGCGATGCCAGGCCTTGGCCCGCGCCAATGCGCGCGGTTCCTCGTGCGGGGTCATCCTGCCGAGCAGCAGTACAGCGAGCGCCGGTGTCACAGTCAGGGCAACAACAAGCGAGGCGAGGACCGCAAGCAGGAACGAGAGCGCGAGCGGCGAGAAGAAGGCGCCTTGCAATCCAGTCAGGAACAGGATCGGCGCGATGGTGAAAGCCAGCAGATAGGTGGCATAAACCACCGGTGCGCGGACCTCGACGGTGGCATTGGCGATGATCGCTGCGCGATCGGCGGCACCTGCGCTGCGCAATCGGCGGACGATATTTTCGACGCCGACCACCGCATCGTCGACCACCACACCCAGCGAGACGGTCAGCCCGCCGAGCGTCATGGTGTTGATCGTCCCCCCCAGCTTGTCGAGCACGATCAGCGCGGCCAGTAGAGACAGGGGGATCGAGAGAAACGCAATCAGCGCTGTGCGCAGGTCGCGCAGGAAGGCGAACAGCACGAGCGCAATCATCAGTGCGCCGACGATCAGATCCTTCGACATGCCCGACAGGGCAACTTCGATGAAGTTGGCGGGCCGGTGCAGCGCCGGGTAGAGCTTAATGCCCTGGGCATCGAGCGTCGGCTTGAGTTCTTCCAGCGTCGCCGCGACGGCGCGGCTGGCCTCAAGGGTGTTGGCCCCGTATTGGCTCGACATGGAAACGAGCACGCCAGGCTTGCCCATGATTAGCGCATCGCCGAACTGCGGTGCAGGCACGAGCACGACATCGGCCACTTCGCGCAGCGCCACCGCCGTGCCATTGCCGCTCGGCACCAGTGCCGCTCGGAGCTTGGCGGCGTCGATCGCGCCATTGCCCGGCTGAATCAGAATGCGCTGGTTGGTCGTCTCGGCAAAGCCCCCGCCGCGAACCGTGGTCAGTGCAGCAATCGCCGAATTGACCTCGGCGAGCGAGATGTTGCGCGCGACAAGCTGCGAGGGCTTGATCCGGACCTCGTAGCGCGATGGGGCGGCGCCATAGACCACTGCGCCTGCGACGCCTTTGGTAGCCAGCAGCCTTGGCCGTATGGTCCAGTCGGCCAGCGCGCGAAGTTGGCGCTGGTCGAGCTTGTCGCTGGTCAATCCGATCTTGAGGAGGTCCATCGTCGAAGAGGTCAGTGGCGACAGCGCGGGCGGCGATACGCCGCTGGGCAGCTTACCCGAAACGCTGCCCAGCGCCTCGGCAATAATCTGGCGCGCGCGCAAGGGTTCCGAGCCTTCAGTAAAGACCACGCGGATCACCGAAAGCCCCTGCGCCGATTCCGAGCTGACGCTCTCAACGCCGTTGGCCCCGTTGATGGCATTCTCGATCGGGCGGGTAACCAGTGCCTCGACTTGCTCGGCTACAAGCCCCGGAGCTTCGGTCTGGACCGTGACCTGGGCCGGAACGAACTCGGGAAACACATCGTAGCGCGCACGATCGACTACGCTGATGCCGTAGATCGCGAAGATCGCGGCGGCGACGATGACCATGCGCGCATTGGCGATGCACCAGCGAATCAGCCTGGCCAGCATCGCTTAGTCTCCCTCGGCTTCGGCAACAGCACCGCCGGCATCGAGCGCCAGCAATCCGGTCGCGCCCGAGACGGCGATGACATCGCCGGCCTTGAGTCCGCCCCGGACGATCCACCCTTGCGGTGTGCTCTGCGGATCGTCGAGCGCGATCCGCTCGAACGCCTTGCCATTCTGGCGGAACACCCACATCCGGCCCTGGAAGCGGACTATGGCTTCGCGGGGAACAAGCATGCCCGAACTGGCGACGCCGGTTGCGGCGCGCGCAGGCAATATCCGCCCCGCCTGCGCCTGCCGGGCCAGCGGCCCGCGAACGATGGCGAGTACACCGGCGCTTTGCAGTCGGGCGTCGGCAGTGGCCGCTGCACCCAATACGCGCACTGTCAGGGCTGACCCTGGTTCGCCTATCTCGACCACAGTTCCTGGCGCCAACATTGCCCCCGGAATGTCGATCCGGACGAGCGCGGCGTGGCCTGCGGCGATCTCACTAACAAGCTGGCGGATGGCACCCGGCCCGAGCCGCGACAGCCCGGAGCCAAATTCCAGCCCGACGCGTTGCT
>APMI01014765.1_pt1 | contig 25499 bp, 22 predicted proteins | sample 667938 | NCBI WGS metagenome assembly APMI01 (sample SAMN01084076, study PRJNA167559) | wastewater metagenome | biome: Wastewater | place: Denmark: Ejby Moelle, Odense | collected 2011-11-28
GCGCCGGCCGCTACCGCTGCGCCGGCCGCTACCGCTGCGCCGGCCCGCGAGGCTGAGATCGCCCGGGAAGCCTACAGCTACCTTTACCCGCTGGTGGTGATGGACGTGACGCGGCGGCAGGCGACGCAGAAGGGCGCGACCGGCATGGGCGCACCGGTCAACACGTTCCATCATAACCAGGCGTTCCCGCCGGGCGATTTCCGCGCGGTGGTGCGGCCCAATTTCGATACGCTCTATTCGAGCGCCTGGCTGGATCTGGCGGATGGCCCGATCCTGCTGACGATCGGGAACACGCAGGGGCGGTACTACATGCTACCGCTCTACGACATGTGGACCGATACCTTCGCGGTGCCGGGCAGCGAGACGCTGGCACCGGAAGGCGGCCGGTTCGCCGTAGTCGCGCCCGGCTGGAAGGGCGCGTTGCCCAAGGGCGTGGAGCGGATCGATTCCCCCACGCGCTATGTCTGGATCATCGGCCGGGTGCAGACGAACGGCCCTGCCGACTATCCCTTCGTGCACCGTATCCAGCAGGCGTTTGCGCTGGCCCCGCTCAGCCCCGGCGCGAAGGGACCGGCGCGTGCGGCTGATGTGCCCGTTCCGGCGGACAAATCACCCGTGGCCATCGTCAACGCGATGAGCGCGGCGGAATTCTACGAAACGGCGATGCGGCTGATGGTGGACAATCCGCCGCACTTCAACGACCAGCCCCAGTTGGCGCGGCTGGGCATGGTGGGCCTGCGGGCCGGGCAGGGGTTCCGCTTCGCTGGTCTTGTGCCGTCCGTGCAGCAGGCCCTGACCCAGGCCAAGGCGCAAGGGCCGGCCAATCTGCTCCGCTATGTCGGACAGGCCGGACGGCAGCGCGATGGCTGGCGCACGATGACGACCTCGATCGGCTCCTATGGCGTCGATTACGATCAGCGCGCGGCGGTGGCTCTGACTGGTCTGGGTGCCAACCATCCGGTCGACGCCATCTACCCGCGCGCGGCGGCCGACAAGGATGGCAAGCCGCTGGACGGGGCCAACCGCTATGTCGTGCATTTCAAGGCCGGCCAGTTGCCGCCGGTCCGCGCGTTCTGGTCGCTGACGGCTTACAACAAGGAAAGCTATACCGATCCGAACGCGATCGACCGCTATGCCATCGGCGATCGCGACAAGCTGTCCTTCAACACCGACGGCTCGCTCGACCTCTATCTCCAGGCGGATGATCCGGGAGCGGACAAGCGCTCCAACTGGCTGCCGGTGCCGCGCGGGCCGTTCGACATGAACCTGCGGCTCTACAGCCCGAAGCCCGAAGCGCTGTCCGGCGATTGGCCGATGCCGGTGGTGGAACGGTTGCCCTAAAGCCAGATTTCATCGCCTTGAATCGTCATTGCGAGGGGCGAAGCCCCGCGGCAATCCAGGGCGGCACGCGGGACTCTGGATTGCTTCGCGTACCGCTCGCAATGACGAAGTGACGTGGGTTCAGGTCATTACGCCGGCTCCGATCGGTCGGATTATTTCACCAGGTGCGCGCTCTGGATGGTCAGCGCGAACAGCGCGGTCAGCGCGTCGGAAATGCTCTGGTCGGTCGATACCGTATAGACCAGCGGCGTTCCGTCGCGCGCTGCGGAGGCGCACTTCTGGAGCGCCGGCAGCACGTTGGTCAGATAGGGGGCGACATTGGATTGCGACCAGGAATCCCCTGTCAGCGCATCGGGCAGGTATTCCGTGTAGAGAATCGCGATCTTGATGCCGCGGTTCTTGATGGCGGTGCAGTTGGTGAAGTGCGCGGTCGTCAGCTCACGGTTCCAGCGGCTTGATCCGATCTGCTCGTCGGTCACGCCGTCGGTGATGATGAACAGCACTTCCTGCGGTTTGGCGGTCGTGGTCCCGTCGCCCGGATTGGGCATCGTCGAGTTCATGGCGGAAAGCATATTGTTGAACTCGGTCGCCTTGTCGTTGATGTTGGTCGACGATGTCGGCTTGCCGTTGGCGTACCAGAAGTCGGTCGTGCTATCGAGATCGGGGATGTTGGACGTCGTCATGTTCTGGACGTCCGTCATCGAGGTGTGGGTGGTGACCGGTGTCGAATAGCCCGGATGCGTCCAGTCGAAGCTGAACACCTGCATCTTGTAGGTAACGTTGTTCTTCGTCGCCATGTTCTGCGCGAAGGGAATGAGGTCCTGTGCCGCCAGCGTTTCGGCGCCGATGCGCAGCGGGATGGGGGATGCGGTGGGATAGAGTTGCGTATAGTTGTGCGTCAGCCAGTAACCGTCGGCATAGAACCCGGTGATCGATTTCGACTGGTTGCTGAGATTTTTGTACGTAAACGAAAACCTGTTGCTGGCTACCGCAACGGATGTTCCGATCTTGGTGCCGCTTTGATCGTACAGGTTCTTGGAGCTGTCGATCTGATACCAGGTCTTGTACCCGGTATTGCCGGAGTTGTAGTAATTCCCGTCCAGGAATACATCCCGGCTGTTGGATGTCCTGATATTGATGCCGTCGGCACGCGGATCCTGCGCGTGGCACGCGAAGGCGCAGCCGGTGGCATTGCGGATGGAGGTAAGGCCGCTCGAGGTCGAGGGCAGCAGCATCGATGGCGATTTGTCCATCGTCAGGAAGAAGTTGATGTGCGGGGCCTGCGCCGCGTTGGCGGTCGAGGACCCGGCGATGGGCAGCGTGGCATAGCCCAGGATGCCGCCGAACAGGTTCACCGATTTCGCGGTGTAGCTCACCACGATCGTGCGGCCGCTGTTGAGCGCGCCGGTATCGACCAGGCTGACGGTGAGATCGGTGGAAGCGTTGAACTGGATGTCCTGCAGCCCGCTGACCTGCGAAATGAAGATCTGGCGGGCGGCCGCCAGCGCGGTATCGGTCGATTGCTGCATCAGCGTGGCGTTGGTTCCGGCCAGCGCCGCCGCGTCCGCCGCCGCGTTCATGCGCGTCTGCTGCGTTTGCGCGCGGCCATAGTCGATGCCCATGCCAACGGCGAACAGCATCGGGATCAGCAGCGCGGCCATCATGATGAGCACGTTGCCCTGGCTGTCATCGCGCAGCCGGCGCGCGGTTTCGCGCAGCGAATGGAACAGTCGCATGGGGGGCAGCCTCATCACTGAAGGGGAACCTGATCGGACAGGCGCGGAAGCATGAATATCCGATCGTTCATGGTGATCGTGGAAATGAACCCAAGGCCGAATTGCGGCGTATAGGGGTATGAAACCTCGCCCATCAGGAAATAGGCGCCGGGCTTGTTGGGGGTGACCGTCTTGTCGGGCAGCATGGACTGGGGCACGAGGTTGGTGGTCAGCGCAACCGAATTGCCCACGGTCAGCGCGGTCCAGTTGGTGGTCGACTTGCTCCACACCACCTTGGCGGTGCTGGCATCGACGACTTGCACTTCGCTCACGCGGATCTGGGCCACCGTGCTGTCATAGGGGCTGAGCACCATGGCGCTCGATCCCATGATCGTCTGGAGATCGGACGCGGACACGGTGCCATAGCGGGAAACCAGGTCTGTCACCGCCCGCGCGGATCGGGTAACCTTGCGGTTGCAGGTGATCGCGTCGCTGATCACGTAGGCGCCCAGATACAGCAGGATCAGCACCGGCAGGCAGATGGCGAATTCCACCAGCGCCACGCCGCGCGCATCGCGGGCAAGGCGGCGTACCGTAGCGCTCAGGCGGCGCAGGAGCGGCATCGGGCGCATCAGTAACCCTCCGTCTTCATGACCGAGGTTGCCAGCAACATGCGCTGCGAACCGGGGCGGTTGGACAGGTCGAAGCCCAGCGGGCCGGCCAGCGTGGGCCAGTTGTAGATCAGCCGCACCACCACCACCGCGCCCTGCGTCCCCGGGGTATAGGCGAAGGTATTGGTGATGTTGCCGTTGGAATCATAGGTGAAGGTCGGCAACGCGGTGTTGGCCGAGGAGAAATTGGTGACGTTGGTCACGTCGACATAGAGCCGGCTGCACTGCAGGAACGTGGGCAGCGAAGCGCAGGCGGCCTCCTTGAACTGCTGCTGCGGCGTCTTGGTGACGTTGCCCTGCGCGTCCTTGACCCCGGTGAAGTTCTGCTGCGCCTGCCCGGTCAGGATGAGGCGGGCGGATGTTTCGGTGGCGGTTTCCAGGCCCTGCTGCGCGAAATACATCACCGCGATCTCGAAAATGGCGACGATCATCGCGATCAGGACCGGCGCCACCAGCGCGAACTCCAGCGCGGTTGCCCCGCGCACATCGCGCAGAACCGCCGCGCGAAACGCGCCACGCCACCGTCTGATTGTCCAACCGCGGACCATTCCCCATTCTCCGAGCCCAGTGATGCAGGCTCAGATTAGAGGGTCAGCCTTAAGGCGTGGTAAACTTGCGGGCGGCGAATAAAGGCCGTTTCGGAGGGGATGGCTGGTGCGAGGCGCTGGACGCCCCCGGCTTCTTCGCCCTGCCGATCGAGGCGGGCGCCACGGTTGACACCGGGCGTCAATCCGCGCTCATGGCGGCCTTCCCCGACGCGCCGCAGAGCGGCCAGGGCGTGCGGCGCGTTGGCGTCGATCCGGTGGGCAAGCTGCTCGGCCCTATGGCTGGCCTTATCTCCGACGTGTCCAAGGCGGCCGGGGCTCCGATCGGCGCGGCCACGGGCGACGCCATCACGGACAGCCAAGCCGAAGCGGTGAAGCGGCTCGTGCCGTTCCAATCCTATGTCGGGGATGCGGCAGGCGCTCGATCTGCTCACGGCTGATGAATAGCCGCTAAGAGATGTTGGCGAACTGGCCTGCTTCTAGCGTGGCGGCTCGAAGCGCGGCGACCTCACGTTCCATCATGCTCGGTTCACGTCGATGCTGAATTGATATCACTCGCATTGGCCCGGTGCGGCTTAGGGCTAAGCTCGCGGCAATGGTTATGCTCGGCTTTCCGTCGAGCAATTTTGCGATCGGATCGAGGGCCTCTTTGGCGCTCGCCCCGGCGATATAGCGAAGGGTGTAGATTCCCGACTGTCGAGACATCATCCCGCCAAGAGGACCATATTCGCCCGGCTTGGCGATTTGAGCTTCGATAATAGGCGCAGCAATGCCGAACCAAAGGACATCCGCAAATGTCAGGTCGGCCGAAACCTGCGCAATCTCGGCGTTCTGCGGGTTGTGCTTCAGCATCGAGGAAACGGCCATAACCTGATCGAGCGCGGTGCTTCCCGCTTCTGGTGTCAGGCCCTTTTCAGTGAATTGCGAATGGATGGTGCGTGCGATCCCGCCCATACGATCATGGATCATCGCGATCATGTCGACTTCGGATATTCGACGTCCTGCGGTTCTCAAAAAGGAGACGAGGGAGACGAGATCGCGGGCGGACCCGCCTGTTGCCATTAGTGCTCGCAAAGCTGTGCCGGTGATCGTCGCGCACGCAGCCAGCTTCAAATCCTGAGATCGGATTACATGGTCGGCATGATATTCGCACCAGACTTCGCCGCCATCCACGACGGACAGACCGACGACGTAATCCACGTCGGCAAAGGTAAACGCGTGTGCTCCCGCCTCGGACGTGCCCCGGAGGACTTCGCCTGCTCTCCACGCACGCAGCCACCCGCGAAGCTGGTTGAGATTGCCCTTTATCTTCTTATCAAATGAGCCGCCGCCCGCTTTGAGGTGGAACAGGATCGCGCATCTGTTGGCCACCCACGCGACGTCCGCAGGCTCCTTGCGGGCCGCTTTCCCATATTCGTCGGGATGAAAGATTGCCTGTGCGCCAAGCACCACGCCGGAAAAGCCCCGAACTATTTGTTCGTGCTGATTCTTTCCCTGCGTCACCATCGAGCGAGATTAACCCCGTCAGGGGGCTGAGCGAAAATAAATTTTCGGCCCGCTCGGAGTCCATTAAGCGAGGGAATGGAGCCCGCCATTATGTGGAGCCCACGGTGCATGTTGGGCTCCGGCCCTTTCGGGCAGTTACCCTAAACCTTGGATTTTATAGGAGTTTTTGGTGGACGCACTAGGGCTCGAACCTAGGACCCGCTGATTAAGAGCTGCAATCAGAGGGTCCTAGCGCGTCCGCATGGGTCAAAAAATGGCGGAAATCTGGGATTCATAGTCCGTATTGTTCTTGAAATGTTCGCCAGTATCCAGTACCAAAAGCTACCTAAGGTAGCAGGTACATATGGCGAACAAAGTTGGATTGACGGATGCTCGGATCGCAGGGTTGAAGGCCCCAGCGACAGGACAGATTGAGCTCGCGGACGGCATCGTCATCGGCCTTCGCCTGCGTATGGGCGCAAGCGGTATCAAGACATATATTTTGCGCAAGCGCGTTCAGGGGAAATGGCTGAACGTCACGATCGGACGGCATGGCCCGAGCTTCACGCTTGCCAATGCTCGGCGGAAGGCACGGGATCTCCTCGTCGATGTTGAGCAGGGCAAGAACATCGCCAGAAAGCCCGGCGCGAAGAGGAAGGGATCGAAGGGCGTCGGAACGGTTGCCGAGCTATACGAGATTTACCTGTCCCAGCAGATCGAGGGTAAAAAGCGGAGCGCCAAGGAGTTCGACCGGGTCTTCCGGAAGTACATCGAACCTGAGCTGGGTGACCGTCTCGCCGATTCCATCACTCGAAGCGACGTGAGCCGTTTTGTCGAGAAGATCGCATTCGAGCGGGGCAAGGAAACCCTGACGATGGCGCGCATCGTGTATCGCCATCTCTCGACTTTCTACACTTGGGCACTCACCAGACTCGAGCATTTGCCAGCCAATCCTTGCCGGGATGCATGGCGTCCAAAGCGGAGCGAGCCCCGCGATCGCGTACTCAGCGATCGAGAACTCGCGGCATTGTGGCAGGCCGCTGTCGAGGATGGCTATCCGTTTGGTCATCTTGTGCAGATGCTGATTCTTACAGCCCAGCGCCGGGGAGAGGTGCTCGACGCCACTTGCGACGAGTTCGACTTCAAGGGGAAGGTATGGACCGTACCGGGAGACAGGGCGAAAAACGGCAAGGCGAATGTGGTCCCGCTGTCCACGCAGGCTCTCGCAGCCGCGACCGAGATCTTTGCGGCCGCGGGGATCGCCCCTGACGACGCTCACAAGCAATCCCAAATTCTATTGGCCTCCAAGGTCACCAACACGAACAGTGTTAGTGGGCTGTCAAAGGCCTGGAAGCGGATTCGGGCAAGCGCAGACGAGAAGCTCGGCTATGAGGCCGGTCATTTCACCATGCATGATATTCGCCGGACAGTGGCAACGGGACTGCAAAGGCTTGGAATACCTCTGGTCGTTTCGGAAGCGGTTCTCAATCATCAGTCGGGCTCGGCAATGGCCGGTGTCGCCGGGGTTTATCATCGGCATCAGTACACCAATGAGAAGCGCGAAGCTCTCGCACTATGGGGCAGGGAGGTTCTCCAACTCGTCGCGAAATATCCGCCGCAGGAGAATCAGGAAGGATGACTGTCCGCGCCAATCCAGCCGGCGCGTAGACGATCCATGCCTGCAACGACGCCTTCAACAGTCACATTCGAACCGATGAGATCATCGGCAACTTCCTCGCTTTCGACGATCCAAACCTCGTCCGATTTCGTGGTCAGGATCATTCCGCGTCGTCCGCGGCTCAGCATTCCCGACACGCGTATTCGACCGGAACTCACAACTACCCCCTGCTCAAAAGCGCCAACGACGCAGCACGTCGCGCACATAGGCCGGTGTCTCGCCATTGCGTGGGATACCGCCGGCTCGCTCGACGGCGCCAGGGCCTGCATTGTAGGCGGCGAGGGCCAGATGCACTACCCCGAACTTGTCGAGCATCTGGCGGAGATACCGCGCCGCACCGAAGATGTTGGCCATTGGATCGAAGCGATTGGAAACGCCAAGGTCGCGGGCGGTCCCCGGCATCAGCTGACCAAGACCGGCGGCGCCAGCCTTGCTGATCGCCAGAGGATTATACCGCGATTCCGTCCATACCAGGGCGTCGAGAAGACCACTCGGCAGCGAATATTGAGCCTCAGCAGCATAAACATGGGGAAGGTAGCTTGCCCGTCGAAAGCCTGAGGGCCCTCCAGCTTCGGGATTTGCATAACGATAGGGAAGGTAGGTCCGGCCCGCTTCGAGAACCGGAGCCCCTGACGAAGCGGCTAGGGGCTGGCGCCAAATCCCATGCTCCACCAGCTGGAAACCGTTCGACCCCTCGGCAATGCGGAAGCCGTCAGGTCGCAGCTCAGGTGCAGCAGCAGCCATTTCCTCCTGCGCCTGAGCCGGGACGACGAACGCCAATCCCGCCAGCACCGCTGTGATCGTTGCCCATCTCAGTCTCATATCTCGATTCCTTCTATGGCCGAATCGAGTGAGAACATATATAGAACACACCATGTAGGTGAACTTCGTGAGGGCAGGGGTGAAGGTCGTGTCAGCGCCGGCATAGGCGGCGCTCGCCGCAAGCGCCGCGATTGCGACCGGGATGGCAATGTTGAGGGTCTTGCCGAGACCCTTGACGCTGGCGCGCCTGGGGAGGGTGAGAGACTGCATGTGAAGCTCCGGTTGGAGGGGTGGTCACAGCGTTCTGGCGTTCGCTGTGTGTTCCACATGCATCTAGGAAATGGTCGTAGGAAAGTGTTCAGCGGCAATACCGCCTGGAGGTGGAAGGATGCGGACGCATCTTTGCCAGTCCAGCGCCTGAAATCGACGATAACGACGTAAATTCAGTATTTTTGTGTCGGTAAAAGCCGCCACTGCAGCCGGGATTTGGCGACGAATCGGATAGAGGAACTGATTCGCCTCTAAACGAGATGTTCCGTTTATGTTCTTTTCGTTTTCCTACATGGGATGCTTCGCGTTATGCCTGCGAGTCGCACCAGTGCAGAACCTAGGAGACAACCATGTACCATCCAACCGCCGCCGCCAGACCGGCCAATGAAAGCTTGGCCCGCGTCCTTGCCCATGCGATCGAAGCCGCTGGCAAACCTCGCCACCGGATTGCCAATGAATGCGGCATGCATCGCGAGACCCTGCTTCGCCTTGCGCGCGGCGAGCGGCCTATCGGGCTCGACGAAGCAGCACGTGTGCTCTCCGCCTGTGGAGCCCATCCCCGCGCATCCATGATCCTCGCACTCGCCGGGCAGGAAGATCTCGCCTGCGAGTGGATGCATGGCGAGATGGGCGAATTTCTCGAAGAGTTCTTCACTAGCCTCCCAGTCCATCTTCAGCGGACCCTGGGACGGCGGATTGAGGATCTGCGGCCTCGGTGGGCCAACGGTACCTCACAGCTGGTGGCGCGAATGCTTGCCAAGCACATCGATGATTTTGTGGGGCGCGACATCGCGATGTCGCTGCCGCGGTAAATCCTAAAGTTCGAAGGGGACCGAACCCAAGCCAATGAGATCAACAATGCCGCATGTAACACCAGATGAAATGCACACGCCTCAACCGCCCGAAGCGGTTCCGCCGGCGAGGCTTTTGCGCCTACCGGAAGTGATCGCCCGCGTCGGACTGCGCCGCTCCGCCATCTACCAGCGTATGAGCGAGGGGCGGTTTCCGAAATCGCGATCGCTGGGGCCCAAATGCGCAGTTTGGGTTGAAGCCGAGATCGATGAATGGATCCGCGCCGTAGCCAGAGCATGAGCAGACAATCGCCAATAAGACGCCTTGATGCGGTACATACGACCCCGAGTATGAGCAACGCGAATGCCCAATTGCTGGACAGGGTAGGGTAAATAGATCGACTCTGCGATATGCCCACCACATGAACAGTCGTGGCAGACCACCTCACCCCGATATCTTAACCCCCGCGGAATGGCGGGTCATTGAAGGCGTTCGCCACGGTCTCAGTAATCCGGCGATCGCCAGGCTGTGCACACTCTCGCCCGATGCGGTAAAATTTCATGTCAGTAACATACTGGGCAAGCTTGGCCTTCGGTCCCGCAGCGAATTGCGACAATGGCCGGGTGTGCGGGCGGACAGCGCAATGGCGACCGCAATAATTGGCTCCGACCTCGGCGATTGGTCGCTAGGGCAGGTGTCGCGAACTGCGCGCGATCTCGATGCTATGGCCGATTGGTTGCGCGACATCGTCGGCCTTCCGGAGATCATGCGCTTCCCCAACGCCGCGTTCTTCGATTGTGGCGGCGTGCGCCTGTATCTGTCCGCGGCCAAAGAGGGAACGAATTCGATCCTTTATTTTCGCGTGGGCGACATTGCAGGCGAAACCCAGCGTCTGCGCGCTGCGGGCGTTACCATCCTCAGCGTACCGCACCGAATCCACGTCCACCCCGACGGTCGCGAAGAATGGATGGCGTTCTTTGCCGATCCCGACGGCGGCAGCATTGGCCTGCTGAGCGTGGTCGATCCTAAAGCAGGAGAAGATGCATGATGAAGTGGATTTTGACGCTTGCTCTCGCAGCCACCCCGGTGACGGTCTGTGCAGAAGACGGGCGCGCACCAGTACTTGCCAGGGCGCAGTTCGAGCAAGTCGCCCTGACCGTGACCGATCTCGGCAGGGCTCGCGCATTCTACCGCGACTGCCTTGGGCTGATCTTGCTCTTCGAGGCGGGCGATATGCTGTTCTTCGACGTCGCTGGGACGCGGCTGATGCTGGCGCATGATCGTGCTCGCAAACAGCCAGAGCGACCTGCGGGTATCCTCTATTTCCATGTCGATGACTTCACCGCTGCCCGCGCTCGTCTTGAAACGAGCGACGCTGCACTGGTGGGGGATGTGGAGACGGTGCAGTCCAACCCGGCTGGTTTTCTGAGGCTTCAGCAATTTACCGATCCCGACGGCAACATGCTCGCGATCATGGGCCACGTCCCGCGCTGACGGCCGTTGGCATTCAGTAGAGCGCGATCCCCATCCTTTCGGCAAGACCCCGGTCCACGCCGTTGCGGATGGCGTCCCCGCTCGTCTTGAGACGGCGATACTGGTTCGGTGTGAGATGCGCATAGCGCCGGAAGGCGCGCGTCAAATGCGCCTGATCGGCGAAAAGCGCACTGGCCTGGCTGATCGAGCCGGTGTGGAACAGCGTGGCCCAGGCGTGTTCGAACCGTGCGTGACCTAGCAGCGCCTTGGGGCTAATCCGGAATTCGTCGCGCATGATTGTGCGAAGCTGCCGGGCGCCGATGCCAAGCTGAGCGGCGATTGCGCCGACCGAGGTTCTCGGGCGGTTCAGCATGACCGCGTGAACCCGCGACAATGCACTGTGCCGGCTTCCTATCGCGGCACCGTCGAGCCGCGCCATCGCCCAGGCTTCGACAATCCGCAGCCGTGTGGCGAATTGCGATGCTCCAGCGATCCGTTCGGCGAGCACGGCGGCCCCGGGCGCGACTGCGGTGAGATCGTGATCGGCATCGACCAGTGCGGCGAGCGGGCAACCGAGCAGGTCGCGCACGCCCAGCGGGGTCAGCTGGAGCAGGAACCAGTCCGAGCGCGCGCCGGTCGCGTGGTCATAGGACCGGGTCTTCGGCCCGAACACGCTGGCCAGGGGCAGAGGGTAAAGCGGTTCGCCGCAGCGCGCGTTGGCAAAATGCTCACCGCAATTGATGAAGATCTCGCAGTTCATGTTGGGGAAGATGCGATACAGCTTCGGTGGGGCGACGGCGCGGCGCTGGATCGCCATGCGGATCCACGGACGCAGCGCTGGCGGCAGCGGGCTGCTCCAATTGGTTGCCGTCTCTTCCGTTTTGTTCAAGACGAGTGCTTCCCGCGCATCATAAGGGGAGGGCATAGATGTTTCCGGAGAGGCCCGCCACGATGTTTTCGAGCATGCTGCTTGCCGTTGCCACACCGCTTTCTGCTGTCCCGCTGATCCCGTTCGAAATTCTGGCAAAGGCACCGGCGATCTCGGCCGCTGTTCTATCGCCCGATGGCACGCGGGTGGCGACCATAGAGACCGTGGACGGGCGTGGTGCCGTTCATGTCGGTCCATTGGCGGGCCCGCGTCGGCTGGTGCTGCGCAATCCCGATCGTTCGATCGACAATGTGCGCTGGTCGGCCGACGGGCGCTGGCTGCTGGTCCTGCAGGACAGCGGCGGAGACGAAGGCTACCACCTGTTCCGCATAGATCCCGTCACCCCCGGAAGCGCGCGCGACCTGACGCCGTTTGCCGGCGCGAATGCGGAAATTCTCCGCACGCCCGCAGGACAGGCCGGACCGCTGCTCCTCGCGATCAACCGGCGCGACCCCGAATACGCCGATGTCTACGCTGTCGACCCCGACGCGGGGACGGTGCGCGAAGTGTTGCGCAATGATGCGGGCTATACCGAGTTCTTCGCCGATGCGTCAGGCGTCGTGCGCGCGGCCGGGCGGATCACGCCGGACGGATCGCTCGAGCTGTGGGGGCGTGGCGAGGGGGACGGGGACTTCGTGCGCCTCTATGCCGCGCCCGCGACAGAGCGCTTCAAGATCATCGGCATCCATGCCGACGGGCGATCCGTGATCGTGCGGAGCAATCGCGGCAATGACATCGAGCGCGCGCTGCTGATCGGCTTTGGCGACGGCAAGCCCCGGCGGCTGAAGGGCGCCGATTGCGGCAGTTTCGATGTCGACGATGTCCTGCAGGCCGCGTCAGGTCCGATCGCGGCCGCCTGCACGCGCATCGCGAGCGATCTCGCGCCGCTGGACGGCGACTTTGCCAAAGCGGTCCGACTGGCCCGCGCGGTAGCGCCCGGTGACAGCCTGAGCCTCGAATCCCGGTCGGCTGACGGGCAGATCTCGCTGTTCTACACCGATGCCGGACACCGGCCCGGGCGCTTCATCCTGGTGCGCGGCGACAAGGCCTCGGTCTTTGCCGAAACGCGCCCCGAGCTTGTCGGCTATGCCTTCGCACCGACCGAGCCGTTCCGGTTGCGCGCCCGCGATGGCCTCCCGCTGCTCGGCTATGTCACCCGCCCGCTTGGGAGCCGCGGGCCGGGGCCGACCATCGTCGCGGTCCACGGCGGCCCCTGGACCCGCGATGCGGCCACCTTCGAGCGGGAAACGCAATTCTACGCCAATCGCGGATACACCGTCATACAGGTCAATTTCCGGGGATCGACGGGCCTCGGCAAGCGGGTATTCGATGGCGGTGTCGGCGAATTCGGGGCGCGGATGTCCGACGATGTCGACGATGCGGTCAGGCACGCCGTCCGTCAGGGCTGGGCCGATCCTGCGCGGGTGTGCATCATGGGCGGATCCTATGGCGGCTTCGCAGCGCTTACCGGCATTTTGCGCGAGGGCGGCTTTGCCTATCGCTGCGCGGTGGACTTTGCCGGGCCGGCCGATCTGGAGACCCTCGTCCGCGCCTTCCCGCCGAGCTGGCAGCCCTTCCTGCCGCGCTCGTGGTATCGCTTCGTCGGCAACCCCGACCGGCCGGAGGATGCCGCACGGATGCGCGAACGCTCGCCGCTCACCCATGTCGGGGCGATGCGCGCACCGCTGCTGATCTTTCAGGGGGCCAATGATCCCCGCGTGCGGCAGGACCAGTCGGACCGCATCGTCTGCTCGCTGCGGGCGCGGGGGATCGATGTCGACTACCTGCTGGCTGCAAACGAGGGCCACAGCTTCGCCAACGAGGAGACCTCGCTCGCGATCACCCGCGCGACCGAAGTGTTCTTCGCGCGCCATCTGGGCGGGCAGGTCGGCGCCGAACCGCCCGCCGCGGCCACCCGGGCGCTGGATGCGTTCCGCGCCGCCGGCAGGGCTATCGAGTGCTGATCGCTCTTTAGGGTCAGGCGCCGATTGCGGCGCGCAGGTCGGGCTCCATCCGCGCCGCAAGCGCTGTCAGCTCCCTGAGCTGTGCGAACACCGCGTCGTCGGTTTTCTTCACGTTGAAGCATGTCTTGCCCTGACGCCGCGTGGCGAGCCCCTCGGGCACAGCAGCTTCCAGCGCGGGGAGCGTGTAGAGCGGCATGATGTGATAGGCGACATAGGACTTCTTGATCGCGATCCACCCGAACCATGCCGGCTGCCCGGTGCGCGCCTCGATCCAGTGGGTCTTGAGCGTCAGGTTGCTTGGCGAGTCCTCGGCAACCGTCATCCCTGGTGCGGCCTCGAGCATGATCGCCCGCAGCTCGGCGAAGATATTCTGAAACAACACACTCATTCCGACTGCCCTCCCCTGCGCATAATCAGCGTGGCGATGACAGTGATGGCCATGCCCACCACCAGCGACCCCATGACCACCGCAGCCAGCTGCGACGGCACGTCGACCGCTGCCCCGCGCGCCTGCATCGCCGCCACGAACTCGGGATTGATGATGGTATAGTAAGCCGCGAAGAAGGCGAGGCCGATGGCGGCGCTGATCGCAGAAACCCCCAGCCCGGTTGCCAGCGCGCTGCGCCACCTCAATTGCCCGTTCCCCGCCTGCCGCGCCCGGCGCAGAGCCCAGACGACGGCGACAACCGGGAAAATGACCGCGACGAAGCCGGTCTTCGCCCCGACATCGAGATGCTCGTTGTGCCAGCCCATCGCGAACTCGAACAGTGTCCACGCCATGGCGCCGCCGCCCGACAGCAGCCCTGCAAGCAAGGTTGTTCTCAGATCAGGCATGATGACCTCCGTTGGGGGGATCGGCGACAGGCACGCGGCATTCGAGATCGAACGCGTCCCAGCCGATGTCCTCGGGCAATTGCAGATAGGCCTCTTCGGCCGGGGCGTCGCGCAGATCGAGCCCGGAGGCGGGAAGCCAGCTTTTGAACAGCGACGACCACGCACGATCGACAGCGGCAAGATCGCCCTTCACCCGGGTGACTGCCCACAAGCCCGCGTCCCGCTCAGCTACTGAGAAACGCGGCGGCGGGTTAAGGCCATCGGGCAGCTCGATCATGAAATCATAGCGACATCGCGACAGCGGCGTCAGATCGGGATCGTCGCGCGAGGCGCCGACAATCCTGCCGCCGCGCGTTTCAAGCCCCTGTTCATCGGCCCAGGCGCGCAGGCTCTGGTAGGCTGCGACAAGCTTGCCTGGCGCAAGATAGCCGCCCCATACGCGCGCCGCGGCGAGCCGGGCCGCGGGGCGTTGCTCGAGCGTCACCGCAAAGTCGGGATCGAGCGGGGGCGCCGGGCGCAGGAAGAACGCCGACACCGCTTCGACTTCGGTCCGGTCCGGCCGCGCGTCCCACCACGCCTCGCGATCGAAGGCGGAGGGCGGCACACCGTAGACCCGCCTGAAGGCCCGCGCAAAGCTCGCCGGCGAGGCGAAACCGCAAGACGCGGAAGCAACTTTCCACGATTGTCCGCGCCGGGAGAGAAGGATCGCCCGTTCAAGCCTGCGCCGTTCGGCAAAGCTGCGCAGGCTTTCGCCGGTGAGCGAACGGAACACCCGGTGGAAGTGATAAGGCGAAAGGCACGCGATCGCAGCGACCCGTTCGAGTGTCAGCGGTTCGTCGGGGTGCGCTTCGACGTGGGCGATGGCACGCGCGATCCGCGCTTCGTATCGCTCGCCGTGGACGCCAGCTTCGGTCACGTTTGCCCCATGAGTTTGCCGCCATACGCCTCGCAGTCCGCAGAGCGGCAGTCAAACGCGGCGACCACACACTTCTTGCGCAAATGCTCAGCGCAGGACCTGCCGCAGGAAGGCGAGCTTCGCCTCATAGGCCGCGAATTCGGCGGCACCCTGCGCATCGATGTCGGTTGCGAAGAAGAAGGCACTATCTGCCTGCCAGGCGCTGTGGGGATAAGCGGCCGCATTGCCAAGCTTGGGTCGAGCGCCGCGCGCAGCCTTTAGGGGATCATTGCTGTTCAGACGGAACCGCCAATGGCGACTTTGTCATGCTTCTGGAAGTTTGCTGCCAATCAAGAAGCGACCCCATAGCCGCCATCAGTATAGCAACATCAAGACTTCTGCGGATCGCGCTGCAGCATTGGGATATTGTATAGCTTTGCCAACATCGCCCCAATGCGAGCGCGCTATGTGGCGAAAATGCCAAACCGCTTCGCCCTTGCCGCTTTCGTCCCTGCCGTCCTCCTGACCGCCTGCGGGAGCGAGCCGACGACTCCCCCCAAGGCCCCGGTTCACAGCGAAGCGATCGCCCACGAGACCGAACTCGTCCGATTGAAGCTCACGCCGGAAGCGCAAAAGCGGCTTGGGATTGTGACCGAGCGGGTCGGAACGGGCACCGCATCGGCCATGCGCATGACCAGCGGCGAGATCGTCATTCCGGCAGGCGTCGGCGGCGCGCCGATCAACTCTGCCAGCAATCTTCAACAGCTTGGCTTGCAGCAGGTCGCAGCCGACGGGGAACTGGCGCGGGCGCGGGCGCAGCTTGCCTTGGCGCGCGTCGCCTATGACCGTGCCTCGGCTTTGGTTGACGAGGACGCGGGCAGCATTCGTGCCCGTGACGAGGCGACTGCGGCGCTAGGTGCGGCCAAGGCCGCTGCCGACGCCGCAGCGGCCCAGCGCCGCCTGCTCGGGCCAGCGGTGGCGAGCATTGGCAACCAGCGCTACGTATGGGTGCGTGTCCCGGTGTTCGGGAGCGATCTTGCCGGGCTGCAACAAGGACAGTCGGCGCTGGTCTCGCCGCTCGGACAGGATGGCGCGAAACGATCGGCAATGCCGGTCGACGCGCCGCCATCGGCCAACGCGGTGGCGGGCACCGTCGATCTCTACTTCGCGCTCGACAATCGCGACCGGGCTTACCGGGTTGGCCAACGCGTCAGCGTCGCCCTGCCGCTCGCCGGTGGACGGAGCGAAGGGCTGTCAGTGCCGACCTCCGCGATCCTGCGCGACATCTATGGCGGCGAATGGGTCTATGCCAAGACCGAGGCCGACACCTACGTGCGCCAGCGGATCGAGGTTGCCGCAACGGAAGGTGGCCGCGCCATCCTGTCGCAGGGCCTGCGTCCCGGCACCCTGGTGGTCACGGCAGGCGCTGCTGAGCTGTTCGGCACCGAGTTCGGGGTAGCACACTGATGCTGGCCTGGCTGGTTCGCTCCGCGCTCAAGCAGCGTGTGCTGGTGCTCGCAATGGCGGCACTCTTGGTAGTCCTCGGCTTGCGCGCGTCTGCCGATGTGCCGCTTGATGTGTTCCCCGAGTTCGCTCCGCCTATCGTCGAAATCCAGACCGAAGCGCCGGGCCTTTCGACCGAGGAGGTCGAAAGCCTGATCACAGTGCCGATCGAAACCGCCGTCAACGGCGTGCCCGATCTGGCGACGTTGCGCTCGAAGTCGGTGCTGGGCCTATCGTCGGTGACGATCCTGTTCGAACGCGGCACCGATGTGATTCGCGCTCGCCAATTGGTGCAGGAGCGCGTGGCGCAGGTGCAGGCGCGATTGCCTGCCGCTGCGCGCCCGCCGGTGATGCTGCCGCCGCTTTCTTCCACGAGCCGGGCACTGAAGATCGGTATCTCGTCGAAGAAGCTCGATCAGATGCAACTGTCCGAGCTGGTGCGCTGGACGATCCGGCCCAAGCTGATGTCGGTGCCGGGCGTCGCGAATGTCGCCGTTTGGGGCTATCGCGACCGGCAGTTGCAGGTGCTAGCCGATCCTGACCGGCTGCAAGCCTCCGGCGTCACGCTGGCTGAACTGCGCGCGGCGACCGGGGATGCAGTGCTGGTCGGCGGCGGCGGCTTTGTCGATACGCCCAACCAGCGGCTGCCCGTTCAGCAGGCGGGCGCGATCCAGACCGCCGAGGACCTCTCCCGCACAGTTGTCAAGATCACAGGCGATGCGCCGGTGCGCGTGGGTGATGTTGCGCGGGTGACCGATGGCTTTGCCGCCCCCATCGGCAATGCGATCATCGACGACGGCCCGGGCATCATGCTGATCGTCGAGAAGCAGCCCACCGGCAACACGCTTCAGCTGACCCGCGATGTCGAGGCTGCGGTGGCAGAGCTCCGCCCCGGCCTCAAGGATGTGAAGATCGACACCACGATCTTCCGCCCGGCGACCTTCATCGAAAAGTCGATCGATAACCTGACCCGCGCGTTGATGATCGGCTGCCTGCTGGTCGCGCTCGTGCTGTTCGCCTTTACCCGTGACTGGAGGCAGGCGACAATCAGCTTGGTGGCGATCCCGCTGTCGCTGCTTGCAGCCGGACTCGTGCTGCTGTGGAGCGGGGCGACGATCAACACCATGGTGATCGCCGGGCTGGTGATTGCGCTGGGCGAAGTAGTCGATGATGCGATCATCGATGTCGAGAACATCGCCCGCCGACTGCGATTGAACCGCGAGGCGGGCAATCCGCGGCCGGCTTTCGCCGTGGTGCTGTCAGCATCGCTTGAAGTGCGCACTGCTGTGGTCTTCGCCTCTTTGATCGTGATGCTGGTGTTCCTGCCGATCTTCTTCCTCGGCGGGGTGGCTGGCACATTCTTCCGGCCGCTCGCGATTGCCTATGTGTTGGCCATTGCCGCCTCGCTGCTGGTCGCACTGGTGGTGACGCCTGCGATGTGCCTGATGCTGCTCCCCAATGCGCCGATGAAGGAGCATCGCGACACACGCTTTGTTGCCTCGCTCAAGCAGCGGTATCTTGGCGTGCTGCCCCGGCTGATCGACCGGCCAAGGCTTGCCATGGGCATCGTCGCGGGCGGCTTGTTGCTTTCGGGCGTGGGCTACCTTGGGTTCAAGGATCAGTTCCTGCCCGATTTCCGCGAAACCGACTTCCTCATGCACTTCGTCGAGAAGCCTGGCGTGGGCATCGATGCGATGGACCGCATCACCATCCGCGCCTCAAAGGAGCTGCGCGCGATACCCGGGGTGCGCAACTTCGGGGCGCATATCGGCCGCGCTGAAGCGGCCGACGAGGTGGTCGGCCCTAACTTCACCGAGCTTTGGATCAGCCTCGACGACGATGTCGATTACGATGCCAGTGTGGCGCGCATCAAGGAAGTGGTTGAAGGGTATCCCGGCCTGTACCGCGACGTGCTCACCTATCTGCGCGAACGCATCAAGGAAGTGCTCTCGGGCGCAGGCGCGACCGTGGTGGTGCGGATTTACGGCCCGGATCAGGACGAGCTGCGCGCAGCAGCCGAGCGGCTGCGCGGCAAGGTCGCCAGCATTCCCGGCGTCACCGACCTCAAGGTCGAACAGCAGGTGCTGGTGCCGCAAATCCAGATACGCCCACGTGCGGCCGATCTGGTCACGCTGGGCCTGACGCCGGGCGAAGTGCGGCGACAGGCACAGACCCTCGTCGCTGGAGAAAAGCTGGGCGAGATCTACCGCGATCAGAAAGCGTTCGATGTCGCCCTGTGGGGCGAGCCGGCCATTCGGGGCGACCAGCATGCGCTTGCCGAGCTGATGATCCAGACCCCGGTCGGCGCGCCGGTGCGCCTGCGCGACGTTGCCGATGTGGTGATCGTGCCCGCGCCCAACGAAATCAAGCGCGAGGACGGCCAGCGCCGGCTCGACGTCACGCTTAACATCGCCAGCGATGCCGATCTCGGTGCCGTGGCGCGCGGGGTCGAGGCGGCTGTGAGCAAGGTGCCCTTCGCCACCGGCTATCATCCCGAGATCCTTGGCGAATATGCAGCGCTCAAGGAATCGCGATCGCGGCTGTGGACGGTTGGCCTTGCCTGCCTGTTCGGCATCCTGCTGCTCGTCTGGTTGGAGTTCCGCTCGGCCCGGATCACCGCGCTGGTCGCTCTCAGCCTGCCTTTTGCGCTGGTCGGCGGGGTCATCGGGGTCGCGCTCACCGGCGGCATTCTGTCGCTCGGATCGCTGGTCGGCTTCGTCACGGTGATCGGCATTTCGGCGCGCAACGGAATCATGTTGCTCTCGCACTACGATCACCTTCGCAGGTTCGAGGGCGAGGAGTTCGGCCCGGCCCTGATCCTTCGCGGCGCGCAGGAACGCTTGGTGCCGATCCTGATGACCGCGCTGTGCGCAGGGCTTGCGCTAGTGCCGCTGGTGATCGCGGGCGACAAACCGGGTCACGAGATCGAGCATCCGATGGCGATCGTCATCCTCGGTGGCCTGATCACATCGACCGCGCTCAACCTGTTCCTGATGCCTGCGCTCTATGGTCGGTTCGGCAAGGAACGCCAGGATCCCGAGCCCGGACTGGCGGAGGCGGTGGCATGAAGAGGTTTGTTCCCCTCGCTGCCCTAATGGTGACCGCTTGCGCGACCACGTCCCAGCCTGCGGCAACTAAGATCGATCCCACGATTGCTGCCGGACCGTTCGCGAGCCTGCCGGTCGCCTCGATCGAGCCTGTGCCCGATGATTGGTGGCGGCTTTATGATGACCCTGTGCTTGACCGCTTGGTCGAAGCCAGCATCGGGGCCAACGCTGATCTCAGGGTCGCGTATGCCAATCTTGACGGCGCGCGCGCGGCGCTGCGTCAGGCGCAAGCCGCCCGGCTGCCTCAGACCACGATCGAGAGCAGTCTCGGCATCGACAATCCTGCCAATCAGCCAAGCGCCTCAGGCAATGTACCGACGACGGACTACGACCTGGGGGTAACCGCAAGCTGGGATGCGGACCTATTCGGTCGGCTTCTCTCAGGTGCGCTCGCTGCCCGCGCCGATGCAGAAGCCCAGGCCGCTGCGCTCGATGGCATCAAGGTCGCAGTCGTCGCCGATACCGTTCTGGCCTATGTCGATCTGTGCGGCGCAACTCGCAGCCTTGCCGTCGTCCAAGAACAGGTCGCGCTTCAGGACCGCGCGCTGACAATCACCCGTAGTCAGCTGGCGGCAGGCGAGGTCTCACCGCTGGAAGTCTCGCAGGCAGCCAACCTTGTCGCCGCGACCAAAGCGGCCATTGCACCGCTGGAAGCAGCGCAGGCCAATGCACGCTACCGCCTGGCCACGCTTGCAGGTCGTCCGGCGGGAGAGGCGCGCAGCAACCCCGTGACTTGCACCGCGCCGCCGAAATTGCGCACTGCGGCTCCGGTTGGTGATGGCACGGCCTTGCTGCTGCGCCGTCCAGACATCCGTGAAGCCGAGCGCCGCCTTGCCGCCGCTACCGCGCGGATCGGTGTTGCGCGCGCCGATCTCTATCCCCGCATCAACCTTGGCGGGGCACTGGGCCTGTTGAGCGGGGGGCTGGTTGCAACGGGTTCGCCGCTGGTGAGCTGGGCTTTCCCCAATCAGGCTCCGGCCCGCGCGCGCATTGAACAGGCTGAAGCGGCCGAGCGCGCAGCGCTTGCCGGATGGGATGTCGCAGTCCTCCGAGCGTTGCGCGATGTGGAGACGGCGCTGGCGGCCTATGATGGCGAAGTTCGCCGCAATCGGGCACTGACCGAGGCCCAAGACGAGGGGCGCCTCTACGCCCGCCGCGCCGAGGCGCGCGTCCGGCTTGGCGATGCGGCACCGCTCCTGCGGACCGACGCCGACCGCACGCTGGCGCAGGCCGAACTTTCGCTCGCGCAGTCCGAACTCGCCGTAGCGCAGGCGCAAGTGGCGCTGTTCCGTGCACTTGGCGGTGGCTGGCGCAGCGGCGGTGAGCCGCTAGAATAACCGCATGAGAATCCTGATCGTCGAGGACGATGCCGATACGAACCAGTTCATCGCCCGCGGTCTTGCCGAATTGGGCCACCAAGTTGTGACCAGCGGCGACGGGCGCGATGGGCTGTTCCATGCAACCGATGGCGGCTTCGATGCCATGGTGGTGGACCGGATGCTACCGGGGCTGGATGGGCTGGCACTCGTCAAGGCTTTGCGCGCTGCCGGAAACATGACCCCGGTGCTGATGCTCACGGCGGTCAGCGGGATTGCCGACCGGGTCGAAGGGCTCGAAGCCGGGGCGGACGATTATCTGGTGAAACCCTTCGCCTTTACCGAACTCGCAGCCCGCATCCATGCGCTGGGGCGGCGGCCTTCGGCCGCAGCGGAGCCCGCGCGGCTGACGGCAGGCGACATCGTGCTCGATCTGCACCGCCGCACCGTCAAGCGTGCGGGCCGCAAGATCGCACTTCAGCCCCGCGAGTTCACCCTTCTGGCCGAACTGATGCGCAACCCCGGTCGCATCATGACCCGCACCATGCTGCTCGAACGGGTGTGGGATTTCGACTTCGACCCCAAGACCAATATCGTCGAAACCCATCTCAGCCGATTGCGATCCAAGCTCAACGCCGGGTTCGACAGCGACCCGATCGAAACCGTGCGGGGCGCGGGCTATCTCGTCAGGGACGGCGGATGAAACGCTGGTGGCGCGGCACGTTCGGCCTGGTGGCTGCGGTCGCTCTCGGCTTTGCGCTGGCGACGCTGGTGATCGGGGCTGTGGTGTTCGAAACCACCCATGAGGCGCTCGAACTGCAACTCGATCATCGCATCGCCATCGAAACGCAGGCGCTGATTGACGAAGGGCAGGACGGGCATGAGGGCGTGGCTGCCGCCATCCGTCGGCGCGAGGCGGCAAGGAGCACGGCGAGCTTGGGCTATCGGCTCGTTGATTCCCAAAACAGACCCGTAGCGGGGTCGCTCGATACCACTGTCCCACCAAAGCCCGGCTATGTCGAACTGCTGCCTTACAAGGTGGACGGCGAGGAGCGGATCGCGCAATCGCTGACCACGGTCCTCCCGGGTGGCTACCGGCTGCTTGTTGGAGCGGATCGCGCCGCCATCGACGAAATGGACAACCGCTTTATCGTGCTGTTCCTGGGTGCCTTCGGGGCGATGCTATTGCTCGGCATCGGTGCCGCTTGGCTGGTCGGTATCGTCACACGCCGCCGCCTTGCCCGCATCGATCACACGGCTGCTGCGATCATCGCCGGCGATCTGTCTCGGCGCGTGCCCCTGACCGGAAGCGGCGACGAGTTTGATGGCGTGGCCACGACGCTCAACCGGATGCTCGACCGCATCGTCGGGCTGATGGAGAACCTGCGCCAGGTATCCAGCGATGTTGCCCACGACCTGCGCACGCCGCTCACGCGGCTGCAAAACCGGCTCGACGAGGCCTTGCGCGAGCGCAACCCGGAGTTGCAACGCGAGGCCATCGAGGCTGCCGCCGGGGAAGCAGGTGAGTTGCTTGAGGTCTTTTCTGCTTTGCTGCGGATTGCGGAGGTCGAAGGCATGGCCGCCCGTGCGCACTTCCAGCCGGTGAACCTTAGCTTGGTGGTGGCCGACGTGGCGGAGGCGTTCCGACCCTCCATGGAGAATAGCGGCCACCAGCTTGTCACTAGCATTGAACCCAACCTGACCCTGCCCGGCGATCGCAGGCTGCTGCAACAGATGCTCACAAACCTGCTGGACAATGCCTCTCAACATACGCCGAAGGGAACGACGGTCCGCATCGCCATCGACGGCACCCATAATGGCATTCGCCTTGCCGTCACTGATGATGGTCCGGGAGTGAGCGAGAGTGAGGCGCCTAAACTCTTCAATCGCTTCGCACGAGTCGATCGCAGTCGATCAACGCCGGGGCACGGTCTGGGGCTGGCCATGGTTGCGGCAATCGTCGCCGCCCATTCTGGCAAAGCGACCATTGCTGCGCGCCCAGGTTTTAGCGTGAGTATCGAGCTTTGAACTCAGTCACCTCCGGCATAAGCGGACAGCGATAACGCCTCACGGCAAGGCTTTGACGGTGTCGGAACTGGCGCGCGAAGCCGGCCTGACTCTGCAAACAACCAGCGCCCATCTGGTAAAGTTGCAAAACGGCAACCTTGTCATGGCGCGCGAGCAGGGGCGCCACTGCTACTTCCAACTGGCTCCGCCGGGGGTAGCGGCTGCCCTTGAAGCGCTGATGGGCCTTGTCGCGGAACGTGGCCACGTTCGCACGCGCATCGGCCCCCGCGACGAAACCCCCAGGGTGGAAAAGGCGGTGCTACAATCACCTTGCCGGGGCGGCGGGTGTCCAGCTGGACGAGAGCCTGACCCAACGCGACTACCTGATCGTGACGAACACCGGGCTGTCGCTGTCGCCACACGGCCGCGCCTTTTCTGAAAGTCTGGGTATCGACCTTTCCAGGCTTTCGGCCCGCCGCCCCCGCTCTGCCGGGAATGCCTCGACTGTAGCGAACGCAAGACCCATCTTGTCGGCAACCTTGGCAAAGCCTTTCTCGATCTGCTGATCGCGCAAAACTGGGTTCTGGCACACGATAACTCGCGGGCGATCACCTTCACGCAAGCTGGAACGAAACAGTTTGATGCCGCGTTCCCACCCTCAGGGTCCAGCCTCGATGACGGGTTGGGATGAGGGAACCTTCCTGATTCACGCGTCAAGTAAGTCGAGGGCCAGGGTCAGGCGCTGATCTGGTTGCCGGACCGCATACCGGTTGGGTTTTGCATAGCACGGAAACAGAAAATCGACACAAGCTCCGTTCCAAGACGGCTGTTCAGAGACTTCGCACCGCGTCGAGGTAGCTTCGGCCGATGCGGAGCATCGTGTCGTCGGCCAGTGCGATCGACCACACGCCACCGCCCTCATGTCGCAGCCCGCGCACCAGGTCACGCCGAACGATCGTCGACCGGTGGATGCGGATGAAGCGGTCAGACGGCAAGCGTTTGGCCATCCCTTCCATCGTCTCGCGAAGGAGGTGGGAGCGACCGCCGACCACCACGCGCACGTAGTCGCGCTCGGCCTCAACGCGTTCGACCGCCGCGACTTCGACCCTCACAAGGTCGGAGCGGTGGGGCACCCAGAGGTGATCAGCAGGGGAGCGGGCATCGCCAAGCCGCCCGCCCAGCGCGGCACGAACGCGCTCGATTGCGAGCCCGAAGCGCGCCGTGTCGATGGGCTTGAGCAGGTAATCGACCGCGCCGACGTCGAAGGCGGCAAGCGCGTGTTGAGCGAATGCGGTGGTGAACACGACCGCAGGCACGGACGCCGTATTGCCGCCCTGCGGGATGCGGCGCGCCGTCTCCATGCCATCAATGCCAGGCATGGCGATGTCGAGGAAGACGATGTCGGCAGGTATCTCTTCAAGCAGTGCCAGTGCCGAGTCGCCGTCGTCGGCTTCCCCTGAGACGACGATACCGGCGTCACTACATAGCATCCGCAGCAGGCGCCGAGCGGGCGCCTCGTCATCGACGACCAGCGCGCAGAGCGGCCGCTCAGCCACGTCCCGCTTCCGGCTCGAGCGGCACGGTGATGGTGCTGCTCCAGCCATCCTTTATCTGGCCTGCCGTCAGTGCCGCTGTTGGCCCGAATCGCGCGGCCAGCCTGGCGCGGACATTGGCGAGGCCGATTCCGGTTGAAGGCTGCCGCGCGTCAGGCATCGCGAGCTGACCGTGAGAGCAGTCGGTGACGTTCAAGTGGAGCATTGCGCCATCCTGCCACGCACGTACCTTAATCAGGACGGGCGCGGTCGTGCCGCCGAGACCATGCTTCACCGCGTTCTCGACGAGCGGCTGCAGCAGCAACGCCGGTAGCTTCACGCCGTTCAGCTTTGCTGTAACGTCGACGGAGACGCGCAGCCGTTCTCCGAAGCGCGCCTGCTCGATCGCAAGGTAGAGGCGCTGGAATTCAACCTCTTCGGCAAGATTAACGTCGGCTGCAGGATCCTCCACGAGGCCGGTGCGGAAGAAGGCAGCGAGGTCGCGGATCATCGCGCCTGCCGCCTTGGTTTCGCCACAGGCGACCATCGACGACAGCGCGTTGAGCGCATTGAAGAGGAAGTGCGGATCGACCTGGAGGCGTAGCATGGCGAGCCGTGCGTCGCGCGCGGCGGCCTCGGCTTCGCCGCGCGCGCGCCCGCCCCCGCGCCCCTCCCCGCCCA
>APMI01032899.1_pt1 | contig 25487 bp, 22 predicted proteins | sample 667938 | NCBI WGS metagenome assembly APMI01 (sample SAMN01084076, study PRJNA167559) | wastewater metagenome | biome: Wastewater | place: Denmark: Ejby Moelle, Odense | collected 2011-11-28
CCGAGCTTCTTGCGACCCAAGAGGATCCTCCAGGGTCATGCCGCGCGTTCGCTCGGCAGAATTCAACTCGTACCAGCCTACCTTTGGTTCGGGCGGCCTATCGGTGAAGCTGCAAGTGCTGCTGTGGGTTCTCGAGTCGTGCGATTCTCTCGTTCGTCGCGTCGATCCGGTGATTCACTGCAGAAAGACCAACTTTAAGTTCTGCGACGCCCACTTTTAGGTCGATTACTTCGCCGCGGAGCTCCTTGAACTCGCCACCAAGCTCTTTGAATTCACCCCGCAGTTCATTGAAGTCGGCTTTCAGATCGGACTTCAGGTTTCGCATCATCAGGTAGAGCCCGCCGAAAACTCCAGTGGCGGCGACCACTATGGAGATGATCACGCCGATGGTGTCTTGGGTCACGTACATACCTCGATTCTTCGCTGTTGGAAGGGGATATGCAAGTGAATCTACCCTCGAAAAACGCTGGTCACGTCCGGTTTTCGAGACATCGTGCTGATCTGTGGAAAACCCGTGGATTCTTCACCTGTGAGCGACAAATGGGGGAGCGTGCAACGCTGATTGTGAGGTGAGGAAGGGCGATCGCTTAACGCGTCTTCAGTGCACCGCGAACCCGAAGCCCGGCGACGATTGCCCATCGCAGCGGTGCTCTCAAGACGCCGGAGTAGCGCTTCTTCATGAAGCGAATCGCGCTCGCAGTCATGGCACGCTCGGCCATCGCGCTGTGCTTCTTGAGCGAGTGGCCACCCGAATGCACCACCGTCACCGCGGGCTCGAATACGTTGGCATAGCCCGCGAGGCCAATGCGGTAACCGAGATCGATATCTTCGAAATGCAGAAAGTAGCCTTCGTCCCAGCCGCCGATTTCGTCGTTGACCGAGCCTTTCACCATGACAGCCGCACCCGACAGCCATCCGGCGACGCGACGCTCGTCGTAGTCGCTCGCGTTCTTATAGGCCCGCGACCACGGGTTGCTCGGCCAGACGCGCCCAAACAGCGCGTGCCCGACGCCGGTGCCGACTGAGGGAATGTTGCGCGCCGACGGGTAGGTACTGCCGTCTTCGTTCAAGGTGCGCGGGCCGATGCTGCCCGCTCGCGCGTCTTTGAACAACGAGATGGCAAGCTCGGCGATTGACGGCGCTGTGAAGATTACATCTGGGTTGCAGAAGAAATAGGCGTCGAATGCGGCGTCGGCGGGGCCGAGTGAAGCAGTCAGCGCTCGCACGCCAGCGTTCATGCCGGCTCCGTAGCCGGGGTTCGTTGGCAGCCCAACATAGAGCGCATCGTGGCGCGCTGCGATCCTCGACACGTCATCTTCACCCTCTGGTTTATTGTCGACCACCACCACTGCCACGGATTCGCCGTGGTGCTCGCGCAGGGTCGAGAGAAACGGCTCAAGCGCTTCGCCCGATCCATAGCTGACGGTGACAACACCGACACGGGGGCGGTCGCTGGGTGAGGCTGCTGGCATAGAACAAGTCTAGAGAACCGTCCGAGATAGACTGGCCGGATGAAGGGCATCATTCTCGCTGGTGGGTCGGGCACCCGTTTGTGGCCGATTACCAAGGGCATTTCGAAGCAACTCATGCCGATCTACGACAAGCCCATGATCTACTACCCGCTGTCGACGCTGATGATGGCGGGCATTCGCGAGGTGTTGATCATCACGACCCCCGAGCACAGCGATCAGTTCGAAGCGCTGCTTGGCGACGGATCGCAGCTCGGCATGCGCATCGAGTACACCGTGCAGCCGTCGCCAGATGGGTTGGCTCAGGCGTTCATCCTTGGCGAGGAGTTCATCGGTGACGATAGCGTCGCGCTGGTGCTCGGCGACAACATCTTTCACGGCACCGGCCTCGGCACGAACCTGCGCAAGCACACCGAGATCGACGGTGCGGTCGTCTTCGCATACCACGTGGCGAACCCTCGCGCCTACGGCGTGGTCGAGTTTGACGAGCAGATGAAAGCTCTTTCGATCGAAGAGAAACCAGAGAACCCGAAGAGCAACTACGCTGTGCCCGGTCTCTATTTCTACGACAACGACGTGGTGCGCGTCGCGAAGACGATCGAGCCGAGTGCCCGCGGCGAGCTTGAGATCTCAAGCGTCAACGAGCTATACCTCGAGGCGGGGGCGCTCAGCGTGCAGGTGCTTGATCGCGGCACCGCCTGGCTCGACACCGGCACGTTTGAATCGATGATGCAGGCGTCTGAGTACGTGCGGGTGATCGAGGAGCGTCAGGGCTTCAAGATCGGCTGCATCGAGGAGATAGCCTGGCGCAAGAGATGGATCGGCGACGCCGAACTTGCAGACCTGGCCGCCCCGCTCGTGAAGAGCGGGTACGGGCAGTATCTGGTGAACCTGAAGCGCTAGAGCGAAGCCGCTGCTGGTCGTCGGTTCTCGCGTTCACGCCACTGGGCAATGTCGGCGGCGAGCAAGCCGCGCCACTCGACCGCTGTGGCATCGAGCAGGAGGTCGCCAGCTTGGTAGGCGGCCTGAATGGCTGCGATCTGATCCTCTTCGACGCCCTGTCGCTGCATGCCGATGCTGTTCACGCCGCGAATGCGAAGAGGTGAGCCGAAGGCCTTGACGTAGGGCGGCAAGTCGCGGGCAACGGGGGTGCCCATGCCGACCATGCAACCGGCGCCGATAAAGGTGCGCTGATGAACCGAGGCGTTCATGCCGATGTTGACGCGATCGCCGATCACACAGTGCCCACCGATGCTGACGCCGGCGCTCACTGTTGCGTTCTCGCCGAGCAGCACGTCGTGGGCGAGGTAAGCGCGATTGAGCACCCAGGATCCAGCGCCCACGGTGGTGGCACGGTAGCTGCCCTGGTGAATAACCGCACCTTCGCGGATAACAGCGTCCTTACCGATGTGTACGCCGGCGTGCGCAATCTCGCCAGCCCACGCAGCGTTCTGCACATGGTCGGTCATCTCGGGTGGCGCACCGATCTGCGCCCCAGGGCCGATCCAAGCGCCGTCTTCGATGACGCACGGGCCGAGAATCACGGCGCCCGGCCCGATCGAGACATCGTTGCCGACAGTCACGCCCTCGCCGATGAAGGCGAGAGGGCTGATGTGCTCACTCACCAGCAGCACCGAGCTTTACGCTTTGGCCAGTCTTTGCCGACTCGATTGAGGCCTCACAAACCCGCAATACGTTGAGACCCTCTTGAAGCGACACGGCTTCACTGGGTTTGCCGAGAATGCGGTCGCGGAACGCTTCCTGCTCGCTCTTGAGAGGCTCACGCTTATCAAGGGCGAAGCGGGTCATGGTGCCCTCACTAACGCCACGGAAGGTAGTCATTGCCTCCCAGTCGGAGTCGATCGTCCCGTTCTCGTAGAACGTGAGGTCAGCCGTCAACGTATCGGCAACAAACGCGCCGCGCTCACCGGTGACGAGCGTGAGACGCTCTTTGAAGGGGGTGAGCCAGTTCACGAGGTGGTTCGTGATGGTGCCGTTCGCGAGCTTCGCCGAGATGGTGATCAAGTCTTCGTGCTGGCGGCCGCTCTGGAACGCGGTCTGGGCCGCAACTTCCGAGAAAGTCGAGTTTGCGAGCCAGGCGGTCAGGTCAATGTCGTGGCTTGCGAGATCTTTCACGACGCCGACGTCGGCGATACGTGCGGGGAAAGGCCCCTGTCGACGGGTGTGAATCTGGTAGACCTGGCCGAGCTCGCCCTGCTCGAGGCGCTTGCGTAGTGCGATCAGTGCAGGGTTGAATCGTTCGACGTGCCCGACTGTGCCAACGAGTCCTTGGCGGTCGAAAGCCTCGACCAAGCGCTCCCCAGCCTCAATCGAGTGCGCGACTGGCTTCTCAATGAGCGCGTGCACGCCTGCGTCAGCGAGAGTAAGGCCGACCTCTTCGTGAAACTGCGTGGGCACGACGACCACGGCTGCGTCGATGCCGTGGTCGATCAATTTCTCAACTGAGTCGTAAAGCGGTAGGCCACCGGCAACACCGTGCGGGTCTCCCATAGCATCGGCGACGGCAACGAGTTTGACGCCTTCTACCTCACGTGCAACGCGCGCATGATGGCGGCCCATCATGCCGAGTCCGATGATTCCCATTTTCAAGGTCATGCTGATTCTCCGGTTTCGTCAGAAATCTGGTTCGGGTGAGCCTGTTGTTCAGATAGGCGAGCTTCCATGAGGGCCACTGCTCGTGCGAGCTGAGTGACTCGTGCATCACTGCGCGCCTTCGCCCGAATCGAGGCGACGGCAAAAAGCATGCCGCCGACGATCGAGACATACAGCAGCAAGTCGGCTCCTCTGCCGATGCCGAAGAAGTTGGCCACTGCTGTCAGTGCGGCAGGGAAGATGATGGCAAGGATCGCGGCGAGTGCGGCGAGCAGCGCAACGATGCGCTTGATCGCGAGTGACCGGTCACCTCGCAGAAAACCAAAGGCCAAGGCAGCGACAATGATGATGCCGAGAATGAGAAGAATCTGAAATGCGGTCATGGTTGCCTATCGGATGAGGAGATCGATAAGTATGTTGACCGAGTTGAGCAGCGACTGGCCCTTGGCCTTTGAGTACTCGGTGTAGAGCACTTCAACGGGCTCTTCTGCATATGGCAGCCGGGTGCGACCGAGTTGCACGATGATCTCAGTGCCGTGTGCCATACGATCCTGCTTCAACTGAATCTGCCGGAGCGCGTCCTGCCGGATAACGCGTAGGCCATTGTGTGCGTCAGTGAGGCGCGTCTTGGTGGTCCAGTTGGTGACCGCGACCGCGGTCTTCAGAACAATCTTCTTAAGAGCGCCTGGTTTGGTGCGATTGTCGAGAAAGCGTGAGCCAAAGACTATCGCGAGGTCCTCTTTCCGCGCTCGCTGGACCATTTTCTCGGCATCTTCTACACGGTGTTGGCCGTCAGCATCGAAGGTAACCACAAATGACGCCCCTCGCTCACGCGCATACTCGAACCCGGTCTGTAGTGCCGCGCCCTGCCCAAGATTGATTGGGTGGGTGACGATGCGTGCACCTGCACGGTATGCAATCAAGGCCCCACCGTCTCTCGAGCCGTCGTCAACGCAAACGACGTTCGGGAATGTCGGAAGCAGGCCAGTGATTACCCCAGAGATGACGGTCGCTTCGTTATATAGAGGAATTACAACCCAGACATCGCTGTTTGGTATCTGGGTGCCTGCGGGCCGCTCCTCGTGCCCCAGCTGGGCATCGGATGGTTCGGTCATGACGCCTATTCTCTCAGATGACGGCGGTGTTGTAGTTGACGTGCAGAACGCGCGGGTTGCTGTTGCGGTACCGAGACGGTAACTTTAAGGCAAAGTTTCAATCTATGGTTGAGACATTTTGTAAGGGGAAGTACTTGTCACATCGCTCTCGGCCTTCACGCTGGCACCGAATTCTACTTTCGGCATGCCTCGCGGTAGCGGCAGCCATAACGCCGATTGCCGCGATTGCTCCGGCAGCCCAAGCAGCCCCCGTCGTTGGATTTAATGCGGGAAACATTATTGATGATTCCCTCTTTTACAACGGCAACGCTATGTCGACAGCCGAGATCCAGACGTTCCTGAACTCCAAGCTGTCGGCGTGCAAGATCGGCACGCCTGGCTACATGCCAGGTGACCTGTCGCCGAGTGGCTCCGGGAACATCATTGCGAGCAACTGCCTCAAAGACTTTCGGCAAACGACCACCAGCCAGCCGGGTGACGCCTACTGCGCGGCATATGCGGGGGCAGTGAACGAGACTTCGGCGCAGATTATTGCAAAGGTCGGGCAAGCGTGTGGCATTAGCCAGAAAGTGCTGCTGGTTATGCTCGAGAAAGAGCAGAGCCTGATTACTGATTCGTGGCCGGTCACGCGACAGTACAACTACGCTCTCGGAATGAATTGCCCCGATAGTGGGCCGAATGGTTCGGCTAACTGTGACGCCGCAAGTGCAGGCTTCTCGAAACAGCTCTACCTCGGCGCCCGTCAGTTGAAGGTTTATAAAGGCAACCCAAATTCGTTCAATTACAAACCGTTTCAGTACAACAACATTCAGTGGCACCCAAACTCCGGCTGTGGCACCTCGTCGGTGTATATCGAGAACTGGGCGACTGCTGCGTTGTACATTTACACGCCATACCGCCCAAACCAGGCGGCGCTGAACGCTGGTTGGGGCACAGGCGACGGATGCTCAAGCTATGGCAATCGAAACTTCTTCCTTTTCTATACATCTTGGTTCGGGGACACTCATGGCTATGAAGTAAGGGGAGATATCGCCGCCTATTGGAATGCACGAGGCGGGAGCGGAAGCGTATTTGGATACCCGACAGGGGCATCCACGTTCTACACCACTCGTTTCGCTGGCGGGCTTTGGCTGCAGTACTTCTCGGGCGGCATTATTACGACTGAGATGAATACTGGCAAAACCGTCGGTATTCCCTTCGGCCAGGTTTTTAGTTACTACAACCTCGAGGCCGGTGGCATCTTTGGGGCGCTCGGGGCGCCGGTTGCCGAGCCCAGTTACTACTCGGCGAGCGGAGGAGCCACACTGCAATGGTTCCAGGGCGGTCTCATGGTCTCATCGAACGCGACAGGTAAGACCGCGAGTGTGGCATTCGGCCCGGTATACGACCTTTACAATGACACCGCCGGCGGCATTTATGGTGTGCTCGGGTATCCGGTGAGCGGATTCACGCAGTACACCGGCGGTAAGCTGCAGAGCTTTCAGCGTGGCGTAATTGCACAGGCTGCCGGCGCGCAGAAGCCGGTATGGGTAGCGGGATCTATCTATGACTATTACAACGGGGTTGCGGGTGGGATCCGAGGCCGACTTGGGTTCCCCCTGGCCGATGCAGTTGCATTGTCAAGCGGCGCCATATCGCAGGAGTTTGCAGGTGGGTTTCTCGTGCAGACCGTCACGGGAGAGATCGCCGAGATCTCGGGGCCGATTCTGGTCGAGTATCGTCGGGCTGAGCGCGAAAGTACTCCGCTCGGTGCTCCCGTCGGAAGCAAGATCACTCTCACCGAAGACGGGGGTGCCGATCTGCTCCAATTCGAGAATGGGGTGGTAGTTACTGAAAAGCGCTCAGGCGTAACCTCAGCAGTCTTCGGCAGCATCTTCGAGCACTATAACGGCGTACTCGGTGGCGTAAGGGGGGCCTATGGGTACCCCACAGCTAGTGTTGCAAAATACTCGGTAAATGGTGGTGGGTCTCTGCAACTGTTCCGCGGTGGAATTGTTTTTGTTTCGGACAAGGCTGAAAGCGTTGCTGGAATGCGCTTCGACAGCCAGATCTATAAGCGCTACAACGGCACAGAAGGTGGCATCTACGGTTGGCTCGGATATCCGGTGCAAGACGAGGTGGTGCAACTGGATGGCAGCAAGTCACAGAAGTTCCAGGGTGGAACCATCTTTGTTACTTCAAGCGGCGCAGTGACAGCGCTAAGCGACGCAACCGCGGCAATATACCAGGCGCGCGGCGGCGTGGAGGGCCCGCTCGGCGTGCAGCAGGGACAGCCCATGCGATACTCAGCCGGCTCGGGTGCACTGCTGACCTTCTTTGCCGGAGGCATTATCACGCAAGAGTCGCAGACCGGTACTGCGGCGTCGCTTCTCTACAGCGATCCACTATTCGTGTACTACAACACACGTGTCGGTGGCATCTACGGCAAGCTTGGCTACCCCATGAGTGAGTCCTTGAATGATTCATCAGGCGCACTCGCCCAGAGCTACCAAACGGGTGTACTGCGAAAATCTCCTGATGGGCGTGTGTTCGAGTTCACTCAAGAAAGTTGGAGCGCATATCTCGCGAGCGGCGCGGAATCGGGAGTGCTCGGCACCGTAGCAGACCATAGCTACTCATATTCGGCAAATGGTGGCGGCAGGGTGCAGTTCTTCAAGAACGGATTGATTACAGTCGAGAACAAGACAGGCAGTACTGCGGTCCTGCCGCATGGGCCGATCTACGACTACTACAACAATGTCGTTGGGGGAATCTACGGGTCGTTGGGATACCCCGTTACGAACCAGACCACGACAAACGGGACCATAGTGCAGCGGTTCCAAAACGGTACGTTGACCTACGATGGAACGAAGGTTACCCGCTCGTAGTCATTTCAGACGATCTGCCGGTGTCCCCCGTAAATTTTTTCGCTCCGCCAAGTACAACCTTGGCGGGTACGCCGACAAGCAGACTAAAGGGGGGTGCTTTCGTGTGCTCTGTTACGACTGCGCCGGCGGCAACAATCGAATGGTCACCGATGTCGCTGCCCATGAGAATTACGGCATTGGCCCCAACGTAAACGTGGTTCCCGATCCTTGTCGCTTTGCGTTCTATCGGCAACGATCCCTCGGAAACGCACCGGGCCACCGTCGAGTGAGTATAGATCTGGGTGCCCGCCGAAAGGTTGCATGACTTGCCGATGGTGAGGCCGCCGCTGCCGTCAATAACGCAGAACGCCCCGATCCAGCAGCCCTCGCCGATTTCTGGCTCTCCTACTAACCAAGCGTGCGGGTGGAACGGGTTTGCAGGAAGCCCGCCGTGCCCATCTTTATCGTTCATTCTCTCTCCCAGATCTTGCTGCGTTGTCGGCTCATCTCGCGCTGTTAGAATCTACATTCGTACAGGCGGTCGAACCATGGCCGGGCAGTTGGAGCCAGTGTAACTTGGCGAGAGGAAGACGCGTGTCCATTCATTCACGGTCCGTATTGGTGACCGGCGGCGCTGGCTTTATCGGAAGCCACCTGGTTGATCGTTTGATCCAAGAAGGTGCGTCGAAGATTGTCGTTGTCGATAACTTCTTCCTTGGTAGCGAGCACAATCTGGACGATGCTAAACGAGCCTTCCCGGATCTCGAGGTGATTCGCCTCGACGCTTCAAACCTCTCAGCAATGCAAGACGTGGTCACGGCCCATCAAATCGAGACCGTGTTCGACCTGGCAACGATCCCGTTGCCCACTTCCCTGACCTATCCGCACTTTACGATGCAGACGAACATTGGCATTACTAGCACCTTCTGTGAAATTGCGCGCCGTGGTCTCATCGAGCGTCTCGTGCACATGTCTAGTTCCGAGGCATACGGTTCGGGCCGTTATGTTCCGATGGATGAGGATCACCCGCATGATGCGTTGACTCCATATGCGGCTGCAAAGTCTGCGGAGGATCACATTTTGCGCTCGTTTGTGAGCACGTTTGGCATCGATGCGACGATTATTAGGCCTTTCAACAACTACGGGCCTAGGCAGAACCCGGGCTCGTACGCGGGCATCATTCCGATCATTGTGCAGAAAGTGCGAGCCGGCGAGCCGATTCTGATTCATGGTGATGGCGAGCAGAGTCGCGACTTCACCTTTGTGAGAGACACAGCAGACTTCGCTGTCACAATTCATGACACCCCCGAATGCCGTGGTCAGGAGATCAACGTGGCGACCGGCGTGGGTACCTCGATCAACACACTAGTCACTCGCATGCTCGAGATTATGGGCAAGCCGGATCACCCCATTGAGCATGTCGAGGAGCGGCCAGGCGACGTTCGTCGCCATATGGCAGACGTTACGAAGCTCAGCGGTCTCGTTGGACGTCAGCCTGAGGTACTCAACGTGGACGCTCTCGCTGAGACCATCGAGTGGTACGAGAAGACTCTCTAATGCGTCTCAACGTTCCGCTTACGGGGGCCGAAGAGCTCGCGCTTGTCGAAGAGGTTCTCGAGTCTGGCTACCTGACACAAGGCCCGAAGGTCACGGAGTTCGAGCGGCTCGTGACTGAGTACGTTGGCACCGACCATGGTTTCGCGACGAGTTCTGCTACGACCGGTCTTCACATCGCGCTCCACGCGGCGGGTGTTCGCCCTGGTGACGAAGTGATCATTCCCGACTTTAGCTTTCCTGCAACCGCAAACGCTGTCATTCAGCAGGGGGCGATCCCTGTGTTCGTTGATATTGAACTCGAGACGTTCAATATCAACGCGAGCCTGATTGAGGCTGCAATCACTGAACGCACTCGTGCAATCATGCCTGTACATGCGTTTGGCTTGCCAGCAGACATGGACCCGATCAACGGGGTTGCCAAGAAATATAACCTGCCAGTGATCGAGGATGCAGCGTGCGCCCTCGGAGGTACCTACAAGGGAAGGCAGGCCGGGTCTCTTGGCACTGCTGGCGTTTTTTCCTTCCATCCACGCAAGATCATCACGACCGGTGAGGGTGGCCTCGTTACGACTTCAAACGAGGAGATCGCCGAGAAGATCAGCGTGCTGCGCACTCACGGTTCGGTTCGTGGGAGCCACTTCATGTCGTTCATCGACGCTGGTTACAACTATCGGCTGAGCGACGTGCTCGGAGCGATTGGTGTGGCTCAAATGGCCAGGCTCGATGGCATCCTCGAACGCCGCCGGGAACTTGGTATCCACTACGCGCAAGAGCTGCGAGGGGTGGCCGGTGTTACCGCGCCAGTCGTGCCTGCAGAGACTCGCCACGCGTTTCAATCTTATGTCGTGCTACTTGACGAAGGTATCGATCGCAATGCGGTTATCGACCGCATGCGTGAGCGCGACATTGAAACGACGCTAGGCACTTACTCGATGCATTTGCAGCCATATTTCAGCGAGCGGTTTGGTATCTCTGATGAACAGTTACCGATGGCTACGCGAGCCCACCACTCTGCACTGACGCTTCCGCTGTATCCTCAACTTACTGAAGATGATGTGCGTGCAGTTTGCAACACTCTCGCCGAGGTGCTTTCCTAGGTTCTTCTGCATACCCACTCGAAAGGTCAAGGTGTGAGTACCGTAACTGTCATCGACTACGGGGTGGGCAACATTGCCTCTATCGCGAACATGTTGAAGAAAACCGGCCATTCGGCCGTTCTTGCCAGTGATCACGAGCAAATTCGCAAAGCATCGAAGATTATCCTTCCCGGTGTGGGAGCGTTCGACTACGCTGCGGCAAAGCTCGATGCCACCGGCATGCGAGATCTTCTACGCGAACGCGCGTCGGCTGGCGTGCCGGTACTCGGGGTCTGTCTCGGAATGCAGTTGCTGCTCGATTCGAGTGATGAGGGAAAGCTAGCGGGCCTTGGTTTGATCCCTGGGGGATCGCACCGGTTTCCGTCTGAGGTCAACGGGGCTCGGCTTCGAGTGCCGCATATGGGATGGAACGCAATCGAGAGGACGGCTGAAGCGCGGCAAACACTGCCAAGCGTAGGGAACGGCGACCGGTTCTACTTCGTACATTCGTTTTACGTGAAAACGGACGACCCGGCGCACGTCATGGCAACGACGGTGCACGGCGTGCGATTCGCCTCGATGATCCGTCGTGAAAATGTAACAGGCGTGCAGTTCCACCCTGAAAAGAGCCATCGGTACGGAATGCGACTGCTCTCCGACTTCGCTGAAATGGCATGAGCATGGGCTTGCTTCCTCGAGTTATCCCTGTACTGCTCCTTCAAGAGGATCGCTTCGTGAAGACGAGAAGCTTCGATGAGGCTGTCTATGTTGGCGATCCAGTAAACGTGCTGTCGATCTTCAACGACTACGAAGTTGACGAGATGCTGCTGATCGACATTGAAGCTGCGAAACGCCGTTCGCCGATCCAGTTCGACCGCTTAGCTCACTACGCTGCTGAAGCCTTCGTGCCGCTCGCCTACGGTGGAGGCATAGATAGCCTTCAGGCCGCCGAGCGACTCATCCGAATCGGATACGAGAAGGTTCTTTTCAACACGGCTCTGATTGAGACCCCGGAAGTGGTTCGCGATGCGGTGCGCACGCTCGGCGCACAGGCTGTGATCGCCGGACTCGATATCGCGATGGTCGACGGCGAGCCACGGCCGGTGTTGAGATCCGCGACTTCAGAGGCCGGCATGAGTCTCGAGGATTGGTGCGAGCTTGTTAATGATGTAGGCGTCGGCGAGGTGCTCGTTACGGTCGTTGACCGTGAGGGTGGTCGGCAGGGCATCGCCACCGAATTGATTGCGAGCATCGTAGATTTGGTGCATGTACCGGTTATCGCCCACGGTGGTGCGGGAACCCGGCAACACTTGGTTGAGGCGATTCGCTTGGGGGGAGCGCAGGCCGTTGCCGCGGGTAGCCAGTTTGTGATGCAGGGGGCCCGCGATAGTGTGCTCATCAATTACCCGAGCAGATCCGAGCTGAGCCACTTGTTTGAGGCTGAAACTCAGGAAGCCGGCCAGTTCACACTCGCTGAGAACGTTGACGAGCGGTATGCGATTGCCGGTCGCGATCTCTCTCGGACCACAATGTGCGACCGTTGCCTTATTACCTCCGATGTGCCGGGAGCGCGGCTTGGCGAGAGCGCAGTGTGCTTCTATTGCGGCCTACACGATGAACTAGACGCTCAATACCCCATAGGTGAGGCGAGCACGGCCGCTCTTCAAGCTTTTGTCGAACGTCTCAAGCGAGAGGGCGTGGGCAAGAAGTATGACTGCATCATGGGGGTGAGCGGCGGTACAGACTCCTCCTACCTTGCGCATTTGCTCGTGAAGATGGGTGTGAGGCCGCTCGCGGTGCACTTTGATAACACCTGGAACTCGCCGACAGCCACCTCAAACATCTACGCGGTGCTCGACAAGCTCGGGGTCGACCTGGAAACCTACGTCGTCGATAACAACGAGTACGACGACATTTATCTCTCATTCTTGAAAGCCGGAGTGAAAGATATCGAGGCACCGACCGACATCGGCTTTATGGGGGTGCTTTACCGGGCCGCTGAAAAGCACGGCATCAAGCACATCGTCGAAGGGCATTCATTTCGAACCGAGGGCGTGTCTCCTATGGGTTGGCTCTATATGGATGGAGGCTACATCAAGTCTGTGCATAAACGCTTCGGCCTGCTTCCGATGAAGACCTACCCAAACATGGACTTCAAGAGCTTTCTCAAGTGGTCGGCATTTAGTGGGATCGAACGCACGAGACCGCTTTACTGGGTTGACTACCACAAAGAAGACGCGAAACAGTTTCTTGCAGACGAGTATGGCTGGCAGTGGTACGGTGGTCATCACCTCGAGAACAGGTTCACCGCGTTTTATCACACGTTCTTTTTGCCAAAACGGTTTCAGATCAACTTCAGACAAATTGAACTCTCGGCGCTCGTACGCTCGGGTCAGCTGGATCGCGCAGAGGCAAGGGATATGTTCTTCGCACCGCGCTACCCTGATCCGCAGCTCATCGCGATGGTCAAGAAGAGGCTGGGGCTCTCCGACGTGCAGTTCGACGAGTTTCTCACGATGCCGGTGAAGACCTACCGTGACTATCCCACATATAAACGCCGCTTTGAACTGCTGCAACCACTATTTTGGTTGCTGCTGCGCCTGAACAGAGTGCCCAAGAGCTTCTACGAGAAATTCTGCAAGCCACAGCGGGTGACTCGCTGAGCTAGGGCTCCGCGGGCTCAAATGTCCACCAGTATTCTCAAGTAGTATCCGTAAGCAGCCTTATGTCGGCGATTGAAAGGTTTCGAATGTCCAACGAATTCATCCCAGCAGCTAAGCCAATCATCGGTGATGAGGAGCGCGCTGCGGTCGACCGCGTGATGCGATCGGGAATGATTGCTCAAGGGCCAGAAGTCGCTGCGTTTGAGCGTGAGTTTGCTGACCACTTTGTCGAGGGTCGTGAGACCGTGGCGGTGAACTCCGGCACTAGCGGACAGCATCTTGGTCTGCTTGCTGCGGGCGTCGGCCCGGGCGATGAAGTGATTGTCCCCTCATTCACGTTTGCGGCAACAGGCAACTCGGTGGCTCTGACAGGGGCTACGCCGGTCTTTGCCGACATCGAACCGCATTACTTTACGCTCGACCCGCAGGCTGTGCGCGCCGCGATCACTCCAAAGACCAAGGGAATCATGCCGGTGCACCTTTATGGCCACCCTTTCCTGGTCGATGAAATTGAGGCGATCGCCAAGGAACATGGTCTCGCAATCTACGAAGATGCCGCCCAAGCTCACGGTGCGAGCTGGGGAGGTCGACCGGTCGGTACGATCGGTGATTTCGCTATGTTCAGCCTTTACCCCACGAAGAACATGACCTCTGGTGAGGGCGGTATGGTGACCTGTGTGAACGCCGAGATTGCACGCAATACTCGTGTGCTGCGTAACCAGGGTATGGAGAAGCAGTACGAAAACGAAGTTATTGGCTTCAATTCCCGTATGACCGATATCCACGCAGCAATCGGCCGCGTGCAGCTGACAAAGGTCGATGCTTGGACGGAGAAGCGCAAACGCAATGCTGCAACACTAAACGCCGGTCTTGCCGGTATCGAGGGGCTGCAGACACCTCGCGTTGCTGATGGGGCGGTGCACGTCTACCATCAGTACACGATTCGCCTTGAATCGAGTGAGCGGGATCGCTTCCGCAAGGCGCTGCACGAGGAGTACCAGATCGGTTCGGGTGTGTATTATCCGGTTCCTAACCATCGTCTGACCTCGCTCGCGGGGTTTGCTCCTGGCCTCGAACTGCCGGAGACCGAACGGGCTGCGGCTGAGGTACTGTCTTTGCCTGTACACCCCTCGCTCAGTGAGGGTGACTTGGAGAGAATCATTGAGGCCGTTGTCTCGGTTTCTCGAGCCGGTGCCTAGACAGACCGAATCTCTGTTCGAGGGGGGCCAGAAACCCTTACTCGTTCGCCGCGTTGCGCGCCGATTGCCGCTCTCTCTTTCCTGCAAGTTGCAGCGAATTATCCTCGCTTTCATGGATGCGTGGTACCGAGCCCGGGCAGATAAGCTTCCTCGGGTGAGCTGGGTGGTCGGCCCAAACGAGGTCGCAAACATGGTCAGTATGTTCGCGTCTGCAATTCCTGGCTCCATGACCGCCGTCATCGTTCGGCATCCTTTCTACGCCGGACCGTTTGATGTGCAACCACCCGAACGATTGAGCTGGTTGTCGGCGATATGGTGGCGTTGGGTTGCTCTCCCCGCGACCTTTGTGCGGTTTGCCAATTCCGCCGCCGGGTTCATTTACCTGAGTCAAAACGGCTATCTTCTAAACCTTCGCGACGGGCGCGAGTTCGAGATGCGTTTTCTGAAGAAGCATGGGGTGAAAATTGTCCACGTGTTTACCGGCAGCGATATTCGTTCTCCCGTGCTAATGCAGGCGCACGAGGATGCGAGCGGCCTGCCAAACATCGCGAGCTACTTGAAATACACGGACGCCGCGTTTCGTGATCCGGGCTTTGACGAGGAGCGTCGGCGCACGGGTGAGATCGCAAATCGTTACGCTGATGTCATCTTTACTTATCGCGTCGATCAAAAAGGTTACATCGATCGTCCATCCAAACCGTTTCCATATATGGTCGCCGATGCCCAGTTTGCGACCAACCTCGATAAGTTCGATCACGTCACTCTTCCGGTCTTGCTGCACGCACCTTCTTCGCCGATCATCAAAGGTACGCAACTGGTTCGTGCGGCCATAGCTGCTCTTCGAGAGGAAGGCTTCGAGTTCGAGTACATCGAGGTTACTGGGGTACCGCATGAGCAAGTGCTGGAGCATCTCAGTCGCGCGCATATTGTGTTGAACGAGTTTTACTCGCACGCTCCGGGAGTGTTTGCGGTTGAGGCAATGGCTGCGGGTTGCGTGGTGCTCACAAGCGCGGATGAGAACATTGAACCCGATCTCCCAAGACGGTCGAATGAGGCCTGGGTCGTGACGAAGCATTGGCAGGTCTACGACCATCTGAAAGGCTTGCTCCAGAACCCTGATCGATTGGAAGCTCAAGCAAAGCGGGGACAGAGGTGGGCGCGAGAGCATGCCTCGGTGAGCGTAGTCGCGCCAAAGCTCGGCGAGCTGTTTGAAGAATTAGCGAGAGGTGTATGCGTAGAGTAGTTGGAGTATTCCAACGGTTGATCGTTCATCTGGGGTACCTATACCCGGGACGGATGAACGGTGGGAAGCGAATCAGTTGGGTTGTCGGACCCAACGAGGTCGCGAGGATGGTCTCCCAGATTGCAGATGTGATTCCAGACTCCTATACCGCGTTGATCGTGAGGCATCCGTTCTACTCGGAAACCTACGACTATCAACCTCCGCCTGAAGAGACGGCGCTCCGCGCGCTATGGCGACGTATTGTGTTGAACGCTTGGATATTCGGAAGGCTGGCGCGCCATGCGACAGGATTCATTTACCTGAGCCAGAACGGTTATCTCAATGATCAGTTCGACCATCGGCGTTTCGAGTTTTCGTTTCTGAAGCGACGCGGTCTGAAGATCGTGTGCTACTTCACCGGAAGTGACATTCGATCACCCAACCTGATGCGTCAACACGAGGAAAAGACCGGGCTGCCGAATATTGCAAGCTACCTCAAGTTCAGTGACCCCGCATTCGGGACGGATGCGTTCGAAGAGTCTCGTCGCAGTATTGGCGAGACTGCCGACGAATTCGCCGACGCAATCTTCACGGCTCGTGTTGAACAAGCTGGCTACATCACCAGCAAGACCGAGTCCTTTCTCTACTTCTTACCCGACGAAGACATTAGCGAGTCGCTGCAGAAGTTTGACCGGATGGAGACCCCAGTCGTCCTGCATGCTCCGTCTTCGCCGGTAATCAAAGGCACACAGTTGGTTCGCGCCGCAGTTAAAGCGCTACAGCAAAGTGGGGTCGAGTTTGAGTATGTCGAACTTGTAGGGGTTCCTCATGAACAGGTGCAAGAACAGTTGCGCAGAGCCCATGTCGTGCTAAATCAGTTCTATGCCCACATGCCGGGTATGTTCGGGGTCGAGGCACTTGCCTCCGGATGCGTCGTGCTCATGAGCGCTGACGAGCATATTGAGACCGACCTGCCCTCCGGCTCCAATGACGCCTGGGTTGTCACGAAACACTGGCAGGTTTACTCCCACTTGCGCGAAGTGCTTGCGCACCCCCATCGAATGCGCGAGCAAGCCCAGGCGGGACAGGATTGGGTACGGCGACACGCAACGGCGAGTGTTAGCGCAGATCGATTGACGCAGCTTCTGAACAGGCTTGAGGCTGACAGCTAACTTAGAATGGTAGATCGCAGTTGAATACCGCGAAGGAAAGAATATGACTGAGAACGCCGTGAGCGCCGTGGACCACCGCGGGGATCTCTACCAAATGTGTGTCAGAACGGTTATGGACACCACGGACCCAGACATATGGTTTGACGAGAACGGTGTCTCATCGCATGCGCTGACTTACGACGCATACATCGCGCCTGTGGTTGATGCTGCCAATAGTGGCCGACGTGAGTCTGAACTTCGCGAATGGGTTGAAAAAATCAAACGTGCGGGACGCAATAAACCTTACGACTGCGTGATCGGGGTCAGCGGTGGAGTCGACAGCACCTATCTGATCTACCAAGCTGTGCAACTCGGGCTAAGGCCGCTCGCGGTGCACTTCGACAGCGGCTGGAATTCTGAGCTCGCTGTGAAGAACATTGAGAACATCGTGGCGAAGCTCAAGCTCGACTTGGTTACCGAGGTAGTTGACTGGCGCGAGATGCAGGATCTGCAGCTTTCCTTTCTGAAAGCTTCGGTGCCAAACTGCGACATTCCGACCGATCACGCATTTCCGGCGGTCGCTTACCGACAAGCAGCGAAGTATGGGATAAAGTACATTCTCTCTGGCGCGAACTTCGCAACTGAATCGATTCTGCCAACTGCGTGGGGCTACAACAACTCGGATCAGAAGCACGTCAAGGCAATCCAGCGTCAGTTCGGTAGCGTCCGGTTACGGAGTTACCCGACCATGGGGCTCTTCAAACGGCATATCTGGTACGGCGGGGTGCACGCAATTCGCACGCTGAACCTACTCGATTTCATGCCTTACGTGAAAGCTGACGCGAAGGAGATAATCACCCGCGAGCTAGAGTGGAGAGACTACGGAGGAAAGCATCATGAGTCCGTCTTTACTCGTTACTTTCAGGGATATTACCTGCCGACGAAGTTCGGATTCGACAAGCGTCTCGCCCACCACTCATCGCTCATTCTTGCGGGGCAAATGACTCGCGAAGAGGCGCTCGAAGATCTGAAAGAACCCCCGTACGATCCAGCGTTGCGCGAAGACGACCATGCCTTCATCGCGAAAAAGCTCGGGGTCTCGGTTGCTGAACTCGATGAGATCATCGCGCGCCCCGCGCGGAATCACCTCGATTACCCAAACTCGAATCAGGTGTGGCAACGTTACGCTGAGCCAGTGCGTAGCCTCGCTGGGATGATGCGAAAGTTCCGCTGAGATGGCGCTAATGCCGAGAGTGATTCCGGTGTTGCTGGTCAGTAACGGGTACTTGGTGAAGCCGGTCGCGTTTCGCAAACCAGTCTACATTGGCGACCCAATCAACGCCGTGAAGATCTTTAATGAGAAAGAGGTCGACGAGCTCGTCGTGCTCGATATCGACGCGAGCGCTCGAGGCGCTGGCGTGAACTTCGATCTGGTCGAGAGCATTGCCTCTGAAGCTTTCATGCCAGTTGGGTACGGTGGTGGCGTGTGTTCGACTGCTGATGCAACCAGGATCATTGGTGCTGGACTTGAGAAGGTGGTGCTCGGGAAGAGCGCCCATGAAACGCCAGCGGCCGTTGCTGAGATCTCGGCTCAGATAGGTAGCCAGAGCACCGTGGTGTCTGTTGACGCAAAGCGTAAGCGCTTCGGTAGTGGCTACGAGGTGATGGTCAATAACGGGAAGACTCGCTCGCGTATGGACCCTGTTGCTTTTGCTCAGCGGGCGGTGCAGCTGGGAGCTGGTGAGATCCTGCTCTCGTCAATCGATCGTGAGGGCAGCCGTGCCGGTTACGACTTAGACCTGATTCGAAGTGTCGCCGTCGAGGTATCGGTGCCAACAGTCGCGATCGGTGGAGCGGGTGAGCTTCAGCATCTCGCGGAGGGGCTCTCCGTTGGCGCCTCGGCTGTCGGTGCGGGAACCATGTTCGTGCAAAATGGCAAGCACAAAGCGGTGCTCATCACGTACCCGTCCCCGGCAGAGTTGCAGCGACTCGGCCAGCCGGATGCACTAGGAGGAGGCACTCTTTGAGCCAGCCAGAGGCGCGCCGCCTTCGTATGCTTATCCTGATGTTCACGCGACTGGACAAGGAGCCTCGCGCGTACAAACAGATCATTCATTTCTCCAAACATTTTGATGTGACCACGGTCGGATACGGTCAACCCCCGGTCGAAGGCGTACGCCACATTGAGTTGCCCGAGTCTGTTGCCCTTCCCCCGTTGAAGCGCCGGTCACTCTATGCGCTCCAAACGATCAGTTTTAAGCTGCGTCTTTATGGGCTCGCCTACAGAACCATCGCGCTCCACCGATGGCTTTACGAGCGGCTCTCGCAGGAACAGTGGGACATCGTCATCGCCCATGACGTGAACACTATTCCACTCGCCAACCGACTCAGTGCTAAATACGGGGTGCTCGCGGATATGCACGAGTACGCTCCTCGCCAGTACGAGCACTCAAAGGAATGGGTGCGCGTTACGGCACCGTACTATCGTTGGATCTGCGCAAACGAGCTTCCAAAAGCGCGGGCGATCACGACAGTGAGCCAGGGAATCGTTGACGAGTACCGACTGCAGTTCGGCATTGACCCAGTACTCGTGGTCAACGCGACGCCCGCCGCCAACCTGGCGGTGGGCGAGGTATCGTTGCCGATCAAGCTGGTGCACAGCGGAATCGCAGCGCCAGCACGCAAACTCGAGATCATGATCGATGCGGTGCTGGCCACGCGTTCAGACGTAACGCTTGATCTCTACTTAGTAAATTCCGCTGACGAAAGTTATTTAGACGAGTTGCGGGCCAGAGCCCGTGGTGACCGCCGTATCAGGTTCCAAGAACCCGTTGCATATGCCGACCTGGTGCAGACTCTGCAGGGCTACGACATTGGACTCAGCATCATTGCCGCAACGACATTTAACCACGAGTATTGCCTGCCGAATAAGTTTTTCGACTATGTGCAAGCTCGCCTCGGGCAGTTCATCGGCCCGTCACCGGAGATGGCGCGAATCGTCAACGAGTATCAGATGGGCGAGGTGCTCGAGGATTTCGAGACAGACACACTCACGGCGGCTCTTGACGCACTTGACGTGGAGACGGTGCGTGAATGGAAGCTGCGCGCCGACGTCGCTGCTGGAACCCTGACGGGCGAGAGCCAAGTCGAAATTTGGGATGAGCTTGTGCGCTCAATGACCGCGCGCTAGTCCATACAATGTGAGGAAAGTGCTTGGCACTACTAGACTGAGACGGTTAAAGAAGAACACCGGCGCGACCCCACTTTATTTTTGTGCCGGAATGTGAGGCCACGAGATGAAGCTGATCTACCAAACTTTCCGGCGGTTGCTCCCACTCCTCCCGAGTAATGCAAAACGCATCCTTTATGTGTTTTCGATCTTATCGAGCGCCCTGGCTCTTCTCGATATTGCGGCTCTCGGCCTGCTTACGCTAGTGCTCGGTGGACTGGTGTCAGGCAGCGCGATGACGATTCCGGTGATCGGCGGTTCGCTCCCGCCCGGTTCAGAAATCGGAATGCTGGTGGTTGTCTGCGCGATCATCATTCTTAAATCTGTGCTTTCGATCGCTCTTCAATGGGTCATGACCCGCAAATTTGCCACCTTTGAACTCGATATGGGTGGGCAGCTTTTCCAGTCTTATCTCAAATCAAGCTGGGCCGACCGGTCGAAGCGCAATACAGCCGAGCTGGTGAGACTCGCTGACGTGGGCACAGCAAACGTGATCTCCGGTTTCATCATTCCGATCACAATGATGCCCGCACAGGTCGCGACGTTTCTCGCTGTGCTATTGGTGCTCGTGTTTGCGCAGCCAACAACCGCGGCTATCACACTGATCTTTCTCGGCTGTGTTGGTATCGTCATGTACCTTTTGATTGGCAAGAAGACCCTTGAAGCCGGAGAAGTGCAGCGGTACTACACCCTGCGCGTTGCGGTACTCGTGACTGACATGTTTTTTGCTCTCAAAGAAGTCACGCTGCGTAACAAGACGCAGGAAGTGGCTGACGTTGTGCATCGCAACAGGCTTCAGACCACTCGATCTCGCGCAAATCTGTCATTCCTTGGATCGGTGCCGAAATTTGTGGTCGAATCGGCGCTCGTAGGTGGCTTCTTGCTGATCGGAGGGGTGGCGTATCTCATGGGTGGTCCTGGTGAGGCGTTCAGCGCGATCGCACTGTTCGGTGTCGCAGGGTTTCGCATGATCCCCTCGCTCATTACCTTCCAAGGCGTGATATCCAGCGCCACCGCGACCCTTCCTCAGGTCGACATGATCATTGACGACATTCTTCTCACCCGGAAGTACCAAGAGCGAGCAGAAAGTCTCGGCAGTGATCCGTTGCCCGAACGAATCGATGCCCTTAGCCTGAACGATGTCACTTTCAGATATTCTCTCGACGCAGAGCCCGCGCTTCGCGACGTAAATCTCGATATTCCCTTCGGGTCGAGTCTCGCTCTTGTTGGGCACTCGGGTGCAGGTAAGTCGACGCTCGTTGATATGCTGCTCGGCCTACTCGAACCAAGCGAAGGCGCCCTTTCGATCGATGGTCAGCCCCTCACAAACGTGCTTGCAGCATGGCGCTCCCGCGTCGGCTACGTGCCGCAAGACGTGATCCTGTTCGATGGCACGATCGCTCAAAACGTGGCCCTCACATGGGAGTCAAACTACGACGAAGATAAAGTTCGCGAGGCGCTGCGCCGGGCGCAGCTTCTCGATGTGGTCGAGGCTCGAGAGGGGGGCATCCACGCATACATCGGCGAGCGAGGAATGGCGCTCTCGGGTGGGCAGCGTCAACGCATGGGGATTGCGCGAGCACTGTACAGTGACCCCCTCGTGCTCGTGCTCGATGAGGCGACGAGCGCGCTCGACACCGAAACGGAGTCGCGAGTCACGAAAGCGATCGCGGAGCTCAAGGGAAATGTCACACTGATTAGTGTGGCTCACCGCCTTTCGACCATTCGCGACAGCGACCAGATCTGCTTTATGGCTGATGGTCAGATTGTGCAGTCTGGCAGCTTCGAAACCCTGGTGCGCGATGTGCCCGACTTTGCGGTGCAGGCAAAGCTCGCTGGTCTCACCTGGGAGGGCGGGGACGAAGCGCTGACCGGACCCATCGAGCTGCCGCTTGCAGAGGGTGACGAGTGACTGCTCGACCGAGCCTGCTGATCCTCTCGTTTTCCGATATCGCATCGGACGCGCGAGTGCTTCGGCAAGTACGGGCATTCGTCGATGCGTACGACGTCACAACGTGTGGTCTGGGCGAAGCGCCGCTGCCGGGGGTGCGGCACCTGAGCATCCCAGATGAGCGGTCTGCGCTCGGGCTGAAGGTTCGCCCCTATGTCGATGCGGCGCTCGTGCGTACGCACTTGTACCGGGCCGCGTACTGGAGCGACCCTCTGATTCGTGCAGCGGGCCGCGTTCTCCGCGGCCAGACGTTCGACGCGGTCGTGGCGAACGACATCGAGGCAGTGCCGCTCGCGCTCAGCATTGCGAATCCAGAGACCGTGCATATTGATTTGCACGAGTTCTTCCCGGGCCTGCACGATAACGTGCCCGAATGGAACCGAGTGCGAAAGCCATATTTCGAGTGGCTGCTTCGTACCTACGCCAGCCGTGCGGCATCAGTGACGACGGTGGGCGAGGGCTTGGCTGAGGCATACCGTGAACGCTATGGAATTGCTTGTCGTGTGGTCACAAACGCGGGGCCCCTGCTGAACCTGCGGCCGACTGCTGTGCACAAGCCGATCCGGCTCGTGCACAGCGGAGTAGCCCAACCCGGCAGGCAGCTTGAACTCATGATCGATGCGGTTGCGCGTTCGTCGAATGACCTCACGCTTGATCTCTACCTCATGCCGAGCGATCTGCTTTACCTCGATCGGATTAGGGAAATCTCAGCTAGTACGGACGGCCGTGTCAGGGTACTGGATCCTCTGCCATATGCGCACTTGGTGACGACCCTGAATGACTATGACGCTGGGATATTCGTGCTGCCCCCAACGACGTTCAACAATGCGAATGCACTCCCCAACAAATTTTTCGACTTCGTGCAGGCGAGACTCGGGATGGTGATCGGGCCGTCCGCAGAGATGAGCCGAATCCTCAGGGAGCACGATCTCGGGGTGGTGACGAGCGATTTCACCGTGGCCGCGACCGTCGAAGCGCTCGACGCGCTCACTCCCGAGCATATTGAGCGCTACAAAGCGAACGCAGAAGCGGCCTCAGCGCAACTCTCTGCGCAGACTCAGGTCGAGGTCTGGCTGCGAGAAGTGCGCGGGCTGTTTCAGCGTGAGATCGGGGCGAACGAGTGAGCACCGAAGATAACCCGGTAGTCGACGTCACAGTTGCGGTTCACTCGGCAACGCGGCCGATTTCACGCGCAGTTGCTTCGGTGCTTGAGAACGAGACGCCGCTGCGCGTGACTGTCGTTGCTCACAATATTGATCCCGAGATCATTCGTGCGAACCTGGGCGAGCTCGCACTTGATCCGCGCGTGCACCAATTGAGTCTGCACGACGGCATTCCGAGCCCGGCTGGGCCGATGAACCTCGGCTTCGGCGCGAGCGAAACCGAATTCTTCTCTGTGATCGGCTCTGATGACGCTCTTGCAGCCGGAGCAGTCGATAGCTGGGTAGCGCTTGCCCAGAGTGCTGAGGCGGACGCGGTTCTTGCGCGCGTTCAGCACGTCGGCGGGCCTGCGGAACCTACCCCACCGGTGCGCCCGGGTCGTACGGCTGACCTCGACCCGATAAAGGATCGGCTCGCGTACCGTAGCGCTCCGCTCGGTCTGCTACGGCGGAGCGCGTTCGGGCACCTTCGATTCCCGGTTGGGCTGCGAAGTGGCGAGGATCTGCCCTTCGTTACCCGTATGTGGTTCTCGGATCGCAAGATCGCCCTGGATCTTCACGGCCCGGCTTATCTTGTTCATCCGGATGCAGAGGATCGGGTCACGGCGGACCCCCGCCCAATCGCGAAGGACTTCGAGTTCCTCGACTACATTCTTGACACGGAGTGGGGGAACTCGCTCTCGGTGGCGGCGCGCCGCGCGATCGCAGTGAAGCTCCTTCGGGTTCATGTATTCGACGCGATCGTCAACCGGCGATACATCGAGGTGTGGGCACGGGATGAGCGAGAGCAATTCTCGGCTGTCGCGAAGCGCCTGATCTCTTGGGGGGCGCACCCCGAACGATTCTTGTCTGTGCGGGATCGCGCGGCACTTGATGCGGTGCTGAACCCTCACGCGCCTGACGCCTTGCTCACCCGTCTCGGCGAGCGGCGCGCCCAGTACGCTCACCCGCTCTCAGTAGTCACGCGTAACCCGTTCCAGACTTTCGCGCGGCAGGCTCCTCTGCGTACACTTTTCGCTGGATGGTTGCTAAGCAGGAGCTAGGGCGTAAGCACGGTTAGACTGGCTAGGTGAAAATTGCTGTAGTCGCCACCGGAAAGATCGGCCTGCCTCTCGCAACCCAGTACGCCTCGATGGGTCACGAGGTGATCGGCGTCGACGTGAATAGCGCGCTTGTTGAATGTATCAACAGGGGTGAGGAGCCATTTCCCGGAGAAGCCGGTCTCGCCGAACGCCTTGCGGAGCAGGTGGCTTCAGGTGCGCTCCGGGCCACATCCGACTACGCCGAGGCCATCCCTGGCGCTGACGCTGTCGTGATCGTTGTGCCGTTGCTTGTCGACGAAGAAACTTGGCAGCCGGACTTTGGTTGGATGGATGCGGCGACTCGCTCTCTCGCAGAGCACCTCACTCCCGGCACCCTTGTTTCGTACGAAACCACCTTGCCAGTCGGTACCACGCGTGATCGTTGGAAGCCAATGATCGAGGAGGTGTCGGGTCTGAGCGAGGGAACTGACTTTCACCTCGTGTTCTCCCCCGAACGGGTGCTCACGGGCCGAGTATACGCAGATCTGAAGCGTTACCCGAAGCTGGTCGGTGGACTGAACGAGGCGGGCGCGAAGCGGGCAATCGAGTTCTATGAGTCTGTGCTTACCTTTGACGAGCGCAGTGACCTGTCGCGCCCCAACGGTGTCTGGGACATGGGTACCGCCGAGGCCGCCGAGATGGCAAAGCTCGCAGAAACGACCTACCGCGATGTCAACATTGGCCTCGCGAACCAGTTCGCTCAGTTCGCCGACACCGCCGGCATCGATGTGTACAAGGTTATTGAGGCCTGCAATTCGCAGCCATTCAGCCACATCCATCGTCCAGGCATCGCAGTTGGCGGCCATTGCATCCCGGTGTACCCGCGCTTGTACCTCTCAACGGACGGCGCCGCTGACATCGTGCGCACCGCACGCAACCACAACGCGACCATGCCCTCATACATGGTGCAGCGGGTCGAGCAGACTATCGGTGATCTCTCGGGACAGCGTGTGGTCGTGCTTGGTGCGTCCTACCGCGGTGGCGTGAAGGAAACCGCGGTCTCTGGCGTCTTTCCCACGGTAGAGGAGCTTGAGCGCCGCGGGGCGCAGGTCGCTGTGCACGATCCGCTCTTCACGGCTGAGGAGCTGGCGGGCTATGGCTTCACCGCGTACAGGCTCGGTGAGCCGGTCGACATCGCCATCCTCCAGGCTGAC